>R14__coassemble_296_pt1 | contig 39258 bp, 29 predicted proteins | sample R14__metabat2_low_PE_018 | metagenome-assembled genome bin R14
CCCCCCCCCCCCCCCCCCCCCGCCCCCCCCGGGCCCCCCGACCCTTAGCCGTCTAACCAAAAACGCGCGCCATCTTGTGTTTTGTCCGTGGTTGCAGCTGTCGTGCGCGTATAATGGACGCAGTCCATTATTGCACGCAAGCAAAGCGTCGGACGAAGGCAAAAAACGGGACAACCAAGGAAAGAGGTTTACCCATGCGCTACGCAGATTACGTGAAGTACTACAAGCTGGATGTCGAGCCGGCAGCCTACTACCAGGAGATCGCCGCCATGGGCCCGCGTGACCCCCAGGCCACTTCTCGCACCAAGGACACCGACGTCAGCCTTCCTGGCTTGGCCCGCGACAAGATGTTCAACATCTCTGCCGAAATCAAGAATTGGTTCCACGAGCCCGGCGCTCCCATCCCGCCGCTGATGGACGGCCTGACGGTTGTTGACCTGTTCTGCGGTTCCGGCCGTGACACCTACCTGGCCGCCCAGCTGGTGGGCCCCGAAGGCAAGGTCATCGGCGTTGAGCCCAACGCCAAGCGCCTGGCCATCGCCGAAAAGTACCTGGACGCCGAAATCAAGCAGTTTGGCTATGACAAGTGCAACGTGGAACTGGTCAACGGCTGCCCCGAGGACCTGTCCTTCATCGCCGACGAAAGCGTTGATCTGGTCATCTCCAACTGCATGATCAATCTTTCCCCCGACAAGGACGCCATCTTCCGCGAAGTCTTCCGCATCCTGAAGAACGGCGGCGAATTCTACTTCACCGACATCTTCACCGATCGCCGTATGCAGCACGAAATCTCCCACAACATGGAGCTGCGCGCCATGCGTTTGGGCGGCGCAATGTACATCAACGACTTCCGCCGCATCGTCCAGGAAGTCGGCTTCATCAACCCGCGTTACCCCATCTGCTTCAAGACCCCCGTCACCGACGACGAGCTGGCCAAGTTTGACGGCACCGCCTTTGCAACCATCACCTGCCGCCTGATGAAGACTGATTGGGAATCCGACGTCTGCGAGTCCTATACCGACGAATGGGCAACCTACAAGGGCAACCTGCCTGACTACCCCGACGAGTTCCTGTATGACTACAACATCAAGTTCCCGACCGGTGCCCGCCTGCATGTGTGCAACAACGTGACCTGCTTTGCCAAGACCCGCTATGCCGCTTGCTGGGATATCGAGTTCAACCGTGAGCGCCACGAAATGGACACCCACGGCGACCACATCATCAAGACCAGCCCGGATTACGACGGCGTCTACGACGAGGACGACCAGCCCATCCAGGCTTCCTGCTGCTAAAATAAGCGGCGCACGCTGGCTGGTGGTTGGCGTGCGCCGTACCACTTTTTAGGAGAACCAATGCCTTACGATACTTTCAATTCGATTGGGGAAGACCCCATCGGCGAAACCGGCAAGCTTGTTTCTGCTGGTGGCAGCCATGACAAGATTCGCTTCATGGTTGTCAGCGGCTTTTTGGGCGCCGGCAAGACCACCACGATGATTGCCCTGGGCGACTACATGAACCGCCACGGCAACAAGGTGGGTATCATCGCCAACGACCTGGGCGCCAACCTGGTTGACACCAACCTGACCCAGATCAGCGGTTGCACCGTGGAAGAAATTGCCTCCGGCTGCATCTGCTATCAGATGGACAACACCATTGACCGCATCCGTCGCCTGCGCGACAAGGACGGCGCGGACTTTGTCATGAGCGACATCCCGGGCTGCGGTGTGGGCGCGCTTGACCACGTGTATCACCGCCTGGCCGACGATTGCGCCGACGAGTTCATCCTTTCGCCGTTCATGGTGGTCGTCGACCCCGAGCGCATTCGCATGCTCACCGAAGGCGCCGACATCCATCTGCCCGAAGAGCTGGCCTACCTGCTGAAGCTGCAGCTTGAGGAAGCCGACCTGGTGGTGCTGAACAAGTGCGACCTGCTGACCGACGAAGAGATTGAGCGTGACGTCAACTACCTTAAGGAAGCTTGCCCCGACGTGGACGTCTTGACCATTTCGGCCCTGAAGCGCACCGGCATTGCCGAGCTGGCTGACTACATCACCAGCCACAGCAGCGCGCTGAAGAACTTCTCCGTGCGTGACGACGAGGCCTTTGCCGCCGCCGAAACGAAGCTGACCTGGTACAACCGCCGCGTGTTCTTCAAGACGCTGGATGATTCCAAGGTGGATTGCAACGCTGTCATCGACGATCTCATCGAAGGCATCCGCATGGGCCTGATTGAGCGCAAGCGCAACGTCCCGCACCTGAAGACCTTCGCGACGGCCGGCAACGGCGACGTCAACAAGTGTTCGCTCATCGGCGTTGACTACGACATCGAGCACACCGAGGAGTTCCTGCGCGGCCACAAGAAGTTCCGCATGATCATTAACGCGCGCGCCGTGTGCGAAAGCCGCCCGCTGGCCCGCATTGTGGATGACGCGGTGGATGACGTGTGCGAAAAGTACAACATGGACTGCCAGATCTTCTTCACCGAGTGCTTTGGCATGGGTGACGAAGGCCGCTAGGGCAGCTGGGTGATGCAGCGGGGCGGGTTCCTTGCTGCATGTCCGCAAGCGATTTTGGCTCAGAGCTGCCTTGCGTGCCTGACGTGCGCAAGGCAGCCTGGTTTCAGGGGGAAACATGGAGCAAAAGAAGACAGACGAGGAGATTCGCCGCCAAGTCAGCGAATATTACGGAAGCTTCCTGCAGGAGTCTGACGACCTGCGCACCGACGCGTGCTGCTGCTCGTCGACGCCTCCGCCGAAGTACGTCATCGACGCCATGGACGACATCGAAGACGAAATCATGGCGCGCTTTTACGGCTGCGGCAGCCCCATCCCGCCGGCGCTTGAGGGCGCAACGGTGCTGGACCTGGGCTGTGGCACGGGGCGTGACGTCTACATCTGCTCCAAGCTGGTGGGCCCCACCGGCAAGGTCATCGGCGTCGACATGACGCCTTCGCAGTTGGCGTTTGCGCGCAAGTACGAAGACGCCCAGATGAAGCGCTTCGGCTTCCAGGAGAGCAACGTGGAATTCGTTGAAAGCTTCATCGAGGACATGGCCTCCATCCCCGACGAAAGCGTGGATGTGGTCATCAGCAACTGCGTGGTCAACCTTTCGCCTTTCAAAAAGCAGCTGTTCAAAGAGGTGTTTCGCGTCTTAAAGCCAGGCGGCGAGCTGTACTTCTCCGACATCTTCTCCGACCGCCGTGTGCCCGAAGGCTTCTACGATGACCCGGTTCTGCGCGGCGAATGCTTGTCGGGTGCCATGTACATCGAAGACTTCCGCGCCATGCTTGCCGAAAACGGCGTGCCGACGTTCTACGACGTGGAGTGCGACGAGGTGCACATCGGCGACCTGCGCATTGCCACCAAGCTGGGCTGCATCGGCTTCTATTCGCATACCGTGCGCGCCATCAAGTGCGAAGGCCTTGAGCCGCGTGAGGAAAACTACGGCCAGGTGGCAACGTATCTGGGCACCATGCCCGAGAACAAGCGTTACTTCGACCTGAGCCGCGACGTGCGCATGATCAAGGGCCGCCCCGTTGCCATCAGCGGCAACATGGCCACCATGCTGCAGTCCAGCCGCTACGCCAGCCACTTTACGATCACGCCCGCCAAGCAGCATCGCGGCGCCTACGACTTCGAGCGCGCCAACGAGGCGCTGCGCCTGATGCAGGGCAAGGAGCACATCGGCCTGGCCGAACTTAACCAGACGTGTGCCGCCCTTGGCATTGAGCCGTGGGACGAACACGTCCATGACCAGGGCTTCCTGTACACGGCCGAGATGCAGACCATGCAGGTCAACGTTACCTACATGTGCAACCTGGCATGCAACCATTGCTATCTGGAGTGCGGCCCGAAGAACACCCAGTGCATGAGCCGCGAGACCATGGAAGCCGTGCTTGCGGCCTTCAAGACGGGCGGCTATAAGACCATGGATATCACTGGCGGCTCGCCCGAGATGAACCCCGACATCGAGTGGTTTATTGGCGAAGCGTCTAAGATTGCCGATGAGGTCATTGTCCGCAGCAACCTGGTGATCCTGCAGCTGCCCGAATACGCCCACTTCATGGACGTGTACGTGCGCAACAAGGTGAAGCTGGTTTCCAGTTTGCCGTACTTCACCGAGCTGGGCTGCGACGGCCAGCGCGGCGGCGGCGTGTTCCGCAACGTCATGCGCAGCCTGCATCAGCTGAACGACCTTGGCTACGGCGTTGACCCCGAGCTGCAGATTGACCTGGTGTACAACGTGGACGGTCCGTTCTTGCCGCCTGACCAGCGCGAACTTGAGGACTTGTACAAGTATGAGCTGCAGCGCGCCGAAGGCGTCAAGTTCAATGGCATGTACGCGTTCAACAACTACTGCCTGGGCCGCTTTGCCAACCAGATGAAGGACCAGCAGAAGTTTGAGTACTACCTGGACCTTTTGGCCGAAAACTACAACGGCGCCACGGTGGCGCGCATCATGTGCCGCACGCAGATCAACGTGGACTACGACGGCGGCCTGTACGACTGCGAGGTCAACCACGTGCTGGGGCTGCCTATTGAGGGACCCAAGAACGTGCGCGACATCGTGGATGCGCCGCTGGAGAAGCGCCGCATTGCCACCAGCCCCATTTGCTACAGCTGCTCCGCTGGTTGCGGCTCCAGCTGCGGCGGCTCCCTGCTGCAGAAGCAGATGCAGGAAGAGGCCGCCTTCTAGCTGTTGAAACAGGGGTCGGTTCCAAACGCTACGCCTCGCTGAGCACGTTGTGCTCCATGTATTCGGCGGCGTCGGTATCGCGGCGCTTTTCCGCCAGGGGCCAGCACACCAGGGAAAGCGCCAAGCACACCAGGCCCATGCCGGCAAGTCGTGCCAGGTCAGTCAGGATAACGCTCACATCGGCGTAAGTGATCACTTCGCGCAGGGCATCGATTGAGTACGTGAAAGGCAGCCACGGTTGCAGGGTGCTCAGAAGGTCGGCGCCCAGCACGGTGGGCAGCGTCCCGCCGCCGCAGGCAAGCTGCAGGATAAGGACCAGCACCGCAATGGCCTTGCCCACCAGGCCAAACGTCATGTTCAGGAACTGCATCATAAGCATGAAGCACAGGCTGATACCAAGCGCCGTGCCAAAGAAAAGCAGCGGCGAGGGGCTATATGCGTCCGCCACGCCAATGGCGAAGGCGCAGGCGGTCACGGCGGCTGCTTCCAAGGCGCATACGGCGGCGTACAGCGGCAGGCGCCCCAAGACGGTTTGCAGGCGCGTGTTGTCCTTGCGCTTGCGGCACAGCGGGTCGATCACGAAGAAGATGAGGAGGGACCCCAGCCAAAGCGCCGTGGTCATGAAGAACGGCGAGAACCCTTGCCCGTAGTAGTCCAGCTTGCCATAGGTTTCGGTGGTGGAGGTCACGGGAGACTTGATGTATGTGCCCATTTCGTCGGCGCTGGCGTGCAAGCTTTCGCTCATGGTGCTGGCGCCGTCGGCAAGGGCGCTTTGCAACGTGGATGCGCCGCTGGTCAGGGCGGCCGTGCCGTAGGTGGCCGTTCCCAGGCCGCTGACAAGCGAGGGCAGCTTGCCGGAAAGCTGCAATGCCCCGCTCGCCAGCGTGGTGGCGCCAGAGTCAAGGGAGGCAGCTCCGCTTGCCAAGGTGGCGGCGCCGCTGCTGGCGTCTGATGCGCCCGCCGACAACTGCTGGGCGCCGTCGTTGGTGTCGGAGATGGAGCTTGTCAGCGTGGTGCTGGCGCTTGCCAACGCGCTGGCGCCGTCCGAGAGCTGGCTCATGGAACTTTGGGAGCTGGCAAGGCCTGACGAAAGGCTGGTCAGGCCGGCATCCACCTGTCCCGCTGCGTAGGCAAGCGTTTCGCCTGGCGTTTCGGCGGATCCGATGGATGCCACGGCTGCGTCAAGCTGGCCTGCGGCCGAGCCGATGCCCGTTGCGCCTTCGCCTGCGGCCGTGGCCGCGTTCGAAAGGCTGGCGGAGAGGGCGCTGGCCCCGTCCGACACCTGGTTCAGGACGCCTTCGCCTTGGGCAGCTAGCTGCGCGGCGGTGGCCAGGTCTCCCGCTTGGGCGTAGGCCATGGCGGCCTGGTAGTACTGCTGGGCGCCGGCAGCGCCGCTGGCCAGGCTGGTGGCGGTGCTGCTTGCGGTTGCCAGACCGGCGGACAGCGTCGCCATCTGCGTTTGCGCTGTGGAAAGCTGCGAAGACCCGCTGGACAACCCCGCAGACAGCGTCGCGAGCCCCGCTGCCACGCTTGAGGATGCGCCCTGGAGCTTGCTGACGTTGGTGGCCGCGGTGCCAAGGTTGGTGGCCGCGGCACTCACGCCGTCAGAGAGCGCCTGGGTCTGGGAGGGCAAGGCGGAGGTTTTCTCGGCCAGGGTTTGCGTTCCTGCAGCAAGCTTCGCCGCGCCTTCGGACAGCGTGGCCGTGCCGCTTGCTAGGGTGGTGGCGCCGCTGCTTAGGGAGCTGGTGCCGCTGGACAAGGTGGAGGCGCCAGACGACAGGCTCTCCGCGCCGTCGGCCGCGGTCTGCGCGCCCTCGGTTGCGGACTCCAGCCCGGCTTGCAGGGTTTCGCTTCCGTCAGCCAGCTGCTGCGCGCCGTCCGCCGCGTCGGACATGCCGTCGCGTGCGGTGTACAGGCCGTTGTAAGCGCCGCTCACGTAGGCCTTCGCAATCTGCTGGTAGATGCTGGTCTCAAGCGCGCTGGTTATGCGCGACGCAAACTGCGAATAGATGAAGTTGTAGCGCTCGTTTTTGTAGATGGTCAGGTCGGCGGCGGTGGGAAGCCCGTCTTGGCCCGAGGTCACGCGCTCGGAGAAGTCGGCCGGAATCTCCACGACTATCAGGTAGTCGGTGCTCTGGATGCCGTTGTCAAGCGCGTCGGCGTCTAGCTTGACGAAGGTGGCGTCTTCGCTTTCAAGCGCAGCGTCGGTGATGCTTTCGCCGAAGTTGACGGCGTCTTCGCCTTCACCTGTGCCGCGGTCCAGATTGACGATGCCCACGGGGTAGCTCTTCATGGCGCCCATGACGTCCCAAAAGCCCCAGCAGTAGAAGGCGGAAAAGAAGGCGATGATGGCCACGACGCCGACTATTTTGACGAGGGTCTTCGCTAGGCGCTTCTTGGATGTGGCTGAGGCGTTTTCGCTTGCGCTCATGGGGGCTCCTAAAAATTGACAACTATATATTTATTGATATACGTTAATCTAATGATTGAGCAGGGCAGCAACAATGGATGATGTGAATGCGACTGTCTATAGATTGACGATGGGCACCAAATTGTTCAGCTTTTGAGGAAGGTTTTTGCATGGCAAACGTGAAGAACAACCTGGGGGCGCAGCGCACGCGGGCTGGTATTGAAAAGGTCTTTTTGGAACTGGCCGCCGATCTTCCGCTGCGCAAGATCACCGTTGCGCAGATTGTTGCCGCAAGCCAGATTTCCCGGGGGACGTTTTACCTGCACTATCGTGACGTGTACGACCTTGCAGAGAAGGTGGGCGAAGGGGCGCTTGATCAATTGGAGGCGGAGCTTCTTGATTCCATGAAGGACGGACTGGACGGCAGCGGATATCCGTTCTTGCGGATTTTGTTTGCCTATATTGCTGACAATCGCGACCAGGTGGCGTTTGTGTTTTCGCCTAACGTGCCTGATCGCACGCGCGGGCGCATGGCCAAGCTGATGCAGCGGTTTAGCACGAGCGCGATTGAGAATCGCTTTGGACCGATTTCTGACGAGGAGGCGATGGTCCTGCGCGCGTATGTCGGATCGGGGCTTTTCGGCCTGGTCGAGGAATGGGTTGCGGGCGGATGCCCAGGCAGCCCGGAGCATATGGCACACTTGGCAGGGTGCCTGGTGACGCAAGGTTATGGTGGCATCGCCGCCGGTTGATTTGCAGCCAGGCTGGAACAGGAGGCTGGAACCGACCCTTGTTCCAGCCTCCTGTTCCAGGCGTAGGCGTTAGCGCGCTTTGCGGCGGTCGCGGCCGGAGCCTTCGCTGTAGAACCGGCGCTTGTCCTCGTACATGCGCTGGTCGATTTCGTGCAGCAGCTCGTCGATGGTCTGGTGTTCCAGATCGCACTTGCTATGTCCTAGCGACACACTTAGTTGGTAGGGCTTCTCGCCCGAGGCGTTGAACGCGGCAAGCTGGCCGCGAATGGCGTCGACGTATTCCTGGATGCGCTGGTCATCCTGCGTGTTCAGCAGGATAACGAACTCATCACCCGCGTAACGGACGACGGTACCCAGGCCGCCCACGGCCTGCCGTAGCAAGTCGGCGGTGATGCGCAGCGCGCGGTCGCCTTCGCTGTGGCCATGCACGTCGTTGATTTCCTTGAAGCCGTTCATGTCCAGCATCATTGCCGTAAAGGAGCCGTTCCTGGGGTCTTTCAGCGTTTCTGCGAAGTCTTCCAGGTAGAAGCGGTTGTAAAGCCCGGTCAGGTTGTCGCGGAACAGGATTTCGTTTTGCAGGCTGAACAACACGCCGGCCAAGGCTATGGTGATGCAGGGCCACGTGACGGGAAAGCCCGCGACGGCTTGGGCAAGCGCGCCAACCACAACAGGCACCACAAAGGCTTCAACGGGGAAGTACTTCAGCGTGCCAGAGGTTCGGCGCGCCTTGATATATACCACCAGGCTGTCAAAGATTATCGCAAAGTCCGCGCACAGATAGACCCAATACATGGCCTCGCGCTGGTAGACGTTGGTGTCGCTGAGTGAGAACACCAACGGGACAAAGGCGTTAACCACCAACAAGACCAGCCCTGCCGCCACGATCGCGCGCAAAATCAGGTCGTGCGTTTTACCCAAAGGCGCGTTCAGGTGGTTGGTCAGGAAGCGCATCCAACTGTAGGCGAAGACGATGCAGGCGGCGTAGAGCCAGTTGTTGCCGAAGAAGACCACGACCCAAGCGAGCATGCCGGTCTGCCCGCTCATTACCGTGGCCAAAGGATCGATGATGCAGGAGAACACGGAAACCCCCAGCATCAAAAGCATGATATCGCTTTCGCGCGTGTGGGTTTTGAACCTCCATAGATTGCCAAAGACCATGGTAAGGAACAGCAGTACGCTTAGGAAGCTTAGGATATAGTTCTCGGCGATATTGATGGTAGCCTCCAAGTGCAAATAGTTCAATCCGTTAATAATTGTCCCTAGTATAGACGAAGCGTCCGCGTCGCCTGAAGCAGAGCAGCAGGCTTTATTTGATTGTTACGAGTTGGAACAGGTTGGAACAGGGGTCGGTTCTGCGTTCCAACGTACGTTGGAGCGCAGAACCGACCCCTGTTCCACTTGCTGCTGGCGGTATAATGAGCGGTGTATTTTTGATAAATTGCGCACGATTTTTTGTAGGGGGTACTATGGCGTACTTGGGTCAAGACATTCCTAAATTGGGCTTCGGGCTTATGCGTCTGCCGAAGTTGGAAGGCAAGGAAGAGACCGACATCGAGCAAGTGAAGCAGATGGTGGACGCCTTCATGGAGGCGGGCTGCACGTACTTCGACACCGCCCGTGTGTATGGCTCCAGCGAGGCCGACATCAAGGCCGCCCTGGTGGATCGCTATCCGCGCGAAAGCTACTTGCTGGCCACAAAGGCTGCCTCGTGGGCCGGCTGCACCACCGCCGAGGAGGCGCACGCCCAGTTTGACGCCAGCCTGGAGGCCACCGGTGCGGGGTACTTCGACTTCTACCTTATCCACAACACGGGCGACACGCGCACAGCCGCCTTCGACAAGTTTGGCATGTGGGACTTCGTTGACCAGCTGAAGGAGCAGGGCAAGGTCAAGCACATCGGCTTTTCCCACCATGACAGCGCTGCGGTGTTGGAGGAGCTTCTGCAGGCCCATCCGCAGATGGAGTTCGTGCAGCTACAGGTAAACTATGCCGACTGGGAAGACGGCTCCACGCAAAGCCGCAAGTGCGTTGAGGTGTGCCAGAAGTACGGCAAGCCCGTGGTGATCATGGAACCCGTGCGCGGCGGCCTGCTGGCCAACCCGCCCCAAGCTGTGGCGGACATCCTGGCGCAGGCAAACCCCGACGCCACGCCGGTGGAGTGGGCCTTGCGCTTCGCCTTCGGCGTGCCGAACATCATCACGGTGCTCTCAGGCATGACCACCTTGGAGCAGATGCAGCAAAACCTGGCCACCTTCAAGGCGTATGAGCCCCTTACGCAGGACGAGCGCGAGACGCTGCGTGCGGCCCAAGCTGCGCTGAAGGACGCCATCCGCGTGCCTTGCACCGCCTGCAAGTACTGCATGAAGGATTGCCCCCAGGGCGTCCAGATTGCCAACATCATGAAGTCGCTGAACCAGGCGGCCCTGTACGGCTTGGGTTCGGGCGCGCACTGGTACGGCTTTGGCGCCATGGCCATGGGCGGCCCCGCCAGCAAGTGCATCAAGTGCGGCCTGTGTAACGACGCCTGCCCGCAGCACATCAACGTGGTTGAGGAGCTAGAAGCCGCCGTGGAGATGTTCGAGTAAGGTAAAACCTGCAAGGAGGTTTTTCATGGAAGAGAAGTCCGTGCTTTTGAGCTTGCCGGCAAATTATGCCCTAGGCATGAAGCAGCAGCCGAAATACAAATGGTGGAAGCCCATTGTGGCTGGCCTTTTGGCGTTTCTGTTCACGATGGTCTTCATGGTTGCTTTTACGATGGTCATAGGCGTGGTCGCGGCGGTCTTTGGCGGAGCTGACGGCTACAACAGCCTTGCGGCCATGTTCGCATCGGATAGCGATAACTATCTGGGCGCCGACGGCGACAACGTCTTCGCCATGGCTTTTTCTTTGGGAAGCGTGGCCATTTTTCTTCCCGCGGTGGGTTTGGCCAACAAGATCATGGGCCTGGGCGGATTCGGGCGCCTTTCCTCGGTGGAGGGGAAGCTGCGCTGGAAGCGCGTTTGGGCGCTGTTCCCTTGGGCCTTGCTGGTTGCGGTGGTAGTGATGGTGCTCGAAATCGGGCTGAGCGTTCTGGCTGGTGAGCCTTTGGGCGAGGTGCGCTTCCCCGTGGCAACCATCATCGTGATCCTTATCCTGTGCCCGCTGCAGTGCGCGGCCGAGGAATACCTGTGCCGCGGCTTTCTGATGCAGACGTTTGGCTCCTGGATTCCTATCGTGGTTATCCCGCTGATTCTTCAGGCGATCATCTTCACCATCTTGCACGGCTACAACATTGTGGGCCTGATCGGTGTCCTCATCATGGGTCTTATGGTCGGCTACTTCACGCTGAAGACGGGCGGCTTGGAGGCAGGCATTTGCATACACACGGCCAACAACCTGCCGTCATTCTTGCTGAGCGCCATCTTTGCCAGCGCGCAGACGCAGACCAACGTGGAGTGGATTTCTCTGGTTCCTGACTTGGCCCTTCAGGTGCTGTTCTTCGTGGTCATTTACCAGATCTGCAAGCGCAAGGGCTACTGGCTGCGCTAGGGGCTTCCGGCCGACGTTTGGGATCTGGCCAGGCCGGTGGCAACCGGGTACAATCCGGGGTGAGAACCTACTTGCGCAACCGAAGGAGCCGGCATGAAAACGATCGAGGTGGTTGCCGCCATCATCAAGGATCCCAAGACGGGGGCCGTCTTCGCCACGCAGCGCGGCTACGGCGACTACGCAGGCGGCTGGGAGTTCCCCGGCGGGAAGGTGGAGCCGGGCGAGACGCCCGAGCAGGCCATCGTGCGCGAAATCCACGAGGAGCTTGAGGCCATCATCGCCGTGGACGGCTTTCTGACCACGGTCGATTGGGATTACCCGACGTTTCACCTGACCATGCATTGCTTCTGGGCGCACATTGACCACGGCTCGCTGGAGCTGCTGGAGCACTCCGCCGCCAAGTGGTTGTCGCTGCCCGACATCGATTCGGTGGATTGGCTGCCGGCGGATCTGCTGGTGGTGGACGCCATCAAGGCCGCAAGCACCTCGGGAGTGGCGAAGGCCTCAGGGGCCTCGAATCGGGGCACCAAGGAAGGCTCTCTATCCGACCCCGATGAAAAAATCGTTCGTAGTTATTCTGAAACGGGCGCTTCTTGCAACAAAACCCCAGGTCACAATTTTTAGTGGGCTAAAAATTGAAGAACTACGAACGATTTTTAAAAGGCGCCCCAGTAGAGGAGCGCTATGAGTACGGCGTGGTGGCCTTCGAGGAGACGCTGAAGTCGAGCTTCATCGACGCCAGCCACCCCCAGGACGACCACTATGCGCCGCGCATCCTGGGCAACGACAAGGCGTCGGGCGCCAACGTGCTTTCGGTGCTGCGATCAGAGCTGGCCAGCTGCGAGAGCTTCGATTTCTCGGTGGCCTTCATCACGTCCAGCGGCGTGCAGGTGCTGGTGGAAATCCTCAACCAGCTGCGGCAGCGCAACATTCCAGGGCGCATCCTGACCTCCACCTACCTCAACTTCAGCGACCCCGAAGCCTTGCGCAAGCTGCTGGAATACCCCAACATCCAGGTGCGCGTGTACCAAGGCAACCTCCACGCGAAGGGCTTCTTCTTCAACAAAGACGGCATAAGCACCATCATTATCGGCAGCTCCAACCTTACGCAGACAGCGCTGACCTGCAACAAGGAATGGAACGTCCTGTTCCGCTCCTTCGCGCAAGGCAACATGCTGAAGCAGACGCGCGCGGCCTTCGACCAGCTGTGGAACGATGACGCCTGCGCCGCCTGCACGTCCGTGTGGATCGACGACTACGCGCGCTACCGCCAGCTGGAAGAGCGGCCGGCGTCCGCGCGCAAGCGCGCCTTCGCGCAGCAGGCCGCGGGCGAAGACACCGCAGGGGATGGCGCCAGCGCCAGCGCCGGGGCTGCCGCCAGCGCCGCCGCCGGGGCCGCAACCGAGGCCATCACGCCCAACCAGATGCAGACGCTGGCGCTTGAGGCGCTGGGGGTCCTCCACGGTCGCCGGGAGCCGCGGGCGCTGCTGGTGTCGGCCACGGGCACGGGCAAGACGTACCTGTCCGCCTTGGACGTGGCGGCGGAAAAGCCCGCCAAGGTGCTCTTCGTGGCCCACCGAAGGCGCATTTTGGACGCTTCGCTGGCAAGCTTCAAGCGCGTCTTAGGCGCCCGCTACACCTACGGCGTGTATGGTGGCGGTAGCGAAAAACCGTCTGCCACCTGCGTGTTTGCCATGGTGGGCACCTTGCGCAAACACCTGGCGGAGTTCGACCCTGCGGAGTTTGACTACATCATCTTCGACGAGGCGCACCGCAGCGGCGCCGCCAGCTACCTTGCCCTGCTGGACTACTTCACGCCGGCGTTTTGCCTGGGCATGACGGCCACGCCCAGCCGCACCGACGGCTACGACGTCTATGGCCTGTTCAACCACGTGATCGCTTTCCGCATCACGCTGCAGGACGCCCTTGACCAGGACATGCTGGCGCCTTTCCATTACTTTGGCATCGCCGATCTGGAAATCGACGACCAGGTGGTTGACGACGCAAGCCTGTTCAACCGCCTTACCTGCGAAGACCGCGTGCGCCACATCACAAGCAAGATCGAGGAATACTCCGTGCAGAAGGAAGGCCGCCGCGGGCTCATCTTCTGCAACCGCAACGAAGAGGCCGCCGCGCTGTCGAAGGCGTTCAACGAGCGCGGGTACCGCACGGTGGCCATCAGCGGCGCCACTTCGGACGACGAGCGTGACCGCCAGATTGCGCGCCTGGAGTCGGGCCAGATAGAGTACATCTTCTCGGTGGACATTCTGAACGAAGGCGTGGACATCCCGGCCATCAACCAGATCATCATGCTGCGCCGCACGGAGTCGGCCATCGTATTCGTGCAGCAGCTGGGGCGCGGCTTGCGCAAGGCCTCGGGCAAGGACTTCACGCTGGTGCTGGACTTCATCGGCAACTACCAGCAAAACTACCTGGTGCCCATGGCCCTTTCGGGCGACCGCACCTACAACAAGGACAACCTGCGCAAGGTGGTCAAGGAGGGCAGCTCGCTCATCCCGGGGTGCTCCACCATCACGTTCGACAAGGTTTCCGAGGCGCACATCTTCAAGGCGCTCGAGGAAGGCCGCTTTGGCGAAGTGAAGCTGATCAAGGCTGAATATGCCCAGCTCAAACAGGTGTTGGGGCGCATCCCCGCGCTGCAGGACTTCGACGACAACGAATCCATCGACCCCAACATCATTATCCGGAAGTTTGGCTCGTACGCGGCTTTTCTGCAGCGCTACGAAAAGGATGCCGGGCTTTCGTTCAGCACGGCAAAGCTTGACTATCTGAAGTTCATCTCGCAGAAGCTTGCCAACGGCAAGCGTGCCGAAGACCTGCAGGTCCTGCGGGGGCTGCTGGACGCATTCGGGTCGTCGGGGCAGTTCGCCTTCCCGCGGGGGCGCGTGGCGGCCAGCCGCGTGCGCGCCGTAAGCCGCATGCTGTCGGGCAGCTTCTCAACGGCAGGGCAGAAGCTGGTGGACTTCGACGGCAGCCGCTTTAGCCTGGAGGGCGCCTTCGCCCGCGCCTTGGCGGACCCGGCGTTTTTCCGCCACGTGAGCGACGCGGTGGACTTCGGCCTGCAGCGCAACCGCACGTTGTACGCCGAAACCTACCAGGACACCGCCTTTGTGCTGAACGCCAAGTACACGCGCGAGGAAGTGACCAAGCTGCTTGGATGGGAAAGCGAGCCCAACTACCAAAACGTCGGCGGGTATTTCCACGACAAGGCCACCAACACCTTCCCGGTGTTCATCAACTACGACAAGGACCCCTCCATTAGCGTCACCACCCAGTATGAGGACCGATTCGTGTCTGACCAGGAGCTGATTGCCATTTCCAAGAGCAAAAGGACGCTGGCCTCGCCCGAGATCGTGAACTTAAGCCACGCGGCCGAAAACGGCATGCGGTGCTTTTTGTTCGTGCGCAAGAACACCAACGACAAGGATGACGGCACGGAGTTCTACTTCTTGGGCGAAATGCGCCCGACGGGCTATTTCCGACAGTTTGTCATGAAGGATTCGACCGCCAACGCTGTGGAGATCGGCTATCGGCTTGACCAGCCCGTTCGGGCCGACCTGTACGATTACTTCCTGAGCGACTTCTAGGGGCAACGGGCGCGCAGCACGCCCGTTGTTGGGCGTGGCGTTGCTTGCTGGCCAGCGTTTTGCGCCTCTTGCGTTGGTCGCGCTTGCCTTGGGAGGGGTGTGGCCCTTCGCCTTGCCACCTAGGTCCGGGCGCCGTTCGCGAGGCGCCACTCAGCTGGATACCCCCTGGGGGTATACAAGGGGAGTGCGGGAGCGCTTTTTACGACAAGAAGAGCCTCTTCAGGGCGCTTTTGTCGTAATACGTTTTCTGGCTTCAGCGACTATTACGACCAAAAGGCTAAGTCTAGCTGCACTTTGTCGTAATCCCGAAGGGGCTCAAGGGCTTTTTGCGGCTAGAAGGCGGAAGAAGGTAATCAACAGGGGAGCGAAGGCGGCCTGGAAAAGTAGGGGGTATGTCTCTTTTTACGACAAGAGCCCCTTGAAAGCGGGGACCCTTGTCGTAAATTTTGTCGGGGGAGTCGATGCCTTTACGACAAAGCGGCGGTAAAAGCGCTCTTCGTTGTCGTAAATCACCGAGAGGCGGGCTGCTGCTACGAACAATCACCGCCCAAACGGGCCGCCCCAGCCGTAACCAGGGCGATCGTGCAAAAGCCGTTACTCAATTGGCAGGCCGCCAGCCTCCTGGACGCCTGGGACGGCGGGGATGGTGGCAAAGCCCACGGCCAGTTCCTCGTCGGTGGGCACGTGGTCGATCATGCTGCCGTTGCCAAAGGCCTCGTACGCCTTCATGTCGAAGTACCCGGTGCCGGTCAGGCCGAACAGGATGACCTTTTCCTCGCCGGTTTCCTTGCACTTCAGGGCCTCGTCCATGGCCACCTTGATGGCATGGGCGCTCTCAGGCGCAGGCAGGATGGTCTCCAGCTTGGCAAACTCGGTTGCGGCCTCAAACACCTCGGTCTGCTTCACCGACGTCGCGCGCATGTAGCCGTCATGCACCAGCTTGGACACAATGGGGCTCATGCCGTGATAGCGCAGGCCGCCAGCATGGTCGGGGCTGGGCAAAAAGCCGTTGCCCAGCGTGTACATCTTGCACAGCGGGCAGGTCTGGCCCGTGTCGGCGAAGTCGTACGCATAGCGGCCACGCGTCAGGCTGGGGCAGCTGGCGGGCTCGACGGCAATGAAGTCGGTGTCGGGCTTGGTACCGTCCAGCTTGTCCTTCATGAAGGCCGCCACCAGGCCGCCCACGTTGGAGCCGCCACCGGCGCAGCCGATGACCACGTCGGGGTATTCGCCCAGCTCTTCCATGGCGGTCTTGCTCTCCAGGCCGATGATCGATTGGTGCAGCACCACCTGGTTCAGCACGCTGCCTAGCTGGTAGCGGCCGCGGTTCTCGGGCACGTGCAAGGCGACCTCAACGGCCTCGGAGATGGCGGTGCCCAGGCTGCCAGTGGAATCCGGGTTGTCGGCCAGCATCTTCTTGCCGATTTCGGTGGTGTCGGAGGGGCTGGGGGTCACGTGCGCGCCAAACGTCTGCATGATGTTGCGGCGGAAGGGCTTCTGCTCGTAGGAGCACTTCACCATGAAGACCTCGCAGTCCAGGCCGTAGTGGGCCGCGGCTTCGGACAGCGCGGTGCCCCACTGGCCGGCGCCGGTCTCGGTGGTGATGGTGGAAAGCCCCTGCTGAGCGCCGTAATAGGCCTGCGCCAGGGCGCTGTTCAGCTTGTGGGAGCCGCTTGTGTTGTTGCCCTCAAACTTGTAGTAGATGCGCGCGGGCGTGCCCAGGGCCTTCTCCAGGTTGTAGGCGCGGCACAGCGGGCTGGGGCGATACACCTTGTACATCTCGCGCACGCCTTCGGGAATGTCCACGTATTGCGTGTCGTCGTCAAGTTCCTGGCGCACCAGCTCGTCGCAGAAGACGGGGCGGATGTCGTCAAATTCGGCCACTTTGCCGTTGGGCAGGCGCATAGGCTCCGGCTTCTCGGGCATGTCGGCGCGCACGTTGTACCATTGCGTCGGAATCTGTTCTTCCTTCAGGTATACGCGGTAGGGCTTGTTCTCGTTCTGGTCTGCCATGGTTTTTTCCTTTCTGTTGCGAAGGCTTCCTGCCCTCGTGGCCTGCGGTTTGGCGAACTGCAGGCCTGCTTTCCATGGCCTTGGCCGGTGAACAACGAAAAAAGCCCGCCCTCGACTATGGATACTTTCCTAGTCAAGGACGGGCTTGAAATACAAACTCGCGGTGCCACCTTGATTCGCCGCCTGGTTGCCCAGTTGGCGCGCTTTGCGAAGTGCCATCACACTCCCGGCAACTGACGTATGCCCTCACGTCGCGGATACTCGGCTAGCCTTTCCCCACGCCCTCAGCGGCCCATTTGATGGCTTGCGTCCTGCCTGGTTCTCAGCTGCCCCAGGCTCTCTGTGAGTGCACGACCACCGTTACTTCCGCTTCAACGGTTTGGTGATATTCGCTTTTCAATGGAGCAGACTTTAGCGCGAAAAAGTGCTCCGCGCAAGAGGCATTTTCAAATTCGAAATCTACCTGCGGATATATTGCCTTCTGCCAATCTTGGGACACCCTTGCCCGCCGTGCTGCCCGAAATGGCGTACAATGGTTGGCAAGCAAGCAGCTGGCGAAGACGGCCGGCAAACCAACTACCAGGAGGCGCGTATGTCGGGCATGGCGGGCGGAAAGCTGAGGATCCTCTACATCATGAGGATGCTGCAGGAGGAAACGGATGCCGAGCGCGGGCTGTCCATGACGGCCATCATCGGGCGGCTGGCCGACTACGGCATGACGGCTGACCGCAAGACCGTCTACGCCGACTTCAAGCTGCTGCGCGAATTCGGGCTGGACATCGCCACGGCGCAGCGCAACCCCGTGGAGTACTACCTGGAAGGGCGCGATTTCTCCTTGGATGAGCTGATGCTGATGGTGGACGCCGTGCAAAGCTGCCGCTTCATGACGCAGGCGCAGTCCGAGCGCATCAGCCGCAACCTGAAGCTTCTGGCCACCGACACGCAGCGCGAGAAGCTAAACCGTCGCATCCATGTGGACGGGCGGGCGCGCGGCCGCAACGATGCGGTGCTGGTCAACGTGGATGTCATCCATGAGGCCCTGCGGCAGCGCAAGCGCATCAACTACACCTATTGGCGCATGGGCACCGACGGCAAGCCCCACGCGCAGCACGACGGGCGCATCTACGACGTCACGCCCATGCGCGTCACCTTCGCGGATGGCTACTACTATCTGACGGGCTGGTCCGAGCATGATGACGCCGTGCGCGAATACCGCGTGGACCGCATGCGCGATGTGCGCGTGAGCGGGGAAAAGGCCCGCCGCGGGGCTGGCGTGTCCGATTACGAGTACCAGGTGCGCGACAGCCAGTTCTTCGGCCGCTTCGACGGCGAGCTGGTAACGGTGACGTTTGAGTGCGACGAAGCGGGCGTGGGCATTGTGTCCGACCGCTTCGGCAAGGACGTGCGCCTGTCGCCGCAGGGCCGGGACCGTTGCCGCGCCGTTGCGAAGGTGCGCGTGAGCGAGCAGTTCTTCGGCTGGGTGGCCGGCATGGCCGGCAAGGTGCGCATCGTGGGGCCCAAGAAGCTGGTCACGCAGTATCGCGACTACCTGCAAAGCTTGCTGTAGCCTGGAACAGGGGTCGGTTCTGCGTTCCAGGCCAGGCTAGACCCCTGTTCCACAGCGCCTGTTGAACGACGAAAAATCTGTTGAACGACGAAACGGCTGTTTTCGTCATTCAATAGATGAAAAACGGGTAGGAAAATCATCTGTTGAACGACGTCGTCGTTCAACAGATGGGGCTGATTGGCTGCTGAACGACGAAAACGCCTGCTGAACGACGAAAAACGCTCCATTTCGGGCGAAAGGGGACTCTTCGCTACCCTCGGAACCATCCGTCGTCGTTCAATAGGATCTGCTGAACGACGAAAACGCCTATTGAACGACGAAAAACCGTCCCTTCGTCGTTCAACAGGTGAAATAGCTTCTATTGAACGACGACGCCGTCCAAAGCAAGGCAAACCCCTGGTGGCTTGCCCCGCTTTGCTGCTTATCTCGCTTGGCAACCTGTTTTGCCTTTAGCGGCTTAACTCCCATTCGTCGTAGGGATCGTCGTAGCTGCTGGAGGTGTCGCCCGTCTTTCGTTGCCAGTCCTTAAGGTCGGCCACGAACTCCTCAACGTCCTCGTAGTCAGACGGGTCCGGTCTGGCGCCGGCGTTGGAAGAGGAGGTCGTGCTTTGCCGCTTCGTTCCCGAGGCGTACAGATCGGGCAGCCCTCCGTAGGTCGGCCAGTAGTCGGTTCCGGATAAGCCCTTTACCACGCGCCTCACCTTGCCGTCTTTGGCGTAAGCGGTGAAGACGACGTCGTTTTTGCCGTTTCTGGAATACCAATAGTAGACTTGGTAGGTTCCGACTTCGAAGTATCTGGTTTTTTCCGTGACCACCAGCGTGTCGGTACCCTCGTGTTCGCCCAGCCAGGTGCTGTCAATGAGCGAGGCTCTCATGCCCTTATAGGGCAGCTTGTCGGCCACGTCTTCGGCCGTTGTGGTCTGCGTCGTGGAATTCGACGCGTTGGAAGCGTTGCTGGTCGTTGCGCTGCTCGAGTTAGACGTTGCGCTAGTCGAATAGGTGTGGGCGGTCGTGCTGGTGTTGACGTTCGGCTTTGAGGTGATGCTCATCGTGCAGAACACAACGCCGCCAACAAGAACGAGCGTCACCACCAGAATAATGGCGATCGCCGCGGCCGTCGTGCCGGCTTGGGTGCTTACGCTTTGGCCAGGGCCCATGCTGCTTTCGTTTTCGCTGTGATGCATGTTGCCCCCTCCCGGATACTGAAGCGCGTTATGCTTGAGGAGATTATCGCATGCGAAAAATCCGAGGGTGTCGGTTTCTTGCGACACGCTTCGTTGTCGCGTGCCGGGCGTTTCATTCTGCACGACGAAAGCGGCCGCCGCGGCCGCCGCCGCGCCTTCGTCGTCCAGCAGGCGCAAGCCTACAGCTTCTCTGCCACGCGCTTGTAAGCGTTACGCCACAGCTCGACCTCGGAGTCGAATCGCTCAGTGACGCGAGCCACGGTGCCGTCGCGCTCGGTCTTGCCCCAAGGCACGCGCACCGTAGAGCCTTCCTGCACCGACTCATCGTCGCACAGGTAATCCCACGTGCGGCTGGGGTCGCCGAAGCTCACCGACACGTAGCGACGGCTCTTGCCCGTCAGCCTGCGGCAGTCCACCTTGAAGCGCCCGGGGATGCGTGCAACGGGGCTGCCATATAGCAGCAACGAGCCGCGCTCGGGCCATTTAGCGCCCACCTCGTCAAACACGACCGAGCCCTTTTTGCCGGGCAGGCCGAACGTCTTCGCGTCCTCGGGCAATTCGGCCCGTACGACCAGCTTCTCCAGAAGCCCGCAGAACTGCGCCTCGGGAATAAGCACGGGGACCTTCGACGGGTATTTGGTGCCAGGGCGGTCCTCCATGCGGAAAGTCAGCTTGAGGTGGCCCTTCTTCCCGCGCTTGTAGTCCATGCGCACGCGGCGACCGTAGCCGGTGGCAAACCGCAAAAGCCCGTTGAGCTCGGCAAACTCCGCCACCTCCACCGGCTCGGCGCAGCGGGTGTCGGGCAGCACGCTGGCAAGGGCCTGGTTGATGTTGCGCTCGACGGACTCGTCGCCGTAGGCGTCGGAGCACTGTCGGCGCATGCGGATGGCCAGCTTGGCCATCAAGTAGTAGGCGTAGGCCTCGTTCGGGTCCTTCTGGCAGTTCACGCCGTCGCGCCACACATGCCCTGCGCGCAGTGCGATGTCGGCAAACTTGCTGCGGCCCCACCCGCGGCTGAAGTACTCCACGTTTTCGTGGTACAGGTCCCAAATGGCGTGTGCGGCAATCTCGGGGTCCTTCACGCAGCCCTTCCCGTCGCGGATCATGTCGGCCAGCTTGTAGCGCGCTTCATAGACGCCGCCCGCCGCGGCCACGGAGAACCAATAGAAGGCCTTCTCGTACTCGGGCTGGCCCCCGGTGCAGCGGCCGTAGTAGTAGATGTAGCCCAGCGTGTCGGCGAAGTGCGACCGCGGCGCAATCTCTTCCAGCTTCAGCAGGCAGTCGCGGCTGGTCTCCCAGTCTTCGCTGAAGCCGGCGTTGCCCGTGCCGTAGCACGCGTAGGCCAGCTCCTCCAAGCCCACGGGGTCATCCTCGGCGGAAAGCTCGCGCACGTACTTCACGTAAAGCGCCTCAACTTCTGGCGTGCCCAGCAGGGACACACGGCTGTTAGTCCAGGTCTGAAGGAAGTGGCGCTTCTGATTGTCGGTCAGCTCGCGCTCGATGGCGGGCTTTTCCGCGTCACGCTTGAACGTGCGGATGTACTCCAGAAGCTGGGGCAACGGGGCGGCCTCCTCGCTTTCGTACTCATAGCGCTCGGCCAGCTCGTCGCGTACGTCGGCGAAGACGCTGCAGCGGTCGGGCATGCCCTCGATGTCTCCTTCCTGGTCGGGGGCGTCGATGCACTCCCAGATGCCGGCCCTTACATACAACGCCTCGAAGGTGGTCCAGTACCAGCCGGCGGTGGCGTCCTCATCGTCACGCGCGATGGCGTTTTCCAGCGCCGCTTCCAGGTCCTCCAGCGTCATCTGATAGTAGCCGGCTGCGCGGAAGTTGGGGTGGGGCTGGTCCTTGCAGATTTCCTGGATGGTGGTCTCAAAGCGCACGAGCGCGCGAATGGCGTCCGCGTCCAGCTCGATGGCCGGGATGCGCGTCAACTCTGCGGGCGGGAACTTCACGACGGCTCCGTTTCCGTCGCCCTGCACAAATACGGCCACCTTGCCCTTGCCGACCTTCTTGACAATGCCCCAGCTACCGGCGTATTCGCCGTCGTTGATGGTCACCATGTCTTGCGCCTTCAGGTCCTTCTTCATGATGCGCTCCTTTCCGAAAACGCCAGCGGTTTCGTTTGGAGTGATTGTAAGCCTTACGCGCCGGCAGCGTGGGCGTTGTTTTGGACAGCCCATTGGCGCCTTGCCCCTTTTTTCCGGGGGGCAAGGGGGCTGGTGAGGGGATCAGGGCTGCAGCGTTTTCTCAACCACAGGCAACCCTGGCCGGGCATAGCCTGGCAGCCTCCTGCGATTTCGCGCTTCCATGGCAAAAAGCGCGCTTTTCGCGTCATCAAAATGCGGTTGGGTATGATTGCCTGAGGCTGCAAGGGGCCATTCCGCTGCAAATTATTACGCAATGATTCAAAAACCGCAGGTCAGCAGACCGGCAGTTTTTGGCCAAGCGGGCGCGAGGGCGCTAAAGAGCCTCTTAGGCCGTCCAGAAATCATACCCAACCGCATTTTGGGAGTGGGAATGGCACGATTTTTTGGCGCAAGGCGCCTTGTTGGTGTGTTGAGGGCCTGCGCTGGGGCGCGCCGCTACTCCACCGAGATGTGGAAGTTGTCGTCCACCGTCAGCGTGAACTCCTCGTACGGTTCGTCCACGTTGCTTTCCAAGGGGCCGTCTGCAAACACCTGTACTGTCACCTGACCAGGGCTTTTAGCCGTGAATTGCAGGTTGTAATAAAGGGCCGATCCTTCGGCCGCCGTATCATAATCGGCATCGCGGCTGGTGTAGACCTCGCTGGAAACCGCGTCCCAATCGCTCAGGCGGGCGTAATAGCGCGGACCGCCGCCGTCAAATGACCGGTACTGCCGCTCATACGTCATGCTCTCATCAACGGTAAGGCCTTGGCTTATCACCTGGTCAAACGCCTCTTTGATGGCGGCGCTGGTGTCGCGATAGCCCGTAGGGAAGTTGTTTGACCCAGAAGCGCTTACCCGCGTGCCGTCTGCCCGGTTCATCCAAAACGAAAAGCTGCTGCCGTCCAACACGTTGGGGTTGCTCCCGCGAAAGCCGTCCCAGGACGCAACTCCCGCATTGGAAAGCGCCTGGTCAAGCGCCGTAAGCTGTGCTTGTGAAAGGATGCCGATCCCCGAGCTTTGCCCCATATCGGCGCTGTAGGACAGCACGGCTTGGCCGTTTTCGGTGGTGGTTATCTTGTATGAAAAGTACGGCTCTGCCGCCGTTCCGTATTCGGCGTACGACAGCGACGTAATGGTTTCCTCGCTTGCGGTATCGGTGCCTGCGGAGGAGTTGGTGGCGCCTGTGCCTGCGGTCTGGTTCGACGAGGTGTTGCCGTTTGCGTTGTTGGTGCCGCCCCAAGAACTACATCCGCTGGCAAAGGCCGCCACGGCTACCAAGGCAGCAATCAGCGCGCACACCACGGGTGTTGCAAGGTTGGATTCCATGGGGACCTCTCCTTTTGTTGAGCAGGTGGCGCTTTCCAAAAGCCTTCCGTTGCGTCATCGTTCGGCAGGTTCCAGGCTTACTGGCGCCTAGGCCTCTTTATTATGGCATACGCGTATGGCTAAGCGGGGTGGGGCCGCGGATGCGGTCGCCTTTGGCCCCTACCGCGTTAGCGGCGGGGCGCCTTTGAGGTGCTGCCTTCTTTACGTTGAAAAACTATCACCAAAGTGATATAAAAAAGCAGGAGGCATAACGTGGAAAAAGCGCTCGTTTTATATCATGGCTCCAGCACTGTCATCGAAAAGCCCGTCTTTGGTTACGGGAACCAGCACAACGATTACGGCCTGGGCTTTTACTGCACGCAGCAGAAAGATCTTGCGTGTGAGTGGGCGTGTCCTACCAACAATAACGGCATCTGCAACTGCTACAAGCTTGACATGGCGGGCCTTTGCATTCTTGACCTACGCAAACCTGAATTCTCCCTGCTTAACTGGCTTGCCTTGCTGGTGGCGCACCGATCGTTTGAGTCCACAAGCAGCCTGATGAAGCAAGCTAAAACATGGCTTTTGAGCAACCATCTGCCTGATGTTGCTGGCGTTGACGTGATCATTGGAATGCGTGCAGACGACTCCTATTACTCCTTTGCCCGCAGCTTTTTGGATGGTCGCTTGAGCCTGCAGGAACTCGAGCGCGCCATGGAATTGGGGCGGCTGGGGCATCAGGTGGTTTTGGTGAGCCGACAGGCCTTTGAGGCGTTGCGCTTTGAGGGATCGGAGCAGGTCCTGGCGTCAGAATGGCACCGTAGGCGCCAGCAACGCGATCAAAGCGCCCGTGAAGCGTATCGCACCATGGTTGAGGCAGCGGAATTTGATCGGGACGCGCTCTACGTTGCCCAGATCATGCGGGAGGGCCGGTAATGTCGCACTACGAATACGCGCTTATCCCTTTTGACCTGCAAGGTTTGTACGACAATGACGTTCGCGAAGCATTGGCCGACCTATTTGACATCTGCGTGAATGTGGTGGGTCAAAGCGGCGCCGCAGCAGCGCGCGCGTTTGTTGCCAGCGGCCTGGCCCAGGAATTTGAGCGCCAAAACCCGGTGTTTGTGGCGGGAAAAAGCGGCACCGACCTGGTGAATCTCATGCTGCCGTTCATGGGGTGCACTCAGCCTGTCCAGCCTCAGGATCGCCTGGTGCGCACGGTGGACTACTGGGTGGGCTTTATGGTGAGCTACTTTCAGCTGCGCACGGGGCATCGTTACGCGGAAATCTTTGAGCGGTTTCCGTACGATGAAATAGCGGAGTCGTATTGGCCGCTGCATGAAGCAGATGATACGAAGTTCCTGCAGGTCTACCAAGAAAAATGGTCGTCACGTTTTGAGCAGACGCGCTTGGCTAAGCTGCGTGAGCGCGAAGGGCTGTCGCAGGCGGCGCTGGCGCGGAAAGCCGGGGTGGGGCTGCGGTCCATCCAGATGTACGAACAGGGCAACAAGAACATCAACCACGCCAACGGCGAAACGCTGTATCGCCTGAGCTTGGCGCTGGGCTGCTCCATGGAGGACTTGCTGGAGTTGTAGCTTTATCCAGCCGTTCGTTAGTCGACTGGCGCGAAAATCTGGCCATCAAGCTGGTCATACGTGACGTTGCTGGGCTTGTAGGCCTGCAGGAACTCCTCGGGCGTCATGGCGGGAACGGGGGATGCGGCGAAGTCCTTCTTGTTGCGCGTGACGATGGCGTCAACGCCTTGTCGGTAGGACGAATAAGCTATGATCGCGTTCTCAAAGTCCGGCATGTCGCCCTCGAAGGCCTGGCGGCAATCGGATGCCGTCAAGTCCAGCAGCGTGCATTCCTCCGTAAGAAACTGCAGCGCCTTTTTAGCCCTCTCCTCTGACTTGAACTTGCGGGTGGGCACCACATAGACGATCGTCGAAAGGGTGCTTGCCGGTATGCAAAGCTCATATCCGCGCAGAAGGCAGACGTCTGCCGCAGCGTAGGAGGTCAGCATGTCTTTGGTTGCGCCGATGATGTCGATGACGACGTTGGCGTCAAGGCAGACTTTCATCGATCCGCACCTCCGTCAGATAGCGAAGAGTTGGGGCAATACTTGTCCGTTAAATGTTGCCGGTAGTCCGCGATAGCCTCTTCCGCGCTGCAGTCCAGAGGAGCCGAAGCGACAAGGCCTCTTAAGGCGGCGCGTCGACCTTCTAAAGGCGAAACCTCCTTAGCGTCCGCCATCAGCTCTTCGGGCATCTTTTGGAAGCGTTCCAAATACTCAAATAGCCGTCTGACAGCCTCCGAGACGCCGATGTTTTCGTGCTCAAGGACTTCACAGCCGTGGCGTTTTAGCGTGGCCGGCATGCGGGTATTCAAGGTTGCGTTTTGCTCCATGGTGTTTCTTCCAACGAAGGTGCGTTACGTAATGCAGTATACCTTGGTGCGTTACGTAACGCAATAACAAGATAAATAATCTGCCCCTTTGTCTTGTCCCATATAATTTGCCTAACCGTCGCACGATCCTACGCAAGGAGGCCCTATGTCCCAAGAACTGAAGGTCAAAGGCATCTACCGGCATTTCAAGGGCGACCTGTATCTGGTGGAGGATGTCGCCCGCCACTCTGAGACCGACGAGGAGTACGTCATCTATCGCAAGTTGTACGGCGACTGCTCGCTGTGGATCCGCCCGAAGGAGATGTTCCTTTCCCCCGTAGACCGCCAGAAATACCCCAATGTGGAGCAGGAGTACCGCTTCCAGCTGCAAAACATCCCCAGCAAGGCTCACAACGATTAGCAAGCTCAAGCGTGCCATTCGAACCGCTTGCGCTTCCGCGCTGGCGCAAACGGCAACGTTGATTTAATTGGCGGCGTAGAACTCCGACGCCACGCGGTCGCTCTGGATAAGGATGGCTACCTGGTTAAGCGCCGCTGCCGCTTCGTCCGCAAGGGCGTGGACCGTCGCTTCGTCGTCGGTCACCAGCACCAGCACGATAGTGTTCTCGGATTCCGGCGTGCCCGTATCGTCGGTCCAGCCGCCCTGCGCGTCGTAGATGGTGTAGCCTCCCACATACTTGAGCGCCAGGTCGATGACCAGCTGCTTTGCATCCGCGTAGCTCATAACGGGGCCGCTGCCGTCTTGGCTGTTGGTGCCAATGTAGAGCGTGTATTCGGTGAGCAGGTTGTCCGCCGCGGCCTGCTCCGCGGCGTTGGCGGCGGCGTTGGCGGCGCTGTTGCTGGCCGTGGTGGCGCTGCAGCTGCAGCCTGTCAGGATGCACGCTGACGCCATAACGGCAACGAAAACGCACGCAATCTTGCGCGCTGCAAAGAGGGTACGGTCGGTGTTCATGGCGGTCTCCCAACAAGGCAAGGGGGCAGGTCATTCGTCTTGTTTATTTTGACCTTGTTTGGCAAATAAGACAAATGACCCGACCCCTTTTCTTGTGCAGAGATGATGACGTCAAGGCTGCAGTAGGCCACCGGCTTATCGGAGTTTGCAGTATGCATTTTTTGCATATTGCCTTGCCCTGGGTAATCTAACGGACACTCGCCCTGTTGCACATGCGTAATAATGCGCAGCAAGGAAAACGGCGAAGAAGGAGGGCTACCCATGAAGAGCGGAATTTCCAACATTGCGTTCAGCATCGGCGGGATGCGCCAAGGCTTCACCAACGTTAACGTGAACGCGGCCGACAGCGTGGCGTGCGTGAAGGCGGCGGGACCTCTAAGCCTTGTTGCTGGGTCGGACAGCCCCCTCGATCGGGAAATCAAGCTGGGCGCTGACCAGGCCGAACGCCTCTGCGAAGCCGTGCTGGGCGTGGGCGTCCTTTCGTGGGAGCCCTCTTACGAATGCTGGACGGTCTTGGATGGCGAACAGTGGCAGCTGAGCATCCAGTTTGAAGACGGCCGGCGCTTTGAATCGGGCGGCAGCAATGAATACCCCGAAGCCTTTGATGATCTGCTTGTGGTCTTTCAGGAGTTTGGGCTGGTCTGCTGGGAATAGGGTAGCAAGGGGCGGCGGTATTGCGGCCGCAAAATCTGGAACGCGGAACCGACTCCCGTTCCAACTTCCAAGGCGCCTGCCTGTGTTACAATGAACGCCAACGGAGCCCGTGTTGTGGTGACTGACGGCGCCGTTGGTGAATGTTTGGAACCGCTCTTTAGCGGTTCCTCTTTTTACCAGGGCGTTTTCTCAGCCCCGCGACAAGCTGCACCACCGCCGCCACCAGCGACACGGCCGCGGCCGCAAGCGCAAGCGTCTGGGTGATCAGCTCCATATGGCTCACCTCCTCTCTAGAAAAGAAGGCGCCGCCAGGACGCGGGCTTGATCCGTTGACTTTCGCTATTATAGCAAACATTTGTTCGTTTTAAATCCTTAAGCGAAACCAATTTAGAAAAGAAATACGCACACTAGGAGCCGGCAAGGAGCGGCGGTACTGTGGCCGCAAAATCTGGAACGCGGAACCGACCCCCGTTCCAATAGCGCATCTTTGGCCAAATTGACGGCAATCCTTGCCATAACGGGGGTGTAAGAAAAAGTTTGGTTATGGGATGGATTTCATTGGCCGTTGCATCTGTTATCTATTGTTCGAGAGCATCTGACTCGTATCTCGCGATATCGCCCAAAAGGGTTCTGATGTTCGGGAACGACGGCCGATTGTCGGGCTGACGTCGGGACGGCCAACGCGGTTGCACGTGGATGGACGAGTCGTCCATAAACAGGAACAGCGGGGTTTGTCGTCGCTTTAAGCGCGATTTAAGACTTGCTTGCAACAATGCGGATATCAACTGATTATCCGCCGTGCACATGCGCGGCCTAGAAAGGAATGGCTATGAAAAGCTTGCAGTCCGATGCCAACACCTCTCAAGCTGTTACCACGCGCAGAGGCTTTATGAAACTCGCGGGCGTGATGGGCGTCCTTGGGGCATCATCGCTTTTTGGTTGCGCGCAATCTGATGACACAAGCACTCCCTCGGAAGGCGTCGAGCTGGATAGCGCTGCATGGAAGTATGACGCCGACAACGACATCTACTACCAGATTGGCGTGCAATACTGCGCCAACCCCCAGGCCGAGAGCTACGAGAGCATGGGCATCTACGTGCCTGGCGCCTACTTCTCCGCCGAGGACAACGGCGACGGCACCTTCCCCTATACGCCTTCCAACGACTTCAACAGCGATATGGGGGGCAGCTGGTGGCGGCGCTCCCAGCGGCGAGGAACCTGCGGATGCCGGCGGCGACGGTGCGCCCAGCGGAGATTTGCCCGACGGTGAGAAGCCGGATGGGGAACTGCCCGATGGCGAGGCGCCGGCAGACGTAAACGGCGAGGCGCCCAGTGGGGAGGCGCCTTCGGATGCAGGTCCGTCTGGTGATAGCGATAGCGCGGATGACAGCAGTGAGGACGCCACCACCTACGCCACGGCGGCAGATTACATCGCCAGCCTCAATGGCGACAGCGCCTGGATCGAGTACGACGAGTCCACCAACAAGGCGACTATTACCGGTCTTGCCGGGTTTGTGAATGCTTGCAAATCCCCCAGCAAGGACGTGTGCGCCTTCGACGACCTCAACCGCAGCCAGGCTGAGAACGCCGTATTCGGCAATGCCAATAACGAGAGCCTGCACTTCAGTGCCACCGTGGCCGAGCTGCTGGCAGACAATGCGGAGGCGTACGCCGAGCTCTCTGACTGGGACGATAGCTACCCCGATGAGTATGCCAGCGACCGCGAATATGTAGACGACCTGGGCAAGACCAGCGACGAGCGCCAAGCGATGTACGACCCCATGCACTATTTGGGTGCTGGCGAAGGTGTGGGGGAGTCGACCCCGGCGGCCCATTGGCGCATCCGCACCGGCATCGAGCAGGGCGACACAGCCTGCACCACCGAGATCAACCTGGCGTTGGCGCTGGCCGCTTGCGACGATGTAGCCGATGTGGACTTTGCCACGGTCTGGGGACAGGGTCATACCATGGCCGAGCGCACTGGCTCCAGCACCGACAACTTCATCGCCTGGGTAAAGAGCTGCTGCGAGTAGCGGCGCCCGAGCGCAGGAGTGCGTCCCCTGTAAACGCAGCAACCACCCGCCAGAGATCATTGCTCTGACGGGTGGCTGGTTTAATTGCAGTTCACCTTTGTGCAGTCTCGCTTACTCGGTGTAAACGCGGAACTCCTTGCAGGTAAGTTCGGCTCCTTGCCCAAACAGGCGGCTTTCATCCTTGCTGGCGGGGTCGACAAACTCCACGGGCTCGGGTGCGCCAACGCGCGGGTCATAGAAGTTGTCCGCACCGGTCAAGTTCACGAGCGCCTTGCCGTCGATGGCGCCGTCCAGCAGCGAGATCAGGCCCAGGCCGACGTTGAGCACCGGTGGCCTGGCGTCTTCCTCGACGCCGCCTTGGTCGATGAGCATGTACTCGCGCTCGATGCGCTTGCCCACGCCCTCGACTTCGAACACCTGCTCGTCGTCGATGAACCAGCGCATTGTGTTAGTAGCCGGGTCATACGACATGCGATAGAGGCGCTCATCTCCGGGCTCGCGATCGGCAACGGGAATCGTGTAGGAGTACACGGCCCAGTTCGTCTCGCCGCCGCCCATGGCGCTGCCGCGCTCGTAGATGGCGTAGACCTTCTTGTTGGTCAGCACAAAGTCGAACACATCGGAGTTGATCGGGCACATGGCCATGAGCATGGGTGCCCCAAGCCTCCAGTCGGCATTTGGGTCGGGCACGGCGCTTCCAAAGGGCTGGCCCTCCATGCCAAACTGCTTGCCGCCCAGCCTTGCCTCCACGCTGAAGGTCTTGCTGGGATCGACGTCGAACCCGGGTGCTCCAATCGAGCTTGCGTGGTTCACCGTTACGTTGAACTTCATGTGGTCGACGGTGCCCAGGAAGGGATGCTGGGGCTGAGTGAGCGTGAACGCCGGCTCTCCTGTTGTGGGGTTCTTGCCAATTGGCACGACCCTCACGCCATCGGCACAGTCGATGTTAAACTCGGCCGGGTCGATGACCACGGGCCCCATCTTCATGAAGCTCCAGGCCCGTCCGTCCTCGGGAAAGCCGCCATCGAAGCCATTTTCAAACGTATCTTCAAAGAGAATTTCGCGTGTCATCATCGTGCTCCTTCTGGCACCTTTGCCACGTAGACCTCCTCCATATTGACGGCTTGGCGCAGGTCCATGTTCTTGAACTTCTTGAACAGGTAGCCGTCGACCTCGAAGGTGATCGTGTAGAAGCCAGGCTCAAGCTTCTCGATTTTGAAGCCGCCGAAGACGTCGGTGTAGTCATAGGCCGTAAAGCCAGTGACCTGGTGTGTCGCCGTCACCTTCATGTTCACCACAGGCTCGTCTGTGCCGATGGCTAGCACGTCGCCTCCCACAAAGGGCTTGGGGAGATTCATATACTTGACGCGCGGGCCGCACTTGAGCTCGGGTTTGAGCTCCTCGATTGGAGCAGTCAGGTTTTCCGGCGTCAGATCTGCGATGTCCACGAAGCTCAAAGCGTCTGCGGGACATGCCGTCACGCAGCGAGGACGCTTCCAGCCCTCATCGAGCAGATGCGCGCACATCGTGCACTTCTGCGGCAGCTGCAGTGCCTCGTTCCAATAGATGGTCCCAAAGGGACAAGAGTCCACGATGTCCTTGCGGCCCTTGGCCTTTTGCGGGTCGATGATGACGATGCCGTCTTCGCGCTTGTACACGGCATCATCCCCGGCGGCAAGCACGCAGTCGGCCTTGCCGCACTGCTGGCACATGACGGGAATTCGCGTGGTCTTGGTCAGCCGTCCGCTGGCAACCTCCTTCTCGTCGATGCGAATCCAACTCTTGGAGTCTCCCTGAGGTGCAGCGATGGGCGACCAGTCATTGTCGAAGTGCTCGTCATGACAGGCAATCATACAGTCGCCGCACTGCAGGCACTTCTCTGCATTAACCAAAATGGTCTTCATGTTCTTACTCCTCCCTGTTCCACGTGCTGTGCTTGCCGGCCATGCCCTCGGGGTAGGTCTCAAACAGCGCATCCAAATCCGCCTTCGCAACCTCGACGAGCGTGGAGTTGTAGCCGCCAGCCACGTGGTGGACGCTCATGGGAGCGGGGTTGGAGATGGTGTTCATGTTGCCGCCGCGATCGATGGGCTTTTCCTGGGTCGGGTCCAGCGGATCTTCCCATGCGCCATAGGTCTGCCAGATGGTGCCCGGCATGACGCGCTCGGTGATATGCAATGCGCTCATAACCGTGCCGCGATCGTTGTAGACGTATACGATGTCGTTCTCTTCCAGGCCGCGCGCCTTGGCGTCCACGGGGTTCATCCACATGGGCTCGTAGGCATAGCCGTCCTCACCGAAGAACTTGTACTGCTCCTGCAGCCACTTGCAGTTGTTGTACTTGCTGTGGAAGCGGAAGCGCGGATGGGCCATGGTGACCTGCAGCGGGTACCTCTCGTAGATCTCGCCGCCGAGCACGCCCTCACGCTCGGGGATGAAGTGGGGAACAGGCGGAATTTCGGGGTTCATGCCATAGTGCTCGAAGATGGCCGTGGAGAAGATTTCGATCTTGCCCGTGGGGGTCATCATCGGCATGGCCTCGGGATTGTTGTAGAAGACTTCCATCGGGCGCTTGGGGGAGTAGTCCGCAGGCGCGGGCCACACGTAGTAGCCCTTGTCCTTGAACTCGTCGTAGGTCATGGGGATGTTGGTGGTCTCGTAGAGCTTTTGGATGAAGTCCTCCTCGGTGTTGCCACCGTCGTAGTACTCACCAAAGCCCAAGCGATAGGCCATCTCCGACATGATTTCCAAGTCCGTCTTGCTCTCGCCGGCGGGCTCGAGCACCTTGGCGCTCATGACGGCAGAGCGCAGGTTGATGTTGGCAGCCGACATGAACTTGCCCACGGAGCCCGGCTCGGAGAAGTCGGCGCGCTCAAGCAGCGTGGTGATGGGCAGCACCAGGTCTGCCATGTGGCAATCGCGGTCGAAAGTGGGGTTGTTCACGATAATGCACTCGAGCTTGGGGCTGCGCAGCGCCTTGGTGTGGTTGTTGCGGTCGGGGTGATTGCCCCAAGACGAGCCGCGCTGCCACATGAGATGGACCTCGGAGCAGCCAGGCATCGGATACTCGTAAGGCGCCCACCACTCATCGGCGCTGATGTTGTGCAGACGGCCGCCGTTCCACTTGACTGGGCCGTCCTTCTCATAGTCGTTCTCCATACACTCGAGCATCTTTTGCACGGTGATGGCCTGCTTAACCGGATTGAGGCGATAAGGTTCGTCGCGCAGCAGGCTGGAGATACCGCCATCTGCATAGCCGGCAGGGCCGATGTGGTTCTCGGCGTCGTAAGGGCCGCACAGCGTCATCGCGCAGGTGAGCGCGTTCACACCCGGGCGTCCCACGCCCTGCATCGCCATCATGGTCGCCTGCAGGCGAGAAAGCTCGTGGGCGAACTCGCGACGGCAGGCGCCGCCGGCCTCGCACCACACGGTGGCAGGCTTGGAGGCCCACTCGCGTGCAAGTCCAACGATTTCACGGACGGGCACGCCGGTGATGGCAGCGGCCCACTCGGGGGTCTTCTCCACGCCATCCTCATCGCCCATGATATAGCTCATCATCGAGCATCCTGCAGGTGCGCCCTCAGGCAGGCTGTCCTCGGTGAATCCGATGGTGTTGTTAGCGATGAACTTCTTGTCGTAGGTATCCTCGACGATCCAGGTGTGCATGATGGCCAGGGCCAATGCGCCGTCGGTGCCAGGCTTGATGGGGATCCAACGGTCACCGAGCACCTGTGCGGTCTCGTTGGAAAGCGGGTCGATAACGATGACGCGCTTGCCCAGCTCGCGCCAGTGCTGCCACACGCGTGCATTGTCCAGGCCAGTGTAGACGGAATGGAACAAAATTTCATTGCTCCACAGGATGAGCAGTTCGCTGTTGGCGTCGATATCTTGCAGCACATCCTTGCCGGGCAGGTAGCCAAACGCCGGCCAAAAGCCCCAAATGAACGGGCCGCCAGCAGCCCAACCTTCCCAGGAGATGGGGGAGGTGTCCATATGAGTGGAGCCTACTGCATGCCAGAAGCGATACCACTCGCTGAAGTAGTAGTGGATGCCGCCCCACTCGCAGTGCGACGCATTCGATGCGCCTAGGGCAGAGGGGCCATACGTGTCAATGACGCGGCGCATCTCCTTCTCGATGATGTCGAAGGCTTCGTCCCAGCTGATGCGCTCATAGCCGCTGATGCCGCGGTTTTGGGGGTTGCGCTCGCCGTCCGGATCCCAGTCGACGCGCTTCATCGGATATTTCACGCGGTCTTCGGTGTAGGTGATCTCCTTGTAATCCAGGCCCCAAGGAAGAATGCCTTGCACCAGCGGCGGGCGGTAGGTCATGCCATTTTTCTTGAGCTCCCAGGAATCGACCTCCTCGGGCTCGAACTCCATGGGCTCGACGCGCAGAATCTTGCCATCTTTCTCAGTGACGAACAACGGCCCTGCTGTTGATACGGTGGTGTATCGATTGCCTCCTACGTCCATTTCTTGTCCTCTCTCGGTTAATGGCTATTGATTGAGCCCAGGTTCTGGTCGCGTCCCTCTCGCCTCCCTCTATCTCAAGCCAGATGCTGAGCCTCTCGATGCCCCCAGACTAAAAGCGCCAAAGGGTCAAAGTCCAACAGACAAACGAGTCCAAAATTCAACCAAAGGTTGTGGATTAGACGTCCGAGGCGGTACAATCGGCTTGTCGATGGAGGGGTCGAATGAATACGGATTCACTGGAATACGTACTTGCTGTGGTACGGCACAAGTCGTTTAGCAAAGCGGCTGCCAGCATACCTATCTCGCAACAAGGCCTTAGCAAATCAATCGCCAAACTCGAAAGCGACTTGGGATTTGCACTTTTTAAGCGGGAGGGTCGCTTCATTACGTTGACAAGCGAGGCATCCGAGCTCGTGCCTTGCATCGAGCAGGTGGTTGATGCGCAGAATGTGCTCCAACAAAAAGCCGCCTCAATCCGCGGAGCGAAGGCTCCCAGCGAGCAGAGAGCGACGGTGCTCATGTCGGCGTTCTTCGCCTTGGAAATGCTCAAAGACCTCGACGAGGAACTTGTAACAAACGGGTTTAAGAAGCCTTTGATACTCGAGGCCGAAGTCGGTGACGTCATTAAGGCGATTCAGGACTCTCCCACTGACACCATTGGGATCGTGAACCTGCCCTTAAGCCATTACAGCGTATTGCCTGAAGATGGATCGATTGTGTTCAAAGAGCTGTTCTCGAGCCAGATTATGGCTATGGCGAGTGCAAAGTTCTTCCCGCCGCGCAAGAAGTCCCTTTCCATGCGGGATATGAGGACGCTGCCCCTCTCGTATCCAAACTTTCCGGTGATGAGCGACATAGCAGACGAACTGTTTGCGCATTACCAGCCTCAAAACATTGTCTTCCGCACGTCAAACATCAACAAAATCGATAAGTCCGTGCTGTCCGGTGAGTCGGTTGCTCTGACCGACTCGATCGTGGCCTATCTCCATCGCGATGATACGAGCCGCTCATATGTCAAGTTTGATCATCCCGTCTACAGCAATGTGGGGCTTCTTTACTCGCCGTCTGAGGAGGGTATGGAGATGCGCAGGAGGCATATGGATGCGATAGCTGAGTATATGACCTCTTTGATGGGGCTTTATATAAAGAAATACCCGCCCAGGCTCAAGGACGGTCTGACTGCATAGTGAGACAGAGGACGGGGGGGTGAACGTTGCCTTTGATAGAATAATCGTGGACCTTATTGGCTCTTCATCGGATCCGGGGGCTTGGCATGAACTCTTCGGACGGAACCACGTACGGCATCATTACCGACGGCAACCTTAGCGGGCAGATCGGGAAAAAGCTTTGTAAGGTGGCTGTGGCGCTTTTCTTGGCGGCGTTTGTCGCGCTTCTTTGCAACATGTTTGCGATTCAGAACGTATCGTTCGCGGACGAAAACGGATATTCGTCTCAGCTGCAGGCGGATTTAACGGTGGATAACGTAGGGAACGACATCGCCACCAGGCTCTTGACGGCGCTGGGCGACGCGTATACGCCCCAGGACCAGGCAAAGGTCCAAGTGACGGACCCCAGCGGCAACACCACCCAGGTGACGGGCTTCTTCAACGCGCTGGAGATGGCCAATAAAAAGTCCGGCTACACCGTCAAGCTGATGGAGAACATCACGACAGGCGACGAATTCACCGTCAATAACAACACGAACATCACCATCGACCTCAACGGGCACGTCATCAACTGCAGCCAGCACAAGCTGTTCCATTTCGACAAGCATGCCACCGTCAGGCTGACCAGCTCGGCCACATCTGATGGCGCTACCGTCAAGGGCTCCATCATCAACGGCAAGAGCAGCTTTGGCGGCGCCATCGAAACCTGGGGCACCACCACCATCGAAAACGTGAGATTCGAAAACTGCCGAGCAACCAGCACGTTCGGCAAAAACTACGGCGGCGCCATCATTGGCCGCGGTACCTGCGACGGCGACGGCGAACATGTCCTCACGGTCACCCTGACCAATTGCGAATTCGCCAACTGCCATGCAGACGGCTATGGCGGCGCTATCAACATGTACATCGTCATGAACGATTCTCCCTTCGCGGGAGCGGATTCCTCCAACGAAGCAAACGAATCGGCCGACGAAACGAACGATTCTTCCGACGGAGACGGCTCCACCAATGATTGGACGAGCGACTGTGCCGTGCTAACGATGTCCGGGTGCACCTTCGACAACTGCGACTCCGATACCGATGGCGGCGCGGTGTATTTCCAGAACACGCGCGCTACCGCCAAGTACATCACCGCAACCAAATGCCACGCAGACAGAGACGGTGGTTTTATCAAACTCTACGATGGCTCTTCCCTTACTATGAGGGATTCGACCATCAGCGGCTGCAGTGCGGAAGTTGGCTCTGCCGTCGACATTCATTACGGTACGGAGCAAGACAAGTGGGAATTGCTCAGTTGCAGTTTATGGATCCTTGATTGCACGGTGACCGGCAACACGGCCACTAACCAGGACTATTCCGGCGGCGCCATCCACGCATGGACAAGCAAAGAGCACCCGGCCGGCATAGAGGTGGGCAACGTAGTCAAGATCATCGACAATTACGACAAGGACGGCAACCAGAGCAACCTTTCTTTGAGCAACATGGACCAAAACGGCAGCCATGTGTCTTTGACGGTAGACCCCGACTATCCGCTTAGCGGCGACGCCATCATTGGCGTGGGCGTTGCTCAAAACTGTGACGAAGACGACTTTTGCCGCGCACGCTGGAAAAGTGGATGGACCGACGATCAGATGCGCCAGTTCATCGAGGACCAGATTTCTTATTTCCAAGCGGATTTCCTGGGCAAGAGCCATTCCGGCCTTTACATCTACCGAAAAGCAAGCGACGATCGTTCGGATCGTATGTTTATCGGCTACGACCAGCGCCTTGAACTCACCGACTTCAAGATGACGGATTCGCGCCTTGAGGGCGCTCAGAAGGTCACCATTAACCAAGAGACCAAGACGATCACCGCAGAATTTGAATTCCAAGACGGCTATACCATGGAGCCTTGGGAGGTCACGTATGTCCCCGGGCGCAACGGCGGTGCCAAGACCCAAGGGCAGACCGAATACGTGAAGGGAAGCCCCTATGCGGGCGCCTCGGCAACCAACAAGAGTTATACCTCGGTGACCGAGACCCTGTACCTGAAGAACGACTACAAGAGCGAGACCTGGACCATCAACCTGGTCAACAAGGCCCAGCCGGTAAACTACGGCACCATCACCGTGGAAAACGGCATGGCCAACTTGCGGTCCGGCACGCAGCAGATCAGGGAAGGCGCCGAAGTCAAGGTCGAAGCCAACGCGGACACCGAGACCAGCAAGTTCCTGTACTGGGAGGCCTCGGGGATAGAACTTACCGACAGTCAGAAGTACGCTCGCGAATTTTCGTTTGCCATGCCGTTCAACACCATTAAGCTGACGGCGCATTTCTCCAACAATTCCTACAGCCTGACCACCGTCAACAGCACCTACAAGGGCCAGATCCAGGCCAACGTGGAGGCCGGCACGGCGGTGACGGTGCTGCCCACCGAAACCGAGGATCTGACCTTCCGTTACTGGACGGGCAAGGGATACACGTTCAGGTACCCCTGGCAGGCCCTGATTCCGCAGGCGCACTTCACCATGCCGACTAACGACGTCCAGGTGGAGGCCGTGCTCAAGAGCGGCAGCCTGTTCAACTTGGCCATCGCGCTTAACGGCAGGGTGAAAGTATCCAACGCGGAGACGGATGGCACTTCCGACGCTTCTGCAGACGACGAGTCCGAGGTGCGCTCCTACGACTACAACGTGGCCATGGAAGGCCAAACGGTGAAGATGACCGCCATCGCCGACTACACCGATAGCTCCGGAAATAAGATGACCTTCGACCATTGGGAGGTCCTGGAAGGCGACATTACTCTCACGGACGAGCAAGCCAAGAGCCGTGTGGTCACGTTCACTATGCAGCGCGAAGAAGTGGTCTTACAGGCTGTCTTCAAAGAGGCTCACAAGGTAAAGGTGGTTAACGGAACCGTCGACGGTGGGTCGTATGGTTACTACCTCGAAGGAAGTACCGTCACCGTTAAGGCCAACGACCCTGGCTCGGGCAAGGCATTCTCTCGCTGGGTTGCAAGCGGCGTGACCTTGACTGACGAACAGGCAACAAGCGCCGAAATGTCGTTCACCATGCCCGACAACGATGTTGTGCTCACCGCCCAATATGAAAGCCTTGGGGGGAACGCTCTCAAGATTGTCAACGGATCCTATTACAACGGATCCAAATGGGTAACTGAAGGACGGGTCGCGAGCGGCGCCCGCACAGAGCTTCGGGCCAACTCCATTTCGGGAATGCGGTTTGTGGAGTGGAAGGTCGTGAAGGGGAACTCCGTCTTGTTTGAGGGCTCCAAGAAGCTCCCGAACGTATTCATCATCATGGCTTCCGAGGACGTTGAGCTTGAGGCCGTATACGAAGAGGCGCCCAAGCCCACCTACAACATAGCCGTCACTAACGGCTCGGCCACGGTTGACGGCAAGGACGTCACGAAGGCCACGCAGGGCCAAGAAGTGGCGGTGACGGCGGATTCTGCGGGCGGCATGACGTTCTCGTTCTGGCAGGCCTCCGGCATCACTCTTACCGAGGAGCAGCGCACCTCGCAATCGTTTACGTTCACGATGCCCGGCAACGACGTTGGCCTGACCGCGGTGTACAAGGAAGGCGGGATTTCGCCGCACGACGTCACGGTGACGAACGGCGTGCTCGACCACACCGCAGGCGTGACTTCCAAGGTGCTCTACGCTGGCACCACGGTGACGGCCACCGCGGACAGCGCGTCCGGCAAGGTGTTCAACGGCTGGGTTGCCTCAGGCGTCGTGTTGACCGCGGAGCAGCTGACAAGCCCCGAAATCACCATCGACATGCCGGACAACGACGTGACCCTCAAGGCCACGTACAAGGACGGCACGATCCAGCCCTGCACGCTTTCGGTCGACGGCGGCACGCTGCCAGACTACCAAGGTGACACCGAGCATGCCTTCTACCAGGGCACGTCCGTCAAGGTGAAGGCCGACGACCGCAGCGCGTCCGGCCAGGTGTTCCATCACTGGGAGGCCGAGGGCCTGGCGCTCACCCAGGAGCAGATGACCTCCCCTGAGATCGACATCACCATGCCCGGCAACGACGCCAAGCTCACGGCGGTCTTCTGGGCCCAGCCCGTGTACGCCTTCGACATCTACACAGAGAACGCCACCGCGCTGGCGGGCGGCGTGGCCGTCGACCACGCGGTCGAGGGCACGGAGGTCACGGCCGAGGCCGACTCCGCGGGCGGCAAGGTGTTCCTGCGCTGGGACGTCGCGGGCATCGAGATCACCGAGGCCCAGAGCACCTCGCCCTCGTTCACCTTCACCATGCCCGACAACGACGTCAGCCTGACCGCCGTCTACGGCGAGGGAGGGATTTCTCCCCACGACGTCACGGTGACGAACGGCGTCCTTGACCACACCGCGGGCAAGGCCGGCG
>R14__coassemble_299_pt1 | contig 39174 bp, 23 predicted proteins | sample R14__metabat2_low_PE_018 | metagenome-assembled genome bin R14
TTTTAGATGCATTTTGCATTATATCGCAAGGCGGAAGAAACCTCCGTCCCCCTTGTCACGCCCCTTGTAAAAATAAGTTAAATCACCTATTGCAAGGTGCTATCCCGTGGGAAAATAAGCGCCAACGGCTCATCTTCAAGTCGGAGGCGAAACATGGAAGAGCAACAGCGTGACATCCTCATCAGTCGCAGGAGCCTTTTCAAGAGCGCTGGCGCAGGCGTGCTGACCATTTTGGGGCTCACGCATCTGCCCGATGGCAGCCTGCAAGTGGCCTACGCCGATGAAGCAGGAAGCACGCACTTCAAGGTGTACGCGCTTTCCGACGAAGAAGTGCCCGTTTTGGCCATCGACCTGACCAACGGCACCAACCAGCCCGTTGCGGACATGGCCGTGCAGGCCACGTCGCTTCTCAACGGCGCCGTTGCCACCGCAACCACCGATGACCTTGGCTGCGCGGCCCTTAACATCCGTGCGCTTTCCGAGGACGCCGAAGACGCCGACGCTCCCGACTACGCGGCTTGCGTCACCCTGCGCGCCAGCAAGGCCGGCTACCGCACATTTGTGGAAACCCAGCGCTTTGTCCAGTCGGGCGTTCACGCCAACGACCAAGGCGTGATGCCCAACACGGTGCAGATTCCCACGCAGCAGGACGCGGGCATGCCGTATCTGTCATGTGCAAGCCTTGACGGCATCGACATCCAGTACTTTGCGCAAACCATACCGCTGAACAGCCAAAACGATGCGCAACACACCTTGGAGGCGCGCATCGAAAACGCCGGCACGTCATCCTGGGCGGCGGAACTGGTCAACGCCACCACCGGGGCCACCGTCGCTTCCGGCAGCGCCAACGCGCAAAGCGGCACCGCCACCATTACCTTGACGGGCACCTGGCTGGACGGCGCCCACGGCATCTCCGGCGGGGACGCCCTGTCGCTGGTCTTCTACACCGGCGCCACCAGCTACACGCTGCCCCTGGGCGTGACTCTGACCGAGGTCCAGCTGCCCTTCAGCCCGGCTGCCAGCTCCATAGAGCTAAGCGTAGGCACCGACCAAACCGACAAGGAGAAGGCCACCAACGCCTTGCCCGACTTCTTCTTCCACGCGCTGGGCGACACCTTCAATCTGGGCTTGCCGTTTTTGCCCATGGAGCTCTTCGTTGACAGCTACGGCAACTTCGGCATTTCGGCCACGCTGCTTTCCTGCCCGTTGGCAAAGTGGAAGATCGGCCAAGGCCGCGGCCTTTATGACCCCGGCAAAGACTGGAAGACGTTCTTCGACAAGAGCGGCGGCGGATGGGTGGACACCTTTTTGGAGCAGATGAGCACCAGCATTGACCGTTGGCACCAAGCCGGCGGCGGCAGCGCCGCGGAAACCGGCAAGGCCACCCGTTTTGGCGCGTCGAAGGTCACGGGTGGCGCCGACGTTACCTATGACCTGACGCTCCAGGCGCTGGGGCTGGTCCAGGACACGTCCCAGCATGAGCACTGGCTGTGGCACACCGACTTTGCCGCCTTAAGCAAGTTTGCCCTCAAGATCAACTACGACCAGCAGCTGGTCATCTGCGGCATCCCCGTGTACTGGGCGTTTGACTTTACGGCGTCGCTTTTGTTCAAGGTGCTGCTGGGCCTTCAGTTCCGCAGCAACTTCGAGGACTTCGGGTGGAGTCACCGCGTCAGCGAGAAATTCTCAACCCCGCTGGGCAGCGTCATCATGTTCCGTGCCGAACTGGGCCTGACTGCCGGCATCGGCATTACGGGCGTGGCGTCGGTGGGCATCCGCGGCTACGGCTACTTCCAGATTCTGGTCCTGACCGACAGCACGTCCGATTACCAGCTTGCGCACCACTATCCGCGTGTCACCATCGAGGCGGGCGGCGGCGTTCAGGCCACCGTGCAGGTGCTGCTGTTCAAGAAGACGGTCGAGCTTACCAACTTCACTCCCAAAAACCTCTACGATTCCGACAGCGCGTATGACAAAAAGAGCGAAGACGCCTCCAGCGCGTTCAGCCTGCCCGATGCGCGCTTCGGCGCCAACGCCTTGCAGGCTACTAGCGGCGTGATAAGCGCCGACAACATGGAAATGGTCACCGATGCCAGCTTGGCGCAGTGTGCCGAGTTCACGGTGGCGGCCCAGGAAAACGGCGTGCTGGCGGGCTACAGGTTCACGGGCTCCACCGGCGGCAGCTCTGCCGCGCCTGGCATCGTTGACCCCTACACAACGGCCCCCGAAGTCGCTTTCGCCACGCCGACCGGGGGCTTTGGTGCCACTTCCGCCGCTGGCGCCGCAGGCTACAACCCGCTTTACGGCGTGCGCCCGACGGTTCAGGACCGCCTGTGGGCCGACGCCTTCAGCGCGCCACGTCCCAAGGTGGTCAAGGTGGGTGAAGTCACCTACCTGCTGCGCCTGTCGGTGGTCCAGGTTGACATCGCGGACAACGAAAACCTTGAGATGGTCCAGGACGGCGCGTGCCTGTTTGCGCGGGCGAAGAACCCCGAGGCCTTGGTGCATTTGGCGATCTCCGAGGACGATGGTCTGCTGAACCAGCCCGAGGCAGGCGAAGGCGTTGCCGTGGCTCAGGTGGACGGCTTTGACGAAGAACCCCTGCTGGAGGCCTCCGCCGACCGAAGGCGCGAAGTCATCGATCACCTTTCCCGCAAGGACACGGTTGGCCAGCCCGTCACTGCAACCACGGTCGCGCGTTCGCGCCTGACCATCAGCCGTCGCACGGGCAACGGCACCACCTGGAGCGATCCGTACGTGATCGACTTCGCCTTGCCTACCACCACCACCGAATACATGCGCATCAACACCTGGGATGTTGACTTTGACGCTGTGGCCGGCCAAAACGGCCCCAACGGCGTAATCTACGTGACGCTTTCCAGCATTGTTAGGCCCTATGGCGAAGACCAAACCTATGACAACCAGTTTAAGCAGCAGTTCATTTCCATTTTGCAGGTGTTTCCCGATAGCGCGGGCACCAGCTTCACGGTGGGCGACGTTAGAAGTAGCGTCACCTCGCTGGCTAGCGGCAACATCTTCTGGCATCCGCGCATTGCCCTTACCCGCGACAGCAGCACCGAGGACGAATATGCGATGGTCTTCTACTACCGTACGCCCGTGGTGAGCGATACCTACGGCGAACACGCCGACTACGACAGCACGGAGCTGCGCACCGTGGAATACTGCTACTGGCCAGACTACGACTGCACGTCGTACCCCGTCCCGCGCGGGCTCTACTTTGAAGACGACATCGCTCCGGCGCGCATTGGCGAAGGCACCTTCCGGGTGAAGGGCTATTCCGCTGATGGCTCCATTGATCATGCCGTCGTGCTGTTTGATTGGAGCGTCAGCGCGTCGTCCGGTGCCGGCAACGACCATGATGCCTGTACGCTCTTCAGCATGATTTCGGCCTATAATGGCGGCGTTTTGGGAACGAAGCTGGTTTCCGACGTTTCGTTTGCCGCGGTGGGCGCTTGCTCCGACAGCAATGACCAGCTGATCGCGCGCTGGATTTACACCAAGGACAACGGCGGCAACCAGGAACGCCTGCTGCGCGCCATGACCGCAACGTGGACCGTGGGCAGCTATGCTGGTGCCACGTTTGAGGAAACGTGGCCCATCGGCACCACGGCCAACGTGCTGAAGTTCTTCACCAGCGACGACGGGCTAAACCTGTATGCCGCGCGCACCATGGAGGGCACGGCTCCCACCTTGGCCGAAGACGCCGTGGCCGCGTTGGCGTCCGGCGCCGACGTGTGCGCCACCTTGGGGTCGTTCAACAGCGCCAATGCGTCGTTGGAAGATGCAACCCAACGCGCGTTGGCCGGCACGCTTTCCGCGGGGGACGCGGTTGGCGGCGAAGACGTCCAGCAATTCCAGCTGCTTTGCGCGCCCTTTGACGCCCGGACGGGCGCCTACCGGGACTTCTTCCCGCTGGCTGACCTTGACATGGCGCCCGACTTCCTGGTGGAGGCGCCGTCAACCGACGGCTACCATTCGTTTATTGTGGGGTCCATCACAAACCTTGACGCCAACCAGCTGGATATGTATCACGTCATGGTGCCGCCGGTGCTGGGCCTGCAGCTGGAAGGCGCCCAGGCCGTGACGCACCTGTGCATGCCAGGCGACACGTGCATCTACCAGGTGCGCGTATCCAACGTGGGCAACACGCCCATCAGTGGGTTCATTACCAGCATCTATGACGAAGACACTGGGGCGTTTGTGGGAAGCAGGCTGCTGACCACGCTTTCGCACGACTTGGTGGAAGACGTTTCCGCCGTGAAGCCCGTGTACGGCGAAGACGGCCAGCCGACCGGCGAATACGAAACGCAAAGCGTTTCTGCTGATGAGGGCAACGTGCTGTGGCCGGGCCAGACGCGCTCGTACCGCGCGTTTTTCACCCTGCCTGCCGACTCGGCTACCGGCGAGGTAGGCTTCTACGCGGCCGTCAGCAACCCGATAGCATATTCAACCAGCAACGTGTCCGGCATGAGCGCGCAAAGCGCCGATGATGCCACCCTGACCTGCGTTGATTCGCGCAAGCGCGCAATCACCACGTGCTTGGCGGAGGAATCCACCGTAAGCCTTGCCGTGGCGCCGGCAAACTACACCACCGCCAGCGGGGCAAGCGGCAACGATGACGCCGCTAACCCGAAGACGTCCGCCAAGACGGGGGACGCGCTTTCCGTTGCCGCGGCTGCCTTGGCTGCCGCCGCTGTTGCAGCCGGCGGAACCGCGCATGCTGCATCCCGTAAGGAAGACGAAGACGCAATTAAATAGGGGGCCTTGGCAAACTCACGATTTTTTTTGGCGCCGCAGAGGCTTACAATTCTGCTAGCCGTCTTATCGAAAACGACCTCGAAAGGGAACCCATGAAGAAGATCGTCGCCATCATGGCGACCGCAGCGCTTGCTCTTACGCTTTGCGCCTGCGGGTCGTCCGCAAGCAATTCCGCGGCCAACAATGCCTCAAACGCGGCAGCCAACAACACCGCTAACGCCGCGGCCACCAACACCAATACCAACGCCCAAAAGATCAGCGACGCCGAATGGGATACCATGAACGACGCCATCACCGCCATCGTGGCCGATGAATGGGCCGGCTACGACTACACCGTCGACTTTACCCAGGCCACCAATTCCGCCGTGGTGTACGTTTGCGCTTCCGAGGGGACCAAGGACACCCTGCTGAACAACCCCAGCGAAAACGTGGTGACGGCTTGGACCAATCTGAAGGAAGGCGTCATCGATCAGAACGCCCGCGTTAAGGCAGCTGCCACTGCCATGCCCAACCTGACCGCAGAAACTTATCTGATTGAGGGCGTTAGCATCGACACCATCAACCAGGCTATCGAGGCCAACGGGTCTTACACTCCCACGGATTGCCTGTTGCACGTCAAGGACTCCACGGTGGTCTATGACGTAACGGCTCAGTAGCCATACCGCGTAAAACGCAACAAAGAGAGCCGGGCGTGCGCTTGGCTCTTTTATTTCATGCTGCAAGCATGCATAACCTGCCTTCAGTCGGCTTTTAGCGCGCCTAACTTTGTTTTTTTGCGAGAAAGCAAATTGCCCGCTTCTGCTTGTTAAGTTATCTTTATTTTGTATATTCTCAATTGAGTAGAAAGGATTTTTGCATGGCTACGACAGCGAAAAGCCGGGTTTTCTCGTCCTTGCTCGCATTGGTGCTTGCGATTGGTCTTATGCCAACCGTAGCTGCGGCGCCTAATGCGTTTGCCGACGAAGGGTACGCGGCAACCATTTCGGGCGACACCTACACGATCCAAGCGAACGGCACGTACAAGCTTGAGTCCGGCGCATCAACCTCGATCACCATCAGCTCTGACGTGACGGATGTCACCCTTGTCGGCAACGGCGTCGTCTACTCTGCCGATCAGTCCAACAAAGAAACTTGGGGTGCAATCTCGAGCACGGCCAATGCCGTTCACGTTGATGCCACCGCCGCGCCGGGCGTCAGCCTGACCCTTAAGGACTTGTACAACTCCGTGACGAGCTGCACGGCCAGTGTGTTCGACTTCTCGGGCGAGGGTAACACCCTCAAGCTTGAGGGCACCAACGTGCTCGACTACAACGTGGGCTATACGAGCGCAAATGACGCTCAGGTCCATGTGGGCGTCGGCTCGAGCTTAGGCATCGTGCTGGCTGCTGGCTCTGCGACGTACATGTACAACTGCACCCAGGGCGCCAACATCGGTGGTGTTACGAAAGAGATGAATGGCAATATCTCGTTCTCCACCACAGGCACGGGAACTTCTGCTGGCAAGCTCTTCATTAAGGGAACGCGCCAAGGAGCCGTCATCGGTGCGGGCGCAAGCGCAAGCTCCACGACGGACACCCCGGGTTCCATCACGTTCAACAGTGGCATCTACAACATCGAGACCAACTCCCGCGGTGCCGCTATCGGTGGCTCGGCAGGCAGTGGTGGCGGGTCTACGGGTACGCTCGTGTCCATCTACGACCCTGCTTCCGTTAATGTGAACTGTGACTACTCCGGTGCGGCTGTTGGCGGCGGCGGCTACGTGAGCGGCAACGACGCTTCGGGCGGCACGCTTGTGTACTATGGTGGATCGCTGCGCACCTACGTTGACAAGAACGCCGCAAGCAATACCACCACCGGTTGGAATGGCCGTGCGCTCACGGAGGGCGTCAACGACGCTGTTATCACCGCTCAGCGCGTGAATGAGGAAGAACAGACCCTGTATTACATTGCCGTTCCCACCAACGGCAGCGCGTCGGCCACCCATGAGGTGACCGTTGACGGTGAGTCCGCATTCACGGGAACGCTGCATTCGTATGCGTACTTCTACGAAGCCGTGAACCGCGGCGAGGCAGGCGCGACCGACGACACGGTCAACGTCACTCCTCTTTCCACCATCGGCAACTGGTATGACTCGGTTGATTCGAGCGTGTACTTGTTCGTGACGGGCGAAGATCACGCAATCGTGAGCGACGGCGTTGCCTATACTGCCTCGTTTGACTCTCAGACCGGTACCTTTACCGTTGCTACCGCCGAGAAAGACCCCGAGTTGGCCCTTTCCACCGAGGCGGCAAACCTGAAGGTGGGCGATACCATTACGGCGAACATCGAGATGACCGACATCTCCGCTGCCGCCCAGGCCAAGCTGGTCTGGTCTGACAATCTGCAGCTTGTGAAGGTAGAGAAGGGCAGCGCCCTTGCCTTCCCCGAGGGCGAAGACGGCTTTGAGTGGGCCAACGACGAGGGCGCCGATCCGGCCATCTTCTCGTTCGTCGGCAACACCGCGACCGAGGACGGCGTCGTTGCTGTGGCCACCTTTACGTGCGTGAAGGCCGGCGAGGCAAGCGTGTCCCTTACGGACGGCGTGGCAGGCAAGACCGAGGACGCCACGGAGCATGCGATTGCTGCCTCTGATCCACTTGAGGTAAGCGTAGCGCTTGATGCCCTGAAGGGCGACTTGAACAACAGCAAGGCTGTGAATATCGTGGACGCCCAGATTTGCTACGACCTGGCAACGGCTAAGTACGAGGCTGAGTCCGCGGAAGCCGCCAAGGCGGCGTTGGTGGCTTGCTGGGCCGACCAAGGCGGCACCTACGACCTGATCGTGGTCTTGGCCAACGTGAATGGCGACGAGGCGCTGGACTCCTCCGACTCCTTCGCCATCCAGTACGCTGTCCACCATGGTGGAAGCTTCGGCGCCTAGTCGATACTAAAGAAGGTCCCGCGCCACGGCGTGGGGCCTTCTTTTCAGGATGTGGTGAAAACGGCGCGGGAAATCGTGCCTTGAAAAGGAAAACGAAAGGAAAGGCGAACAATGACGAAACCTCAAGTAACCGTCGCGAAGGGGGGGTCCAGGCTTCTCAACGCCACCCTTAGCGCGGTTTTGGTCGTTGGCCTTATGCCCGCGGTTGCGAGCGCGCCAACGACGGCGTATGCCGATAATACGTCGGTAATTGCAAGAGAGAGCGTTGCTGCAGACAGTGCTGCCGCCGTGAACGCCGAAGCCACCTCAGCTTCGGCGTCTGACGACACCTCTGCCAATACGCGCTTGCTCGCTCCTCTAGAAGAGGGAAACGAGACCCCCACTACATCGTGGTACTCGGCAACTGCCACCGAGATGACCGTTAGCACCTATGCCGAGCTGGCCGAGTTTGCGCAAATCGTGAACGGCACTCATGCCACCATTTCGCAAGACTCCTTCCGCGGTAAGACCGTGAAGCTGGCTGCCGACATCGACATGGGTGGCGTATACGATTCCGAAGCTGGCACGTGGTCCGGTACCAGCTGGACGCCCATCGGCAACGCAAAGTATGGCGTCTCGGGGTCGGGGAGCGCGGCTACGCTCACTTCCACCGGCTACGCCTTCGAAGGCACGTTTGACGGTCAGGGCCACTCCTTAACCAACTTCTACATTAGTGCCTCAACAGGCTATCTGGGTCTGTTCGGCGCGCTGGGCGGCACGGACACTCCGGGTGCTGCAGGCTATGGCGTGGTCAAGAACCTCACCATCGCCTCGGGTTACATTACCTGCACCAGTACGTCTGCGGGCGGCACGGACTTCGTTGCGGCGGTTGCGGGCAAGCTCAATGCTGGCGCAACGGTGCAAGACGTCGTTAACAAGGCCGACGTTTACGCGCCCTACACCATGAACGTCGGCGGCATTGTCGGTGGCGGCGGCAGCTTGGTCACCTTCGGTTCCGCGGCAGACGCTTACGGCGTTTACACCTCCAACCCCTCAGGGGCCAATACCTACATCCTCCGTTGCGGAAACGAGGGCGCGGTTGCTGGCTATTACAAAGACGGCGGCATCGTTGGTGAAAACGCAGCCATCGTAAGGTATTGCTACAATTCTGGTACTATTTCCCAAGGCATGGACGGCTCTGGCGGCGGCATCGGCGGCATTGCCGGACGCAACGGCAACAACAACACTGCCACCGAGGAAGGCACTATCGAGTATTGCTACAACGCGGGCGTCATCAAGGGCCTGAGCGTTTTAGGCAACGCCGGGATCCGCCGCTATGGTGGCATCTCGGGATGGAACGACATCAAATCCGTTATTGCCCATAATTATGATTGGGGTCAAGTTGAGGAGGGCTATTCCGACTACCAGGCCATCCTTGGCAAGGCCGATGCAAGCACGGGCGTCTATGACAACTACGCGCTTGACACCGTCAACGACAAATACACCACCGCAGCCGATGCCTATAAGATGGGCATCAAGAAGACGTCCGCCCAACTGAAGGCAACCACCTACAACGACGGCGACATCCTGACGCTTTTGAGCCCGGCGTTTGTGGCCGATTCCGCTACGAACCCGATTAACAGTGGCTATCCAGTGCTTTATTGGCAGGCAGGCGTAGAGTTGGCAACACCGACGGCGCTTACCATCAGTACGGCTCCGACCAAGACCAGCTATTCCGCTGGTGAGACGTTCGACACCACCGGCATGGTCCTGAAGGCGACATTCTCTGACGGCTCCACCCATGTGGTCGACGTTGCCGATTGCACGTATGACACTTCGGCCCTTAAGGCTTCCGACACGGCAATCACGTTTAGCTATACGTACAACGGGACAACGGTTACGGCTTCGCAGGCCATTACGGTTATATCCTCCGTTTTGACCGGCATTTCAGTGACCACCGCTCCTTCCACTACGGTCTTCGCGTCTGATGAGACGTTCGATGCGACCGGTATGGTCGTTACGGCTTCCTACAACGATGGTGCTGTGACGGTTGCGCTTGATGCGAGCGCCTATACGGTGACCGAGGATCGCGCAAACAAGAAGGTCGTCATCTCCTACACCGAGGGCGACATCACGGTTACCTGCGAGCAGGCGGTAGAGTTCCTTTCATGCGCCGCCCTTGCTCCGGTTGACGGCGTGTTCCAGATTTCTACTGCCGATGAACTTACCTGGTTCTCGGTGTATGTGAATTCCAAGGGCAACTTCAGCGCGAACGCCAAGCTGATGGCTGACATCACCGCATCGAGTGCATATATGCCCTTGGGCACCTATGCCAACTCCTCGAACTACAACCCCTACACCGGCACCTTTGATGGCAACGGCCATACGGTCACGTTGAACATTAGCGCTACGACTTCCTATGTGGGCCTTGTCTGTTGCTTGGGCGCAGGCACGGTGAAGAACGTCACGGTTGGCGGCACCATTGCAACAACTATGTACAGCGCAGGCGGCATTGCCGGCTATGTCATTGGCGGCGCAGCCACTATCGAGAACTGCGTGAATAACGCCAGCGTTTCCGCGCAATATTATGTTGGCGGCATGATCGCTAATTCCACGTCAAGTGCCGCTGGCACGGTTATCAAGGGCTGCGTGAACAACGGCACGCTTACCAGCACGGGCACGAATGGTTATGTGGGTGGTATTGCAGGCAACGCCTACGCCGATATACAAAATTGCACGAACAAGGCGGATATCACCAGCCCTAAGGGCTATATTGGCGGCATTGTAGGCTACTCGTACGGCAACATCTCTGGTTGCGTTAACGAAGGCGCCATTACTGCAGGCGCGACGTATGCCGCTGGCATTGCCGGCTATTCGTCGGGCTCTGCCACGGTGCCTGCCAGCATCACCAACTGCGTGAACAAGGGCAGCATCACTGGCACAGGTTACGTGGTGGGCATCGTTGGCTACTCGAAGGGCGTTGCTGCGGCATACAATTCGGTTACGAATTGCATGAACTACGGCAACATCACCTCCACTGGTTCTGTAAACGCGGGCATTGCCGGTTACGTTACCTACAGCTCGGTAACCAATTGCGGCAACGAAGGCAATGTGACCACAACCAGCGCTACCGCTCTTCATTACGCAGGCGGTATTGTGTGCCAGGTTGCTGGCTACGGCTCGCTTTCTGATTCTTATAACACCGGCGATGTCACCGGCCAAAGCGTTGGCGGCGTGTGTGCTTGGACAACTGCAACCACCTCGAAGATCTCCAACTGCTATAACACCGGCGACGTGACCGGTGGAACGGGCACCATCAATGGTGCCGGCGGAGTCGTGGGCTACACTAACTTTGCAGTGACTAACGCCATCAGCAATTGCTACAACACCGGCACGGTGACTGGCTACAGCGTGCGCACTGGTGCCATTATCGGCTACGCCACCAAGGCAATCTCGTTCTCCAATTGCTACGTGCTGGGCGACTCCGACACGGTGCTTGCTGGCAGTGGCTGCACGGTTGCTCCGACGCTTTCCGACTGCGCCGCCAAGAGCGCCGATGAGCTTAAGGCTTCCGACATGCTGACGACGTTGGGCGATTCCTTCAAGGCCGACGGAGACGGAGTGACGTACGTCTCCTGCAATGAGGGCTACCCGATTCTCGCTTGGCAAACCTTGGAGAAGCTGCCCACTGTGACGCTTTCCTCCGAGGCGGCAAACCTGAAGGTGGGCGATACCTTCACGGTGGCTTTGAGCATGACAGACCTGACGGCCGCCATGCAGGGCACGTTCGTTTGGTCTGACAGCTTGCAACTTACGTCCGTGGTTGCGGGCAGCGCCCTTGCCTTCCCCGAGGGCGAAGACGGCTTTGAGTGGGCCAACGACGAGGGCGCCGATCCGGCCATCTTCTCGTTCGTCGGCAACACCGCGACCGAGGACGGCGTCGTTGCTGTGGCCACCTTTACGTGCGTGAAGGCCGGCGAGGCAAGCGTGTCCCTTACGGACGGCGTGGCGAGCGATGTCGCTGACAAGGCAGGGTGCAATCTGGCCGACCCCGAGGCCTTGACCTTCGCCATTGGCCTTGCAGGAACAATCGGCGACGTTAACAACACCGGGACGATCAACATCGTTGACGCTCAGATCGTGTATGACCTGGCCTCTGGCAAGTACGGCGATGACAAGGTTGCGGGCTTGCTCTCCTGCTGGCCTGAAGGTGCAACCCTTGACATGGTCAAGGTGTTCTGCGATGTAAACGCCGATGATTCCATCGACTCCTCCGACTCCTTCGCCATCCAGTACGCTATTCACCATGGTGGAAGCTTCGGCGCCTAGTCGATACTAAAGAAGGTCCCGCGCCACGGCGTGGGACCTTTTTTTGGCTCCGATAACGAATGAGACACCACACCCCTGGGGTGTGGTGTCTCATTGACTAGTTTTTTGACCGAGCGTCGGAAAGCCTCAGCCACCGCGCGCGGGCCGCCTCCGCCAGCGGCTGCGTCGGGCCGCGGGGCCGGTTTCGTGCGCTTGAGATGCGGTCAAGGCCTGCCACCTGTATCCATTTTATGACGAACTTTATCTCCACAAATTGACGAACTTTTATATAATATTTTGACGAAGTTTTATAAATCACGGCCTCTCGACAGCATTGCGGGAGGCTTGCGAGGAGGGTTCACCCATGAGGGAATATTACAGGCGCGTGGCGGATGGCATCCTGGCCTTCAAGCTCAGCTGCTGCGGCGCGGTCAACGTGAAGGGCCCCAAGTGGTGCGGGAAGTCCACCACCGCGGCGCAGGTTGCCCGCAGCGCGTCCTACCTGCAGGACAGGGCGACAAGCGCGCAGGAGGTCGCCCTGGCAAAGAACGCCCCCGACATCTTCTTGGAAGGGGAGGCGCCCAAGCTCATCGATGAGTGGCAGGTTGCCCCCTTCATCTGGGACCAGGTCCGCTTCGAGGTTGACCGCCGAGGGGAGAAGGGCCAGTTCATCCTCACCGGCTCGGCCACGCCGCCCGACGATGACGAGAGCGAGCGCGAGCATAGCGGCGTTGGCCGTATAGCGCCCATGGTCATGCGCCCTATGACGCTCTGGGAGTCGCGGGATGGCGGAGGCGGCGTATCGCTGCGCGCGCTGTTCGAGGGTGAGGAGCCCAGGGCAAGAAGCCCGCTTTCCCTGCGGGACTACGCATATCTCACATGCCGGGGCGGCTGGCCGGGCGCGTTGGGGCTGGATGGGGAACAGGCCCTCGAGCAGGCGTTCATATACTACGACGGGCTGGTGGAGGACGACCTTGGGCGTGTTCTCAAGAACGCGAGGAACCCTGAGCGGGTGAGGCGGCTCATGCGTTCCCTGGCAAGGGCGGTGTCAACCGAGACCTCGCTCGAGAAGATACGGCGCGACATAATCGCAAACGACAACGAGTCCACGGCCACCGAGACCATAGCCTCCTACATAAACGCCCTCGAGAGGCTCTATGTGGTGGAGAACCTCAAGGCGTGGAGCCCCAACCTGAGGTCGAAGACGGCCATGCGCACGTCGGACACGCGCCATTTCGTCGACCCCTCCATCGCGACGGCCGCGCTCGGGCTGGGCCCGGGCGACCTGATAGCCGACCTGCGGACGTTCGGGCTGCTCTTCGAGTCGCTCTGCATCCGCGATTTGCGTGTGTACGCGGACGCGCTGAAGGGCGAGGTCAGGCACTACCGGGACGCGAGCGGGCTCGAGGCGGATGCCGTCATCCACCTCCGCGGCGGGAAGTGGGCGGCGGTAGAGGTGAAGCTTGGCAGCGACGAGGCCATCGACGAAGGCGCCAGGCATCTGATCGCGCTTAGGGAGAGGGTTGATTCGCGGCCGCCCGAGTTCCTCATGGTGTGCACCTCGACCGGAGCAGCCTATCGTCGGGACGACGGGGTGATGGTGGTGCCGCTCGGTTGCTTGGAGCCTTAGGACAGCCGCACGCAGTTGGCGATGAGCAGGCACCTCCGACGCCTTCGCCATCCAGCGCTACGTGCACACAGGCGAGTGGTAGAAAAACGGGACACCATACCCCAGGGGTACGGTGTCCCACAGACGAGCTTTTTGCGTCGCCCCGCTTCCTTATAGCTTGCACCTCCCGTACAGGTCGGCTACTTCCTGGATAGCAAACCGCCGCTTCATCTCGGAGCCCATGAGGGAATCGTACGTCGCCTGCGTCATGAAGCGCCGCATTTCCGCCTGGAAGGCTTTCTGCATGCCGATTTCTTGCGCGCGCCGAGCCCCCGATTCGCGGAACCCGACCTCGGTTAGGTCGCACCCGTAAAAGGCCGCCTTGCTTGGCACGAGCCCGAGGGCGGCCCGCTCATCGCATCTGCCCGACGAGAGCAGGAACATCATGTCCCAGAGATCCCTCTTCCGTATGTACGAGGGCGGCGTGTTCACGAATGAGACCAGCTTGTCCGCCAGTATCTCCGAGCACGACTCGCATGCCACGATGACGTTTCCGGCCGACGGGAACAGGAAGTCGTAGTTGCGCGCGATGCGGCGCACCTCCCGCGTGAGCGCCCTCATCGAGATGACCTCGATTTTGAGCTTTTGCGACGGCAGGCCCGGGCGGGACGGGGCGGTGTCCACCGTCATCCACCAACGCTGCATCTTCGCATTTGCGAACTCGACGGTTTTCCGAGGGGGCTTTACCGTGATGCTCAACCCGAAACGCCTGCCTATGCCCCGATCGAGGGTGTCCTTGAGGGCCGTTAGGTTCAAGTCGCCCAGGTCGCCGTCGTACGCGAAGTCCAGATCCTCGCTTCGCCGCTCCGCGCCATAGCAGAGGCGCAGGCACGTTCCCCCGTGGAACACGAGCTTGTCGATGAGGCCGAGCTTGTCAAGCGCCGCCAGGACGCTGTAGTGCAAGAACTCCTTCTGGATCACCGGCATCAGGTGGACCTCGGAATCGGGGATGCGCGACCTTATGAGCTCCTCCAGGTTCTCCATCGTCACTCCTCCCAGTTCGTTGATTGGGCTTCGGCAAGCTCGGTCGTCCTGCCGCACCTTTTCAGGTGATGGGCCGTGTATTCCTTCGTCGCGATGGGGATGAAGCCATCCCGCGGGACGGTGTTGCGCAGGACCTCGCCCACGGGCGCATCCGTGTGCGTGAACTCGACCGTGCCGTAGGGCGTTTCGAAGCGCCCTCGCCTGCCGGTCGTCATGACGGTCAGCGCGCCGAGGGGGGTTTGGCTTACGAGGTTCCACTTTTGCGCAGCGGATTCGAGCGACTCGAAGCAGTATTCGCCGGGGCGGAGCATGGCTATGATTTCGCCGAGCACCTGGTCGCGGCCTCGCGAGGTGAGCGCGAAGAGGTAGAGTCCGCGCGAGATGCGCGCAAGGATGCCCGCCCCGCAGAGCCTCTCGATGGTCTTTCGCAGCGCTGCGTGGTTCTCGCGTAGCGCGATGGAGAGCGCGGAGATGCTCCAGACCGTCTGCCCTAGGCGGTCGTATTCGTTGAATGTTTTAATGCAATCGACAATTAACATGACGCGAATGATAACAAAACATAGCATTAATGGAAAGATAACTGAGATTGAGGGAAAGCAACGCACAAGATTGGCCGCCCGCATCTGCTAGGCTGATTGCTGCAATCCCCGCGCTTAAGATGGCAGTCAAGCTGTTGCAAAACGGGACGCCATACCCCTGGGGTGCGGTGTCCCAAAACGAGACGCAGCGACCCTTGGGCGCGCCCCGGCATGCGCCCCGCGCGCGGGGGGCGGGGCCGCCGGCTGGCGAGATCCGGCGCCCGGCGGGAGGGAATCCCCGGCAGGCGGATTTTTGCTTGCAATAATCCTGAAACAAGGATAATATGCGCATGAGAATAATAGGCGTCGGCTGAAACCACACAAAACCGAAACCGATGCTGCGGGGGCGCGCCTGCGGGGCGCCCGCCCTGCGGCGCGCGCTTCGGTTTTTTGGGTTGATGGGCGAAAGGGGGGCTTCGGTGCTAGGCAAGCAAGCAAGCAAGCAAGCAAGCAAGGGCGTTTGCCTCTGCTGCACGGTGCGCCGCATGGTGGCGCGGCATGGCCGCCCGCGCACGCCGCTTTGCCGCGCAAGGCTGGCTCGCTGCACACGTAGCGCGCCCCTCACATAATCTTGGCATTGAAAGGCAGGTTGCCCCAGGTGGGGCGGCCTGCCTTTTTGCAATCTAAAGGAAAAGCAAGAGAAAGGAAAAGAATGCAAATCTCTATTGCAAGAAAAATATTTGAAGCCGCGTTGGCGGCGCTCCTTCTGGTGGTGGGCTTGGCGGCCTTTGCGGCGCCCCAGGCCTATGCCGATGAGTTGAAGATAACCTATAGATTTAACGCCACGAATACGTTTTGCGAGAACGCTGCATCAACGGTTATTATCAACGGTGTCTCTGTCGAAATAACGGGTGAATATACGGTCGATGATCTAGAACTGGAGGGGTTCGTTTTCCAAGGTTGGACTCCCACGTATAATTCAAATGATGAAGTGGCCGAGCTTGTGTCTAAAGGCTTCGCAGCCACGACTGATGATGGCTGGACGTACACGGTTTCTGGCGCAGAAGCCACCACCTGCACGTTGACGAAGTATGCCGGCACCGATACCGAGGTTGTTGTCCCCGCAACGTGCGGCGGCTACCCCGTTGGCGGTATTGCTTCATCTTGTTTCCGGTACAACAACACCATGACATCGCTTTCCTTCGCGGAGGGTTCCACCATAACGCTCTTGAGCGATAACTTTTGTAACAGCTGCACAGCTCTGAAATCTGTCGACGTCCCCGCAAGCGTCACAACCATAGGCAACTACTTCTGCACCGGCTGCACGTCGCTCACCGCCATCACGGGCGGCGAAGGCGTGCTTCAGGTGGGCGATTACCTGTGCTATGGCTGCACGTCACTTGCCTCCTTCTCGGCATTCCCGAACATGCAGTCGCTGGGTAACAGCGCGTTTCGCACAAACTGCAACTCGCTGACGTACGTGTACTTGCCTGCCAGCCTGACGAACATCGGCCGCAGCTTTGGTAACAACTACATCACGGAGCTCTACATCATGGCCCCCGGCAGCGAGCTGAGCATTACCGGTTCCGACTTGTACGTTAGTTTCAGCGGCACCATCTATGTAGCGGATGAGGCCGCAGCCGCCACGGTGAAGGCCCACGAGAGCTCCCAAGCCTACAAGATTGAGGTCTTGCCTGACGGTTATGCGATTCTTTCCACCGAGGCTTCTAGCCTGAAGGTGGGCCAGACCTTCACCGTTGAGCTGTCGCTTTCCCCGGCCTTCGCCGCCGCCCAGGGCAAGCTCAGCTGGTCCGATAACCTGAAGCTCGTGAAGGTCGAGGCGGGCAACGCCCTTGCCTTCGCCGCGGGCGAGGACGGCTTCGAGTGGGTGGATGACGAGGGCGCCGATGCCCATATGATCTCCTACGTGGGCAACACCGCGACCGAGGCCGGCGTTGTGGCCGTGGCCACCTTCGAGTGTGTGGCCGCGGGCGATGCCACGGTGGGCATCGAGAGCGTTATGGCAGGCCAATCCGTTGATGCCATGGAATATAACCTGAAGGCCTCCGAGCCCGTTGAGCTTTCCATCGCGCTTGACGCCCTGAAGGGCGACCTGAACAACAGCAACACCGTGAACATCGTGGACGCCCAGATCGCTTATGACCTGGCAGCGGGCAAGTACGCGGTCGAGTCCGCCGCGGCCGCCAAGGCGGCGCTGGTGGCCTGCTGGTCCGAGCAGGGCGCAACCTACGACATGATCGTGGCCCTGGCCGATGTCAACGGCGACGAGGCGCTGGACTCTTCTGACGCCTTCGCCATCCAGTACGCCGTGCACCACTACGGCACCTTCGCCGCGTAATCCCGCAAATGTGCCAAAAATCCTACGGGGTATTTTGGCACGCGCTGCGGCATGCGAACCCGAGGAGCGGGGCTTAACCCCCGCTCCTTTTCGGTCATCATGCATCGGCGGCTGCTTGGCTTGAGCCCTTCGCCAGAGCGCCTTCGATGCAGTATGTCTGATATGAAATCAACTTGAGGGGGAATCCATGACTTGGATTGCGAAGAATTGGAAGCGCGCCATTGGGGCCTTGGCTGCCGCTGCGCTGGCGGCCGCGATCGCGGTGGCGCTCATGCCCGCTTTCGCTGCAATGGGCCAGCAGGTGGGCATGGGGGAGGGGGCGCCCGCGTATGCCGATACGGCAACGGCGAAGCTTTCCTACCAGCAGACACAGGATGTGGAGAGCATCGAGGTGTATGTGGACGGCGAGCTTTTCGGCACGGCGCTTGCATCCGAAAAGCCCTCCTTCAACATTCCCGTGGGGGCATCGGTTTCCATGGTGTTCCATTACGCCGAGGGCTATGGCGCCGCATTCGGCAACTGCTACATTGTCGTGCGGTCTCCGTATGCGGATGTGGATACCCAGCAGGAGGCAGTGGACGGCCACTCGCTGCGCATGAGCTTCATCATGCCCTCCTCCGCGGCGGTGTACTATGCGAACTCCGTCCCGGTTTGCGCGGCCGCAGTGGCGGATGGCATCCAGGGCGGCGCGCTGACGCTTTCTGCCTCCGAGCAGTCGTACTATGAGTATTTCACCGTTACCGCCGTGCCCGATGAGGGCTACCTGCTTGACACGATGAGCGTGTCCACGGACGGAGGCACCACATGGACGGCATGCACGGGTATTGCCGATAACGTCTACACCACCCACGGCGCCTATTCGGACATGCTGTTCACGGCAACTTTCGTGCCGTCTTCCACCGAGGTCATAGAGATAGGCACCGAGGAGGAGCTGCGCGCATTTGCCGCGCAGGTCAACGCGGGGACCACGTTTTACAAGCGCGAAGTGGCGTTGACGGCCGACATCGTGCTTTCGGGCGAATGGGAGCCCATTGGCCTATATGCGGGGGTCGAGGGGTCGTCGGATTCCATCGCGCATCCTTTCAAGGGCGTGTTCGACGGCCGCGGCCATACGGTGTCGGGGCTGCGGGTCACGGGCTCGTTTCTGAGCGGGTTGGTGCCCGATGACTCCAAGGGAGCGTATGTGGCGCTTGGGTTGTTCGGCTACCTTGACGGCGCCACGGTAAAAGACCTAACCGTCAAGGGCTCGGTTTCGTTTTCGCTGGCCGACGCCCAAGACGGCGTATGGATAACCGACGGCTTCTTCAAAGCCTCCACGTTCAACTGCGCCGGCGGCGTTGCGGGCTTGATGGTGGGCGGCGCGTTGGTGGAGGCGTGCGTGTCATATGTGGATGTTTCTGCCGACGCGGGCATTTTGGGCGGCATCGCCGGTCACGTGGAGGATGGCTCCGTGTCTGGATGCCGGTGCTACGGCCAGGTCAACGCCGATGAGACGGGCGCGCTTTCCGCAACGGGGCTTGAAGGGCAGTTGTGCGGGGCCGGCGGCGTGGTCGGGCTTTTGGAGTCTGGCTCGGTGAGCCGCTGCGGCAGCTATGCGCTTGTTCGCTTCGCGGTGCATGCCCAGCACTATGATGCTGCGGCGAGCACGCGGGCCGTTGTGTACAGCCAAGGCTATGCGGGCGGCGTTGTGGGCTACGTGGGCGCAGGTGGGCAGGTGTCTGAGTGCTGCGCGAAGGGCGGCATGGATGGCTCGGCCACGTACATGGGCGGCGTGGTCGGTGACGCGTGCGGGCCCGTTACCGACTGCTACAGCACTTCCGACGTGCTGAGCCACGCGCAAGACTGCACGCGGGGCCTCTACACCATCATCGGCGGCGCAGTGGGCCGCGTGCGCAACGAAACATCCTCTTACGGCGAGATAAGCGTGCCCGACCGCGTCTACGCTACGGGCAACGTCTCGTTCGACGCGAACCCGTCTTACTACCGATACGGCACCGTCGTGGGCGGCGTCACATCGACCGGAGACGATTACAGCAGCGCGACCGTCATGACCGCCGCGGATTGCCGGAGCGCTTACGGCACGGCGCTCTACGATGCGGCCGATGATTTCTCTGCGGCCGACCTGGGCAGCGCCTTCAAGGACGACGTGAACGGCGTGAACGGAGGGTATCCGCTTCTCAGCTGGGAGGACAGCGAGCGGGATGTAACGCTACGAACGGTGGCGTTCTCTGTAACGGACGCCTCGTCCGGCGCGGTTCTTGCCGCCGAGGCGCACGTGTACACCGACGAGGCCCGCACGCAGGAGGCCGATTCCAGCGGGGAAGGCGCGTGGGAGCTTGAGGACGGCAAGTACTGGTATGCCATCGACTGCGACGGCTACCTGCCCGTCGAAGGCTCGTTCACCGTTGCGGCGCGCGACCTTTCAGTGGCGGTGCAGATGCGCGCGGCGGCGCAGCTTACGTTTACCATCGAGCCCGCCGATGCGGCCTTCGAGATTTCCGGCTCGAACATCGTCCCCGTCTCGCGAGAGGGCGGTAGCGCCATCTACCTGGTGGCCGATGGCTTCCATTACGTCTACGAGGCCACCGCGCCTGGTAGAAACGGCATCATGCGCGAGATTGACGTTGCGGGCGACGCGGAAGTGAGCGTGTCGCTTACGGAGAGCGCCTGGAGCGCCGAGGGCGCCATTTCGGGCAACACGGTGATATCCCAGGGCGGCACATACTGCCTTGCCGCCGATGCCACGGGCACGATCACCGTGGTCACAAGCGACCCGGTGACCCTGGTGGGCACGGGCACCGATTCGGGGGCCGCCCGCAAGAACCTCTACATCAACTGCACGGGGCAAGAGTCGCATATCACCTTGCAAGACGTCTACCTCTACAACACCAGTGCCGGCAACATGATCGATTTCGACAACGGCCAGCTGGAAAACACCCTTGTGTTCGCGGGGCTGTGCGTGTGCGACTACGACGGCAACGCGGCGGGCTACGCCATGTTCCATGTGCCCGACGATGCGGGGCTTACCGTTAGCTGCACCCAGGGCGACTGGTCCTACATCTACAAGCGCGAGCAGGGCGCGGGTTTCGGCGGCAATGGCGGCGCTTCGGGAGGCGAGGGCCAAGAGGCGGAGACCAACGGTGCCCTCACGTTCGATGACGCGCGCCTGTTCATGAAAAATTCCAAGCAGGGCGCGCTCATAGGCGCCGGCGCTTCCGCGGGCACGCAGGAGCCTGGCCCCATATCCATCAACAATTCGGAGCTTTGCCTGGTGGCCATCAGCCGCGGTGCGGCCATTGGCGGCTCTGCGGGCTCTGCGGGCGCGAGCGCGGGTTCGACCGTGATGGTTGTCGACTCGACGCTTACCATCAACATCGACTACTCGGGAAGCGCCATCGGCGGCGGCGGGCATGCCTCCGGCAACGATTCCGACGGCGGCACGCTGGTGCCTGTGCGCAGCTCCATTCGCACCTATCTTGACTACAACGCCATCGACCCCAACGGCGATGGCACCGACGAGGATCATTCCTCCGATTCGCTTTGGGCTGGCTGCACGGAGCCCGGCGTGAACGGCAACGCGGCCGTGACGGCTGCGGTGCAAAACGTTGACGGCGAGGCCCTTGTCCTTTGCGAGGTGGATACGACCCTCGCGGGCGCAGAGCCGGAAGACGGCCGCTATCTTCTGGAGGGCGCCGACGGCGGGACGCTCTACAACGGGCCGCTTCACACGTGGGCCTACGTGAACGAGAGCCTGCAAAAGGACGAGCAGCAGTCCATCAACTACACCATTGACAACTGGGTGCCCCTTTCCGATTCCTCGCTTTACGTGTACCTGCTTCCCGAGACCCAGGAGCTTGAGCTTAACGGCACGGCGCTTGTTGCCACGTGGCATGCCGAGGGTGAGGGCGAGTCGGGCTACTTCACCGTGGAAGCCGCGGCCCCGAGCTACGAGGCCGATGAGGAAATCTATGCGGGCGCTGGTGATGGCGCGGTGCACCGCGTGGTGTACACCGCCGATGTGGCAGAGGGTTGCGTGCCAAGCGTGTGCGGTCGCGCGATGTGCTTGGACGACGGCGCCTGGACGGGCCTTGTGACGGCTGCCGAGTACGCGGCGCTTTCGGCATCAGACTTCTCCATCGGGGAAGGCCAGGGCGCCGAGATCGCCCATGCCGGAGACGTGAACGGCAACGGGCGCGCGAACATCGTGGATGCCCAGGTTGCCTACGACCTTGCCTGCGGCAGATATTCGGGCTTTGGGGTGATCGCGATGAGCGGCTGGCTGGAAGCCGACGTCAACGGCGATGGCTGGGTGACGGCTGCAGACGCCTTCGCCATCCAGCGCTACGTGCACGCCGGTGAGTGGTAGAAAATGAGACGCCGCACCCCTGGGGTATGGTGTCTCATCTTAAAGACATGGCGCCCCGGATAGAGCCATCGGGCTTTCCGCCAATCAGGTCGACGATCCTTAATACGCGTCGTTTCTCTGGAAGCGCTATTCCTGTGGGCGATAAGCGCCGAAGAAAGCAGTGCGGCCGCCCTATGGGCGGCCGCACGCGGTTGGCGGTGGGCTTAAGCGCCTCAGGCGCTCAGCCTTCTAATTGCTAGCAAACGTGCCGTTATTATGCACGGCGTACTGGATGGCGAAGGCATCCGCGGCATCCACAATGTTGTCGCCGGTAACCTCGGCTAGGGCATACAGCTGCGCGTAGCCTTCGTTGTCCTTATGCAGCCCGCAGGCGATGTCGTAGGCAATCTGGGCGTCCACGATGTTGATCTTGCCATTCTGGTTTACGTCACCCGTTGCAACGCCGCTCGGACGTGCATCGTTCAGAAGTAGAGCTTGCGTTGCGGTTGGGATGGGGTTGCCGCCGTTAAGGCCGATTGCGTCGCCCGACCACCATTCGCCAAGTGTTGAGGTCAGTTCTTTCAAGGCGCTTTCGCTTTGACTGGTAGCGGTGGGGTCGGACAGGGCGGATGCGCCCTTTTTCGCGTAGGCGGAAGACGCAAGCCCTTCAAGGTGATGAACGTTTTGGGTGGTAAGGACGCCCTTGACGTAGTAGCCGGCAATCGTTCCCGTGTTTGCGGCTGACAAGGTTCCTGCGGCATAGGAGTTTGAAACAGCTTCCGCGAAGGTGGTCACCGTGGCGGTTGCTGCGTTTGTCGCATAGCCTATGATTCCTGCGGCGTAGCCCGACGTTTTGGTGGTGGATATTGCGCCCACCGACGCCGAATCGGTGATGGGGCAGGCGCCCGTCGCATAGCCTATGATTCCTGCGGCATAGCTGGCGGTTCCGCTGATGTCGCCCTGGTTAAGGCTTAAGGCTATGCTCGAAACGTTTTCCGCTGTCGCGGCGCTTGCGTAGCCCGCGATGCCTCCCGCGTAGCCAGAGCTAGCGCCATAGGCAAGGGAAGCCTGGTTTACGCATCCCTTTACGTTTGCGCCGGTCAGATAGCCAACAATGCCGCCCAAAGACCCATTGGAGCCGGAGGTAAGAGAAACGGTGCCCTTTGCAAGGCAGCTCTCAATTGCGCCATAGGAGCAAACGCCGGCAATGCCGCCGACGCCTGCTTGGCCGGAGGCGCCTGCGCCTTCAAGCGTTCCGTTAAAGGTGCATCCGCTGATTTGGCCAAGGGCAGCAGCTTCCTGATCGGCGGTGCCGGTCATGGAACCAACGATGCCGCCGACCTTGGACGCGGTGCCTGTCACGGCAACGTGCGAGGTGCAATCCTTGACGGTAGTTGCATTCGAGGCCTGTGCGACAATCCCGCCGCACACGTTGGAGCTTGCGCCGACTATTGAGCCGCTTATCGTAACGTTTTCTATAGTGGCGCCATCCGTTGCGCCAAACAAGCCACGCAGCGTGCTGACCGCACCCGAAACGCTGTTGGCAATGCACAAATCGGAAACAGTATGGCCAGCGCCATCAAACGTCCCCTTGAAGGGGGCGCTTGCGTTGTAGCCGATAGGCGACCAGTTCCTTATACCGCTGGTCCCGTCGGTGTTTGCAAGCGAGATGTCGGCGCCCAAGGTGATGGCAACGCCTTCGAAGTCGACCCCGTCGTTTACCAGCTTGGCCAAGCCCGCCAATTGCTCGGCGGTGGTCAGCGTGTAGGCGTCGGCAGGCTCTTCGGCGTCATACCATGAGGTGTCGGCCATCGTAGCCCAGCTTTTGTAGGCGGTCTTTGCGGTGTTCACGCTCACGCACAGATTGGTATCAGAGCTGCTGACCGTGTAGGGGTTTGCGGTCGAAGAGCTGGTGGTTTCCGGATAGTTGGGGTAAAGCGTCTGCATGACGAATTCGCCCGTGTAGCATTTGTCCACGTCGCTGGGCGCAGCGCCCTCCTTGATTTCGGGCAGATAGATCAAGGTATCGCCCTCATAGACGGTGTCGCCGTTTTCGACCGGATAGTCGGTCACCTCCACCATGGCGCCATCCTCTACGATGACGCCGTTCTTGTGAACGGCAAGGACCCAATCGGCGTCTTCGGGGCAATTAATGGTAAGTGTTGCGGTTGCAAGGACGCGGAACACCGCGGTTACCGTGGAGTCGCCTTCAAGCAAGAAGGAGTCACCTTCGATTGCCGTGCCGTTTACCTCGTAATGGTCAAGCGCCCAGCCAGCGGTCGGCTGGCAGGACAGCGTGATGGTTGTTGCGTAGGGGGCGCTGGTGGCGCTTGCGCTGAAGGTTCCGCCTTCAGTCGGTTGCGTGAGCGTGACGGAATACGTGGTCTCGGGATCGAAGGCTTCCTGCTGGAAGTACAAAACAGGGTAGTTGACGCCGTCCTTGGCGTTGATGCCCGTCGTGTCGTCCTTCCAAACGGAGGCGTCGCCGTTGTTCAGAAGCGACGCAGAAAGCGCGGTGATCGACTGGCCCGAACCGAACGCGAGCACCGTTTCCGCGCCGGTTCCCTTGTAGACGCCTGGGTAGGTGGTGTTGCCGTCGCTTCCGGCAAGGTAATAGCAGTTGCTCCACGTTGCGCCGCCGTTGTCGGTTCCGATGGCTTCGGAGTAGGTTGATCCTTCCTTTCCGGCGAAGATGGTGCCCACGTTATAGCAGTTGACGATGGGCATCTCGGTTGTGCCCGCAATGCCGCTTGCCACAAATCCGCTGCCGTAGGTGCGGCACGTAACGCTGCCGAAGTTCGCGCAGCTCCGGATGACGCCGTTGTTCCAAGCGGCGCCGACAATGCCGCCGATGCCCTTCTTGTCGGTACCGACGACGTCGGCCTTGTTGATGCAGTATTCAACGATGCCGCCGGTGGTTCCGTCCTTAAGCTCGGTTGCGCTGGTGTGGCCAATCTTGCCGACGATGCTGCCGATGCTGCGGCGGCTTGAGATGTAGCCGCTCTCAAGCACAATCTGGCGCACGGTCGGGTTGACGGCGGGGTAGTTGCCGTCCTTGCCTTCGCTGGACTTCCACGTTTCGTAGTCGCCATCGTGGTTGCCCAGGCGGCCGACAAGGCCCACCGACTGCGCGTCGCCGAACTCGGTGTTGGCATAGCGTTCGCAGTAGACGTTCTTGAAGGCGTGGCCCAAGCCGTCAAGGGTGCCGTTCCAAGACGAACTCAGCTTTGCGTAGGCGTTGGTCTTTTCCAGACCCGGCAGCATTGAGTATTGGCCGCTGACCGGCATGAAGAGCGGGCTTGAGGTGCTCCAGGTGCCGTCGACGTTGTGGGTTCCGCCAAAGTCCAGATCGGCGGTAATATAGACCACCTTGCCGTCGAAGTCGTCGCTGCCATACCAATAGTCGCTGGTGGTGGTAAGGTTTTGCCCATTAGGGCCACCGGTGTCGTTGGCGCTTGAGCAATGGGCCTCAACGTATTGCGCAGGGCCGACCACGCGCTGCACCACCGAGATGGCCTCGGTCCGAGATTCGTAGTCGCCCGTCTGAGAATCGGTAAGCTTGTAGGTTGCGGCGAATTCGCCATAGAGGTTGCTGCCCGTTATGGCGGCGTTTTCGTCTGTGACAGCGCCCATGGTTGCAAGGTAGGAAGCGTAATCGGGCGCCTCGTGCGTTGCCCCCGTGCCCTTGTCATCAATAACGGTTGCGGTGGGGTAGGCGGTGAAGATGCCGTTCACGATGGCAGCAAGGCCCGCGTATTGCGCGGCGTATTGCAAGCGGAACACCTGCGAAGTCGGGTCGTACCACGACACGTCGATGGTGCCGTCCCAAACGATGGAGACGTAGTCCGCCACAACGCTCACGTTGGCGGCCGGCATGGTAAACGAGTAGCCCGTCTGAAGGGGCAGCGCCGTGTAGGTGCCAAACGTTGCTTCAGAGCCTGTGCTTGCGGGTATGGCTTGCTGCGCGTAGCGAACCTGCGCAACATAGCTTCCCGCGGGCATCGTGCAGCTCACCGTGATCGTGTCGCCCTCATGGGCGCTGATCACGCTGCCTTGCGTGCTGCCGTTTACCAGGACCACGCTTCCGCCGCCGGTGGTTGACCCGGAAACGGTGTAGGTTGCCTCATCCGCGAAGGCGGGGGCTGCGCCCAAGGCGAAGGCCAAGGCGAATGCGGCAATTGCTATGACGAAATTTCTCAATTTCATGTCTATGCCTCCAGATAGGTTGAGTTGGCGAGCAGCGCGCGTGCTTCATCGGCGCTCAGGTCATATGACCAAAACAGCTGGTAGAAGGTTTGGGTTTCTTCGATCATGTCTAGGTCGTAAAGGTCGGGTGCCAACAAGTTGCCTGCCCAAAGGACGCCAAGCGTGGTTTGCACGGAAGGCGGGCTGTCCAGCCATTCGTACGGCCCGGTGGGTACTTCGTATACCTTCTTGTTCACCACGGCAGGAATGCTTGCCCAAACCGGGTCATCGTAGATGAAGTCGAAGGCGCCGTCGCTTGGCGAAAGCAGCAGGTAGTCCGGCGCCCAAAGGGCCATCTGCTCGGCCGACACCTCCGTGGAGTTCGCATCGCTGAGCACCGCCAGGTTCACGATGCCCGTGCGCTCTAGGGCGGCGCTGTGCACGCTTCCGGCCTCCTTGACGGAATATCCCAGTTCGCCGGAGGAATAGATGGTGCGCAGGTTGCGCGCCGCCACTTGGTCGTAGCGTTCATCAGCATAGGCAAACACGCGGTCGATGTAGGATGCAATCTCCTCGGCACGCTCCTCGACGCCCAAAAGCTTGCCTAGCGTGCGGTAGGCTTGGGAAAATTGGTCGATGGTAGCTTGGACGAAGATGACGGGCAGCCCTGTTTGCTGCATGAGCCCGTCCATGTCATATTCGATGTCTTCCTTGCGTTCACCGATGTCAATGATGACATCAGGGTTGATCTTGATGATCTCCTCGTAGTTCATGTCACCGTTTTTGCCGTAGAAGTGACCCAGCTTGGGTAAGTCGGCCATGTTGGACGGAAGGTATTTCAACTGGCTTTTGGAGAAGTTGCTGGAAAGGCCCACAAAGCGTTCGGGGGCAAGCGTTGCCAGCAGGATTTGCGCATAGGCCCCCGAAGGCGCAAACGTCTTGATGTCCTTGGGCAGATACACCGTGCGACCTGCGGAGTCGGTGAACTCTATCGCATCTGACGATCCTTTTTCAAAGGCGGCTTTCAGGTCTGCTTCCTTGGAGGATGTCGAAGAACACCCGGAAAGGCCTGGCGCCAAAAGCGAAGCGGCGGCAACACTTGCGGCAACAAGGAAGCTTCTCCTGGTCAACAACGTTTCTGATGCCATGTCTGTCTCCTATTTCGTAAACTCGATGCGCGTGACGCCATAGGCCCATTTACCCGATTGCTCATCGGGGATGACCAGGCGCAGCGGACGCTGGACTTCATAAAGGGCATCCTTGCCGGACGCTATGGAAAGGACGATGTCGTATTCAAGGGTTTCTCCGCGCAAGACCACCGTGTAGCCGTCGCTGCAATAGCATTTGATGCGGCGGAAGTCGGTCTGCGTATAGCCGTATTGGTCAAGGAACGTTTCCAAAAGCGGCCCGTAAGCGGCAACGATGCCCGCCTTCGACGCGCCGCCAACGCCTTGGCCCGTGCCCGAGGCCGTCATGCGCACGCATTCAAGGTCTGCAAGGTCTTCGGGGGTCACAGTGAAGGCGTCGTCAGTCAGCCCCACAATGGTGATTTCCTGGGTTGCGTAGGCGCCGTAGTCTATGGGGCGCACTTCGTCCCATACGAGAAACACGGCAACCGCAACAATGAGCACGCCAAGCACGCCCCCGAAAACCTTCGCTAGGCGCTTGTTGCGTTTGCGCTGCTTCGCCTGCGCTTGGGGTGTGTAGGGGTTCTCCAGGCGGTAAGGGTCTGCCTGTTGGCCTGCGACGGGGGGCTGCTCTGTGTTACTTGGACAAGACATAGACCTCGCCGGTCTCGGTATCGCGATACATGGTGCCTACTTCTTCGTAGCCCTTGCCTTGGGCCGCGTCCTCCGCAAAGGCCTCAGTGTCCTCTTCCTCCATCACCTGAAGGTCTTCTTCCTCAAGCTGGGTGGTGGACATGTCGACGCCCCAATGGGATACGAGCGCGATCATAAGGGCGACTGCCAAAACCAGCATGACGTCGGACAGGTTTGCAACGGTCTCTAGGGGGTTGACGTCGGCTTCGGCGCCGTCGGCGGCGTAGCGCCTAAGCGCCATCCCGGAAGTCCTGCGAATCATGGTTATTCGCCGCCTTCCTGGGCCTCAGCGGGCAACGGGGCCTGTGCAAGCGCATGACCGGACTTCTCCACTTCAAGCACCATTTCCATGGCGGTCTCAAATGAGACCATGTAGTCCTTGTACCAACGCTTGCGGATTGCGGATATGATCAGCGCAAATCCTGCGATGATAAGGCCCATGCTGGTGGTGTCGAAGGCCGTGAGCATGGAGGCGGAAAGGGTTGCGGTATCGCCTTCGCCCAGGGCAAGAATGCCCGGGCCTAGGGGAATCAACGTGCCTAACAGGCCCAACATGGGGGCTATGCGGGAGATGAGGTCGGTTATCTTCACGCGGTTGTCGTAGCGGCGCTGCTCCTTGTAGTCCAAGGAGGCAGCCAATGACTCGCGCATCTCGGGGGTGACGCCCGGGTGAACCGTAAGCTCGACAAGGTATTGCTTCTGGCGCATGAGCAGGCCGCTGTCGCGGATTACCTGCGCAACCTGTTTGCTTGAGGGGGCCGCCTTAAGGTCTTCCAAAAGCTGGGGCAGGAACACCTTGAAGTGGCGCCGTTCGGATATGGTCTCGGCAATCAGCGTGCCAAGGCAGATAACGATGAGCGCCAAGGCCACCAAGAGCAAGATGATGACCGGCGTTTGGCAGGCGCTTACTGCTGAGCGCATGATAGAGCTTGCTGTTGCCCCGATTGTTTCCATGTGTCGTTCCTTTCGCGTTGAAGAGCGCCGCTGGGCGCTAAGGGTCAAGTCGTTGGCGGGCGGCTAGCCTTTCAGGCGTTCGTCCACGTAGGGGTCCTTTTGTCGTTCGGTTAGGATGACGCGGCCGATGAAGCCGCAAACGAAAAGGCCGAAGATGGCTATGGCGACCGCCATGGGCGATCCGAAGAGAAGGTCGTCGACCATGGCGTCTTGCGAGCCGGTGGCGGTTACCTTCCAGGCTTGCTGGCCGCCAGAGCCCGAGGCCCCAGCTGCCTCCGCGCCGCTTATCGATTCGGCGCTTGCCTGAGAGACCGTGGCTTCGCTGGCGCTGGTGCCAGCCTCGATGACGGAAGCCTCGTAGTCATCGTCGGATTCGCCGATGCCCGAGCTTGATTCCGATCCGCTGCTTTGGCCGCCCGAACTGCCGCCGCCTTCGCCGGAGTCGTCATCGTCGTCGCCCGAGCCTTCGCCGTCCCCGCTACCCGAGCCGGTGCCCTTGCCGCTTAAGGAGGCGGTTGTCCGGTATTCGGAGGAGGGGCTGTTGCCGTACGACGCGCTGATGCTTACCTCGCCTTCGCCGACGATCTTCAGTTGCACGTTTCCGTCTTTGTCGATGATCACGTTGCCGTCTTCGTCACGCACGAAGTCGGCAACGCCTACGTCAGAGACGCTCCAGTTGATGTCATACTTGCCGTATTCCTCGATAAGGGAATCGGCTGCCGTGATGGTGGGGGCTTTGATGGTAATCGTGTCGCCAACCTTGGCCTCGAAGGATTGGTCTTGGGTGCTTGAGTCAAACGAGATGGTGGGCGTTCCGTCGAAGATGCAGGTCATGGACTTGATGACGCTGGCGTAAGCACGCGCGTCGCCGACGGCAGGGTCCGTTTGGCCGAAGAGCAGCCGGTAGCCGCCGGTCATGTATGCGGTGCTGGTCCAGGCGGCATCGGTCTGGCTGGACACGCGGGAAAACGACGAAGAGACCGCCAAAACGGAGGGAACCTGTTCTGCCCCCTCCCACGCGGCATCGTAGTCCTCAAGCGCTTGGTCCTCAAAGTCATAGGTGTTGATCAGGTTGGGGAAGTAGTAGCGCGGCGTTCCGACAAGCTGGCCATAGTACCAGGCGCCGTAGCCCTCTACGCCGTCATCGGCAATGTAGCCGTCTTCGGTGCTGAAATAGAAGCGCTTGAGCTCGCCGATCGACACGCTGGCATTCGAGAAAAGGCTTTCCAGGCGGACGCCATAGGCAAACCCCTTGCGCAGGGAGGGCATGGAGTCAAAGCTGGTGTATTGGTAGAGTGTCGTGTCGGCCATGGCGCTCATCTGCGCGTCGGAATAACGTGCCTTCTCGTAGTAGGGGCCGCCGGAGTAGCCCACGTACACCGTGAAGTCCGCCCAGGCGGGTGCAGGCAGAGCGCAAAGGGCGGCTATAGCCACCAAGGCGCACGCAAGCGCAAGCGCCATACGGGTACATAGGGGGTGCAGATAGGCATGTGCGGCGTGCATCATAGGGCCTGCGCGTTCTTCTTTGCGGGCAGGCACAGCAGGACCTGGCGTCCGCAGTCTTCAACCTGCTTGCGATGGACCTCTATGTTGTACAAGCGCGAGAGCACTTCTTCGGTGAGCACGTCGGCGGGGGTGCCGTCCGCGGAGATGTGTCCGTGCTCCAGCACCAGCGCGCGCGTTGCGTGCAAAAGCACCTGGTTGGGGTCGTGGGCGCTGGTCATGACCACAAAGTCGCGATTCGTAAGGCCTTCGATGCGCTCCATGACACGGAACTGGTTGCCGTAGTCAAGGTTGGCTGTGGGCTCGTCCATGATAAGGATCTTGGCCTGCTGCACCAGCGCGCGGGCAAGCAAGACCAACTGGTACTCGCCGCCGCTTATCTGGCCGCACCCGCGGTAGGCCAAGTGCCCAATGCCTAGGGTATCCAGCACCTCAAGGGCTTCGCCTTCCTCGGCCTTGCCCGGCGTTTGCAGCGCGCCCAGGCGCGTTGCCATGCCCATGAGCACCAGCTCGATGACGGAATAGTCAAACACCTGCGAAGACGACTGCGGGATGTAGGCCACGCAGCGCGCAAGCTCCTTGCGGCTCATGTCGCGGGTTTCGCGGCCGTCTATCTTGATTGAGCCCGTATAGCCCTTCATGAACCCCAGAATGCATCGGAATAGCGTGGATTTTCCCACGCCGTTGGGGCCGACCAAGGCAATAAGGTCACCACCGCGGGCGGTGAAGTCCACCCCGTCAAGCACGGCGTTTTGCCCGCCTGCATAGGAGAAGCGCAAGTCGCTAACGGCGAGTTCCACGATGGATGGCGCCCCCCTTCACCAGCAGGAACAGGAAGATCGGGGCACCCACGAACGACGTGAGGATGCCAATGGGAATCTCGCTTGTTGCTATAAGCCGCGCGAAGTCGTCAACGACCAGCAAAAACGATGCGCCCATAAGCATGGAGGCAGGTATGATGCGGCGGTAGTCGTTGCCAAGCATTAGACGGCAAAAGTGCGGGATGACCAGGCCGACCCAGCCAATAAGGCCAGAAACGGAAACGCAGGTTGCGGTAAGGAAGGTGGCGCATCCGATGACAATAAGGCGTAGCGCGCCGGTGTTCAGGCCCATGCTCTTGGCCTCTTCCTCGCCCGTGGCTAAAAGGTTGATGCGCCAGCGCAAAAGGAAGATGGGCAGCGTGGCTATGACGATGAGCGCAAGCGTGGGCGCTATGTCGGAGCTGCGGATGCTGGCCAGGCTGCCCATGAGCCAATACGTGATGGCGGGAAGCACTTCTTCGGTGTCAGCGATAAGCTTCACGCTTGACGTGCCGCTTGAGAAAAGCGAACTCACGACCATGCCGGCAAGGATAAGCGCCAGCACCGCATTACCGCGGGAAAGCTTGCTTACCGTGTAGGAAAGGCCTACGGCAAGCAGACCGAACACGAAGGCGAAAGCGGACACCAGGGCGCTGCTCAGGCCAAGAAGGATTCCCAGCGCCGCGCCGAACGCCGCGCCGCTTGAGGCGCCCAAAACGTCTTGGGAGCACATGGGGTTTTGGAAAAGTCCCTGGTAGGAGGCACCAGCCACCGAAAGGGCCGCGCCGACGAAGATGCAGACGATGATGCGCGGCAGGCGCACTTCCAAAAGCAGCGTCGGCACGGGGCCGGTGAGCGCCGCCGCCGTCTCGGCGGACACGGCTCCGCTGGTCAGGGTTTGAAACCACCCTTGGACGCTTGCGCCGATGACGGTGATCAGGTCACCGATGCCTATGCCATAGCGGCCAAGGCAGGCCGAGGCGAAGAACGCCGCCACCAAGACAACGCCAAGGATGACCATGCGAATATGGTAGGCGCGGGCAGGGTTTGCTCCTGCAAAGGCATGGGTGCGCTCCGGCGCGATGTCCCCTTCGCGAAGGGCTTCGACCGTGCCAGGGACAATGGCCTCTTCGTTTTTGGTTGGCTGCTTGTTGGCTTCGTTACTGCTCATAGAACGTCCAAGTGCCGTTGATGGTTACGTCTTCCTCTTCAAGGACGAACTGGTCGTCTGCGTCCCATCCGCTGAATTCGTAGCGGCCGTTGACCTGGCCGTTTTCGTCATGCGTGTAAAGGATAAGGTCGCTGGTGAAGCGGGTGTCTACCTGAATGATGGTGGAGGGCGCCTTGTCGACCGAATCGGGCAGCTCGATCTTGAAGTCGATCTTGGTGCCGTCTTCGTCAAAGAACACAGTGTCTTGGGCGGGGGCCTCTATGGGGGTGCCTTCCTCGTTTTCCCACTTCCAGTCGTAGGACACGTTATAGGTACACATCTGGGAGGTCCAGGTGCCGGTAATGGTGACGTCGGCATTTCCCATGAGGATGGAGGCGGGAGCGGCCTGGCCGTTGATGAGCCACCCGCTGAAGGTGTATTGCATGATGGCGAAGCCGTCGCTGTTGTAGGCGAAAAGCTTAAGGCCGGGGGCGAACAGCGTGTCTATCGTGAACGAGTCACCCGCCATGAGCGAGGCGCCGTCCGGTAGGGTCACCGTTACGTGGTTGTTGTTTGCGTCGTACAGCTCGGCCGTCTTGTCGGGCGCGTCGGTCCACGTGTAAGAGACGGCGTGGGGCGTCTCGATTTCCGCATAGACCCAGGTGCCCTGCAGCGCAACATCGTGGGAACCCATGGTCTGAACGCCGGAGACGACGGTGCCGTTCGAGAGCGTCCACCCGCTGAAGGTGTAGCTGCCGCAGGTGTAGCCGTTGCTGTTGCGGATGTACAGGGTAAGGCCGCTGTAATAGGTGGAGTCAACGTCGTAGGGGAAGCCCTTCTCGCAGTAGGAGGTTGCAGGCAGGCCGCTGCTCCAGGTGCGGCCGTCGGCTTGGTAGAGCGTGCCGACGTCATCGGGCAGGCCCTTCCAGGAATAGGCCACGGCATGGGAGGTTTCGCTGGGCGTGGGGGTTGAGCCCTGGGGGGTGTAGGTCCAGGTTCCTTCAAGCTGCACGTCGTTGCCGGGCATGGTAAGTATGCCCGATACCAGCGAGCCGTCAAGCTTCCACCCGCTAAACGTGTACCAGCCCGTCAGGTCTCCGGCGGCGTTTCGCTCATACACCGTGGTTCCGGCATGATAAAGCGAGTTGACCTGGAATTCCTCGTTTTGGCGCACTTTGGTGCTTGATGGAATGGACACACCGACGCGCATTCCGTAGGCGTCGGTGAGCGACGTGCCCGAAGAGGGAGCGCCGCTCCATTCGTAGGAGACGACGAAGCGCTTCTTCGTAAGGACGGTGATGGAGTTTTCGGAGGAGCCTTCGGAAGCGCCTGCAACGACGGCGTCGCTGGAGGACATGCTTGCGCTGCTGCTGGCGGCGGCGCTGCTGCTTGCGGCGGAGGTGGCGCTGCTGCTGTCGGCGCTTTTTGAGCTGTCGGAGCTGGCAGCGGCGGGGCTTGCGCCAGACTGGGCTAATCCGGAGTCCGTAGAGATGCTGCCGTCAGAAGATGCCTGCATCTTCGCGGCGGAGGACCGGGAGCACGAGCCGATGCAGAAAAAGCAGAGCAGGCCTATGAGCACTGCGACAAGAACCCCGCTCGCAATTTTCTCCATCGAAAGGCTTTTCACCCTTCCGCGTGCCTGCGTCATATAACTCCTTTAAAAATAGCTTTGAATAAGCATAATTCTCAAACGAGTATTTTACCCCAAAGTGCAGGCTTTAAGCAGGGCGTTGAAAACCTCCATATTGGCTATTTCATGCGGTATTCGGCAATCTTCGCAGAGATTTCGCGCAGCTCTTCAGGCGTCTTTTCGTCCAGGTGCTCTAAGTCGTCAAGGAGGTCATCAACGCCTTCGTCGGGCTGCTGCTTGGTTAGCTCCACGCAATAGGCCACCACAACGCCAGTGATGATGGCAAGGTAAAAGATGCTGATGATGCTGAGCACCACCATGGTGATTCGGACGACGGGACTGTTGGTGGGCACGTCGCCAAACCCGACGGTCGTCACTGTTTGGAAGCACAGCCACAGGGCGTCGCCGTAGTTGCCCACGCCGGGGTAGGCCAGCGCCACTACCAGGGCGCACAACGCAAAAGCCACTAGAAACACCACGGTGATGTGGCCCAGTTTTGCTTGCCTAAGGATTTTGCCGATCATACGAAGCTTGAACATCTAGCGCTCCTTGCTGTTGGGCTTTGGCGGAAGGGCGGCTGGCATGGGCGCCGCTGCGTCTATCAGACAAGCAATCCCTAGCCAGACCAGGCTTTTCGCGCTGGCTTTCATGCGGCGATTATACCAGCCAAGTTCGGCGCCGAAGCGTGTACGCATGCTGCAGGGACTGCCGCTTGACGGGGCTTAAGTTTCGGGGCGGATTACTCCTATGGCAAAAACCACGACTAACTGCATTTTGAGCGCTGCAACTGCCGCATTTTTGCCATGGCTGTTTGAGGGAGGCCTTGCTTTCCTGGGCTTGTACGCAACAAAAAGCGACAGGCAAGGCGTTTGCCCTGCCCGTCGCTTGATTCGACATGGCCGAATTAAAGGCGTTTGGCCTGTTGCAAGCCCCTACAGCTGCGGGCCGGCAGCCACCAGCGCTGCGCCCTCGGCGGAAGACTCGTACTTCTTGAAGTTGTTGATGAAGCGCGTGGCCAGGTCGGTGGCCTTTTCCTCCCACTGGGCAGCCTCGGCGTAGGTGTCGCGCGGGTCCAGGATGGCGGGGTCTACGCCCGGAAGCTCGGTGGGAACCTCCAGGTTGAAGAACGGGATCATCTTGGTGGGGGCGTCCACGATGGCGCCGTCCAGGATAGCGTCGATGATGCCGCGGGTGTCCTTGATGGAGATGCGCTTGCCGGTGCCGTTCCAGCCGGTGTTCACCAGGTAGGCCTTCGCGCCGCTCTGCTCCATGCGCTTGACCAGCTCCTCGCCGTACTTGGTGGGCGGAAGCTCCAGGAAGGCCTGGCCGAAGCAGGCGGAGAAGGTAGGCGTAGGCTCGGTAATGCCGCGCTCGGTGCCGGCCAGCTTGGCCGTGAAGCCGGACAGGAAGTAATACTTCGTCTGCTCCGGGGTCAGCACGGAAACCGGCGGCAGCACGCCAAAGGCGTCAGCGGACAGGAAGATGACGTTCTTGGCGGCGGGGCCGGCGGAAACCGGACGCACGTTCTTGACGATCTTCTCGATGTGGTCGATGGGGTAGGAAACGCGGGTGTTCTCGGTGACGGACTTGTCGGCGAAGTCAATCTTGCCGGCCTCGTCAACGGTGACGTTCTCCAACAGGGCGTCGCGCTTGATGGCGTTGTAGATGTCCGGCTCGCTTTCGGGGTCCAGGTTGATGACCTTGGCGTAGCAGCCGCCCTCGAAGTTGAACACGCCGTTGTCGTCCCAGCCGTGCTCGTCGTCGCCGATGAGCAGGCGCTTGGGGTCGGTGGAAAGGGTGGTCTTGCCCGTGCCGGAAAGGCCGAAGAAGATGGCGGTGTTTTCGCCGTTCATGTCGGTGTTGGCGGAGCAGTGCATGGCGGCAATGCCCTTCAGCGGCAGGTAGTAGTTCATCATGGAGAACATACCCTTCTTCATCTCGCCGCCGTACCACGTGTTGATGATGACCTGCTCGCGGCTGGTGATGTTGAACACCACGGCCGTCTCGGAGTTCAGGCCCAGCTCCTGGTAGTTTTCCACCTTGGCCTTAGAGGCGCAGTAAACGGTGAAGTCAGGCTGGAAGTTCTCCAGCTCCTCAGCGGTGGGCTGGATGAACATGTTCTTCACGAAGTGGGCCTGCCAGGCGACTTCCATGACGAAGCGGATGGCCATGCGGGTGTCCTTGTTGGCACCGCAGAAGGCGTCCATGACAAACAGGCGCTTGCCGCACAGCTGGTTGATGGCGATGTCCTTCACGGCCGCCCAGGTCTCCTGGGAAGCAACGTGGTTGTCGTTGGGGTATTCCGGGGTGGTCCACCACACGGTGTCCTTGGAATTCTCGTCCATGACGATGAACTTGTCCTTAGGCGAGCGACCCGTGTAGATGCCGGTCATCACGTTCACGGCGTCAAGCTCGGTGAGGGTGCCCTTGTCGTAGCCCTCAAGCGCGGGGTTCATTTCCTCCTCATACAGGAATTCATAGGTTGGGTTGTGGATGATTTCGGTTGCGCCAGTAATGCCGTACTGTGCCAAATCGACTGTTGCCATGGAAAAGTCCCTTTCTTTTGGCCAATGAGTTTCCCGATGCAAACAAGATACCAGTCCTGATAGCACGTCTAGGGTGCCATTGGGCGAAAGCGCCCAGTTAATTCGGTGTAAAACAATGGCTGGCCTCAGCTGCTTTTCCTTGCGCCCCGTCATGCCTTCCGTAGTACACTGACCCCAAATGCATCCGAATGGATTTTTGAAAACGCAAAAAAGGAACGAACCATGCCGAAAACCGCAAATGTCTTAAAGCAGTGCGCGAAGCCTGCTTTTGGCGTCTTTCTTTCAATTATTCTGGTGGCCACCATTTTGATGCCGCATGATGTGACCAGCGCTTTGGCTGACGAGCAATCGCCTTCCGGGGTGACCGCGAAGGCCTACGAGGGCGAATACGACGGCCAGGCGCACTCCGCCACCATCACCGCCAAGGACGGCTACACGCTGTACTACTCCGAGACTGAGCTGACGGCCGACAACTACACGAAAGGCTCTGCCACCAACCCGTCCTACACGGATGTAGCGGTGGATGCGGACGGCAATACCCAGCCTCGCACGGTCTACTACTTTGCGAAGGCCGACGGACAGGGCGCCGACCAGGCTGGCTCCACTACGGTGACCATCAACCCGCGTCCTATCAAAGTAACCTGGGACAACAACAGCTTCACCTATGACGGCTTGGAGCACCAGGTTGTGCCGACGGTCACCAATAAAGCAAGTGAGAGCGACTACCTTGAGCTTAATGTGGTGAACAACACGGGTTCTGCAGAAGGCAATTACACGGCCGAGATCTACGGCTTCTACGGCAACAAAAACTACACCATGGCAGGAGCCAGCGGCACGACCAACGAATGGTTGATCAGCTATCTAAATACCGACGAAGACGCCACGGCATCGGGCGACACGTTCAACGACAGCGGCTGGTTTACGGGCAATGCCAAGTTGGTTGCCCCGGACGGCTTCTCCATTTCCGCCGATGGCCAGACATGGGCAAGCACGCTGCCTGTTACAACCGAAGGCGAAAGCGCCGTTGCCTATCAGCTGCGCGAAGACGCCACCGGCTACATTACGGACACGCGCACGCAGACCGTGAAGCTGGATACCGTGAACCCGGTGATCAACGGCGTGAAGACTACTGCGGCCGACACCACCGCGACCATCGTCATCGATGCTACCGAGGGGACGTCGGGCCTGGCGGAATACGAGACGCTGCTGGCTCCTACGGGCGCAACGTGCACCTTTGACGGCAACGTGCTGACTGTGACGGGCCTGGACCCCGAAACCGAGTACAGCTTTGTGGTTATGGCGGTAGACGCATCGGGCCGCGCTGCCAGCTATGACGTGTCGTTTACGACCGAGGCGACCCCGGACTCGAACACCAACACCAACACCAATGCCAACGCGACTCCTGCATCGAAAACGAACGGTTCATCCTCGTCTAGTTCCGGCAGCAACACGACTGCTACGGGCGATCTGATGGTGTATCTGGTGGCGGGTTTGGGCGCTACCGTGCTGGCTGCGCTGGTGGTCGTGCTGTTCGCCCGTCGTCGCAACAAGTAAGACAAAGGGACAGGGCGTTTGCCTTGTCCGGCGGTCGTTTACCTTGCCCGCGATCTGTTGAACGACGAAAAGCCAATTTTCGTCGTTCAACAGGCGTTTTCTGCGGTCCTTTTTCGTCTATTGAACGACGAAGGCCTGATTAGGGTCCTGAAATCTGCTTCGAAGGCTTCTTCGGCACCCGTATAACCCCGTTTTCGTCATTCAATAGATTCCTGACGCGGTCTTTCCTCATCTGTTGAACGACGTCGTCGTTCAACAGATGCCAGAATGGGCTAATTTTCGCCTGTTGAACGACGAAAAACGGCGTTTCGTCGTTCAACAGATTTTCGCCGCGTAATGCCTCCTTTGAAGGCTACTCCTTGACCGGGTCTGCACCCTCGGCGCCAAAGGTCGTTTTCAGGTTGGCGATGCATTGCCGCATGCCGTTCTTGCCAAGCGCGCTTACAATGGGTGCATGCAAGACCAGAACCAAAAATCCAGCGCACGAACTCTGCTTGTCTCGGTGATCATGAGCACGCCGGGGCCACTTGTCGTGGGCTTGGGGCTTCTTGTCGGGCGCAGCTCAACCCAGCTGGCCGACTTCTTCAGGCGAAGCGCCGAGCTTCTGGCGATTATTTGCGCCTACGTCATTCACCGTATGACCACCTCAGATGAGGGCTGTGACGAAGAACGCCGGGCGCGGCTGGAGCGCGGCGCCAACCGCTTCATCGGTGCCATGATGTGCGTGGCCGGAGCGGCCATAGGCTTGTTGGCGCTGCTCGGCGGGCAGGCGGAGAAGGGCAATGTGGTGCCTGGCCTGGTGATTGCGCTGATGGGCGTGGTGGCAAACGCCATATTCTGGCTTCGCTACCGCAGCCTTAACACGCGGCAGCCCAACGCCATCGTGGCAACCCAGGCGCGCCTCTACCGTGCCAAAACCTTCGTTGACTTCTGCGTTTCCTCTGCGCTCATCACCGTGCTTGCTGCTCCGGGGACCGCTCTTGCAAGCTTCGTTGACCTAGCTGGCAGCATCATCGTGGCCGTCTACATGGTCTACAGCGGCATCAAGACGGCACGGGAGACAGGGGAGACAGGGGGACGGGGGTGTGTGTAATTAACCCAATTAGACAAACCCCCGGACCGGTAACTTATAAAAAAAAACCAGCCCACGAGACCCTAAAAATTATCGGAT
>R14__coassemble_305_pt1 | contig 38371 bp, 28 predicted proteins | sample R14__metabat2_low_PE_018 | metagenome-assembled genome bin R14
TCACAACACTGCCTACTTGTCGCGGCTTTTTCTCCTGCGGTAGGGCTCTTCCTTCTCACCACTGCCTAATTGTATAGGAATTATCACCGCCGGTGGGACGGTTCGTGATCTCGGATGCCGTCTTGTGGGTGCTGGGGGAACGCAACGCCAAAAACCTGCGTGGGCAGGTGATGGAAGACGTCATCTTTGCGGGGTCATCGGCGCGCAAGAGCGTAGGCGTGGCGGAGGTCACGCTGGTGCTGGACAACTCTGACGGATCGTTGCCGGTTGACTACGACGAGGTCACCATATCTCGCCGCATGTACCGAAGCGGCGAAAGCGAATACCTCATTAACAACACGGTGGTGCGGCGCCTTGACGTGCTGGACATCCTGCATGATTCAGGGTTGGGCACGGGCACTCACTCCATCATCGCGCAAGGGCATCTGGATTCCATCTTGCAATCCAAACCGGAAGATCGCCGTGCGCTCATTGAGGAAGCAGCCGGGGTGCTCAAGCATAAGCAGCGCAAAGCCAAAAGCCAGCGCAAGATCGAGCAGATGGACCAATGCCTGGCACGCGTGAATGACGTGGTGCGCGAGCTTGATCGCCAGCTGGGACCGCTGCAGCGCAAGGCGCGCCGCGCTATGCAATACCAGGAGGCTGCTGACCAACTGCAAGACGTTCAACTGCAATTGGCGGTGGACGACCTGCGCACTCTTCAGCGCCAGTGGGGCGATTTGCTGGAGACCGAACGCCAGCGCCAGGCCGATCTGGAGGTCAAGCGCGCTGCCGTTGCCCAGGCGGAGCAGGCCTACGAAGGCATCCAGGAAGGCATTCGCCGTGAAAGCGCCGATGTGGCCCTGTTGGCCCAAAAACAGTCCAAGGCGTCATCGCTGGTTGACCGCTTTGACTCGTTGTCCCTTCTGCTGGGCGAAAAACAGAGCCAGGCAACGCAGCGCAGCGCCGAGCTCTCGCAGCTGCTCGACGCCAACGCGGCCAAGCGCGCAACTGCCCAGGAAGAGCGCCAGAAGGCTGCGGCCGACCTTGCCTCGGTGCAAGCCTTGCGTGCGAAGGCCCAGGCTGATTTGGAGGCGGCTCAAGCTGACTTTGACGCCTGCCATACGCAGCGCTTGGACGTGGAGCGTGAAATCAGCAATTCGCATCGCCGCCGCAGCGACGCCGAGCGTGAGGCGGAGCGCAACCGGCAGGATTTAGCCAAGACCCAGCAGGAATTGGCGTCAAGCCAAGGACGCGCCCAGGCGGCGCGTGAACGTGCAGCCGAGATAGACCGACGTGTGGAAGCCGCGCAGGAGGCCTTCGATCTGGCTTGTGCCCAAGACGCCCAGGCTCAGGAGGCGCAAGCCCAACTAGAAGAGCAGCAGGCCAAGGCCAACCAGGACATCGCCCAGGCCAAGAAGGGCCAATCCGAGGCAGCAGCTTCCCTAGACGAAGCCCGCAAGCACGTGCAAGAGCTTGAAGCTGAGCTGCGCGGCATACAAGAGGTCGAGCGCGCCATGATGGCCTCCGCCGGCCCCGCCCATTCCTGGGTTGCCTCCCAACAGCACGCTGAGTGGGGCAGCATGCTGCCGCTCTACGATGCTCTGCAGGTGCAAGAGGGCTATGAGGATCTGGTCGAGCGCATGCTGGGAAGCGATGTGACGGCCTTGCTGGTGGCGGATAGCTCCGCCGTGCGTTCGATTGGACAAGCGTTAGATGCCACCGGAAAGCCTGGTCGCGTGACGCTCATGCTTCCGCGTGCCAACGCGGTGCGCAGGCAGCCTGCCGAGGCAGGAGTGCGTCTGATGGACAAAATCAGCTGCAGCCAAGAGGTTCGCGGCAGCGTGGAAACCCTTTTGGGCGATGTGGTCATTTGCCCCGATTTGGCCCATGCCCTTGAGGCCCACGAGGCCGATACCCAAGGGCTTCGCTTCGCGACGCCTGATGCCCAGGTGGTCTTTCCCAGCGGCAAGGTGCTCATGGGCACGCAGGCCGCGGAGTCGGGTGATGGCGCCCTTATGCGCGCCAAGCGCCAAAGCCAGGTGAAAAAGCTGCTTTCCCAGGCGAACGAGAGCCAGCAAAAAGCCGAGCAGGCGGCGAAGACGGCTGACGAGGCTGTCATAGCAGCGCAGGAAGCTGGTCTGCAGATCAGCCAGAGCTTGGCGGCAGCACGCGGCAAGGCTCAATCGGCTCAGCGTGACCAACAATCCTGCGCCCAGCAGCTCAAGCGTGCCCAAGACGACCGCCAACAGTCTGCCCGCCAAGAGGAGCAGGCGCAACAGGCCGTGCAGCAGATGCAGCCGAAGGTGGAGCATCTGACCGCGCGCAGCGCCCAGTTGGAGCAACTGGTTGCTGACGCCAAGGACGATGTGCGCCGCAGGCAGCAGCAGCTTAATCCCTTGCGTGACAAGGAGCAGAAGCTGTCTGCCAAGCTTGCCGATGCCAAGATCGCGGCGGCCACGCTGACCGAGCGCGAGACCTATGCTGCCCGCTCCCTTGATTCGTTTGCAAAGGAGCTTGTTTCCCTGAGTAGCGCCGATGAGACGGCCTTGAAGGATTTGTCCAGCAAGCAGGCAGCGCGCAAGCGCATAGAGCCGCTTCTTGACGTTTTGGCCTCCTTGCGCGAAGGCGTGCAGGGAAAGGCTGCTTCCCTTGCTGGGCAAGTGGCCACAGCCCAAGAGGCATCCTTAGGCTCACATGCCCAAGCAAACGCAGCCCGTGAGGCATCTCATAGCGCGCATACGGCCTTTGATGCGGCAAACGATGCGCTGTCCCAGACGCGGATCGAGAAAGGCAGGCTTGAACTGCAGGTCCAGGCTGCGGCTGACGCCATCGTGCATGATTGCGGCACTCCCATGGAGCAAGCTTTAGAGTTGCCTCAGCTGCAGGACCGCGCCCACGCCCAAGATTTGGCATTCAAGTTGCAGAAGCGCATTGCCAACATGGGAGTCATTAATCCGGATGCTGCGGCCGAATATGAGCAGCTCAAGGAGCGCTATGACTACCTGAAGGCCCAGCTTGACGACATGGCTTCGGCCCGAAGCGCTTTAAAGAAGATCGACCGTGTGATCGACGAGCGCATGAAGGACGATTTCATCAACACCTTCCACACGGTCAACCAGAACTTCCAGGAGGTCTTCGGCATTCTGTTCCCAGGTGGCACGGCAGAGCTTTCGCTGGTCGACCCGGACAACCTGGAGACCACCGGCGTGGAGGTGACGGCGCAGCCTCGCGGCAAGCGCATCACCAAGATGACGCTAATGTCCGGCGGCGAAAAGTCGCTGGTTGCCTGCGCGTTGCTGTTTGCGGTCTATCGCACGCGCAGCACGCCTTTCTACATCCTGGACGAGATCGAGGCCGCCCTCGATGACAGCAACTTGCGTCGATTGACGTCCTACCTGCGCGATCTGAGCAGCCAGACCCAGCTCATCATGATTACGCACCAGCGCCGCACCATGGAGATGGCCGATGTGTTGTTCGGCGTGTCCATGCAGGCTGACGGCGTGACAAAGGTTATCAGCCAGCGCTTGGACAAAGCGCTGCAATACGCCGAATAGGGGAGACGAATGGGATTTTTTGACAGAATCAGCGAAGGGCTGAGCCGTTCCCGCCAGCGCTTTTCGGAGCAGATGAACATTCTGTTGGATCGCGGTCCTGACCTAGACGACGAGTTTTGGGATGGCTTGGAGGAGGCGCTCATCCTCAGCGACATCGGCGCTGCCGCGTCCTCCGACATTGTCGAGAACTTGCAGGACCAGGCCACGCGGAAGGCTCTGCCCGACGCCTATGCGGTGTTGGACCTGCTGTATGGTCAGATTGCCCAGACGTTCACCCCGGCCGAGAAGGACATCTTTGCCGAAGATGAGGCGTTGGTGCTGTTCGTGGGCATCAACGGCACGGGCAAGACCACCACGGTGGGAAAGATTGCCAAGGCCCAGACCGACGCCGGCCGTCGTGTCATCTTGGGCAGCGCCGACACCTTCCGCGCTGCGGCCATCGAGCAGCTTGAGGTGTGGGCCAACCGCGCCGGCGTGGAGATGGTCACCCGTGATCGCGGCAGCGATCCTGCCAGCGTGTGCTACGACACCATCGAGCGCGCCGAGGTCATAGGCGCCGACCTGGTGCTCATCGACACGGCTGGGCGCCTGCACACCTCCAACGACCTGATGCGTGAGCTGGGCAAGGTGGTGACCGTCGTGCGCAAGCGCTCGAACATGCCGGTCTATACCATCTTGGTCATTGATGCCACCACGGGCCAAAATGGCCTGCAGCAGGCCAAGGAGTTCAACAAGGCGCTCGATCTGGACGGCCTGATCGTCACCAAGCTGGACGGCACGGCCAAGGGCGGCATCGCTTTGGCGGTCTCGCATCAGCTGGAGCTTCCCATCTATAAGATAGGCGTGGGCGAAGGCATCGAGGATCTGCGTGAGTTTGACCCGATCGAGTTTGCGAAGGCGCTGGTGGGCGACATGGACGAGCGCCCCGATGAGGAAAAGCCCCATACTGAGGTTGCCGAGGAGCCTGAGGAGCTCGAGTCCGAGGCTGAGGAGGAGCCTGAGGTCGAGGAAGAGCCTGAACTTGAGGTTGAGGCCGAGGAGGAGTCCGAGGACGAGGTTGAGCTTGAGATTGAGGAAGAGCTCGAGCCCGAGCCTGAGGCTGAGACCGAACTCGAACCAGAGGCTGAGGAAGACGTCGAGCCTGAGCCCGAGCCTGAGGCTGAGGTTGAGCCTGAGACCGAGGTTGATGAGGACGCCGAACCCGAGGATGAAGAGGAGCCTGAGTCTGAGCCTGAGCCCGAGTCGGATTCCGAGGAAGAGCCCGAACCCGAAGAGCAGCCCAAGAAGCGCAGCTGGTTCAGCCGCCTCTTCGACTAGCCCCGTATATAATCGTTTTTCACAAAAAGAAACCTGTGAGATAAAGGAACCATTCGCATGCTTGAGAACCTTTCCGAGAGACTGCAAGGCATCTTCGGTGGCCTGAAGAGCAAAGGCAAGCTGACCGAGGAAGACATCAACGCCGCCATGAAGGAAATCCGCATGGCGCTGCTGGAGGCCGACGTCAACTACAAGGTGGTCAAGGGCTTCGTGGCCAAGACCAAGGAGCGCTGCCTGACGGCCGAGGTCATGGATTCCCTGACGCCCGCCCAAAACGTGGTGAAGATCGTCCTTGACGAGTTGACGGAGCTTCTGGGCCGAAGCGATTCCAAGCTGGTGCTTTCCAGCCGTATTCCCAACGTCATCATGCTGGTGGGTCTGCAAGGCTCGGGCAAGACCACGGCGGCCGCCAAGCTGGCGTATCGCCTGAAGCAGCAAAACCATAGCCCCTTGCTGGTGGCCTGCGACGTGTACCGTCCTGCTGCAGCCGATCAGCTGGAAACCCTTGCCGGGGAAATCGGCGTGCGCATTTACCGCGGCGACGGCAAGGATCCGGTGGCCATTGCGCAGGAAGGCGTGCAGGACGCCATCGACAACCTGCGCGACGTGGTCATCATCGACACCGCTGGCCGTCTGCACGTGGACGAGGAGATGATGGATGAGGCCGATCGCATCAAGAAGGCCACCAAGCCTGACCAGGTACTGATGGTGGTTGACGCCATGACTGGCCAAGATGTGGTCAATGTGGCCCAGGCGTTCTCCGAGCGCGTTGACTTCGACGGCGTCATCATGTCCAAGATGGACGGCGACGCCCGTGGCGGCGGTGCGTTGTCCATCCGCCAAGTGACGGGCAAGCCCATCAAGTTCATCAGCAGCGGTGAGAAGCCCGATTCGTTGGAGGAATTCCATCCCGACCGCCTGGCCAAGCGCATCTTGGGCATGGGCGACGTGGTCAGCCTGATCGAGAGCGCCGTCAGGCTGCAGGACCAGAAGATCGAGGCCGAAGAGGCCGAACGCATGATGAAGGCCAACCTCACGTTGGACGACTTCATTGAGATGCGCCGCGCCGTCAACAAGATGGGCGGCATCCAGAAGCTGGTGAGCGCCCTGCCGGGCGGCGACAAGGCCTTAAACTCCGGGCAGGTGGACGAAGGCGCCCTGGATAAGATGATCGTCATCATCAACTCCATGACCAAGGCTGAGCGCCAGAAGCCTGACATCCTGAACGGCAGCCGCCGTAAGCGCATCGCCGCCGGTGCAGGCGTTACGGTGACCGAGGTCAACAACCTGATCAAGAAGTTCAACGAGACCAAGAAGATGGTCAAGAAGATGATGCCTGATGGCGACATGAGCAACTTACGCGGCAAGAAGGGCAAGAAGGGCCGCAGGCGCGGGCTGGGGCTTGGAAGGCGCGGCATGGGCGGCTTCGACGCCGCTGCGTTGGAGGAAATGGCCCGCAAGATGCAGGAGTAATCCGTCCATAATGGGTACTTGCCAAACAAGGCTTTTAACTCTATTATAGGTAACTGCTGTTTTTCCCGGGGAAACCTGTGGATCATTGTAAGGAAGACAAAGGAGTTCTATCTCATGGCTGTGAAGATTCGCCTGGCCCGTCACGGCGCCAAGAAGCGTCCCTACTATCGCATCGTCGTCGCTGATGCCCGTTGCCGTCGCGACGGTCGTTTCATCGACGAGGTTGGCCGTTACAACCCGCTGACTGAGCCTGCAACCGTCACCATGGACCTGGATAAGGTCGACGACTGGATGCTCAAGGGCGCTCAGCCGACCGATACCGTCAAGCGCCTGATCGAAACGGCTCGTAAGGACGCATAACCGATGACTGATCTGACCGAAGATATCGCTGGTCTGGTCGAATCCGTAGTTCGCCCCTTGCTCGACCACCCGGACGAGTTGGAGCTTTCCGCATCGGTGGATGGTTCCGAGATCTTGGTGGAGCTTAACGTGAATGAGGAAGACGCTGGCAAGGTCATTGGCCGCCAGGGTCGCGTCATCAAGGCCATCCGTACGTTGGCCCGTGCCGCTGCGTCGCGTGACGGCATGCACGTGGAAGTTGAGCTTGTGGACTAGTGCATGCTTGGATTGATATAGCCGAGCTGACTAATACCAAAAATCTTGATGGAGGGCTCGTCGCGCGTAGCGTGGCGGGCCTTCCTTTTGCTTTGCGCGAGGGAATGGAAATCTCCTTGGTACCGCCGGTATTGGATGCCCCGCGCCATGTAGTGGTTGAATTCGCCCAGGCAGATGGCCTAGACGGCGGAACGGTCTATTTCGAAGAGGTCACCGACGTCAATGTGGCGAAGCTTCTGGTGGGCTGCCATTGCTTGCTCAAGCGCGACCAGCTTCCAAAGGACGCTTCGGGCTACACAGCCCAGGATGCTCCTGATTGGAATGGCTGGGAGGCCCAGGACGTGTCCGCGGGCTATCTGGGCACCGTTTGCGCCATGAAGGAGATGCCGGGGCAGGTCATGATGGAAGTCGACCGCGGACAGGACGGCATACTCCAAGTTCCCTTGGTGGATGAGTTCGTTGCCCAGGTGGACGAAGAGGGGCGCCTCATCACCTTCGCCTTGCCCAAGGGGCTCCTAGACCTGTAAACCGCTTTCGACCCGAGGACCGCTATGATCATCGAGACGTTGTCCACGTTTCCCACCATGTTTGACTCCGTGATGGGCCAGTCCATGATGCGCCGCGCGCAAGACAAGGGAATCCTGCAGTTTTGCGCCTATGACCTGCGCGACTGGACCTACGACCGCCATCGTTCCACCGACGATGACCCCTATGGCGGCGGTGCTGGGTTGGTCATGAAGTGCCAACCCATCTTTGAGGCCTACGACGATTTGGTGGGCAACCCGATTGCCGAGCCGCGGCCTGTCAGCGCAGCCGTGGAGGGCAAGACGGGCCCTGCACCCCAACATGCGCACGGACCCAAGCCTTGCACCATTTTCCTGAGCCCGGCAGGGCGTCCCTTCGATGACGCCTGCGCCTGCGAGCTTGCCCAAGAGGAGCGCCTGCTGTTTGTCTGCGGCCACTATGAGGGCATCGACGAGCGCGCCTACGACCTGGCCGATCGCGTGATCAGCCTGGGTGACTATGTGCTCACTAGCGGTGAGTTGGCCTCCATGGTCATCATTGATGCCGTGGTGCGCAAGCTTCCGGGTGTCCTTGGTGCCGAAAACGGCGCCCAGGATGAAAGCTTCGTGGAAGGCCTTCTGGAGTACCCGCAGTACACGCGCCCGGCGCGTTACCGCGACAGGGATGTGCCCGAGCCGTTGCTCTCGGGCAATCACCAGCTGATTGCGCAGTGGCGCCGTCAACAGAGCCTGGAGCGCACGCTTCGTCTTCGGCCTGACTTGTTGGACCAGGCGCCCTTGACCGCTCAAGATAGGAAATTCCTTGATAACTTGCGCGGCTAGCGTAAAAGTGCCCGTAAGACGGAGTATCATTACTAAGTCTATCTATTTTTTGACTTAGAAGGAGTCTTCGCTCTCATGCCATACGGCACCCATGCCAATAATCAAGAAAAGCCCAAGGTCATTCGCTTTCTTATCAACCTGGTAATCATTGTGGCCGTCGTGTTGGTCCTGCAATGGATCATGCGCGAGTTCCTGTTCCAGGCCTACAACGTGCCTTCAGGTTCGATGGAGACCACCATCCAGACTAACGACATGATCTTCTCTGAGAAGGTTTCGTACTACTTCAGGGAGCCCCAGGCGGGCGACATCATCACCTTCGAGGACCCCGAAACGCCTGGCCGAACGTTGGTCAAACGCGTCATTGCGGTCGGCGGGCAGACGGTTGACCTGCAGGATGGCAAGGTGGTCGTGGACGGCGTGGCTCTTGACGAGGAATACACCCACGGACTGCCGTCTTCAGCCTTGAAGTCGTCCATCACGTACCCTTACACCGTGCCTGAGGGCTATTTGTGGGTGATGGGGGACAACCGTACCAATTCAAGCGATTCCCGCTACTTCGGAGCCATCAAGGTATCAAGCGTCACGGGCAGGGCCTGCCTGTGCTATTGGCCCTTGAACGACTTCGGCTTGCTGCAATAAGAGGAAATCCGCGCACGTTTGCGCGTTACAAGGAAAGGAAACGAAAAGCCATGACTTTGAATGAGCAAGGCGCGAATGCGGCCACCCAGCCGCCTTCGTTCCAAGATGTCATCATGCGCCTGCAGGCCTATTGGGCCAAGCAGGGATGCGTCATCTTGCAGCCCTACGATAACGAGGTAGGCGCGGGTACCAACGCCCCGGCCACCACCTTGAGGGCTCTTGGCCCTGACACCTGGCGCACCGCCTACGTGCAGGGCTGCCGCCGTCCGGCCGATGGCCGCTACGGCGAAAACCCCAACCGCCTGCAGTTCTATTACCAGTTCCAGGTTCTGATGAAGCCCTCGCCGGAAAACGTGCAGGATCTGTACCTGGGCTCTTTGGCCGCCATCGGCATCGATCCCAACAAGCACGACGTACGCTTCGTCGAGGATGACTGGGAGAGCCCGACGCTGGGCGCCTGGGGCCTTGGCTGGGAAGTTTGGATCGACGGCATGGAGGTCACGCAGTTCACGTACTTCCAGCAGGTGGGCGGCTTTGAGTGCAACCCCGTGCCGGCCGAGATCGCCTATGGCCTGGAGCGCCTGACCATGTTCGCCCAGGGCGTGGACAACGTGTTTGACTTGGTGTGGAGCCGCGGCGATGATGGCGTGGTCTTCACCTATGGCGACGTCTACCTGGAAAACGAGAAGCAGTACTCCAAGTTCAACTTCGAGATTGCCGACACCGATTTCCTGTTCCAGGAGTTTGCCGACCGCGAGAAGGAGTGCAAGCGCACGTTGCGCGCCAACCTGCCTCTGCCGGCCTACGACAGCGTCTTGAAGTGCTGCCACACCTTCAACCTGCTGGACGCCCGCGGCGTCATCAGCGCCACGGAGCGAATGCACTACATCTTGCGCGTGCGTACGCTTGCCAAGGCATGTTGCGCCAGCTACATGAAGAACGTCGTCGGCATGGACGTAGAGGTTGAGGGCATCGAGGACGAGGAGGCCGCAAATGAGTAAGGAAACGCTCGCCTTCGAGATCGGCGTAGAGGAGATTCCTGCGTTTGACCTGAAGAACGCCACCGTCCAGATGGAGAAGATGGTGCCTGAGGCCCTGGACACGCTGGGCATCCCGCACGGTGCCGTGAAGATCTATTCTGCGCCGCGCCGCATCATCACCATCGTGGATGAGGTTGCCACCCAGACCGAGGCTTTAGACGAGGTGTTCCGCGGCCCGGCCGCCAAGATAGCCTTCGACGCCGACGGCAACCCCACCAAGGCCGCCATCGGCTTCGCCCGCGGCAAGGGCCTGGGCGTGGAGAACCTGGAGCGCCGCGACGTTGACGGCACCGAGTACGTCTTCGCCACGCGCCACACCGACGCGCAGGACGTGGCCGCGCTTCTGCCCGACGTGCTGAAGGGCCTCATCGAGAAGCTGGCATGGCCGCGCAGCATGCGCTGGAACGTGCATCGCGAGCTGTTCGTGCGCCCCGTGCGCTGGATTGTTGCCCTTTTGGGCGACACCATCGTGCCGGTGGAGTTTGCCACCATCAAGGCCGACAAGTACACGTGGGGGCACCGCGTGCTGGCTCCGGGCAAGCATTACGTCGAGAACGCCGATGCGCTGCTTGATGTGGTCAAGGCCGCTTACGTGGTCAAGAGTCAGGAAGAGCGCGAGGCCGTCATCCGCGAGGGCGTGGCTGCCGTGGAGAAGCAGACCGGCTACGTGGCTGAACTTCCCGCCAAGACGCTGACTGAGGTCATCAACCTGGCCGAGTATCCCACGGTGATGGTGGGCACCTTCGACGAGGAGTTCCTGAAGGTCCCCGAGGAGATCATCGTTGACGCCATGCTGATGCATCAGCGTTACTTCCCGCTGTACACTGCCGCCGACCATAAGCTTACGAACAAGTTCATCATCGTCTCCAACGGCGACCCGGCCTGTGAGCCGGCCATCGTCGACGGCAACGAGCGCGTGGTCGCCGCCCGCCTGTATGACGCCAAGTTCTTCTATGACGAGGACCTGAAGAAGCCGCTTGAGGCCTATGTTGAGCAGCTGGACCAGGTGGTCTTCCAGGAGAAGCTGGGCACCGTGCGCGCCAAGACCGACCGCGTGAGCGCTCTGGCTGAAAAGATTGCTGCCGACGCTGGCCTTGAGGGCCAAGATGCCGCCGACGCTAAGCGCGCCGCCTACCTGGCCAAGGCTGACTTGGTGACCAACGCCGTCATCGAGTTTACCAGCGTCCAGGGCGTTATGGGATCCTACTATGCCAAGGCAGCGGGGGAGACCGATCAGGTTGCCCAGGCCATCGCCGATCATTACCGTCCGCGCTTTGCCGGCGACAACCCTCCTGCCAGCGCCGTTGGTCAGGTGGTTGCCATGGCCGACAAGTTGGACACCATTTGCGGCATGTTCGCCGTGGGCCAAGGCCCCACGGGCACGTCCGACCCGTTTGCCCTGCGTCGTAGCGCCATCGGCATCGTGAACATCTTGGCTAAGCTGCCGCAGGTATCTTTGGTGGACGCAATTGACCAGGCCTTGGATATTCTGGCTGATTCCGGTGTTAAGTTTGACAAGGCAGAGGTCACGGCCACGGTGCAGGAGTTCTTCATCACGCGCACCAAGGTTATGATCAAGGATGCCGGCAACGGCTTGGATGCCATCGACGCCGTCATGGCCGTGGACGTGAAGGAACCCATGCAGCTGGTTGCCCGCGTGAATGCGCTGGAGACGGCCCGAAAGCAAAGCCCCGAGGATTTTACGGACTTGGCTACGGCTTACGCCCGCGCCAACAACCTGCGTGACGCGCAGGCGGGCACCGATGTTGACCAAGTCGCCCTGTCTGAGGTGGAGGCAGCGCTGCTTGCCGCCATCAAGCAGGCCGAGAGTAAGGTGGTTTCTGCCCTGGATGGTGATGACTACGCTGCTGCCCTCCAGAGCCTGGCTGCCCTGCGCGCACCCATTGACACGTTCTTTGACCAGGTGAAGGTCATGGACGACGATTTGGCTGTGCGTGCAAACCGCATGAAGCTGCTGAATGCCTTCGTTGCCGTATTCGTGAACGTGGCTGACTTTGGCAAGTTGGTCAAGGCTGGTAAGTAAGTTTTGCTCCCAGGCCGATGCGGTGCCGACTTGCGCCTGGCACCTGTTGGGATTGCAAGCGCCCTCCTCCGGGAGGGCGCTTTTTTTGCGTATTGGGCGAGAGAGAGCGGGTGGTAATGGGGAGTAGTCGAGTTGCCTATGTATGCCATTTTGCCAATTTTGGCAAAATGGCATACATTCCCCGGCTTGGTGCGCTGCTGCTTGTATGCCATTTCCTGAAAATAGGCAAAATGGCATACAGGGTTTGGGGTCAAAAAGCTTTCTAGCCAGCTGCTGTCCTGCGATTTGAGGCGAAAGGCGGGTTCAGCGCGCTTGTGTTTCCCTGGAAGGTGTATGCCATTTTGCCAAAATTGGCAAAATGGCATACATTCACCAGTTCAGCACGTCGTTGCTTGTATGCCATTTTCCGAAAATGCGCAAAATGGCATACACAGCCTTCTTGGATGTCGAGCGAATCTGACGAGGCACCCTTGCAGTATGGGCCGATTCTTCTCCGATGGCTTTGCCTGGGGCGGCCTGGCCAAGCCGCTTGTTGGCTGGGTGCTCTTACGCCTTACGGATCTTCTTTGCCAGATAATGGGCGGTCAGCACCGGGTGCTGATAGACCATGCGCGGTGCGCCATAGCGCATGATTTCCCTGATGCCGGCTCGCATTTCGGGCCGATAGCAGTGGATGGAGCAGTCTTTGCAATTGCCTTTATGCTCATGCGGGCAAACTGACGTGCGATAAAGCGAATAGGCGATGACTTCTTGGCAATGCTCGCAAACGCCGTTTTCGTTGCGAGGGGCCTGTGCGTGGTTGCCTTTGCAGAAGATGCTGCCCATGGCATAGAGCGTCTGGGCGTCCTGTTTTTGCCTTTCTTCTGCGGTCAAAGCCACTGTTTTCCCTTTCTAACTGCTGTGATGCGCTACGGATGGTATCATATTTGTTAGCTTTAGTTAATTTATGTATGCGCCGTTGCGCTTATTTTTTTGCTATGCGAATGCTTTTTCGCAGATAGGAAGCTTATGTTTGACAAACGACTGCTGGCTATGGTGCCCGAGGCCAAAAAGTACATTGCAGGGAATGTGGCGCTGCAGTGGATCGCCCTTTTGGCCAATGTGGTGGTCATGGTCTGCCTGGGCCTGTTCGTGCAAGGCGCCTTCGGGTTAGGAGCTGAAGGGCAGGGCGTGCAGGTTTCCGCCTTGACGCTTGCTTTGGTGGTGGCCGCCGCCATCATTGTGCGCATGGCTGCCACTGTGGCGGCGCAGCGCCTAAGCGCCGAGGCCAGCATCTGCGCCAAGCGCGTCATCCGCACGGCTTTGTATGACAAGCTTTTGCGCTTGGGCCTTGACTATCTAAACCATACGTCCACGGCTGAGGCCACACAGGTAAGCGTCGAAGGCGTGGAGCAGTTGGAAGTGTACTTCGGTGCCTACATGCCGCAGTTCTTCTACGCCGTGCTGGCGCCTATCACGCTTTTCGCTTGTTTGGCGCCGCTTTCGTTGCCGGCAGCCGTGGTGCTTTTGGTGTGCGTGCCGCTGATCCCGGGCTCCATCATGATGTTCCAGAAGATTGCAAAGCGCCTGATGAAGAACTATTGGGGAAGCTACACCGATTTGGGCGGCACCTTCCTGGAGAACATCCAGGGCCTGACCACGCTCAAGATCTACCAGGCTGATGAGGCGCGCCACGCCCAGATGAATGGGCAGGCCGAGGGCTTCCGCCGAGCCACCATGAGCGTTTTGCGCATGCAGCTTAACTCCGTCACCATTATGGACGTGCTGGCCTATGGCGGCGCAGCCATAGGCATCATCATCGTCATGGCGCAATACCTAGGCGGTTCCATCAGCTTCGCGGCGGCTTTCGCCATCGTCTTTTTGTCCGCAGACTTTTTCTTGCCCATGCGCGCCCTGGGCAGCCTCTTTCACACGGCCATGAACGGCATGGCGGCGGCGGACCGCATGTTCAGCCTGCTGGCGGTTCCTGAGCCTGAGGGCCGCAGCGTCAGCATTGACGGGCGGCCGGCAACCGTGAGCCTGCAAGGTGTAAGCTACAGCTACGATGGCCAGCGCATGGTGCTCAATCAAGTCGACTTTGAGGCGCAGCCGGGCCAGTTTGTGGGCATCGTGGGCGAAAGCGGCTCCGGCAAGTCCACGCTGGCAGGCGTCATCAACGGGCGCAACGCGGGCTTTTCGGGTGTGGCCCTGGTAGGCGGTGAACCGCTTGAACAGGTGGACCGCGCCACGCTCGCGCGCTTTGTGTCCACGGTCAGCTTCAACAGCCGCCTGTTTGCGGGAAGCCTGCGCGACAACCTCGCCATGGCCATGTCGGCTCAGGACGAACCGGACGCCGATGCTGTCACCGAGAAGCGCATGTGGGGCGCTCTTGAGCGCGCCCAGATAGCCGACTTCGTACGGACGCAGGGTGGCCTTGACATGCCCATTGCCGAAGACGCCGCCAACCTTTCCGGTGGTCAGCGCCAGCGTTTGGTGCTGGCGCGCGCCCTTTTGCAGGACGCGCCGCTCTACCTGTTTGACGAGGCCACCAGCAGCATCGACCCTGCCAGCGAGGAGGCCGTCATGCGTGTGGTGGCCCAGCTGGTGAAGGCCGGTAAGACCGTCATCATGGTCTCGCACCGGCTACGCAACGTGCAAAGCGCTGACGCCATCTATGCGATGGAGGACGGGCGTGTGGTGCAGGTGGGCACCCATGAGCAGCTGATGGCCCAAGGCGGTGCCTATGCCACCATGGTGGAGGGCCAGCAGCGTCTGGAGCGCTTTGCTGCGGCAGGGGGACAGCAAGTCTTCGCCGACGAATTGCCTGAGGAGCCCGAGGTCAACCCTATGCAAGGTCAGGGCGCTCAGGCCGGCATGAAGCGCCGCTCGGGCCTTCAGATCATGGGCCGCATGATCGGCCTGGTCAAGCCTTTAGCGGGTTACATGGTCCTTGCCGTTTTGTTGGGGATTGTGGGTTTTGCCTGCGCCATCGCGGTGACGGTCCTCGGTGCCACGGCGCTGACCAGTTGGGCTGGCGGCAGCACAACCTTGCCGCTGGTGGGCGCTTCCGTGGTTGTGGCGGTGGTGGCCGTGCTGCGTGGTCCGCTGCATTATGGCGAGCAGATTTGCAACCATTACATCGCTTTCAGGCTGCTGGCCTTGGTGCGCGACAAGGTCTTCGCCGCCTTGCGCCGCTTGGCGCCCGCTAAGCTGGAAGGCAAGGAAAAAGGCAACTTGATTTCGCTGGTCACAGCCGATATTGAGCTGCTTGAGGTGTTCTACGCACACACGATAAGCCCTGTGATCATCTGCGTCGTCATGTGCGTGGGGCTGCTTGCCGTTATGGCTTGCCAGTCTCCGCTTTTGGCCCTTGTGGCGGTTCTGGCGTATGCGGTCATCGGCGTCGTGGTGCCTCTTTGCGCCTCGAAGGCGTCGGCCGGTCTGGGTGCGGCGTCGCGCGGCGCAGTGGCTGGTATGAATGCCTTTGTGTTGGAAGGCTTGCGCTGTCTGACCGAGATCATCCAGTTTGGGCAGGGTGCAACGCGGCGAGCACAGCTGGTGGAGCGCATGGACGCCTATGCCGGCGTGGAGCGCCGCATGAAGGTGCGAAGCGCCTGGTCGACGGCTGTCACCTATGGGCTGGTGCTAGCTTTTGACGCCGCCATGGCGGTTCTTGCTGCGCAGCTGGTTGCCGCGGGGCAGGTGACGGCGGTGCAGGGTTGCCTGTGCCTGGCGCTTCTGATGTCGGGGTATGGCCCGGTCATCGCTGTGGCCAACTTGGGCACCACATTGCAGGCCACCCTTGCCAGCGGTGCGCGCGTGCTTGACTTGCTGGACGAAACCCCCCAGGTCAACGATGTGACTGACGGCGTGAGCATCGATGGCGCAACGCAGGCGAGCATCAGCATCCAGGACGTCAGCTTCTCCTATGGCGCTCATGAGGTGCTGGCCCATGTTTCCGTGAATGTCGCGCCAGGGCGGGTCTTGCGCATTGCGGGCAAAAGCGGCTCCGGCAAGTCCACACTTTGCAAGTTGCTCATGCGCTTCTGGGATGTGACGGAAGGCCGCATCTGCGTTGCGGGCGCCGATCTTCGCCAGGTAAATACGGCCTCTCTTCGCCGCAACCAGGCCTACATGACCCAAGATACGCACTTGTTTGCGGGCACGCTTCGCGAGAACCTGCTGCTGGCAAATCCGCAGGCCACGCCTGCTCAGCTGGAATCTGCCTGCCGAAAGGCGGCGCTGAGCGGCCTGCTTGCGCGCCTTCCCCAGGGGCTGGACACGCCGGTGGGTGAGCTGGGCGACACGCTTTCGGGCGGCGAGCGGCAACGCATCGGGTTGGCGCGCGTCTTCTTGCACGATGCGCCCATCATCTTGCTTGATGAGCCGACTTCCAACCTGGATGCCCTCAGTGAGGCCGCCGTCCTGGATGCGCTCAACCGCGAAAAAGAGGGAAAGACCGTTATTTTGGTGAGCCATCGCCAATCGACGGCGTCCCTGGCCGATAATACCGTTACCGTTGAGAGCGGTCGCGTATCGTAAGGAGTGGATTTTCGTGCGTCAGCCAAAGTCGATGGGGAACAACATGAAGACAGGCGTCTTGCTCATGAACACGGGAACGCCGGATGCGCCCACGGTGGATGCCATCCGCCCGTATCTGACGGAGTTCCTGATGGACCCCGCCATCATCGACGCGCCCTATTTCGTACGGAAGCCGCTGGTGGGCCATATCGTGTCCAAGCGCCCAGAGCGCACCGTTGCCCATTACCAGTCGTTTTGGACCGATGAAGGCTCGCCTTTCCTGTTGACCAGCTTGGAGCAACGTCGGCTGCTGGAGGAATCCCTCAACGCCCAGGCGCAAGGCGACTTCCAGGTTGCCTTGGGCATGCGCTACGGCAACCCTGGCATCCAGGCGGGCTTGACTGAGTTGGCCGACGGCGGTTGCCAGCGCGTGGTGCTGGTGCCCTTCTACCCGCAAAACGTCAACGTGTGTGCCGGCACATGCCTGAAGGAGGCCAACCGCATTTTGGCGCGCATGGCGCGTAAGGGGTGGAAGCCCCAGGTAGCAAGCGTGAAGAGCTTTCATGACCAGCCGGCCTATCGCAAGGCGCTCAGCAAAAGCGTGGCCGCGGCGTGGGAATATACGCCAGGTGCCAAGCTCGTCGTCAGCTTCCACTCCACCATGATGAAGGACATCCAGCAAGATGATACCTACCTGGTGCAGGACACGCAGACCATGCAGTGGTTGGCGGAGGACCTGGGCATCGCACAAGAGGACGCCATCCTTGGCTTCCAAAGCCGCTTCGACACGCGCAAGTGGCTGCAGCCCTTCACCGAGCAGATCCTGCGTGACCTGCTTAAGCAGGGCGTGGAAGACGTGTGCGTGGTCTGCCCGGGCTTTGTGGCGGACAACATCGAGACCATGGTGGAGGTCAACCGAGACCTTCGCAACGCTTTTGAGGGCAAGCCGGCGGCCGCAAGTGCCAAGGCGGCGCCGGGGCATGTGGCGCAAGATCGCGTGGAGGTGCTGGAGGAAGTCGCCCGCAAGACGCGCTTTACCTATGTGCCAGCGCTTGGGACCGACCCGGGGCTTATCCAGGCCGTTGCCTGTGCTGTTTTGGAGCAGTTGTAAGAGGGGCGGCATGGGTGCCTTGAGCAGTTTCGGGCGGCTTCCTTTCGCAGCCGCCCTTTGTGAATAGGGGCTGTGCAGGGGTTATTGCGCGTTTTTGATGCCTTTGGCCTGACTACGTGGCCTTCTCCCTGAGTTTGACACGGTTTTGGTTTTTTAGCTGGGTCTTTCACGGTAGAATGTGAGGACGGCCTTTGGAGGGCCGTGTGTGAAACGTCTATTCGTTGAGGAGCTAAGAATGACCGACGCAATCAAGCGTGTCTACGCCTTTGGCGCCGATGCCGAGGGCAAGAACGCCACTGAGGGTAACACCTCCATGAAGATGATCTTGGGCGGCAAGGGTGCCAACCTGGCCGAGATGGCCAACATCGGCTTGCCGGTGCCTCCGGGCTTCACCATCACCTGCCAGACGTGCATGGAGTACGCAAACGCCGACAACACGTGGCCCGAGGGCGCACTTGATGCCATTCAGGAATACCGTGAGGACCTGGAAAAGCGCATGGGCAAGAAGATCGGCGACGCCGAGGATCCGCTGCTGGTCTCCGTCCGCTCTGGCGCTCCCATGTCCATGCCGGGCATGATGGACACGGTGCTTAACCTGGGCCTGAACGACCAGTCCATCAACGGCCTGATCAAGCAGACCGACAACCCCCGCTTTGCGTGGGACTCCTATCGCCGCTTCATCCAGATGTTCTCCAACGTGGTCATGGGCTTGGACGGCGACCTGTTCGAAAACGCCATCATCGCGCTGAAGAACGCCCGCGGCGTGGCTTCCGACACCGACCTGACGGCTGAGGACCTGCAGGAGTTGGTTGCCGAGTTCAAGAAGATCTTCGCCGACAACGTTGCCGCCGAGGACTACCCGCAATTGGTGGTCGACGGTGCCGTCGCCTTCCCGCAAGACCCCAGCACGCAGCTGAAGTTGGCCATCGAGGCCGTCTTCGGCTCCTGGAACAACCCGCGCGCCACGCTGTATCGCCAGAAGAACAAAATCGCGGACGACCTGGGCACCGCCGTCAACGTGCAGTCCATGGTCTTCGGCAACAAGGGCAACACGTCCGCCACGGGCGTGGCCTTCACGCGCAACCCCGCCAACGGCGCCAAGGAGTTCTACGGTGACTACCTGGTTAACGCTCAAGGTGAGGACGTCGTGGCCGGCATCCGCAACACCAGCCCCATCGCCGAGCTGAAAAACGTTCCGGGCCTGGAAGAGGCTGGCGCTCAGCTGGAAGGCATCTTCGTTACGCTGGAAAACCATTTCCGCGACATGTGCGACATCGAGTTCACCATCGAACAGGGCAAGCTTTGGATGTTGCAGACCCGCGTGGGCAAGCGTACCGCCGCTGCTGCGCTGCACATTGCCATCGAGATGGAGCAGGAAGGCCTGATCACCAAGGAGGAGGCCGTCAGCCGCGTCGATCCCGAGCAGATTGACCAGCTGCTGCATCCGCAGTTCGACAAGAACGCTAACTACGACGTCTTGGCCCGCGGCCTGAACGCTTCGCCTGGCGCCGCTGTCGGCGAGGCAGTCTTCAGCGCTAAGGACGCCGTGGCTGCTGCCGCGGCTGGCCGCAAGACGGTGCTGGTGCGCTGGGAGACCACACCCGATGACTTGGCCGGCATGATTGCCGCTGAAGGCATTCTGACCTCCCATGGTGGCAAGACCTCCCATGCTGCCGTTATTGCTCGCGGCATGGGCGCCCCGTGCGTGTGCGGCGTTGAGGCACTGCGCATCGACGCCGAGAACAAGCAGGCTGCCGTCTATGGCACCGACGTGGTCATCAAGGAAGGCGACATGATCTCCATCGACGGCACCACGGGCATTTTGGTGCTGGGCGCCGTTGACCTGGTAACGCCGGAGCTCACGGGCGATCTGGACACCATCCTTGAGTGGGCTGACGGCATTCGCCGCCTGGGCGTTCGCGCTAACGCCGACAACCCCGAGGATGCCCAGCTGGCACGCGAATTCGGCGCTGAGGGCATTGGTCTTTGCCGCACCGAGCATATGTTCTTGGGCGAGCGCAAGCAGATCATCCAGTCCTTCATTCTGAATGAGGACGAGGCCTTGCGTGAGAAGGCCATGTCCGACCTGTACGCCGCTCAGTCGGGCGACTTCTACGGCATCTTCAAGGCCATGGATGGCCTGCCGGTCATCGTCCGCTTGCTGGATCCGCCGCTGCATGAGTTCCTGGAGAGCCCCCGTGCGCTTGAGGTGGAGCTTGCCAAGCTTGAGGCCACTGGCGCTGACGAGAAGACGCTGGCCGAGAAGCGCGCCTACCTGGAGAAGGTTGACTCCTTCGCCGAGCAGAACCCGATGTTGGGTCTGCGCGGCTGCCGCCTGAGCATTGTGTATCCCATCTTGCCGGTCATGCAGGTTCGCGCCATTGCCACGGCCATGGCCAAGCTGGTCAAGGAGGGTTTCGATCCTAAGCCCGAGGTCATGATTCCGCTGGTGGCAACCCAGGCCGAGCTTGAGCGTCTGCGCAAGGTGGCGCTGGACACCATCGCCGAGGTTGAGGCCGCCGAGGGCGTTGAGCTTGAGATTCCGGTCGGCACCATGATCGAGCTGCCGCGCGCTGCTGTGACGGCTGATGAGATTGCCGAGTATGCCGACTTCTTCAGCTTCGGCACCAATGACCTGACCCAGACCACGTTCGGCTTCAGCCGTGATGACGTCGAGGCTGAGTTCGTGCCGCAATACCTGTCTGAGCATCTGCTGCCGTACAACCCGTTCGCAACCGTGGACGCCGGCGTTGCCAAGTTGGTCAAGATGGGCGTTGAACTGGGGCATCAGGGCAACCCGGACATCACTTGCGGCGTTTGTGGCGAGCATGGTGGCGATCCTGACTCCGTGAAGATTTTCCATGGCATCGGCCTGGACTATGTGAGCTGCTCGCCTTACCGCGTGCCGTTGGCTCGCTTGGCTGCCGCTCAGGCTGTCATTGAGGAGAAATAGCTATTCTTCTAGCTGGACTAAAAAGGCCGCGCGATTGCGCGGCCTTTTTTTCGTGGGCAGTGCTGCTTCTCGTCGTTTTACTTCCAAAAATCAAAAGTAGCCAATTTGGAAGTAATGCTCTGTTTGGCTTTAAGGGTAATTTACTTCCAGATCAGGGGGGAGGGAAGTTTTTGGAAGTAAAAGGGTAGAGGTGATTTGAGCTGATTTACTTCCAGAATTATGAGATGCAACAATTTGGAAGTAATCGCGGCCGGATTGTCTTTGTTGGTTTACTTCCAAAGTAGAGCAAACCTGTGGTTTGGAAGTAATCGCGGCCGGATTGTCTTTGTTGGTCTACTTCCAAAAGCGACCAGCTGTCTATCCTGGAAGTAAATGCCTTGCCTTCCTCTCCGTGGGATTACTTCCAATTGTCTGAAAGCGAAGATTTTGGAAGTAAATAGGAGGAAGCGCCCACTAAGAATTACTTCCGATTTACGGAAAGCGCCGATTATGGAAGTAATTGCCTGCTGTTTTGTGACGCAGATTGTAGCAAGGGAAAACAATTTGCTTGTCTGACTAAGTTTTTGCTTGACACTTGTAGCATTATTTTCATAATGAATATATGAACAATCGTTCATATGTTCATGAAAGGACGATCATGGAAAAGGAAGCATGCGAAGAGTTGGGCTGCAAAGGCGCTATCGATCAGGACATGCCGGATGACGAACTGCTCTACGACCTGGCAGATTTGTTCAAGGTCTTTGCGGACACAACGCGCATCAAAATTCTGTACGCCCTGATGGAGGAGGACCTGTGCGTGGCCCACATTGCCGAGGCCGTCGGTGCCACGCAAAGCGCGGTCTCCCACCAGCTGCGCATCTTGAAGCAGGCGCGCTTGGTCAAGTTCCAGCGCGTTGGCAAACAGGTGGTGTACTCGCTTTCTGACGACCATGTCCATACCGTGCTTGCCCAAGGCATGTCTCATATCTGCGAATAGGAAGGACCTATCATGCGTAAGGTTTTTAAGCTTGAGGATTTGTGCTGCGCCAACTGCGCCGCCAAGATTCAGGACCAGATTTCCAAGCTAGACGGCGTCACTGACGCCAGCGTCAACTTCCTGACGCAGAAGTTCACCCTTAACGCCGAAGATGACAAGTTTGACGCTGCCTTCAAGGAGTCCGTCAAGATCTTCAACAAGATTGAGCCCGACTGCACCATCCTGCGTTAACCCTTGTGGCGCAGCGCTCCACCGCTTAAATCGATAAACCGCAATCTGAAAGGCCATGCCATGAGCCTATTGGACAACTTGACCAAAAAACAGCGCAAAACCTTTAAGCGCATCGCCTTGGCTTTGGCCATCTTCATAGTGGTTGAGCTTCTGCCGCTCGACAGCTGGCTTCAACAGCCGTACGCCTTGTGGGCGGAATTCGTGCTTTTCCTGATTCCTTACCTCATTGCGGGTTATGACGTCCTGCTGAAGGCGGTTCGCAACATCGGTCATGGCCAGGTCTTTGACGAGAACTTCCTGATGTCGGTGGCGACCATCGGCGCGTTCGCATTGGTGTTTTTCCCGGACTCGGAGCCGCATATGGCTGAAGGCGCGGCAGTCATGCTGTTCTACCAGGTAGGCGAGCTATTCCAAAGCTACGCCGTGGGCAAAAGCCGCAAATCCATCGCCGCCATGATGGACATCGCGCCCGACTACGCCAACATCATGCGCGATGGCCAGCTGGTGCAGGTTGATCCCTATGACGTCAAGGTGGGGGACACCATTGTCGTGAAGCCCGGCGAGCGTGTGCCGCTTGACGGCGTCATCACGGAAGGCGCCACGCAGCTTGACACGGCGGCGCTCACAGGCGAATCCGTCCCGCGCGTGATTGAGGCAGGCGGCGCGGTCGTCAGCGGCTGCATCAACATGACGGGCCTCATCAGCGTCCAGGTGTCCAAACCCTTCGGCGAGTCCACCGTGCAGCGCATCCTCGATTTGGTGGAGAACGCCAGTGAGAAGAAGGCGCGCACCGAAAACTTCATCACGCGGTTTGCCCGCTACTACACGCCGATCGTGGTGGGCGTGGCTGCGCTTTTGGCCATCGTGCCTCCGTTGGCATTGGGCTTGCCGTGGTCTGATTGGGTGCAGCGCGGCCTGATCTTTCTGGTGGTGTCCTGCCCGTGCGCCCTGGTCATCAGCGTGCCACTGAGCTTCTTTGGCGGCATCGGCGCGGCCAGCAGGCTCGGCATCTTGGTGAAAGGCAGCAACTACCTTGAGACGTTGTCGCAGGTGGACACTGTGGTCTTCGATAAGACGGGCACGCTCACCAACGGTACGTTCAACGTGGTGGCCATCCATGCGCAAGACGGCGTTGACCCTGACACGGTACTGTCGTTTGCGGCGCATGCCGAGGCCTATTCCGATCACCCCATCGCGTTGTCGGTGAAGGAGTCCTTCAGCGGCATCATCGATCGTGACCAGATTGCCCATGTTCACGAGGAAGGCGGCAAGGGCGTGAGCGCCCGGGTGCAAGAGCATGTGGTGCTGGTAGGAAACGATGCCCTGATGGACCAGGCCTGCATTCCGTTTCATGCGTGCTCTATGGTGGGCACCGTCTTGCACGTGGCTCTCGACGGGCAGTATCTGGGTCACATCGTCATTGCTGATGTGCTGAAGGAGGACGCGCAGCAGGCCATCGATGCCCTGCATGCGGCGGGCGTCACAAAGACCGTCATGCTGTCGGGCGACCGCACGGAGGTCGCCGAGGCCGTGGCCCAGCAGCTGGGCATCGATGAGGTGCATGCACAACTTCTGCCGGCGCAGAAGGTCGAGCAGGTGGAAAGCCTGCTTGCGGCCCAGACCGGCAAGGCCAAGTTGGCCTTCGTGGGCGACGGCATCAATGACGCGCCGGTATTGACCCGCGCCGACGTGGGAATCGCCATGGGAGCTATGGGATCGGACGCCGCCATCGAGGCCGCCGATATCGTGCTTATGGACGACAAGCCTTCCAACATCGCGTTGGCCATCAAGGTGGCGCGCAAGACCATGGGCATCGTGTGGCAAAACATCGTGTTTGCCATCGGCGTGAAGGTTGTCATCCTGGTGCTGGCCGCGTTGGGCATCGCCAACATGTGGCTAGCCGTCTTCGGCGACGTCGGCGTGGCGGTGTTGGCCATCCTGAACGCCATGCGCGCCATGAGCCTGGCGAAGGCGCGCGAGCGGCGCTAGCTGGCCCCGCTTCGCACGCTTGCGCGGCGCGCGAGCAACGCTTGTTGCCCTCACGATTTGACTTTGCTTGCCGCGAATTGTTCAGATTGCATGGTTTCTAGTGGTCGAGGGCGGAATTTCCTGCGCAATCGCTAGAATCGTCTTGTTTGGTTGCAAGGCCTTAGTTCGCCTGTGCATAAATTCGGGAAAGGACTTCGCGCGCATGTCGGTTCGCTACGCTGCGTTTAGGGATATCAACATCAAGGACTACGATGTGCTGGTCGTCGGTGCTGGCTTTGCCGGAAGCGTTGTGGCACGTCAGATGGCTGACAGGGGAGAAAAGAAAGTTCTCATCATCGAGAAGCGCCCCCATATTGCCGGCAACATGTATGACGAGATGAACGAAGACGGCATCCTGGTCCACAAATACGGGCCGCATATCTTCCATACCAAGGAGAAGCGTGCGTTCACGTACCTGCGTTTCTTCTCGGGATTCACGTCCTATCAACATCGCGTGTTGGCCAACATCAACGGCGAGCTTATGCCGGTGCCGTTCAACAAGCGGTCGCTGGAGCAGGCGTTCGGCAAAGATCGCGCTGCCGAGCTGACCGAGAAGCTGATTGACGCCTTTGGCGACGAGCGCAACGTCACCATCACGGATCTGCGCGCCCAAGATGACCCTGACCTGCAGGAAGTTGCCGACTACGTGTACAACAACGTGTTTCTGCAATACACGTTGAAGCAGTGGGGCCAAACGCCGGACGAGGTGGACCCCTCGGTGGTGGCGCGCGTGCCCATCCGCATCAGCACCGATGATCGTTACTTCCAGGACGACTGGCAAGGCATGCCGCTGTTGGGCTATACCAAGCTGTTTGAGAGCATGCTCGACGAGCCCAACATCACCGTCTGCCTTAACACCGATGCCGAAAGCGTGTTCGACCTGGTGTTCGAATCAGGCGCCGAAGACGCCCAGCTGAGCGAAATCCGCGTGAAGGACGTCCCGTTCACCGGCCCCATCATCTATACGGGCCCGCTTGACGAGCTGTTCCTGACGCGCTTCGGGAGGCTGCCGTATCGCTCCCTCCGGTTTGAGGTGGAGACGCTTGACCAGGAGCACTTCCAGCCTTGCGGCACCGTCAACTACACCACCAGCGAGGACTTCACGCGCATCACGGAATTCAAGTGGATGAACCCCACGCGTTCCAAGAAGACCACCATTATGCGCGAGTACCCCTGCGCGTACGAGGATCGCTTCACCCAGATTCCGTACTACGCCATCATCAATGATGAAAACATGGCTCATTACCAGCGTTACTTGCATTTGACGGAAAGCCTGCCCAACTTCTACCCGCTGGGCCGTTTGGCGGAGTATCGCTATTACAATATGGACACCATCATCAGCCGCGCCTTGGATTTGGCCGCAACGTTGCTGGAGGAGAACTAACATGACCGGCAGCAAAGTCATCACCTTTGCCATTCCGTGCTACAACTCAGCGGAGTACATGGACAAATGCATCGAGTCCCTTCTGCCCTGCGGCGAAGACATCGAAATCATCATTGTCAACGACGGCTCCACCAAGGACAACACGGCGGAAAAGGCCGACGAATGGCAGGAGCGCTATCCGGGCATCATCCGTGCCATCCATAAGGAGAACGGCGGCCATGGATCGGCCGTCAACACGGGGCTGGCCAATGCGACGGGGCGCTACTACAAGGTGGTCGACTCCGATGACTGGTTGGATGAGGAAGCCATGAAGCCCATCATGACCTATCTGCGCCGCCAGTGCGAACTGGAGCACGCGACCGACATGGTGGTGGGCAACTACGTGTACGAGAAGGTATACGAAGGCACCCGCACCGTTATGCGCTACGATAACGTGTTCCCGCAGGGGCGTGAGTTCACTTGGGCTGACACCAAGCATTTCCGCGCCAGCCAATACCTGCTCATGCATTCGGTCATCTATCGCACCGAGATGCTGCGTGAGATGGGCCTGCAACTGCCCGAGCATTGCTTCTACGTGGACAACATCTTCGTGTACGTGCCGTTGCCCAAGGTGAAGAGCATTCGTTACTTCGATGTGGACATGTACCGCTACTTCATTGGCCGTGAGGACCAAAGCGTCAACGAGTCCGTCATGATGAGCCGCATCGACCAGCAGTTGCGCATCACGCGCGTCATGATCGATTCCGTGCGCATCCCCGAGGACGTGCCTGATTCCCGCTTGCTGAAGTACATGGAGAGCTACCTGTCCATGATGATGTGCATCTGCAGCGTGTTTTTGCGCATGCAGAATACGCGTGAATCCAAGCAGAAGCTTGACAACATTTGGCAGTATCTGCACGTGGTCGACTCCGACTTGTACAGCCGCATTCGTCATAACATCCTGAATGTAGGCATGAACCTTCCGGGCGAAGCCGGCCGGCGCATCGGCATCGCGGGCTACCACGTGGCGCAAAAGATCTTCAAGTTCAACTAACAGGAAGGCCGCGCAAGCGGCCTTCTTTTCTATGGCCAAGCCCGCGTGCTGGGCCGCGCTAGGTGGCTCCAAACGGAGGTTATCTGTGCATTTGGGGCCAGGCCTTCGCGCCAGGTGGCCGGCTCCGCCCTAAGGCTCCAAGCCCACAAAGCGAGTTCCGCACGAGGGGGAGGCCCCGCGGGCCTTCCCCGAAGGAGGACTGTCTGAGAGACTGGCCTTGGGGCCTTGGGGCGTGGGTCCCAAGGCCGCGCAAGCGGCAAGCCGGCCCCAATGTACTCGGGCCTCGCTCAGAAATCGTTCGTAGTTATTTCGAAATCGGCTCGTCCCTTGGCAAAACCCCAGGTCGCGTTTTTTCAGGTGCCTGTAAGGCAAGAACTACGAACGATTTTCGCAAGCGCGTCCCATACGGAGGGCGGCCTGCCTACGACATTGGGCCCCGAACGGGCGGCTTTCTGCATGTAGGAGCAGCTCCAGGCCTCAGGCCCTCGCGCTAGGCGGTTGGCTTCTAGCCGGTGACCATGCACATCTGCAGTGCGGGGCCGAAGAACTTGCCGATGCCGTTCTTGCAGGCGAAGGCCGCCTGCTCGGGGTCGGTCACGATGCTGCCTGAAAGCGACTCCACGCCCCAATCCAGCAGGGCGGGGGACATGACCACGCTTGGTCCCACCATGATCACGCGGGCGTCCTTGGCTAGCGTCAGCAGGCGCGGGGCCGTCTTGTTGATGATGGTCACGCCTGTGATGTAGGCGAAGTCAGCTTCGGGCATCACGTATTCGCAGGCGGGGTCAGGCGTGTCCCATTCGTCGGAGCACTTGCGCTCCAAAACCGTCAGCTGGGAATACTCCGCTATGCGATCGACATGGGGAAAATGCCCCACAACCACCACACGCGGGTTCTCCAGTGCTTCGATTTTCGGGCGGTACACGTCAAAGGCGTCAAGCTTCATGCCGAGGCGTTTGCCCTCGTCATCCCTTCGTGGGTCCTCGAACGTGCATTGCATGCCTGATGCGCTCAGGCGCTCCTTGTTGTTGTGCCAGGCATTGAGCGCCGCTACTCCCAAAGTGGCCTCCTCGAAGCACCAGCTCTTTGAGAGCGCCGCCACCTCTTTCAGCGTCTTTCCGCTCAGGTCAAACCCCTTTTGGCTGCTGGCCCCCTGACGTGTGGTGAAGGACACGCCCATGCCGGCCTCGGAATTGACGTAGGACCAGTGGATGCCGAGCGCATAGTCCGTCACCGGTATGTCATCAGGGATGGCGTCGATCAGCGTGTCATAGAATGCCCAGGGGTTGGTGGTGCTCATGGTGGGGTCCTCGCTTGGTTCGACGATAGGCGGTTAAGAATATTCCAAGAGATTATAACGCATGCCTGATAAGTGGCGATGCTGCTCTGACGGTGTGCTTTTCCTGAAAAGTATTTCTGTGCCCATATAGTTTTACGGTCGGATAATAGTAAGATATGCATAATGTTTTTTAGGGCTACATTCGTACGTGAATATTTAAAAGGAAGGGGAGTCGATGGAGGACCAGCAGCAGCTGGCAGCGCAGCCTGAAAACCAGGACCTGAAGCAAGAAATCGATGCCGCCTTCGCCTCGAAGGTTACTCCGCGCCGTTGGGCGCTTATCGGCTTGGCGCTTTTGGCGGCCTTCATCGTCTCTATGTGCCTGGGTCGCTACAGCTGCAACCCGGCCGATCTGTTCGGCACCTTCTACCATGAGCTCTTTGCCTCGTCAGAGCCGTGGGACGCCAAGCTGACCATCGCCGTCATGAACATCCGCCTGCCGCGCATCCTGTGCGTCATGTTGGTGGGCGCCGCTCTTTCTGTGGCAGGCGCCAGCTACCAGGGCATGTTCAAGAATCCGCTGGTGTCACCCGATCTGCTTGGCGCAAGCGCCGGCGCCAGCCTGGGTGCGTGCTTGGGGCTGCTGCTCAACTTCGGCAACTTGACCGTGCAGCTTTTGGCCTTCTGCGGGGCCATGTTGGCGGTGGGGCTGGCGGTGTTTCTGACGCGCATCGTCAAGTCCGATGCCATGCTGGGCTTGGTGTTGGGCGGCATTCTGGTGTCCACGCTCTTCCAGAGCGGCACCTCCATCATCAAGCTTTTGGCTGACGCCGACGACAAGCTGCCCTCCATCACGTTTTGGCTCATGGGCACCTTCGCCAACATCACCTTGTCCGACTTCGCGCTGGTCATTCTTCCCATGCTCATTGGCTTTACCATCCTGCTGTTCATGCGTTGGCGCCTGAATGTGCTTTCCTTCGGCGAGGAAGAGGCCCGCACGCTGGGCATCAACACCAAGACCACGCAGCTGTGGGTCATCTTCGCCAGCACGCTTATCACGGCCTGCGCCGTTTCCATCTGCGGCATCATCGGCTACATCGGTTTGGTCGTGCCTCACTTGGCGCGCGCCATCGTCGGGCCCAACTACAAGGTTCTGCTGCCGGCATCTATGGCCATCGGCGCGGCGTTTCTGCTGGTGGTTGACAACTTCAGCCGGCTCATGTTTGCAACCGAGATCCCCATCGGCATTCTGACCAGCATCATCGGCGTGCCATTCTTCGTGTTCATCTACCGCCACAATCTAAGGGGCTGGTAGCCGTGCTAAGCGTTACCGGCCTGCAATGCGGCTACGACAAGAAACGCATCGTGCATGGCGTTGACTTCACCGTTGAGGACGGTCAGTTTGCCTGCATCATGGGTGCCAACGGCTGCGGCAAGACCACGACCATCAAGACCATCCTGGGCATCCTGCCCTCCATGGGCGGTGCGGTGGCCTTAGACGGCGAAGACGTCTTCGCGCTTGACTCCAAGCAGCGTGCTCGGTCCTTCGCTTACATCCCGCAAACGCACACGCCGCCGTTCCCGTTCACGGTGGGTGACGTGGTGCTGTTGGGCCGCACGCCCCACATCGGCAATTTCTCGCACGTGCGCGAATCCGATCGTGAAGCTGCCTATCAGGCCATGTGCCAGCTGTCCATCCAGAACCTGGCGCAGGAAATCTACACCGAGCTTTCGGGCGGCCAACAGCAGCTGGTCCTGATCGCGCGCGCCTTGGCCCAACAGCCGAAGGTGCTGGTCATGGATGAGCCGACGGCCAGCCTTGACTTCGGCAACCAGCAGCTGGTCCTTTCGCGCATGCGCAAGCTTACCGCCGACGGCACCAGCGTGCTCATGGTCACGCATGACCCAGGGCATGCGTTTTTCTGCGCCGACAAGGTGATCATGATGGAGCAGGGCAAGGTGTTGGGCATAGGCACTCCGGAAGAAATCATCACCGAGGAAAACCTCAAACGCATCTATGGGCATGACGTGTGCGTGTCCACGGTTGAGCTGCCTTCCGGGCAGACCACGCGTGTGTGCGTTCCCATGCTCGTTTAAACAGGAAAGAGGCAAGGCACTATGGACGCTTCTGAAAAAACGATAACGCGGCGCAAGTTCGTGGAATGCGCGGGCGCTTTGGCCGCCTTGTCGGCCATGGCCGCATCGGGCATGACGCTGGTGGGCTGCTCGGCTGCCGACCGCGTTATCATGCACACCCAGACCATCACCGACGATGCGGGCCGCGAGCTGCAAATTCCCACGCCGGACGCCACAGAGTCTATCTTTTTCACCAGCGGCTTGGCGCAAGTCTACATAGAGGCCCTTATTCCTGAGAAGCTGGGCGGCTCGGCTGCCAAGTTTACCGAGGAAGAGCTCGAATACCTGCCGGAAGGCATCGAGAAGCTGCCCTACATGGGCACGCTTCACAATAACGATGAGATTGACCGCGAAGCTTTGCTGCATGAGGACATCGATGTCATGTTCTCCATCTCGGGTGTGGCGCTGACCACGCAAAACATCTCCGAGGCGGAGGAGATCCAGGAGCAGACGGGAATACCGGTGGTACTGGTTGACGGCAGCTTTGACAAGGTGGGCCACGCTTTCCGTTTCCTGGGTGAAATCCTGGATCGCAGGTCCCGCGCCGAGGAGCTGGCCACCTATGTGGACCGCATCTATGCCGAGGTTTCCAGCGTGGTGGCCACCATCCCGCAGGAGGATCGCATCCCGGTGTATTACGCCGAAGGCCCCGAGGGGCTGCAGACCGAGCCTAACACCAGCCAACATATGTTGGCATTTCTTGAGGCCGGCGCCATCGATGTGGCCGACTGCGAGGAAACCTATGGCGGCGGCATGACCGACGTCTCGCTTGAGCAGGTGCTGAAATGGGACCCGGAGGTCATCATTTCTTGGGACAGCGAAATCCGCGGCGGTGGCTATGACGACATTTTGACCAACCCTTCTTGGGCGCAGATCAAAGCGGTGAAGACCGGCCGTGTGTATCCCATGCCCAACCTGCCGTGGGCATGGTGCGACCGGCCCCCGGGAGTCAACCGCATCATCGGGCTGCAGTGGATCTGCAACCTGCTGTACCCGGAACGCTATGACATCGACATCATCGAGCGCACTCAGGAGTTCTTCGACGTCATGCTGGGCGTTGAGCTCTCGCGCGATCAGGCGCTGAAAGTGGTGGGACCAAGCTATCCGCCCATTTCGCGCATCGTGTCATAAGGACGGGGTTCCGCAATGCATGACGGTATGAAAAAGGAAAGGCTGCGCAAGCGGCGGGGAAGGAAGGCGTTCTCGGTCTTTCTGTCGGTGCTGCTGGTGCTTTGCGTGTGCGTGCCCCATTTTGCGTGGGCTGACGTCGCGGGTGTGTCTGCGCTTGCCTCCAACACCTCCAATACGGCAGACAATTCCTCCACTGGCGGAGGTGCGGACTCGGGCAAGGCCGACAACACGGCCGACGAAGGCGAAGACCCTGAGCCTGAACCCGACCCTGACCCCGAACCTGCGGAAAAGAACTACGTCACCGAGCTGTTCCTGAAGTGGAGCTCCGACTATGACGGCCCCAACAAGTTTGTGGGCGAGGGCGAGGAAATCGAGACGGTCGAGATTGCCAAGAAGGGCCAGCTGGTCCAGCTAAACGGCTACTACCTGGACAATTCCGGCTCAGGCGTACTGTTGGAAACGGGCTCAAGCAGCACCGACTTAGGCCAAATCGAGCTCACCTTCGAATCCAGCGACCTGGACGTGTGCACCGTCAGCCCCACCGGTGTGGTGACGCCGCGCGGAGATGGCGAATGCGTCATCTCGGCTGAGGTGGCCAATCCTGACAAGTATGGCTCGGCGCGCGTGGAGGTGCTGTTCGTGGTCTCGGGCCAAGACGGCGAATATGTGGGCAGCGTCGATGTCCTTGACGAGGACGGCAATCCCATCCTTGAGACCATAGAGATTGCCTCCGACGGCAAAAAGCCGGTGTATTACCAGTTGAACCTCCAGGTCACCTGGGTGGATGCCGATGGCAACACGGTGCGCACCGAGACCAGCATGGAAGGCAACATAACTGCCACCTACACGTGGGAGACGGGCGGCAACACCAGCGTGCTCTCCGTCAACTCCAAGACGGGCCGCGTGTCCACGCAGGAGCAAGGCATCGGCACCGTGGTGGTCAACGTGGCCGGCGGCGTGGGCGGCCGGACCGTCAGCGACACGGTGCACTTCAGGGTGAACACCGGCCAGACCGGCTACAACCCGGCCGATCACCTGACCATCAACATCAGCTACGAGATGTACCCCGACCAGATCGTGGCCTCGAAGACCTTCTCGGCGGACGAACTGGCAAGCCTGCTCCCGCAGAGCACGTACAACTTCACGGTCATATCGGGCTCCACCTACGGCACCATCCGGGCCACGGGCTACCTGTTCAAGGACGTGCTGAACCTGCTGTCGTCGGACTTAGATGACATATCCATGTTCCGTTTCGGCACGGCGGACAACTACGATTCGCCTATCAGCTACGACTACCTGTATGGCAGCGCGCGTTACTACTTCCCGGACTATGACATCGGCTACACCAGTGGAGCCGTTGTGGTTCCGCCCATTTTGGCCACGGCCAGCACCATCTTCTGGAACCAGTCCTACATCAGCCCCAACGAGGAACTTGACATTGGCACGCGCTACCGCCTGGTTTTCGGCGTTTCCGACACGGGTGATGCCAACACCAGCCATCAGGTGTACTACATCGACACGCTCAACGTCATCCTGAAGGGCGCCCCTCCCGAGGGCTCCGGCGACGATGACGGAAGCGGCGGCTCGGACGACTCGTCTTCGGGCAACACCAATGGCAGCGGCAAGGGCTCCGATTCTGGAAGCAATTCAGGCACTGAAGGGGCCAGCACCTCCAATACCGCAGGTGGATACTTCAAGGACAGCGTCACGGCGGCCGTCGATGGCGGTTCGAGCGAAGAGGCTTCCGAGACCTCCGATACGGGTTCCTCCACGTGGCGCATCTACCAAATGATGAAGCAACAGAAATCGGATCCAGGTGACTTGGATCTGGACAACCCCTTGGCCCCGTTTGCCGTTCCTGGCGCTTGTGCTGCGTTTGCTCTGGGCGGCGTGACCATGGGGGTCGGTTTTAGAAGGAGATTGATGTAAATGACCATTTCAGACTACCTGCAAGAGATTCTGCACCAGGTGGCAAGCTCGTTGATGGTGCCTGTCATCATCGTGCTGGTGCTGCTCATCATCATTTCGCTTTTCTGCCTGGGATCCATCTTGGTTGAGTTCTTCACGGAGCGCATGCATTTCAAGGTTGAGCTGCCGAAGTCCATCAATGCGCTTGAGAAGGCCTCGTATTCCCAGGTCAATGACGTTATTTGCGGCACAGGTCTGCTGTGGCGGCAGAAGGCGGCGCTGCTAACGGTTGCCAATAACGCCGGTCTCCCGGAGGATGCCCTGTTCGCTATGGCCAAGGGCGAGATTGCAGCCGTTGACTCGCGCAACCGCCGCATGGTGGGCTGGACCGACCTTCTGACCAAGATTGCCCCCATGATGGGCCTGATGGCAACCCTTATTCCTTTGGGCCCGGGCATTGTGGCCATGGGCCAAGGCGAAGTCGACATTCTGGCGTCGTCTTTGGGCGTGGCCTTCGACGGCACGGTTGCCGGCCTTCTGACGGCCGTGGTGGCCATGTGCGTTTCGCATATCCGTAAGCGTTGGTACGGCAACTACCAGGTGTCGCTCGAGTCCATGATGACCACCCTGCTGGAGAAGATCGAGATTGAGCGCACAGCCGGCACCGATCTGCCGACCGGCTTCACCGAGGCCGATTTGCCGGCGTTTCGCCAGAAAGCGAAGGTGGCGGTTTCAAAGACTGCCGACCAACAGCAGGGCAGCCCGGTTCAGGAGGTGCGCTAGCCATGGCGCGCGATTTCAGCTCCAACAGCTTCGGGGGGAGCTCGTATCTGACCGAGGAGGACGCCGATCCGCGCGTGGGCTTGGTGAACCTGGCCGACGTCATGTTGGTCTTCGCTGCCGGGCTTATGTGCGCCTTGGTGGTCAACTGGAACATCAATTTGCCGGGCATGGAAGAGGTTGAGGATTATCAGGAAATGACCGAGCTGGACGACTCGCAGATCGAGCAGCTGGCCCAAGACATGACCGATGGCAGCGGATCGTCGTTCGTTGAGCGCGGCGTGGTCTATGAGGACCCCACCACTGGCAAGATCTACATGTTGACGCAGGATGCGGCGGGCCTTGGCGGCGAAGTGAGCGACTCCTCCGCCGATGCGGACAGTTCGCAGTCTTCTAACTAGGGGCGCCTATGAGCAAGTTGGCAAACAAACGCGCGGGGCGGTTTTTGGTTGTTGCCGCCCTGATGGCTTGCCTGGCGGGTGTGGGCCTTGCGGGATGCACGAATGCGGCGTCTTCGACAGGAACCAACTCCTCCAATCAGGCTGCCATGAACGTGAATGATCAGGCTGCGCAATCTTCTGGTGGTACGTCTTCCGATGCGTCTTCGCAGAATGCTGTCTCGGCAGATGCGGCGCAGGTGCCCGACTCGGCCATGCGTAGCGTGGGCGTTCCGGTGTCCGAATGCCAGGACCCAGCTGCCACGGTGGGGGATAAGGCAGTCCCTTCCGCCGAGGTTGATGCCCAGCTGCAAAGCTACCGCCAGGTGATGGGCCTTGCCGATGACGCCGATTACCAGGAGTACTTGGCCGAGCTGGGCACCACCGATGATGCCCTGCGCCAGCGATATACCGACGCGCTGGTCGTGCGCGTGGAAGAAGAAGCTGCGGCCCAGGAATTGGGCATCACCGTGACCAAGGAAGAATTGGCCGCATATATGAATGAAAACAAGCAAACCGTCATGGGCAAAAGCGACTATTCCGAGGAGGATTGGCAGACGGTTCTGAAGTCGGTCGGCTTGACGGAGGAGCAATTTGCCTTTGACGAGTACAGCGGCTTGCTGCAAAAGAAAATCCAAGAAGCGGTCAGTTAGGAAAGGTAGGCGTTATGAATCAGAGAAGGATGGCGGGCAACCATGTCGGTGTCGTGTGCGGCCTGCTTGCGGCTGCTTGCGCTTTGGCGTTGGCGCTGCTTGCTCCCGCCTCGGCATGGGCGGACCCCAACACCAGTTGGTATGACGGACATGAGTCCGACAGCTCCTACACCGTCACCAACGTGCTTGACCTGCAGGGCCTGGCGCAGTTGGTGAACTCCGGCGTGGACTTTGCGGGTAAGACTGTCACCTTCGACGGCGGGACCTTGGGAAACGAGCTGCGCCTGACGGGCGAATGGACGCCCATCGGCACGGCTGAGCACCCCTTCAACGGCACCTTTGACGGCAACGGCCTGCGCGTGACACGTTTGAGCGTCACCGAGACCACCGACGGTGCGGGCTTCTTCGGCTATGTGGGCACGGGGACGGTTTCCAACCTGCGCGTGGGCGGAACGATCGACATTCAGAACCCGGGCGTTGTCGTCAGCAACGTAGGTGGCATTGCCGGCAAGGTGGAAGGCTCGGTTGATTCCTGCGAGACCGCGGTGAAGATCACCATCAACTCCAACATGAACGCAACGGAAGACGCCCTTCAGGTGGTGGATCACGTGGGCGGCATCGCCGGCTGGGTGAAGGGGTCGGTGACCAATTGCAGCGCGGGCCAAGCGGCCTCGGTGCAGGTGCTGGTGCCGGGCAAGTCCTACAGCAGCAGCGAAGACTGGATTGCGGGCTTCGTGGGCGGCATCGTGGGCCAGCAGGGCCAGGCCATGGCCGGCCAGGACGGCAAGGAAACCGAGACCCAGGAAGACCTTGAGAATGCGGGCGTCATCACCGGGTGCTCAAACGAGTCGGATGTCTCCATTGTCACGTCTTCGCAGGGTCCCAACGACCGCTTCGGCTATCCGACGGCGGTCACCTCACAGTTCTTGGGCGGCATCGCCGGTTATGCCTGCGGCAACGTCTCTGAGTGCTGGAACACCGGCGCCATCGATTCCGGCTATTACAAGGATGGCGAGCTGCAGAACGCCTTCGGCACCCGCATGGTGGGTGGCATCGTGGGCGCCTTCCGCTCCGATTTGGAGATTTCCACAGCAACCGACACCAACGACCCTGGCCTTCGTTACAACCTGGCTACGGGCGGCTCCACGGTTACGGCCACGCTTTCTGACTGCCAGAACACCGGCAAGGTGCTGGGCTTGGGCGCTGTGGGCGGCATCTGCGGGCAGGCAGGCAGCTACACCGTGGTGACGCGTTGCTCCAACGAGGGCATGATTTCGGCCACGCGCTACACCAAGCCTATTCCGGCAGGCATTTGCGGCCGCTCCTATGGCCTTATTTCCTATTGCTACAACCTAGGCGACGTCGAGACCACCACGGGCGGCGGCTATTACGCCGCAGGCATCGTGGGCATGCTGCACTCCATCGGGCGCGACGCTAACAACCAGGTCATCGTTCCGGAGATGTATGCCTGCTACAACGCCGGGCACATCATTGCCTCCACGGCCAGCTACCGCAGCGGCAGCCTGGTGGGCGAGCTGGACGAAGGCTACATCCATCACTGCTTCTCGCTTGAGAAGCGCTCGGTACGAGATGACGTTTCGGGTTTGGATTCCTACACGGGCACCATCGACTACAAGACCACCTACCAGGTGGCGGAATCCGCTGCTTGCTCCGCGGAAAACCTTGCCAACCTGAATGCCCTGGCTGCCAATGACGGCTGGGGAGTGTACTTCGCAGAGCCGCAAGAGAACAACTACAACAACCAGAGCAAGCTCCCGGTGTTGGTGACGGGCTCCTTCGATGATGCGAAGGATTTGTCTGGCTACACGAACGCCACGGTAGGGGAAGGCACGGCCGCTTATTCGGCATCCGCCGACCCGGTTCCTACCGTTTCGGTGAGAATCGGCTCCACCACGCTGGTGCAAAACGTTGACTATCGCGTTATCCCGCAGGCTGGCACGGCGGGTTGCTCGGCGGGTTCCACCACTTACCAGGCCACCATTGAAGGCATTGGCCACTACACGGGCATTTTGCCGGTGAAGGCCACCTATCGCATCGGCAAGGGGTCCATCAGTTCCTGCACGGTCACGGCCGAGTCGAAGTACTTCAACTGGGAGCAGCAGAAGCCCGACAAGGTGACGGTTTATGACGCCGCCGGCAATGTGGTGGATGAGTCCCAGTACACCTGGGACGTTGACGCGGCCACTTGGAATGATGGTGGATACAAAAACGCCCAAAGCGCCTCGACGGCCGACGGCTATCCCATTGTGGTGAAGGCCACGTCGGGCGGCAACTACTCGGGGTCGCTGACTTCGAACGTCTTTAAGATCAAGCAGGTTTCCTTCGTGTATTCCAACATGTCGGACAATCCTAACGCCGACACGCTTTTGGTGGGTGACGTGTCTTGGACCAGCCCCGTTACGGGCCAGACGCAGACGTGGAAGTTCACGGATGTGTGCGCCTACACGGCAAACGGCGGTAAGGGTGACATTGAGACGCGCGGCGCCTTGAAGGTGAAGTACACGGGCAGCGCCATCAAGCCCACCATCAGTGTGGTTACCTATATGGGCAAGGAGCTCAAGCAGCTCTACGACGGGGATGCTTGGTACCTTAACCCTTACGCGTGGGGCTACAAGGTGCTTTATGGCAATCCCAACCCCGAGCTTGATGGCAATCCAACCGACAGCGACGAGGCGTCGGTGACCAATGTGACGGGGACCGACTATGCCGCCATGACGCTTCGTTCGGCGCCGAATTCCAATTTTGACAACTACGTGACCATCTGGTTTGAGATCACCCCCGCCTTGCTGGACGAAGATGTGCAGATGACTGGATTCAAGGACGTCACGTATTCTGCCACCCAAAGCGGCGTGAAGCTGACCTACAACGGCATGACCCTGGTTGAGGGGACCGACTACACGGTTGAGTATGAGCCGACGGAAGTGGAAAACGAGTACAAGGCCATCTATACCGGCATGGGCAACTACGCGGGCACGGTGGAGAAGACCTTCAAGTACCAGGCGGTAGACGTCTTCCCCGACGTGCCGACGCCTGACTCTGCCAACAAGGCATGGTATTCGGAGTCTGTGTACACATCAGTTGCATTGGGCCTGTTCAAGGGCAACTCCGACGGCACCTTCGCCCCGAACACCACGCTGACCCGCGGCCAGCTGGCAGCTGTTCTGTGGCGCTACCTTGACCCCGATGACGCCGCCGCCTACGACAAGGCCTCTGCCAAGAACGAGACCGGCATGGCCGACGTCGAGGACGCCGCCTACTACACCGGCGCCGCCAACTGGGCCGTCAAGAACGGCGTGATCACGGGCAAGTCCGACGGCAACGGCGGGCGCATCTTCGATCCGAACGGCCAGGTGACCGCTGAGCAGCTGTGCGTCATCCTGTACAACGCCACGAAGGCCGCAGCGCCAGAGGGCACGTCCAAGATCGACGGCCTGGCAGACGGCTCCTCCATCAGCACCTGGGCGAAGAACGCCTGCGAGTGGTCCATGGAGAACGGCGTTCTGTCCGGCTACAACAACGCCGACGGCACCAAGAGCCTGCGCCCGCAGGAGGGCGTGAGCCGCGCCCGCACGGCCACCATCCTGGTGAACGCTATCGAGAATGGCGTGCTGAAGGCCGAGTAATCGCCTGCTTGCACTCTTCGCGCACATCGTGACCTCGGGAGGGCCCCTTCGGGCCCTCCCTTTTTTTGCTTGCATGGGCCGGGACCGGCGCAGGCCCCAAGCCCACAAAGCGAGTTCCGCACGAGGGGAAGGCCCCGGGCATTGCAGACGGCAGCCCGGCCCCGCTCAAAAATCGTT
>R14__coassemble_431_pt1 | contig 30022 bp, 31 predicted proteins | sample R14__metabat2_low_PE_018 | metagenome-assembled genome bin R14
TGCCCGAGCCGTTGGGGCCCACCACAGCCGTGATGCCCGGCTCAAGCGTGAGCACACTTCGGTCGGCAAATGACTTGAATCCCTTTAAAACCAGCTGCTTAAGATACATAGGGGCCTACTTCGCGCGCTTGGCGGCATCGCGTTCGGACTTCTTGCGGGCCTTCTCCTCGGCCTTAGCAGCAGCTTTAGCCTGCTTCTCGGCCTTGGCCTGCTCGGTCAAGCCGAAGAACTCGCTCAAGCGCTCAAGGGCCGTCTTGGCGGCCTGGCTTTCGGCTTCCTTCTTCGTCCTACCCGTTCCTTGGGCCAAGCCCTGATCTCCTGCGTACACTTGCGCCACGAAGGTGCGGTCATGCGGAGGTCCCTGCGTATCAACCAGCTTGTAGGTGGGCGTGATGCCATCCTCCTGAAGCTTTTCCTGCAAGGCACTCTTGGGGTTTTCAGGCTCGCGTGCCATGTCAAGCGACATGCGCGGGATGAGCGTACGCGTTACGAAGTCGAGCGCAGCGTCCATGCCTCCGTCCAGGTACAGCGCCGCCACCAGGGCCTCATACACGTTTTCCAGCGCAGAATGCAAGCCGCGGCGGCCCGTTCCCGTCTCTGACGAGCCGAAGACGATGACATCGGCGAAGCCCAGGTTCTCGGCCACCTGGGACAAGCTGGAGCCAGACACCAAAGCAACCTTGATGCGGGTCAGGCCGCCCTCGTCCAGTTCCCCGTATTCATGAAAGGCCGTGAAAGCCACGATGGCGCCAAGAATGCTATCGCCCAGAAACTCCAAGCGCTCATAGGAATATTTGACTGATTTTCCCTCCGTGGCGGAAGGATGCGTGATGGCGGAAAGGAGCAATTGCTCGTTTTGGAACCGATATCCCAAGATGTCCTGTGCTTGGGATAGCTTCCGTTCCTGCTCTTCGGTCAAAGGCATGCTATTCACCCGCCTGCTCAGCGGTAGCATCCTGATCCATCTGCTGCGCCAAGGCATCGGCTATCAGGCCCGACAGGTTTTGCCTGGCCATGGTGGCCGTTGCGGCCACGCCATTCTTTATGGCCGTGGCGTTGGAGGAGCCATGCCCCACCATGCAACCGCCCTTGACGCCAAGCAGCGGCGCCCCGCCATAGGTGTCGGCGCTGATGGAGTCCTTCAGCTCGTACAGGCCGTCCTTGATGCAAAGAGCCCCGATCTTGCCCTTCGTGGAGGACGTCATGACGCCCTTGATGGCCTTGAACAGCACTTTGGCCGTGCCTTCGATGGTCTTCAGGCACACATTGCCGGTGAAGCCGTCGGTCACCACCAAGTCATAGGTTCCTTCTAGCACGTCATGGCCCTCGGCATTGCCCTTGAAGCCTTCCACTTCTTTGAGCAAGGCAAAGGTCTGCTGAGCGAACTCAGAGCCCTTCGTGTCCTCGGAGCCGATGTTCAAAAGGCCGATCGTGGGATTTTCCACGCCGAAGATATGCTGGCAATACAAACGGCCCATCAGGGCAAACTGAACCAAGTACTCCGGCTTGCAGTCCGCATTGGCACCTACGTCGCACATGACGCAGGGCTTCACGGGAGACGGCACCACCGTGCACAACGCCGGGCGCTTGATGCCCTTCACGCGGCCCATGACCAAGGTGGCACCCGCCAAGCATGCTCCAGTCGATCCCGCGGAGAAGAAGCCTTGGGCCTTGCCTTCCTTCACCAAGCGGCAACCCACCACAATGGAGGAGTCCTTCTTCTTGCGAACGGCCTGGGCGGGGTGCTCACCCATCTCGATAACCTCGGTGGTGACCACGGCCTGGCAGCGATCATGCTGCGCGGCGAAGGGCTCGACCACCTCCTGCGGGCCGCAAAGCATGATGGTCAGACCGGCGTCGGCCGCCAAAGCCTGCGAGCAGCCGTCAAGAACCACCTGGGGGGCGTTGTCGCCGCCCATAGCATCGACGGCGATGATTGTTTTTTCCATAATCGCACTCCTTCCGAGAAGAATCTCGTCAATGAGTGCATATGTCTGCCAGCCAAAAGTTGACGGACATATGCACACAAAAACGCTTAAGCGTGCAAAACGCCAACTGTGTATATTACCTTGCCAAAGGCGTTTCATGGCAGCAAATCGTCATCTTCATAGCTAAAGCATCAATTGGCTGCAAGCTTAAACGGTCACCCCCCAAGATGTGCCCGCAACGAAAAGAAAAAAGGACCCACGCCAAGGCGTAGGTCCTTTTTCTAACCTTATGAGACAGGAACGAGAGATTACTCGGTCTCCAGCACCTCACGGTTCTTGTAAAAGCCACAGTTCGGGCACACGCGATGCGGCAGCTTGGCCTCGCCGCACTGCGGGCACACAGAACGGGCAGGTACGCCGATGCGATCGTTTGCGCTACGACGGGAATGGACGCTTGCGCGGCCCTTACGTTGTTTAGGTACTGCCATCTCTATGCTCCTTCTTCAGGCGAGCCACTGCGCTCGCACGTTTTGGTGTAAACACGCAAAACGGTATTCTAGCAAACACTTATATACGTTGCAAGCGGGTATTTAAGAACCATCTGCAACTTGATACATATAGCTGGACAGCTCCGAATCGGCGAAGACGCGAATGCGCGAAAGGCACGTGCAGTCATCACCCACATGCACCTGGTCGTAGTCGACCGTGAAGGCGCATAGCAGCCCCGCCTCGTTCACCGCTTCCTGCGCTTCCTCGCAATAGTCACCGAACGGATAGGCCAATGCCTCGTAGGGGCCGATGACGTCCTTGCAGGCGTTGAAGTCCTCCACCAGCTCCTCGACCGTCAGGTCGTAGATCTTGCCGCCCTTACCGCGTCCAGAATAACCAGCTGTGTGCATTCCATACGTGTGAGACTGGAACGTGCAATATTCGCTGGCGTAGTTCATGGCCTTCCATTGCGCATCGTCATCAATGCAGATAAGGAAGCTGGTGGCAGGAACCTGATACTTCTCCAACAGCGGGATGCCATATTCCAAGAAGCCTGCCTCGCCGTCATCAAAGGTGAGGACCACCGACTTGGAAGGCAGGGAATGCGTGCCTGCAATGTAGGCCTTCAGCTCCTGATAGGACGGGTAATAATAGCCTTCGGAGGTAAGCCATTGCAGCTGCTCCTCGAACTTGGTGTCCTCCAGGTAGTTCGAGTTGTATTCCGGGGCTTCTTCGTGGTAGATGTAGTGGTACATCAGCACCGATATGCCGTCGGTATCAGCGTCCATGTCGTCAACCACATGAACGGTGCGCGTGGCCGTGGCCTTGGCGCCCTTGGAGTTGGTGGCCGTATAGGTGATGGTGTAGTCACCCACCTTGTTGGCGTCCACCGTGCCGCTGGCCTTCACGGAACCAGTGATGCTGCCTTCCTCCTTATCGGTTGCATGGCAGCCCGATTCGATGTAGCTTTCGCCCTTCAAGACATAGGTGTCCTTGCTGCCCTGAAGCGTCATCACGATGCTCTCGCTTGCGGCAGTAGGCGTCTGGGCGGCGTTGTTGGAAGCGGCGTCATTAACCGCCATCGTGGCGGAGCCCTGCGCATCCTGCGTCGTCCCCTGGCTTTGCGAGCCCGCCATAATGCGGGAGATGCCGAAGCCCAGGCCAGCTATCAGCGCCACCAGCACGATGGCGACAATGATGGCTGGGGCCTTGGAGGCCCTCTTCACCTGATAGCCGCTGTTGCGTGAATAGTCGCGCGCACTCCCACCCTGGCTATATGGGCGCGAAGGCCCCTGCGAAGGCCGAGGCTGCGCGGTATAGCCAAATGCAGCGCCTCCCGCTTGGGAGGCTTGCCCAGGGCGTGCATATTGCCTCTGGCCCGACTGCGAAGAGGCCGCCTGGCCAGATCGGGTCGAGCAATCGGCGGGCGACGGCAGATCGGCGCGTACGTGTTGTCCTTGTCGGGCGAAACGCCCGTCTTGATTATCCATAAAGCCTCATTCCCCCAAAGGCTTAACTGAAGGCTTGCCGCCAGCAAGCCTTCCCTTTAATCGAATTTCAAGTTCTTCAGCACCGCGAAGGGATTCATCTCGTCAACGGCGTCCTCTTGCGACTGGCAGCCGCAAGGACCCTCATTCAGGTTTGCCCCGCAGGTAAAGCATAGGCCCTTGCAGTCATCCTTGCACAGCGGCAAGACGGGCACCTCCAAAAGCAAGGCCGAGCAGATGAGCGGCTCGAAATCGATGATTTGGTCGGACCCCAAGACCTCGAAGTCCTGCTCGTCATCCTCATCGGGCAGCTGGCCGTCTTCCCCAGGAATCAGGAAATAGCCCTCCACGTTGCCCTCCAAGTCGTAGAAGGCATCCTCCAGACAACGGCTGCAAGCAACCTTGGCGCGACCTTTGGCAACGCCGGCCACCAGCAAGGCCTCGCCGGTGTTGGTGATGTCAGCCTCCCAAGCAACCGGCTGCTCGAACGTGTAGGTGTCGGGGCCAGCCTGCAGTTTGCCCACATCATAAGTCCCCTGAACATGAAGGCTCTCCGCCGCAGCGAAGAGCCTATCAGGTACAGCTATGGTAAGGTCTTCCAAATCCATGGACTAGCGGCCCATAAGGGAGTTGGCGTTCAGGCGGTCGCGGCAGCGGCGCGCATTGTTGAGCAGCGTATCAAGGCTCTGCTCGACATGGCCGAAGACCTCGTCGGCGTAATCCTCGGCACCGGCACGCACCTGACGCTCAAGTTCGCGGGCGTCGGCCATGATCTGATCGGCCTGCTGCTGGGAGATGCGCACGATCTCCTGCTCGCTGGCGATGGTGATGGCCTGGCTGCGGGCATCCTCAATCAGGCGATTGGCCTCAGACTCAGCCTCATCAAGCAGGGCCTGGCGCTCACGCACGATCTGGCGAGCCTGGGCAAACTCACTCGGGAAGGTATCATTGATCTCATCAATGATCTCAAAGGCAGCAGCAATGTCCACCTGGCGCATGTTCTTGTTGCCGAAAGCAGGCTTGGAGTCCTCCAACAAGATAGAGAGCTCCTCGATGAGGCCCATTACTCCTGTTTCGTCCATGATGTTCCCTTCCTGTATGGGTACGTAGTGAATGACTACACAATTAGTGCATTAATACACGCATGTTACCACGACTGCGCGCAATCTCAAAGCTTAAGAGAATTTTGCCTTAAGGGCATGCGCCACGCAAGGCGGGACGAACTTCGAGACGTCCCCCTGCAGGCTGGCAATCTCGCGCACGATGGAGGATGACAGATACATATATTCCGGCGGGGACATGATGAACATGGTCTCCACGGCACGGTCAAGCTGGTAGTTCAAGGCCGCCATCTGGAACTCATACTCAAAGTCCGTGACCGCCCGCAAGCCCTTCACCACCACGTCGGCCTCGATTTCACGGGCGAAGTCCACCAGCAAGCCTTGGAACGGCTGCACCTTCACGTTGGGCAGATGGGCCGTGGCCTCCTCGACCAAAGCCACCCGCTCCTCTAAGGAAAACAGCGGATTCTTCTTAGCAGAGGGGGCCACCGCCACGATCACCTCGTCCATGATCTGCGACGCGCGCGTTATCACGTCCAGATGCCCGCTGGTGATCGGGTCGAAGGTTCCTGGCGTTACCGCTCTTCTCATCCTTGAATCCTTTCATAGATGTCCACCGCCACCTTGCCGTAGCGCTTAGACGAAATCTTCTCCCAGGGCACGCCTAAGCCGTCCTCAAAGGTAGTCGACTTGTCGGAAGCCGCATGCTCATAGCATACCAACGCCTGCACGTCGAGCGCTCCAGTGGTGCGCAAGCGCTCCACCAGCCCGGCCACCACCGCAGGATCGGTGGCATAGGGCGGGTCCAAAAACACCAAGTTGAAGGCCGGCCGCATGCTTACCGGCGCACTCTCCAGAACGTCCACCTTGCGCAGCTGGGCACGAGGCGCACCGACGCGGCAACCCGCCAAGTTGCGTTCGATGACCCGAGCCGCCTTGGCGTCACGCTCAAAGAAGACAACACGTTGGGCCCCTCGGGACAAGGCTTCCAGCCCCAATGCGCCCGAGCCGGCGAAGGCATCGAGCACCACAGCGTCATCGAAGCCGCCACGCATGCTGAACAAGCTGCTGAACAGGCTCTCACGTACCCGGTCGATAGTCGGGCGCGTGCCCTCCCCTTCAGGCGCATCTATGATGCGGCCCCTAAATTCACCTGCGATAATGCGCATCTAGCCTCCTTGGGCAACGTGGTCTTGCATGAAGGTCAGACGCATCTCACGCGCCAGCGCCGCGTGTTGCGGGGCACAAAGGTCCGGATCCTCGGCGATGATGGCGCAAGCATCCTTTTGCGCAGCCTCCACCAAGGCGCCGTCCCGCACCACATTGACCAACTTCAACGAAGAAGCGCCATGCTGTCGGTTTCCCAGAATATCACCTTCACGGCGAAGGCTCAGGTCATAGCTGGCCAATTCGAACCCGTCGTCGGTCTTGCACATGGCCTCCAAGCGCGCCAACGCCGCGTCTTGCTTAGATGCGGAAACCAAGAACACCTGGGCCGAGGACGCGCCGCGCCCGACGCGTCCTCGCAGCTGGTGCAACTGCGAGAGGCCGAAGCGATCGGCATCCTGGATGATCATGACCGTAGCATTGGGAACATCCACTCCCACCTCTATGACGGTGGTGGCAACCAAGACCTGTGTTTGATTTTCCTTGAATCGCTGCATGACCTGGGACTTCTCCGCGGAAGCCATCTTGCCATGCAGCAACTCGACCTTGTAGTCGGCAAAGACATGTGACTGCAGATATTCGGCCTCCGCCACCGCGGCTGACAAGTTGTCGGCATCGAAGTCTTGCTCGGTCTCTATGCTCACCGAGTCATACAGATAGGCATCCTCGTCGGAATCAGCAGAACGCTTGCCCGCCTTGGCGTCACGCGATTGCGCATCAAGGCCCACCAACGGGCACACCACATACACCTGCTGGCCAGCCGCCAAGGCCGCCTTCGCGGCGTCATAGGCCTTCCCCTGCTCCGATTTCCGTAGCAACGTGGTGGTGCGCGTGGCACCGGCATGCGGCTTCTGGCTTAAATAGCTCAACGTCAGGTTGCCGTACAAGGCCAAAGCCAGCGTGCGCGGGATAGGCGTGGCCGTCAGGTAGAGCGCGTCCACGGCACTGCCCTTCTCCAGCAAGGCTTGGCGTTGATCAACGCCGAATCGTTGCTGCTCATCAATGACCACCAGCGTGCAATGGCGCAAAACGACGTCAGGCTCGATGAGCGCGTGCGTGCCGATGAGCACATCGATGGTGCCTGCCGCAAGCTTTTGCAGAATGGCATCGCGCTCAAGCTTGTCGGTGGAGCCCGTCAACACCTCGTAGGTGACGCCCGCCTGCTCAAGCAGCGGACCAAGCGTTTTGCCGTGTTGCTGCGCTAAAACCTCCGTCGGCGCCATCATGAGGGCCTGGCCGCCCGTATCGGCCGCGGCGGCCAAGGCAAAGGCCGCGACCATGGTCTTGCCGGTGCCGACGTCTCCTAACACCAGATGATTGACGCAGCGCTTGACGGCCATGGCCTGCAAAACCTCATCGCGGGCCTTCGCCTGATCCTCGGTCAGCCGGAAGGGAATGGCCGCTGTCAATGCGCGCATCTTAGGACCGTCCACCACATGAGCAACGGGCTGCTTGCCACGGGAACGCTGGAGGTCCTCATCCATCAGGCGCAGCTCCAACAGCAAAAGCTCCTCGTAGGCCAACCTCCTGCGGGCCTGAGCGGCTTCCTCCATGGTCTTCGGGAAATGGATGGCACGAAGAGCCGCCTGACGGCTCATCAACCGATAGCGCAAACGCAGGTCAAGGGGCAGCGGGTCGTAAAGCCCCGCGCAGTGGTCCAGCGCGTTGCCCACGATGCGCCGCATCCAGGCGGCTGAGATCTTCTCACAGGCCGGGTGGACCGGAATGATACGCCCCACCTGCAGCCCCTGGGCATCCTCAATCTTTTCCAAAAAGGGATTGGTCATGCGCTTGAAGCCGAAGTCAAACTCCACCTTGCCCGCAACGGCAATGATGTCCCCCGCTTTCAGCTGCTCGGCCAGCCAAGGCTGCCGAAAGCAGGTGACGATAAGCGTTCCCGTGCCATCGACTAGGGTTATCTCGGTCAAGGACATGCGCACGTTGGGCCGCTTCAGCTTGACGGCATGCACGCGGCCCTGGATAGTGTAAGACTGCCCGATGGCGGCACCCGCCACCGTTTGCGTAGCCGAAAGGTCAATATAGCGGCGCGGAAAGTGCGTCACCAGGTCTCGCACGGTGAAGACGCCCAATGCGCCTAGGGCCTTCGCACGGGCGGGACTGACCAGCTTCACCACGGAAGCAGCGTCTTCCAAGCACAAAGAAGCCGACAGCCGATCTGCAGGTTGCAGAGCTTTCGTCTGCTTTTCCTGGGATCGGCTGCCGGCCATAACGTTTTTTGTTTCAGAGACTTATTCGACGGACATGACAATGGGATACAGGGGCTGCTCGCCGCGCTGAGCATCAACCTCCAAGTCCTCGTAGGCGTCCTCGATCTGCTCCACCAAGGCATCGAAGTCCTCATCTGAGAGGTCTTGACCAGCCAAGATAGTCAAGTTGTCAGCATCAGCGGCGCCCATGACCTCCAAAAGGTCCAAGACCACAGCCTCAACGGAGCTGCCAACAGCCTCGATAGAGCCATCAGCAATGCCGATGACGTCGCCTTCGGCGATGGGATTGTCGTGCGCATCCTTGGAGTTCTTGATGGCGGTGGTTACCTCGCCGGTACGGACATCGGCAAAGGCGTCCGTCATGGACTCGATGTTTTCCTCGATGCTGCCGCCCTCGACAATACCGAACATGGCGCTGAAGCAAGCCGGAACGCTCTTGGTGGGAACGACGCCGCATTCGACCTCGGCCAAGCCGGCCGCGCTTTGGGCCGCCATGATGATGTTGGAATTGTTGGGTAGGATGATGACCTTGTCGGCATTGACCTTGTTGACGGCGTCCAGCAAGTCCTTGGTGGACGGGTTCATGGTCTGGCCGCCGGAAACGACCACATCAACGCCTAGGCTCTCCAAAATGCGGGCGTTGCCTTCGCCTGCGGCCACCGCCACAAAACCCAAGTCCTTGCGATCGGCCTGCTGCTCGGAAGCAAGCTTGGCCGTGCGATCGGCGCTTTGCAGCTGCATGTTGTGGATGAATACCTCAGAGATTTGCCCCCGAGCCAAGAAGTAAGCCAGCACCTTGTCGGGCGTGTTGGAGTGCACGTGCACCTTGAACTTGGGGTTGGAGCCGACACACAGCTCGCAGTCGCCCATGGTTGCCAAGAAGTCCAAAGCCTCCTCGGCCACCAAGGTGTCGGAATCGACCAAGAACTCGTTGCAATAACGGTACTTGGAGCCTTCCCAGTCGTTGATCTGCTCGATTTCAACCTTCGGGGCCGCCTTACGGGCGAAAGCCATCTCATCGGTCATGATTTCACGGCCGGTGATGGCGGCCGTGAAGGAGTCCATCAGGATAGCCAAGCCGAAGCCGCCAGCGTCGACCACGCCGTTCTCCTTCAGGACAGGCAGGAAGTCGGGCGTGCGCTGAACCGAGGCGTAGGCCTCCTTGACGATGTAATCAAGGGCCTCCTCGGTGGACATCTTCTTCTTGCGGGCCTGCTTGGCCGCGGCGGCGCTGTCCTCCAAGACGGTGAGGATGGTGCCCTTGACCGGCTTGCGGACGGCCTTGAAGGCAACGTCGACCGCATGGGAGAAGGCAGCCTCGATGGAAGCAGCGTTGAATTCCTTGGCGTCCTGGCTTCCCTCGCACAAGCCGCGAAGAATCTGGGACGTGATGACGCCGGAGTTGCCGCGCGCACCCATGAGGGCGCCCGTGGTGATGGCCTTGCGCCTTGCGGCGCCGTCGGCACCGATCGGAAGGTTGGCCACGTTCTCGACAACAGACTCAAGCGTCAAAGACATGTTGGTGCCCGTGTCGCCGTCGGGGACGGGGAACACGTTGAGGCGGTTAACCTCTTCCTTGCGGGCACTCAGCGCCTTGCTGGCAGCAGCAACGGCGTTGATGATTTGGTTACCAGTGTATTCGCTCATTCTGAAATTGACTCCTATTGGCCCTTGATGCCCTGAACATGAACGTCCACTCCCGCCAGGGGAACGCACGCGTTGGTGTTGAGGGCGAAGGTAACGGCGTCCACCAAGTTTTTGGTGACGGCCTTGATGTTGGTGCCGTACTCGATGATGACATACAGGTCAACATGCACGCCGTCCTCCGTGGACTCAAGCGTGATGCCGCGACGAAGGCGCGAATTGGGAAGAAGCTTGGCTGCAGCATCTGCCGCATTGGGTGCGGCCATGCCAACTACGCCGTAGCATTCCAGGGCAGCATTGCCGACGATGTCAGCAAGCACATCATTTGCAACATGCAGGTTGCCGGATATAGTCTCGCTCATGACGCTCCTTTCATGGCGCAAAAAAGCGCACGCATAGCTAAAGCGACCGTGTAGAGTATACCGCAAGAAAGCCCGCAAACGCGGGCTTTCGTAATCGCTATACCGGAATTGAAAGATTGTTGGGACAATCCCCCAAGAAGCAACCTATGCGCGGACGACCTTACCAGCCTTCATGCACTTGGTGCACACGTTGGCCTTGCGGACATGGCCGTTGTCGTTGATGGTGATCTTCTGAATGTTGGGGCGATACACGCGATTAGTGACGCGGTGGGAGTGGCTGACGTTGCGACCAGCCGCCGGAGCCTTACCGCAAATCTCACATACCTTGGACATATCTATCAACTCCATATATAGTTCGAATTCTTGTTTCTGCAAAACAGCCTGACTACTATAGCACATAGTTTTTATGGTGTTCAACAGAAATTATTCGCTTATTGCACCACCATCAAGCGTTTGCAATGGGGGCAGCGCGCCAAGGGGGCCTGCGAGCGGATATCGACCATGCGTGCGTCGTCGATGGCCGCGCGGCAGACGCCGCATTTGCCGTCCTGCAGCATGCCTACCGCCACCCCGGCGCCAGCCTGCGCTATCTTGTCGTAAAGCTTGGCAAGCTCTGCGGGAAGCTGCTGCTTGGTTTGCTGGCTTCTCCCCTTAAGGGCGGCCATCTGGGCCTGGAGGGCCCCACCTTGAGCCTTGAAGCTTTCGATCTGCTTTTGCTCCTGCCCCTTCAGCTGGGAAATCATTTGGTCCACCTGGGCTTCCATGGCCGTCACGCGCGTCAGCTGGGCATCCAGGTCAGTCATCTCGTCGGCCAACACGCCACGGCGGCGCGCATGGCCCGCCAGCTCCTTGGTCCGTGACTCCAAGTTGCGGTAGTCACCGCCTGCCGCATCGATGGCCGCTTGGGTGTCCTTTTGCTTTTGGGCCAGCTGCTCATCCTCGACCATGACCTTCGTCAGCTTCTTTTCCAGCTGGCTTTTCATCTCCAGCACCTTTTCGCGCTTTTGGGCCACCTGCTCAAGCTGCTGACGCACCTGCAGAATAGCCTGGCGCTGAGGCAACGCCTCGAATGTCCGCTGCACCTTCAGCAATTCCATGTCCTGGCTTTGCAACTTCAATAGGCAATCGATTTCGGCATCGGTAGCTTGCATGACCCCTCCTACAGGCGAATTGCTTCAGGCGTCGTCCAATTGGCGCCCTGATCCAAGGTAATGATAGCGCTTTCGGCGATGCCGCTGGCTGCCACCGCAGCCGAAAGCGGCACGGTCAGGGGAAGCTCGCTTACGTCGTGGCCCAACTCAATGATGCCCACACCCGCTTGGGACAAATCCAAAGCCGCGTGGTACTTGAGCTCACCGCACACCAAGCAGTCGATGCCCTGCTCTATAGCGAGGCCACACAGATTTCCCGCCGCCCCGGTGGCCGTGACCACCGTCTCCAGCGGCCGGTCCAAGGCGCCCCAAACGCGCCCCGGGCGCCCGAACTGAGCCAAGCAGCGCGAGGCCAACCCGCGAAGCGTCATCGTTTGCCCCTGAGGAAAATGGCAAACCTGGCCATAGCCTTTGCCCTGCGCGGGGTTGGTTTGCTCCAACACGCCAACCTGCTCAAGCCCCAAGATGCCTGGCAGCATGGCCTGGGCTTGGCGGCTCACGTCCAAAGCCGTATGGAAGCACATGAGCGCCACGCCCTTTGTGGCGGCCTCCCACACGCCGGCCCCGCTGACACATGCAACCGAGGCGGCCGGCTTGAAGGTGTCGGGCGCATCCAAAAACGGCGGATGATGCGTCACCAGCACAGTGGCCCCCGCCGCAGCCGCTGCCTTGATGGCCGAAACCGTCGGATCAAGCGCCACGGCAACTTTGCTCACCGGGCAAGCTGGGTCCCCCACCACAAGGCCAGTACGATCCCAGCTTTCCGCGTCTTCGGCAGGAAAGCAAGACAGCAGGAAGGCCTCAAGCTGGCCCACCGTCATGGCTCGGCTAGCTCCAACAGCAGGCGCGCCGCCCGTCGAAGCCAGACTGGCATCGGGCCTCTTCATCAAATCAGACATATGGTCTTCCCCTTTCGTTGCGCCCAACAAAAGACGGCCCTACCAGGACAAAGCCCGTCGAAGAGCATCCGTCAAAGCCGAAACGTCTTCTTCGGTGGTGTAGCGGCCCATAGAAAGGCGCAAAGCCCCGCGTGCGCGGTCAGATGGCACCCCCATGGCGGTAAGCACATGGCTTGGATCCAAGGAATGGGATGCGCACGCGCTTCCGCCCGAAACCCCGAATCCCAGCTTGTCCATGCGCAGGATAAGCGTCTCGGATTCCATGCCACGCACCGTCACGTGCACGATGTTGGGAAGAAACTCCCTGCATCCAGGCGCCACGCTGACCGTGGGAACAACGCCTTTGATTCCGGATAGCTGCTCGTACAGGCAATCGCGCAAGCTGCCCAAGCGGGCCTGCTCTTGCTCCTGGGAATCAACGCTTGCCCTGCAGGCGGCGGCAAAGCCCGCCATGCCGCAGACGTTTTGCGTGCCGCTTCGCTTGCCGGCCTCCTGACCGCCGCCCAAAAGCAATGGCTCGAAGGGCGTGCGCGCCTTCAGGTACAAGGCGCCTATCCCCTTAGGGCCACCCACCTTGTGGGCGCTGAGGGACGCGGCGTCAACGCCAAGGTCTTGCAGGTCGACCTTCGTCTTGCCTAAGGCCTGCACGGCATCGGTATGAAAAAGCGCACCGGCATCATGGGCCATGGCAGCCAGCTCCTTGATGGGCTGGATGGAGCCGACTTCGCTGTTAGCCATCTGAACGGACACCAACACCACCTGGTCGCTAAGCGCCGCCCGAAGGGATTCAGGCCGTACGAAACCCTGCTTGTCGACGGGCAAATACACCACGGAAAAGCCCTGCGCCTCCAAGCGCTTGCAGGGCTGAAGCACCGCTTCATGCTCGACGGCCGAGGTTATGACGGTCGGAGCGGCATATGGCTTGCCGGCACGGCGCGCACGCGCAACATCAGCCTGGGCCAGGCCCAGCAGGGCCGCATCGTCGGCCTCGGTGGCGCCGCTGGTGAAAATAACCTCATCGGGTCGGCGCGCCCCCAGGCTTCTGGCAAGGCTGCGCCGCGCGTCCTCCATGGCGGCAAACGCATCGCGCCCCAGCGAATACAAGGAATTGGCGTTGCCGTTGGCGCGCAGATTTTCAGGGCCAGGCACCATATAGGCGGCCATGGCCTCAGCCGCCTCGGCGCACAGCGGAGCCGTGGCGGCATAGTCGAAGTAGCGATACGTCGCGCCGCCCTCCGCGGCCCGGTCGGCCATCTACGCCTTCCCCAGTGCTTCCAGGCGCGCCTGATCGGCCAGCGCCTGCACCTGCTTCAGGGCAGCTGCAGGATCATCAGCCGCAAACACGGCATTGCCGCATACCAGCACGTCTGCGCCAGCCGCAGCCACCAAGGCCGCCGTGCCCACGCCCACGCCGCCGTCAACCTCTATAAGCAGGCCATCATTGCCGCAATCACGCGCCATCTCCACCACGCGGGCCACCTTGGCATCGCTTCCTTGGATGTATTTCTGGCCCGAAAAACCAGGCTCAACGCTCATGACCAGCACCATGTCCAGCTGCGAAAGCACCGGCTGCAAAACGTCCACCGGGGTCTTCGGCTTCACGCTGATGCACGCCTTGGCACCGGCCTCCTTGATCATGTCTACGGCTTGCTGCATCTGGCCTTCGCCCTCCAGGGCCTCAGCATGCACCGTCACGATGTCGGCGCCTGCCGCCAAAAACCACGGAAGCTGCTCGAGCGGATTCGAAATCATCAGATGCACGTCAACCGGGATGTTCGCGATCTTCTTCAGCTGCTTGAGCACCGGCACGCCGATGGTCAGGTTGGGGACGAAATGGCCATCCATGACGTCAAAGTGGACATACCCCGCGCCCGCCTGCTCGATCATGGCAATGTCGTGCCCTAAGTTCATGAAGTCTGCCGAAAGGATGGACGGCGCTATTCTGACCGGTTGGAACATGCTTACTCCCCTTTTATCCCATAGAATTCCTGTTTCAAAGGCCTCTGGTTGAGCAACGATGCCGCACGGCCCACCTCTACGCCTTCCCACACGATGCCGCGCACCAGATCGGTGATAGGCAACTCCACCTGGTAGCGCTCGCTCAAGGCGGCGAGCGTCTTGCAGGCCAAGGCGCCCTCGACCACCATATGGGTCTGTTCCTGGTACTGCCCAAGCGTCATGCCCGCAGCCACGCTTTCGCCGAAGGTGCGGTTGCGTGAATGCTTGGACATGCAGGTAGCCACCAAGTCACCAGTGCCCGCCAGGCCCATGCACGTGATGGGCTTTCCGCCGCACGCACTTACCAGGCGCGACATCTCAGCCAGGCCGCGCGTCAGAAGGAGCGCCGCCGTGTTGTCCCCAAAGCCCGAGCCATACGCAATGCCCACGGCAATGGCGATCACGTTCTTGAAGGCGGCGCACAGCTCCACGCCGGTAACGTCATCGCTCACATAGGTCCTGAAGGAATCGGTGGCGAAGAGCTCCTGGAAGAAGCGCGCTGTCTCTTCGGATTGGCTGGCGATGACCGTGCCGGCCGGTATGCCCTTGATGACTTCCTCGGCGTGGTTGGGCCCCGAAAGAACGGCGAAGCGCTGAGGGTTGCCCATCTCTTGGGCAAATATCTCACAAGGAAGGTTGCCGCTGTCCTGCTCCACGCCCTTGCAGCATAAGATGACCGGCGTTTCGGCGTCGACGCAGGAATCCAGCTCTTGGGCAACGGAGCGCATGACGCTTGACGGCGTAACGACCACCACCGCCTTGGCATAGGCGCAGGCGTCCTGATAGCTGGTGGTGGCCACAATGTTTTCCGAAAGCACGGAATCCGACAGATAGCGCGGGTTCACGTGGGCTTCGTTGATGGATTGGGCCACCTCGGGCTTGCGGGCCCACAGGCTGACGTTGCAACCCTTGGCCCCCAATGTCTGGGACAAGGCGGTGCCCCAGCTGCCCGCGCCGATTACTGCTACCTTCATGCTTCCTTCTTCTGTCCGATGCGGCGTTCGGTGCCGTCAAGCAAGCGCTTGATGTTGCCCCGATGAGCCCAGACAACCGTCAGGGCACCGATGGTGCAGAAAAGCGCCGCCGGCCACGTTCCCCAGAATACATACAAGGCAAAAAACGGGCACGCCAGCGCGCAGGCCACCGACCCCAACGAGACATACTTGGTAGTAGGGACCAACACCACAAAGATGGCTATCTCGAGCAAGGCAAAGACCGGCCCGAACGTGATGAACAGGCATCCGATGGCGACGGCGATGCCCTTGCCGCCCTTGAAGTTGAGCCACGGGCAGAAGATATGCCCCCAGGTGCAGCCCCAGAAGGCAACGCCTAAAAGGACGCGTCCCACGGTTTCGGCCTCCGTGGCCGAAAGCATGCCGCCCGACACCAGAAAGCCTGGCACCAAGCTTGCCAAAAAGCCCGATAGCAAGCCCTTGGCGAAGTCGAGCACGAAGACGGCTATGCCCACCTTCTTGCCGTAGGTGCGGATCATGTTGGTGGTGCCAATGTTGCCGCTTCCGTGCTCACGCACATCCTCTTTGAACAGCAACTTGGAAAAGACGATGCCCCAAGGGATGGATCCCAGAAGGAAGCTCACGACGAAGACGCCGATACCTGCCAATAATGCGGTCATGGATTAATCCTTCTTCTTGAATTTCATGAAGATGGGCGTGCCCTCCAAGTCGAAGGACTTGCGCAGGCGGTTCTCAAGGAAGCGACGATAATTGTCCGTCACCAAATCAGGATGGTTCACGAAGAACGTGAAGCGCGGCGGGCAGGTTTCCGTCTGCGTGACGTACTTCATGCGCAGCACCCGCTTGCCGCTTGAGACCGTATGGCCCGTCTCGCGAATCTCACCAAGCCAGTTGTTAAGCTTCGAGGTGCTGATGGTGGTGGAATAGCCCTCATAGGCGCGGTCGATAAGCTTCCAGACGCTTTCCACGTTCTTCCCGGTGAGCGCGCTGATGGCCACCACCGGCGCGTATCCCACAAACGTCAGGCGATCCTCAATCTGCTCGCGGATGCGTTGCTTTTCCTCAGGCCCGCCGACCACGTCCCATTTGTTCAGGATGACGGCCATGGCGCACGCACGCTCCGCAGCGAAGTTGGCCACGCGTTGGTCCTGGTCGGTCAGACCGATGGTGGAATCGATGACCAGCAAGGCCACGTCCGCGCGGTCGATGGCGCGCATGGCACGGACGAAGCCATAGTATTCGACGTCTTGGTCGATGGCGCCCTTGCGACGAAGGCCCGCCGTGTCGACGATGGTGTAGCGTTGACCGTCATGCTCCACCAGCGTATCAACTGCATCGCGGGTGGTGCCCGCCACGTCGGAGACGATGGAGCGCTCGTTGTTGGTCATCTTGTTGGTCAAGCTGGACTTGCCGGCGTTGGGCCTGCCGATGATGGCAACATTGATGGAGGGCTCCTCGGGCTCAGGCTCGGCGTCAAGGCCCATCTCCCTTAAGTGGTTGACCACCTCATCCAGAAGATCGCCGGTGCCGGTGCCGTGCACGCTGCTGATAGGCCACGGGTCGCCCAGGCCCAGCTGGTAGAACTCGTACTTGGCCGAGTCGTCGGCAGGGTTGTCCATCTTGTTGACGCCCAGAAGCACCGGCTTGGTGGCACGGCGCAACACGCGCGCCACCTCCTCGTCGTCGGAATTGATGCCGGTACGCCCGTCCACGATGAAGATAATGACGTCGGCCTCGTTGGCGCCTTCGAATGCCTGGGAGGTGATGGACTGCTGGAAGCGGTCATCGCCGCCCATCTCGATGCCGCCCGTGTCGATAAGCGTGAAGTGCACGCCGTTCCACTCGGCCTCATGGTAGGAGCGGTCGCGGGTGACGCCGCGCATCTCGTGCACGATGGCTTCGTCAGCCTGGGCGATGCGATTGACGAAGGTCGACTTGCCCACGTTGGGGCGGCCAACCACGGCAACTATAGGCTGGGGCATGAAAGCCTCCTGTTTCTAGTCGTTATCCAGTATCTGGATGAGTTCCTCTAAATAGCTTGATGCGTTACAGGATACCACGTGTATGCAATGGCCTGCGGCCCGCTGAACCTGCGCCATGTCCATGCCGTCAAGCAGCAGGGCATCGTCGTTGAGCACCACGTTGGGCAGCAAAAACACCAGATCATCTTTTTGGCCCTGCGCGCTGCGCGCCGCAACGGCTGCAGCAATGTCGGCGCCCACCAAAAGCCCGGTCACGTCAACGTTTCCGCCAAAGAAGTCGTTTCTCACATACAGCGGCTCAAAGACATCGCGCAAGGGGCCGGATTCCACCAACGGCGTCAGGAACTGGCGCGTGGCGAAGCCATTGATGAGCACCGCCCTCTTGCCGCTGGCCACAAGCGCCTCGGCCGCGCGCTGTCCCAATCCGGTGTCGACATCACGCTGCCAGTCATCCACGAACGAGCGCACGATGCCGATGCCGTCCTCGAACATGTCGAAGCTGCCGTACCAGCTGGCAGGCGGCAGGTTTTCCAACAGCGTTTCCGGATAGGCATTGGTGTAGAACTCATCCGCCGCGAATACCCAAGGCGTAGAGCGCTCCTGCAAAGCCTGCCGCTGAAACGGGACGATGGTGTCCACAACGGCCCGCGCCGCCTCCACGTCATTGAAGCTGTCCTGCAGCTTGGCCTGGTGCTTGGTGTAGCCTAAGGGGACTATCCCCACGTTCACGATGCCAGGGCGCGCATAGGCCCACTCCAGCGTCTCGGCCAAAACTTCGCCGTCATTGACCTTTGGCATGAGCACGATCTGGGCATGCACCTGAATGCCGGCTTCCAGCAGGCGGTCAAGTACCTCCAAGCCGTGCATGGCATGCTTGCCCATCATGGAAAGGCGCACCTCAGGGTTGGTCGCGTGCAGCGACACGCGCAAGGGCGAGAGGTGCTGCTCGATGATGCGGCGCTCATCATCAGGCGTGACATTGGTCAGCGTGACGAAGGTGCCCGACAGAAAGCTCAAACGGAAGTCGTCATCGCGAAGGCTCAGCGAGTCACGCATGCCCTCCGGCAGCTGGCGCATGAAGCAGAAGATGCAGGCGTTGCGGCACAGCTTGATGCCGTCAAAGACCACGCCCTCGAAGGCAAAGCCCCAGTCCTGGCCTTCCTCGCGCCACAGCTCTACCTGGCCCTCTTCGCCATCCAGGTCCCTATAGGTAAGCGTGATCTCATCATCCGCAGCCAGCCAACGCCAATCTATCAGGTCCCGAAGCGGCTGCCCGTCAACAGCCAGAATGCGGCAGCCCGGCTCAAACCCCGCATCCCAGGCGGGGCTGTCCTGCGCAACGGCGCTGATGAGCGCGCCATTTCCCGATACGTCCTTGACCTCCATGCGCTACAGCTGTTCCAAGAAGGCCACGATGGGCTCTATCTGGTCCTCCGGCGTGGAGGCTCCCGCCGTCACACCGACGGTGGCGCACCCTTCAAACCAGGCCGGGTCAATGACCTCCCCCGCCTCGATATGGTGCGTGCGGTCGCACTCCTGCGAGCAGATTTCGAACAGGCGCGTGGTGTTGGAGGAGTTGCGCCCGCCGATGACCACCATGGCGTCAACCGTGCCGGCAAGCTTGGAGGCAGCCTGCTGGCGTTGGCTGGTGGCATCGCAGATGGTGTTTTTCACCACAGGCGTAATGCCGCGTTGCTCAAGCGCGCCAACGATGCCGTCAAGCGTCTCCTTTATCTGGGTGGTCTGCACCACCACGCCCACGTTGCTTGAGAGGTCCTGCGGCACGTCCTGGGCGCTGGCAACCACAAACACCTGCGCGCCCTCCTGGGCGGCGTAGGCCTTCAGTCCTTCGACCTCAGGATGGCCGTCTTCGCCCACCACCAGCACGACCAAGCCTTGCCGCGCCAGATTAGCTGCAGATTTTTGCGCATGCAGCACGTGAGGGCACGTGGCGTCAACCACCGCCAGGCCGCGCTCCTCTATCTGCTTGCGCACCTGAGGAACCACGCCGTGGCTTCGGATGATGACCGTGCCGGTCTGAACGTCTGCCACCTGATGGGCCTCACCGATGCCCTTTTGCGCCAAAGCCGAGACCACCTGCGGGTTATGAATAAGGGGGCCAAGCGTCGTGGCGTCAACGCCGTCGGCCACGCACTTATCGGCCAAATCCAAGGCACGCTGGACGCCATAGCAAGCGCCCGCATGCTCAGCTCGAATAACCTGCATCTAGTCCTCCTGAGCGTCCTGGGCTTTGGGGGCAGCAAGGCCCGTCGCAACCTCTTGGGCCGTATGCTTCGGAACAGGATGCTCGGCAAAGATCTGCGTGTAGTCGTTGCCCTCGGGGAATAGCGCCACCATGTCCACCTCTTCGGGTGCCACGTTGTAGAACAGCGCGAAGCATTCGCGCATGGCATACCAGGTACACCCCTCCAGACGGTCAGCCTTCGGCAGGAAGTCGAAGTCGGACACCAGGATGGGGTCGCCGAACTCCATGGTGATCTTCGGGAAGCGCAACATCTTGCCCTTTTGCTTCACCTTTTCAGCATTGCGCACGGTCATGGGCAGAATGGGTGCCTTGCCCATCTTGGCCACAAAAGCAGCGCCAGCATGGATGGAAGGCACCTTGTTGCCCTTGCCGCGGCGCGTACCTTCGGGCATGATGCCCACGGTCTCGCCGTTTTTCAGCATGCGGGCAGCACGCTTGAGCGAAGTGCGGTCCGCCGAGTCACGCGAAACCGGAAAGGCTCCCACGCGCGAGATGATCTGCCCCAGAAGGCCGCCGCCGTTGGTGAAAAGCGAATCGCGCGCCATGAAACGGACCCATTGGTCGGGACGGGCCGCCAGCCAGATGCATATCACGTCCAGAAAGCTGGTATGGTTGCACACCACCAGCACGCCCTTGCCCTTGAAGGCGCGCAGCTTATCACGCCCTGTGACGGTCCAACGGTAAAACAGCTTGGTCAAAAAGCCCAAAACCACATATAGGATGTTGCCTGCCCAATGCGTCACTTCGTTTTGGCGGGACGGGCCGCCCAGCGACATGTCCCACATCTGCTCGTATTTCAGCACGGTCTAGGCCTCCATCGGCTGGTTTGCGCCGGCTTTGACCGCCAAATCGCAAATCTGGGAGATGACATCCTCTATGAAGCAGCCCGTCGAATCCAGCAACACGGCATCATCGGCCGCCTTAAGCGGGCTGGTGGCGCGGCTGGAATCAGCCTTATCGCGGCGGATAAGGTCAGCCAGCACCTCTTCGTAGTCGATGGAGCCGACCCCCCTGTCGACGTTTTGGCGCACGCGGCGGTGGGCCCGCTCCTCATCCGAGGCGGTCAGGAACACCTTAAGCCCGGCATCGGGAAAGACCACCGTGCCGATATCGCGGCCCTCGACCACGTAGTTGCCAGCGTTGCCGATGCGGCGCTGTTGGTCAACCAAGGCTTCACGCACGCTGGGAGCGGCGCTCACCGGCGTGACGGCCTTGTCGATTTCGGCTGTGCGTATGTCGGAAGTGACCTCAGTGCCGCCGATGAACACGCGGCTGGGCACCGGCTCTCCGGGCACATGGCCAAACTCGATGTCGTATTCGCGCGCCACCGCGCCCATGGCCGCCTCGTCATCCAAAGAGACGCCGTTTTGCAGGCACTGCCAAGCCACGGCGCGATACATGGCGCCGGTATCCAAGCAAGAAAAGCCGAGCTTCTTCGCCACGGCCTTGGCTATGGTCGACTTGCCTGCCCCGCTGGGGCCGTCAATAGCTATGATCATTCGGATAACCTCCTCATATCCTGCAAAAACGTGGGATAGCTTATGCATACGGACTCAAAATCGACGATGTTGACCGGCTGACCGCCCGTCATGCCCACCAACGACCACGTCATGGCAAGGCGATGGTCCTTCAAAGAGTCAAACGTCAGGCCGCTTGGGGCCTGCAAGCCAGGCTTGCCTTCGATGACCAAGTCATCCCCTTGGGCACAAGCCTTCACGCCCAACTGGGCCAAGCCGTCCAAAATGGCCGCCAGACGGTCGCTTTCCTTCACGCGCAGCTCGGACACGTCATGGAAGACGGTGCGCCCCGATGAGTGGGCCGCAACCAGCGCCAAGACGGGAATCTCATCCACCATGCTGGCGATGTCTTCCGCCGCCACTTCACAACCATGCAGGTCAGGCGTGTATTCAACAACAATGTTGCCGCAGGGCTCCTTGCCGGCGTAGCCGGTCTGCTGAAGGCTTACCTTGGCACCCATGGACTGCAAGACGCGCGCAAAGCCGATACGCGCCGGGTTCAGACTGACGTTTTCCAAGGTCAGCAAGCTGCCTGGCTGCAGCACGGCAGCACACGCCGGAAAAGCCGCAGAAGAGGGGTCACCAGGCACATCAACGGTGCTGGCAACCAACGCCTGCGGCCCTTCGACCGCCGCCAAGCACGGCTCAAACTGCGTCTTAACGCCAAACTGCGGCAGCATGAGCTCGGTGTGGTTGCGCGAAGGCGCAGGCTCGACTACCTGGGTGCGGCCCTTCGCGAAGATGCCTGCCAACATGATGGCGGTCTTCAGCTGGGCCGAAGCAACCGGCGACTCATAGGAAAGCGGGGCCAAGGCGCTTGTGCCCTGCTCAATAAGCGGCAGCGTTTCCTGGTCGGCAGGCGCAAACGTTGCACCCATCAGGCTCAAAGGTGCCGTGATGCGCTTCATGGGACGGCGTCGCAACGAGTCATCGCCCGTCAGCTCAACCTTGATGTCCCAAGGCGCAATAACCCCCATCAGCAACCGCACCGTAGTGCCCGAGTTGCCGCAATCGATGGGACCGTCGGGCTGCTTGGGGCCTTTCTTGCCCCAGCCGCTCACCGTGCCCGCCAGGCTGCCATCAGGCTGCTTTTCCAAGTTGACCTGGGCACCCAAGGCGCTGACGGCCGCCATAGAGCTGCGCACGTCAGCAGAGTCCAGCACGCCGGTAAGACGCGTGGTGCCTTGCGCCATGGCGCCAAAGAGCACGCTGCGATGGCTGATGGACTTGTCGCCTGGCACATGCGCCGTGCCGCGCAAGGGGCCCGCCAAGGGCCGTATGACGGTGACGTTATTCGACATGACTGTGCTCCTTGGCCGACAAGGGGTTAAATGAGAACGTGTAGCCCGCCTTGATAAGCTGGATGGACAGCTTGCCGATGTCGCCTTCGTCGGTGAAGATCATGGACAGAACGGCGCTGTCCTCAGTCACATGGTCAATCTCAATAGACTGGATGTTGCAGCCGACGCTGGAGGCAATGGTGGTCACCTCGGCCACCACGCCACTGCGGTTGAGCATGGGCACACGGACCTCCAGCAGGTCCTCCGTTGCCGGAATCCAAGCAGCGGGAATGGCGCGGCGCGCCTGGGCCGACTCCGTCAGAAGCTCGGTCACCTTGTCCTTGTCGCCAGCGTCGAGGGCCACCACGAAGGTGTCAAGGATGTCCCGCATCTCCGACAAGCCCGCAGAAAGCGCCGGGGCGTTGTCGAAAGCGATGCCGCACCAAAGCTTGGGAGAACCCGCCGCAATGCGCGTGGAATCCTTGAAGCCGCCGGCCGCCAGGCGCATAAGCGCCTGCTGGTCGTCGGCATGATGGGCCGCCAGCTGCATAAGCGAGCTGGCCACGAAATGCGGCACATGGCTGACGATGGCCACCGCCTCGTCATGATCCTCACGCGGCAGGCTGACAACGCGTGACCCCATACCGGTGATAAGTTCGTGCAGGCGCGTGAAGTACTCAGCCGGCGTATCCGCATCGGGGCACAAAATCCAATGCGCACCCTTGAACAGGTCGGCGCGGGCGCCCTGTATGCCGTTCACCTCGGATCCCGCCATGGGATGCCCTGGGATGTAGTGGTCGGGATGCGGCAGCACCTCAGCTGCCACCTGCGAGATATGCGCCTTGGTGGAGGCGGTATCGGTGATGATGCCGGCATACCCCCAATCGGCAAGCAGGCGCAGATAATCCGGCACGCAAGGCACCGGCGTGGCAATGAAGACCAGCTGGGCACGCGTGCAGATGAAGTCCTTCAGGGCCTCTTCGCCTTGATCATAGGCGGCATCGACCCAGCCCTTCTCAAGCGCTGCCTGGCGCGTAGGGGCATCAGTGTCGGCTCCGACCACCGTCATGTCAGGATAGGAAGCCTCAAGCGAAGCGGCCAGCGAGGCTCCGATAAGCCCGAGGCCCAGTATGCACACATCATTGAATTCGCTTTTGGCGGCGGCGTTGTCCATTCAGAGGACCTCCTTGGTAGCATCTTGCGTAACTTTGTATGATACCAAGTTCACACGGCAAAGGCACGGCAAAGCTGCCTACCTTGCATTCGAATCCGCACCCGCCGCAAACGATGGCACAGAAGACGCCTACCCCATGCCCGCTGCGGCTTTCAGCGCCGCGATTTCCTCCGACGTGCACAGCCGCCAAGATCCTTCAGGCAAGTCACCCAACTCAAGGGGCCCAAAATGGCTACGATGAAGCTTCAGGACCTCATGGCCCACCGCACCGCACATCAGCTTCACCTGATGATAGCGCCCTTCGCGGATGCCGATCTGCAGCAACGCGGTCTGCCCCACCTCCAAAAGCTCGACCTCGGCCGGGCTGGTCAGGCCTTCCTTGCCCTGGGCCCTGATCTTCACGCCAGTGCGCAGCTGGTGCAGCTCATGGCGGCTAGGCGTGCCCTTCACCGTGGCCAGGTACTGCTTGAGCACGTGATGGCTGGGGTGCAAAAGCTGATCGCCCATAGGGCCGTTGGTGGTGAACAGCAGGATGCCCGTGGTGTCGCTGTCCAGCCGGCCCACCGGATAGAGCCCCGGGTATTCATCAACCGGCACCAATTCCGCCACGCAACGCTTCCCGTAGTCATCGGTCATGGCCGTGATGTAGCCCGCCGGCTTGTTCAGGACAAGATACGCCTCGCCCTCAAACATGCGGATGCGCTTGCCGTCAACCTCCACCACGTCATGCTCAGGGTCAACCTTGACCCCCTGCTTGGTGACCACCTGGCCGTTGACGCTCACGCGCCCTTCCTCGATAAGCTGTTCCGAGGCACGGCGGCTCTTCACGCCAGCGCGCGCCATGAAGCGCTGCAAGCGGACCGGCTCCACGGCCTAGTCCTCGTCCTCAAACACCAGCGAGTCGAAGTCGATCTTCTCGACCGCGCCGGCAGCGTTGGCGAAGGCGTCCGCCAGCATGCCCTTGGCCGCATCCTGCAAGGCCGCCACGGCCTCGTCGTCATCGACCACCTCAAAGTCCATCTGGTCGAAGGGAAGCTGCTCCTGGGCGTCTTCGACATCGGGCACCTTGGTGGCGCTCAGGCGCGTCCGGATAAGCTCCTTGGTCTCCTGGTCGGGAGCGAAGTCCTCCAGCGGCGGCAAGTCGTCCACCGTGCGCAACCCGAACTTCTCCAAGAAGAAGCGGCTGGTGGCATACAGCACCGGGTTACCCGGCGTGTCGGCCACGCCGGCTTCCCGGATGAGGCCCTTCTCGACCAGCGAGTTGATGGAGCTGTCGGAGTTGACGCCGCGCACCGCCGCAACGCCGGCGCGCGTGACCGGCTGGCTGTAGGCCACCACGGCAAGCGTTTCCAGCGCCGCCTGGGAAAGCCTGCGCGTGTCCCAAGAAATGACGTACTTCTCTATGAGCTCATGGAAGGCCGGATGGGTGTACAGACGCCATCCGCCTGCCACCTCGCGCAGCTGGATGCCGCGATTTTCGTCCTCGAAGCGCTGGCGCAAGGCGAACAGGGCGCGCTCCACAGCCGTCACATCCACCTCCAGCATCTCGGCAAAGGTGAGTGTGCCCACCGGCTCATCAGTCACGAAGAGCATGGCCTCGATGGCCCCCTCAAGCTGCTCAGGCTGCAATCCGGAAAACATATGGCTACTCCCCCTTCACCGAGGTCAGGTCGTCTTCGCCGGCCAAAACCAGCTCACCCGACCCCTCAAGGTAATCGATATCGATGTCACCGAACGTCTGCTCCTGGCGCACGGTGACCATGGCGCGCTTATAGAGTTCCAAGATGGCCAGGAAGGTGACGACCACCAGCTGCGGCGACGACTCCGCATCCACCAGGTCGCTGAAGCGCAGGTGCTTTTGGTGCGAGATGCGTTCGTGGATGGAGCGGACGTGCACCTCCACCGGGATGGGCCGCGCCGCAATATGTTCGCTTTCCAGCAAGAAGACCTCGCGACGGGCAAAGGCCGCGGCGGCCAGCTCCGAAAGCTTGGCAAGCGGCGTATCGCCCAAATAATCGGGCATCAAGCCCAAAAACGTCTCCTCGGGACCGCACAAGCGTGCATGCATGCGCTCCTCAGCCTGGGCGCGATTGCCCAAGGAGGCCGCAGCATTCTTGAACTGCTTGTACGTGATCAGCCGCTCAACCAGCAGGTCTCGCGCCTCGCTGGGAGAAAGTTCCGCTGCATCCGGATCCAAGTCGAGTGCCAATTGTCCCGACTCGTCAGGCAGCAGGCTTTCCGCCTTGATCTTGAGCAGCGTTGAAGCCACCAACAAAAAGTCGCTGGCAACATCCAGATCCAAGTTGTCCATGCGGGCAATCTCGTCAAGGTATTGATCGGCAATCTGGGTGATGTTGATGGAGCCGATGTCCACCTTTTGGCGGCTGACCAGGTAGAGAAGCAAGTCGAAGGGGCCTTCGAAGCTGTCTATGCGCACACGAAATGACACTTGCGCACCCCTTACACCTGGATTGGCAGCATCAGGTTGGCCAAGTTGACAGCCGTCACGTCCAAGTAGATGCCGATGGGATTGAAGTTGAGAACGTAAGGCACGACCAACACCAGCAGCATGAACACCGGCAAGGCGTATTGCTGGATGCGATAGTAGGTGCCCAGGTATTTCTGGGGAATGAGGACCGCCAGGATGGAGCTACCGTCAAGCGGCGGGATAGGCAGCAGATTGAAGAACATCAGATACAGGTTAAGCAGCACGTACAGCGGCAAGAACAGCAGATAGAAGTACATGAAGACTTCGTTGGTGTTCACCAGGGTCTCGGCCAGAGGGTAGAGCACCCACATGATGATGGCGCCGACGGCCGCCTGCGCCAGGTTGGCGGCAGGGCCCGCCATGCCCACGATCAGGTCACCTTTGCGCGGGTCCTTGAAATAGCGCGGGTTGTACGGCACGGGCTTGGCGTAGCCGAACACCGGCCAGTTAAGCAACATGAGCATGAGCGGCATGAGCACCGTGCCGAAGGGGTCGATGTGCTTGATAGGGTTAAGCGACAGCCGCCCCGCGCTCTTGGCCGTGGGATCGCCCAGTTTGTAGGCCGCAAAGCCATGCGCCACCTCGTGCAGGACGATGGCGGGGACAAAAGCCACGATGGAGCAAATGATGTAAGGAATGTTCAGATTCATAGGTTCACAGTCTAGCAGACGGGCGCCGATTATGCCGACTCAGACCAAGCCCGGAAAATCAAGCTGGCGCAGCGCCTCGTAGGCGGCTATGGCCACGCTGTTGCTCAAGTTGAGGCTGCGCAGCCCCTCGGCCATGGGAATGCGCACGCAAGAGCTAGCGAAGGCGTCCATCCATTCGGCGTCCAAGCCGCGGCTTTCCCGCCCGAAGACCAGGAAGTCGTCGGGGCCGTAGGCCACATCGGCATAGGAGGCCGTCGCATGCCCCGTGAACAGATGCAGGGCGTCTTGGGCATGGGCGTCGAAGAAGTCACGCGCGCAGGGCCACCTGACGATGTCCACCTTGTCCCAGTAGTCGCAGCCGCTGCGCGCCAGGTTGCGCGCGGTGGGCCGAAAGCCCATAGGCTCCACCAAATGCAAGCGGGCGCCGATGCAGGCGCACGTACGGGCGATGTTGCCGGTGTTTTGAGGTATTTCCGGCTCAACCAAGACGATATTGAGCATCTAAGCCTGCTCCTGTTGCTTGCGCATCTCTTCCTCAAGCTCCTCGGTCAGAAGGAACCACTCCTCCTCGGCGGCGGCAATGCGCTGCTTCAAGCGGGCATGCTCAGCAATGGCATCGGAGCTTTCGCTTTCGTTGATGTAGAAGGCCGGGTCAGCCATGAGCGTCAGCAACTCGTCCATGCGTGCGTTATCAGCCTCCATCTGGGCATCAAGCTCGGCAATGCGCTTACGATGGAACTTCAGGGCCGCATAGGCGCGATTGCGGGCCTCCGCCTCGCGGCGCTTTTGCTCCTTGCTCTTAGGGGCGCTTCCCTTTGGGGCCGTCAGCGGCTTGTTGGCCTTGGGCTCAGGCTTGTCCTTGCCACGCTTGTTGACGGTGACGACCGTCTTCGCCTGAGGCTTTTGGCCCGACTTGCCCTTGCCCATCAGCTCGTCGACCAGCGACTCCTGGGCAGGGGCCAAAGCGTCCATCTGGCCGCTCTTGAACAGGTAGTAGTCATAGTCGCCGTCGTAGTTGGTCAGCTTGCCGGGGCGCACCTCCACGATGCGGTTGGCCACGCTGCGAATCAGGTGGCGGTCGTGCGTGATGAACAGGATGGTGCCCTCAAAGGCGTTCAGCGCCTGCTCCAGAATGTCCGAGCTGGCGATGTCCAAGTGGTTGGTCGGCTCGTCCAGGCACAGAAGCGGCTTAGGCGCCACCAGCATCTTGGCCAAGGCCAGGCGGCTTTTCTCGCCGCCAGAAAGGACGCTTACCTTCTTGTCCACGTCATCGCCGCTGAAAAGGAACGAGCCCAACAGGCTTCGCACCTGGCTGATGGACCAGCCGGGCGCCACGCGGTCCAGCTCCTCGAAGACGGTGTTGCCGGTGTTCAGTTCCTCAAGCTGATGCTGAGCATAGTAGGTCTTGGACACGTGCACGCCGTATTCGATGGTGCCGCTGTCGGGCGCCAAGGCGCCCGCAATCATCTTCAGCATGGTGGATTTGCCCGAACCGTTGGGGCCCACCAGCGCCACCTTGTCGCCACGGTAAAGCGTCAAGTCCTGGTGGTCGTAAATGACCTTGTCGCCAAAGCGCTTGGACAGGTCGCACACGCGCACCACCTCGTCGCCTGTGCGCGGAGGCTGCTGGAAGTTGAAGTGCACCGTCTTTTTCTGCTCGGGCAAGACAATGAGCTCCGCCTTCAGCTTCTCCAGCTTGCGGGCACGATCTTGGGCCTGTTTGGCCTTTGTGGCCTTGTAGCGGAACTTCTCCACGAAGGCCTCAAGGTGCTTCATCTCCTCGATCTGCTTGGCCTGCTCCGAGCGCAGGCGCTCAAGACGCTCCTCGCGCTGCTTCAGGTAGCTGGTGTAGTTGCCCTTATAAAGGTTGACCTGGCCGTTGTCTATCTCAGCCACACGATCGACCATGTTGTCCATGAAGGCGCGGTCATGGCTGACCACCACCACGGTGCCCGAGTACCCTTTCAGGAAGCCCTCAAGCCACCGAACCGACTCCAGGTCAAGGTGGTTGGTGGGCTCGTCGAGCAGCAGGACCTCGGGGTTTCTGATAAGCAGCTTGGCCAAAGCAATGCGCATCTGCCAACCGCCGCTGAATTCCGTGGTAAGGCGACGCATGTCGCCTTCGCCGAAACCCAGGCCGAAAAGGACGCTACGCACCTTGGATTCAAGCGTGTAGCCGCCCATGTTCTCATACAGGTCACGCGCGCGGCCCGCCTGGGCCAGCTGCTCAGGCGTCGGGTCGGCGCCCAGTTCCGCCTCAAGCTTGCGCAAGCGCTGCTCCGCCTGCAAGATTTCTACCTGGGAGCTAATGACCTCCTCGAAGATGGGCTGCTCCCCCATCTCGATGGCTTCCTGCTCCAGATAGCCCACTGCGGCGCCCTTAGCCAATATGACGTTGCCCGAGTCGGGATCGTCCTTGCCGCTGATGCAGTTGAGCAGCGTGGTCTTGCCAGCGCCATTGGGGCCCACCAGGGCCAAGCGATCGAATTCCTCCAGGCGGATGCATACGTCGCTGAAAAGCGTGCGGCCGCCATAGGATTTGGTGATATGTTCCAATTGCATAATCATGGTTTTGCCATGATACACCGTTCGGCCAAGGTTTTGCCCGATGGAAGCCGAGAGCATGCGGGAAAGGCGCCTTGCCGCAGAGGCCATCATGTGAAAGCCAGCCCACCAAGCCCATCAAGCCGCCCTGAAGGCTCCTAAAGCCTGATGCCGGGACACGAGCCTACCGCTTGGGTTGCGACTCTCGGTCGAGCGCGCGCAAGGCGTTGCCTTTTCTGTAGAAGTTACGACAAAGATTGGCTCTGATGCGATGTTTTGTCGTAATAAAAAGTTTCAAATGGCAAACTTTACGACAAGCAATATGAAGTTAGCGGATTCTTTGTCGTAACGGAAAGGGGTTCCAGGCGAAGAATTACGACAAAAACAGGGCGACTCTTCGCCGGTTTGTCGTAATGACGAACGGCTCCCCACGCGGGAGCTATCCGCTTTTACGACAAGCCCTAGCCTCTAGGGGCGTTTTTTGTCGTAATTCGCAGAGGCCCATTCAGAACGATTACGACAAGAGCAGGGCAAAGCAAGCCGCGGTTGTCGTAAACCGCGAAAGCCCCCTCGGGGCGATTACGACAAGAGTTGGCAAAAGCAAGTCGCGATTGTCGTAAAGGCGCCAACGCCGCGAACTGGAACTTTTTCTGGAACTTTTTGATTTCTGAAAAATAATGGTGGGCCCTGCCGGGTGGATCCGGCCGCCCGCCCAAACCAAGAAGGCGAGCCC
>R14__coassemble_440_pt1 | contig 29645 bp, 22 predicted proteins | sample R14__metabat2_low_PE_018 | metagenome-assembled genome bin R14
ACCCTCACGTAACGAAAGTACGCTCGGTCGCGCGGCGGGCTTTTCGCCTAAGCCAAAAAGCTTTTAATGGGCCGGAAGGCTGAGAAAGCCAAAAGCCTTTAAAAGGGGATGAGGAATCATCCCAAAACCATGACCCCTTCGAATAGGAAGTAGAAGGGGACGCAGGGTCAGAAATCCTGTGTTTAATTCATCGAAAGAGGTAATTACTATGACTGCTCCTCGTCTGAAGGAAAAGTACAAGAACGAGATCGCCCCTAAGCTGAAGGAAGATCTGAACATCGCCAACGTTAACTGCGTTCCTCGCCTTGAGAAGATCGTCGTTAACATGGGCGTTGGCGCCGCCGCTTCCGACTCCAAGCTCCTTGATGCTGCCATGAACGACATGCGCATCATCACCGGCCAGCAGCCTTGCATCACCCGTGCACGTAAGTCCATCGCAGGCTTCCATGTACGCGAGGGCCAGGCTATCGGCTGCAAGGTCACCCTGCGTGGCGACCGTATGTGGGAGTTCCTGGATCGCCTGCTGGCAACCGCCCTGCCTCGCGTTCGTGACTTCCGTGGCATTCCGACCACCAGCTTTGACGGTCGTGGCAACTACACGCTGGGCATCACCGAGCAGCTGATCTTCCCCGAGATCGACTACGACAAGGTTGACCGTACTCGCGGCATGGACATCACCTTCGTGACCACCGCTGAGGACAACGAGACCGCCAAGGCTCTGTTTGATGCTCTGGGCTTCCCCTTCAAGCGCTAGTCCACAACTAACATAGAACTTAACTCTTGAAACATTACCGCATTTGCGGTAATGTTTTATTGTTTGCGCTTTGTCTACCATTTTGGTGGACCGAGAAGTAGAAAGAAGGAAATGCATGGCTAAGAAATCGATGATCGCCAAGGCTAAGCGCGAGCCGAAGTTCTCGACTCGTCAGCACAATCGTTGCAGCCGTTGCGGCCGTCCGCGTGCTTACTATCGTAAGTTCGGTCTGTGCCGTATCTGCGTGCGCGAGTTGGCTAGCAAAGGCGAACTGCCCGGCGTGACCAAAGCTTCCTGGTAATCGGGAATCTGAAACGCTAAAGGGTGTGTCCTCGATGCAGGCGGAGGTGCTAAGGGCACCGACGAACCGCACCGATGAGGCTCATCACGAATCAAAGGAGAAAAAGAAATGAGCATGACCGATCCGATTGCGGATATGCTTACGAGAATTCGTAATGCACAGTCTGCCGGCAAGCAGACGGTATCCATGCCGTCAAGCAAGAAGCTTGTCGAAATCGCTCGCATCATTGACCGCGAAGGTTACGTTGCGGGTTATGAGGTTGAGGAAGGCGAGCCGCGCGCTACGCTGACCATCACCTTGAAGTATGGCGAGAAGAAGGCTAAGACCATCAAGGGCATCAAGCGTATCTCCAAGCCTGGTCTGCGTATTTACGCTGGCAAGGACGAGCTGCCCCGCGTTCTCGGTGGCATGGGCACCGCCATTATCTCTACGTCTAAGGGCGTTATGACCGACCGCGAGGCTCGCAAGATGGGCATCGGCGGCGAGGTCATCGCATACATCTGGTAGGAAGGAAGGGAAGCAATATGTCTCGTATTGGTAAGCTGCCCATCACCGTTCCTGCTGGTGTTGAGGTTACTATCGACGGCACCACCGTTACTGCCAAGGGCCCCAAGGGTGAACTCACCCGCACCCTGAACAGCATGCTGACCATCTCCCAGGACGGCAACGTCATCACGGTGGAGCGTCCTGACGACAGCCGTGAGGCAAAGAGCCAGCATGGCCTGTCCCGTACCCTGATCGCCAACATGGTCGAGGGTGTTGAAAAGGGTTACTCCAAGAAGCTGCAGATGGTCGGCGTCGGCTACCGTGCCGCACTGAAGGGCTCCAATCTGGAGATGCAGCTGGGCTATTCCCACCCTGTCGTAGTTGAGTGTCCCGAAGGCATCACCTTCGAGGTTCCCACTCAGACTGAAATCATCGTTTCCGGCCCCTCCAAGGAGCAGGTTGGCCAGGTTGCAGCAAATATTCGCGCATGGCGCAAGCCGGAGCCTTACAAGGGCAAGGGCATTCGCTATGAGGGCGAAGTTGTACGTCGTAAGCTGGGCAAGGCCGCTAAGGGCGACTAAGGCGATTAGGTAAAGGTAAGGAGTAGCTATGAACAAGCTGCAAAAGAAGCAAGCATCTCTTAGCCGTCGCCATCGTCGCGTTCGCGCTAAGATTTCTGGCACCGCAGAGCGTCCGCGCCTGTGCGTGACCCGTAGCAACAACAACATCTACGTCCAGGTCATCGACGACGTTGAGGGCAAGACCCTGTGCGCCGCCTCCACCTTGGGCGCAGCATTCAAGGCAACCGGCAAGAGCGGTGCCAACATTGAGGGCGCTACCGAGATGGGCACCATCATCGGCAAGCTGGCTTTGGAGAAGGGCATTGACACGGTCGTCTTCGACCGCGGTGGCCATCTGTATCATGGCCGCGTGAAGGCTCTCGCTGAGGCAGCTCGCGAAGCTGGTCTGAAGTTCTAGAAGGGATTTGGTTGTCTTATGGCTCGTAACAATAAGCAAGAGAACGCCGGAGTCCCCGAGCTCCAGGAGCGCGTTGTCTACATCAATCGCGTTGCCAAGACCGTCAAGGGTGGCCGCCGCATGGCTCTGACCGCTCTGGTGGTTGTTGGTGACGGCAATGGTAACGTCGGCGTTGGCATGGGCAAGTCCCAGGAAGTTCCCAACGCCATCCGCAAGGGCGTCGAGGATGCCAAGAAGAACATGTTCCATGTTACCTTGACCCCCGAGAACACCCTGCCCCATGAGATCATGGGCGAGTTCGGCGCAGGCCGTGTCCTGCTGAAGCCGGCTGTTCCTGGTACCGGCATTATCACCGGTGGCCCGGTTCGTGCTCTGATGGAGCTTGCTGGCGTCGAGAACGTCATCGCCAAGTCTCTGGGCACCGATAACGCTATGAACATCGTCAAGGCTGCTGCTGAGGGCCTGAAGCAGATGGAGAGCCCCGAGGCTGTCGCTGCTCGCCGTGGCATCTCCGTTGGCCAGATGTTTGGCAGGAAGGAGCAGTAATCATGGCTGAGGCAAAGAAGACGCTGCGCGTCACTCAGGTGAAGAGCTCCATCGGCTACAAGGCCGACCAGGGCAAGACTCTGAAGGCACTGGGCCTGGGCAAGATCGGCCGCACCGTTGAGCAGGTCGACAATCCTGGCGTGCGCGGCATGATCTTCAAGGTAAAGCACCTGGTGAAGGTCGAGGAAATCTAGTATTTCCGAATTATTCCAAAATGGGTATAATGTGCTAGCTGGCGTGCCACACGGTGCGCCACTGGCATGTTAATAGGAAGTTTGCTGACGGCGAGCTGTCAGCGGGGGAATATGCCCCCAAAAGCGAAAGGAACTAACATGGAATTGAAGGATTTGAAGCCTGCTGAGGGCTCCACTAAGGCTCGTAAGCGCGTTGGCCGTGGCCCTGCAAGCGGTACGGGCAAGACCGCCGGTCGTGGCCTGAATGGTCAGAAGTCCCGTGCTGGTGGCGGCAAGGGCCCGGGCTTTGAGGGCGGCCAGACTCCTCTGGCACGTCGTCTGCCTAAGCTGCCTGGCTTCCGCAATATCAATCGCGTCGAATATGTGCCGGTCAATGTTTCCCGCCTTGAGGAAAAGTATGAGGCTGGCGAGGTCGTGAACGGCGAGACTCTGCTTGCCAAGGGCATCATCAAGCATGCTGATGATCTGGTAAAGGTTCTGGGCGACGGTGAGATCACCAAGGCCCTGACCATTCAGGTTGATAAGGTGTCTGCTTCTGCTCAGGCAAAGATTGAAGCAGCCGGAGGAAAGGTCGAGCAGCCTTGCTAAGCTCAATTATTGATGCGTTCAAGGTCAAGGAGCTAAGGGGCAAGATTCTTTTCACCCTGGCTATCTTGGCTCTCTACCGTCTGGGGTCTTACATCCCGGTACCGGGCATCCCGTTCCATCAGTTCGCGGAGGCGTTCCAGGACTCCGGCGTGGCAATGTCCATGCTGGACTTGTTCACCGGTGGCGCTCTGTCTAACTTCTCGGTGTTCTCGCTGGGCATCATGCCCTACATTACTGCATCCATCATCATGCAGTTGATGCAGGGCGTTATTCCGGCGGTTGGACGCTGGGCCAAGGAAGGCGAGAGCGGCCGTAAGCGCATTACCCAGATCACCCGTTATTTGACGCTGGTCCTGGGCCTGATCAACGCTATCGGCTACTTGCTGCTGTTCCAGTCCTCCACCTATGGCGTGACGTTCAGCGACCAGGTGCCGCATGCCTTGACCAGCATCGTGATCGTCTTCACGTTGGTTGCTGGCACGGCGTTCATCATGTGGATGGGCGAGCTTATCACCCAGCGCGGCGTTGGCAACGGCATGTCTTTGATCATCTTTGTGAGCATCGTCTCCCGTGTTCCGTCCGCTATCTTCTCGTCTATCAATCTGACGGGCGATGACCTGGGCATGGGCATTGCCATCACGGTTTTGATCCTGGTTGTGGTTTTGGTCTGCATCCCGGCCATCATCTTCATCGAGCGCGCTCAGCGCCGCATCCCGGTTAACTATGCCAAGCGTATGCAGGGTCGTAAGCTGATGGGTGGTCAGACCACCTACATTCCGCTGAAGGTCAATTCTGCGGGTGTTATTCCCATCATCTTTGCGAGCTGCATCCTTTATTTCCCGGCGCAGCTGGCTGCCATCTTTAACGTTGATTGGCTGACGGCATTTGCCAACGCCATTTCGACAGGCTGGTTGAACTGGATTCTCAATGTGGTCCTCATTGTGTTCTTCGCTTACTTCTACACCTCTATGGTGTTTAATCCTGAAGAGACCTCTGACGCCATCCGCAAGCAGGGCGGCTTTATTCCGGGTATTCGTCCGGGCTCTGCGACGGTTACCTACATCAAGAACGTGATTAGGCGCGTAACCCTGCCGGGCGGTTTGTTCATCGCGGCTATCGCCGTTATTCCGTCCATTCTGTTCTTCTTCACGAACAACCAGTTGATCCAGGCGTTTGGTGGCACCTCCATCTTGATCATGATCGGCGTTGCGCTTGACACTATGACCAAGGTTGAGTCTCAGCTGAAGATGTACAATTACGACGGTTTCTTTAAGTAATTCCTGAAATGGGGCGGGCTTAAAACTTGCCCCATTTCCTCTTCTTTATGGAGGAAGACATGAACATCGTTCTTTTGGGTGCTCCGGGTGCTGGCAAAGGCACGCAGGCTGCAAAGCTGGTGGAGGAGTTCAATCTGCCTCACATTTCCACGGGTGACATGCTTCGTGCGGCCGTGAAGGCTGGCACCGAGTTGGGCAAAAAGGCAAAGTCTTACATGGACGCGGGCGATTTAGTTCCCGATGACGTCATCATCGGTCTGGTCATCGAGCGTTTGGGCCAGCCCGACACTGAGGTTGGCTTTATCCTGGATGGCTTCCCGCGCACGACGGCTCAGGCAGTTGCGCTTGATGCCGAGTTGGGCAAGCTTGGCCGTCCTCTGGACGCCGCCTTGCTGATTGACGTTGACCCCGAGGTCATCGTTGGTCGTTTGACTGCTCGCCGCATGTGCAAGGCGTGCGGTTTCATTGGCACTGCTGCCAACGAAACCTGCCCCAAGTGCTCCGGTGAGATGTATCAGCGCGATGACGACAACGAGGCTACGGTTCGCAACCGTCTTGATGTGTATGCTAAGTCCACGTCCCCGCTGGTCGATTATTACCGTGGGTGCGAGCTTCTGGTTTCCATCGACGGCGACCGCGATCCTCAAGAGGTTTACGCCGACGTCAAGAAGGCCTTGAACGCTTAAACTTAAAAAAGCTAAACCAAGCAAGAAGAGGGCCGCGCGGCCCTCTTCTTATATAATGGGACATGCTATGCCTACCGTTGGTGAAAATATACGCTACACCTATGACACAGCGTTCCAAGGTAAGAAGGAACGCGTGCTTCACTATGTGAAAAGGCTTGCAATTATCCTGTTCATAGCCTTGTTTCTGGAAATAGTGGTATTCAATATCAATTTTTTCAGGACGTTGGGCTACCAAGAAGTCTCGTTGAATGACAAAATCGACCTCATTCAAGACGGCGACGATCACTACCTTATCACCGACTCAAGCAAGGTCATTGAGTTCAACGACCTAGACCTTGAGGTCAAAGACCTGTATCTGGATTTCGACTGGACACAGGCGGCGCAGGAATTGACCATCAAGATACAGTTCACCGACGCTGCGCATAAGGGCTATTTCGATTCGACCGAATATACGGTTGGCGTCCCTGATGTGGACGTGTCGACCATGGTCGACAAAAGCAAGTACGTCAATTTGAACACATCCGGCACGGTGGGAAGCCTGCGCATCGAGCTGATTGATGATGAGAACACGTCATATCCTATTCAGTTGAACGGCATCTCCATCAACAAGCCCCGTCCGTTTGACTTCAACAGGGCGCGCTTCTTGGTCGTGTTGGGTATACTTCTTCTGGCCTACGCCTTCCGTCCGAAGTCTTCGCTCTATCGTATTTCGATCGTTGACCATCCGCATACGAGCAAGACAGTCATAGTTGCGGCGGTTTTGATAGAGCTTGCTTTGCTGTCGGGTTATACCTTGCAAGGCACCAACTTGGTGGGAATTGCCACCGAGAACTACAACTCCGGATCATGGGATGGCGTGAGCGTGGTCAACACCTTCGAGGTGGGCGGCGATAATGCACAGCAATACGCGGAATTGGCGCGATCGATGGCCGACGGCAAGCTTTACTTGGAAGAGGAGCCGCCGCAGTGGCTTCAGGACATGGATGACCCCTACGATAAGAGCGCCCGTGATGAGCTTCAAAAGCAAACCGGGGAGTCCTACCTGTTTGACGTTGCGTACTATGACGGGCACTATTACGTTTACTTCGGGGTAGTTCCCTGCGTGCTGTTCTATTTGCCCTTCTATTTGCTAACAGGGAGCAATTTCCCGACGGCAGCTGGCGTGTTGATAGCGCTTATGGCCTTTGTGGTAGGTTGCGCCTTGCTGTTAGATCGCTTTGCGCGCTATCACTTCAAACAGGTAAGCTTGGGCCTGTATCTGCTCTTGCAAATTCCCTTGGTTGCTTGCAGCGGCATTCTCTATTTGGCTAAGTTCCCCACGTTCTACTCGTTGCCGATTGCCTGCGCTTTGGCGCTTTCGGTTTGGGGGCTTTACTTCTGGATGCGAGGGCGCTCGTCTGATCGCCCGATGGGCTTATATCTGGCTGGCTCTTTATGCATGGCTCTTGTTTTGGGATGCCGTCCGACGCTCATGCTTTTCTCGCTTATCGCCTTCCCCCTGTTCTGGAGGAAATATATTACGCAAAAACGCATTTTGACGAAGCGCGGTGCTTGCGAGTTTCTGTGTCTGATTGCTCCTTATATTGTGGTTGCCGCCCTGATCATGCTCTACAACAAGGCACGATTTGGCTCGCTGACCGACTTTGGGGCCAACTACAACCTGACGGTCAACGACATGACCAAGCGCGGCATGAACGTTGGTCGCATCGCGCCGGCGTTGTTTGCGTATTTCCTGCAGCTTCCCAACGTGACGGGGGTCTTCCCGTTCCTCCATGCGGTGAATTTTGAGACCACCTACATGGGTCAGACCATCAAGGAAGTAACTTTTGGCGGCATCTTCGCTTGCTTGCCCATGCTGTGGATTTTGGTATTCACCCGCCGGATCCTGAAATTGCGCATCAAGCAACGCTCGACGCATACCGTTGCTGCTGTTGTGGTTATCTTGCTTTGCAGCGGTCTGCTGATGGGCATCTTGGATGCCGAAGTGGCAGGCATTCTGCAGCGTTATTATGCCGACTTCAGCTTCATGTTCCTCATTAGTGTGGTGCTGCTGGTGTTTGTTGCTAATGAGAACTTGCCTGAGGGCACCTTGACCAAGGGCCTTTTGCTGAAGGGGCTCCTAGTTTTGGTGTCGATAAGCGTATGCTATAGCTTGCTTTTATGCTTTGTCCCGGAGACGGGCTGGTATTCAGATGTGTATCCGTGGGCGTATCAGAGTATTGTGGAAGCTGTCCAGTTCTGGACGTAGGGTTTCGAGCGTTAAAGGGGCGCGCGAACAAAAGAAAGGGGATAGGGCATGTCTATCGAACTAATTGTCACCGAGGATTACGAGGAGCTGAGCGCTCGCGCGGCAGACATTATTGCTTCGTGCGTTGAGGCAGACCCATCGTGCACCTTAGGGCTGGCAACGGGGACTTCTCCGATCGGCTTGTACGGTAAGCTGGTTGAGAAGTGCCAGGCAGGCGAGATTAGCTTCAAGGACGTCACTTCTTACAATCTGGACGAATATCGCGGGCTTGATCCCGAGCATGATCAAAGCTACCGCTATTTCATGAACAAGTACCTGTTCGATCACGTTGACATCGACAAGGCGCGCACCCATGTGCCCGACGGAGCGGATCCGGATGCTGACCATGCCTGCCAGACCTATGAGGCTGCCATTCAGGCTAACGGTGGCGTTGACCTGCAGTTGTTGGGCCTCGGCCACAATGGCCACATCGGCTTCAACGAGCCGTGCGATGAATTCCCCAAGGAAACCCACTTGGTGCAGCTGACTGAAAGCACCATTCAGGCCAACAGCCGCCTGTTTGACTCCATCGATGACGTGCCGCGCGAGGCCTACACCATGGGCATCGGCACCATCATGAGCGCCAAGATGATCCTTTTGGTGGCCAATGGCCAGGGCAAGGCTCAGATTGTGCATGATGTGGTATACGGACCGGTGACACCGCAAGTGCCGGCTTCCATTCTGCAGTTCCATCCCAATGTGGTTATGATCGTGGACAAGGAGGCGGCTTCGCTATGCCCCAAGCAGTAAAAGCCATTCGCGGCGGCGAAGTCTTTGACGGCAAAGGCTTCGTAGCTGGTGATGTGAATATCGATGGCGTTTCCATTGCCGTTGCAGCGGGCGAAGAAGGCCAGGTCATAGACGCTAGCGGCTGCTATGTCATCCCTGGCTTGGTGGACCTGCACTTCCACGGCTGCGCTGGCGCGGACATTAGCGACGGCAGCCTTGAAGGCTTGCACACGATGGGCGCCTATGAGGCGTCACGCGGCGTGACCGCCATGTGCCCGGCCACGATGACGCTTTCGGAAGAAATCCTGACGAAGGCTGCTCAGTCAGCTGCCACCTATGAGCCGGCTGAGGCTGAGTCCGATCTGGTGGGCATCAACATGGAAGGCCCCTACATCTCCCCTAACAAGGTGGGAGCGCAAAACCCTGAATATGTGCGCAACGCCGATGTGGCAGAGTTCAGGCGCTTGCAGGAGGCTGCTGGCGGTCTGTTCAAGCTGGTCGATCTGGCTCCTGAGCAGCCTGGGTCCGAAGAGTTCATCAAGGAGCTTTCGGGCGAGGTGCGCATCTCATTGGCCCATAACTGCGCCGATTATGACACGGCGGCTCGTGCCTTCCAGCTGGGCGCTCGCCATATGACGCATCTGTACAACGCCATGAACGGCTTGCATCACCGCAAGCCTGGCCCAATTGCGGCAGCGGCGGAGCGCGATGACGTGACGGCTGAAATCATCGCCGACGGCATCCATATTCACCCTGCCATGGTGCGCCTGGCCTTCAACATGTTCGGCGATGACCGCATGATCTTGATCAGCGATACGCTGCGCGCCGTCGGCTTGGAGGATGGTACTTATGACCTGGGCGGCCAGGACGTGACGGTCAAGGGGTATGTGGCCACCATCGATGACGGATCGTTGGCCGGCTCGGTGAGCGACCTTATGCGTTGCCTGTATGTGGCCGTATGCGACATGGGCATCCCGCTGGCAAGCGCCGTCAAAGCAGCAACGTGCAACCCGGCGCGCGCTTTGGGAATTTCGGAGAAGTATGGTTCCCTGAACGTGGGCAGCGTTGCCAACGTGGTTCTGCTTGACAAACAGACGCTGGACGTGAAGCAGGTCATCCTGCGCGGCAAGGCGCTGTAACGCGAATTCTTATAGCTAAGGTAAGGGCCCTTCGCGCAATGCGAAGGGCCCTTTTGCGCTGTGCGCTGCTTCGCAGAGTGATCATGGCTGTCCGGGCGCTTTCTGGGAACGCTTCGCTGCAGAAGCTTCGCAGCCTTCCGCTTCGCGTTCCGGAAAGCGCCCATCTGCTCATGCGGTGATGTTTTCGATTGTGTGGTAATTTCGCAGAATAAATGACGTTAATGTGGTATTTAAAAGTATAAATACCACATTAACGAACAAAATTTTAAAAAATTACCACACAATCGAAGAGTACAAAACTTTTGCGGGCCGGGACTGCTGCCCATTGCCTTTCTCCTTTGCTAGCCTTGCTGTGCCTGCATCTTTTCGATATCGGCAACGAAGGCTTCGATTTCCTGGTCTTTCACGAAGGCCAAAATGCGGTTGAGGGCTTCCAGGGCGATGCCATAATTGCCTTGAGATACCGACTGCGTGGCAAGGTCGACCAGGGCTTGGGAGGTTTCCTTTTGGGGCAGGAAGGCGTCGCCGGCAGCAACCATCACGTCGGTGGCGGTTGCCTCGTCCATACGAATCTTGCCAACGCCTTGGCTGTCTGCCAACTGGACAAGGGCGCGCTTGGCGACATCAAGCGGATACCAGCGGCTGCTTATGCGCAGGTTGGCAACGCCGCGATCGATCTGCCCTTGCTTTATAAGGGCAATTCCCCGATAACTTAGATAACGCGCAAGATCTTCGCGGGTGGTAATCAGCGGGAAGGCGCTTTCCAGACAAGCAAGGTGACTTGTCTGATCGCCCAAGGCTTGGCAAGCCTCAGCAAGCAGGAAACGCAAAGATGGGCTTGAAGGATCCCACTCGACAGCCTTCTTCAGCTGATTGAAGGCTTCCTGGTGTTGCCCTAAGGCTGCAAAGCATTGCCCAGCCAAGCTGTAAGCGCGGGCAAAAGGCAATGTTGCCGACTTCACGCCCCGCTGCTCACCGCTTTGGGACAGGAAAAGGAACCCTTGGATGCTGTCGGCAAAGTCGTAGTAGACGGAAAGCCTGTCCGAGCAGCAGGTCCCATGCGCGTGGCTATTGTCCAAGTTATCTATTACAGGTTGGATTGCCCGAAGCGCTTCGGTCGGACTTCCTTGCGTCAAAAGGGTGAATGCTTGGTTAAGGGAATCTTGGTGCTTCATGGGTTTTTGTAGCTTTCGGAGGTTGTGTGACGAGGCAAATTGTCCTTACATGGACAATATGCAAGTATTAATATATACACGATATAGTCAAATACCAAAATGAAAATAATTCTTAAAGGAAATTAATTTTGCAACTGCGGCAAAAGGTTAGAAATGTTGCGTCGAAGGTGGGGGCTGTTGCCCTCTCCCTTATTTTGGTGTCTTGCCTTTCGGGGTGCAAATATACCGATGTGCTGACCGAGCACATCGAGGACGAGACGCTAGGCGTCATCGATTTGCGCATGGACCCCATCTACAAGGAAACGCCTGGTGCCGAGCCTGATCCAACGCGCATGTCGGCGGAAATTGACGACAGCGAGCGCATAGACGACCAGACTATGGCCCTGCCTGACTATAGCCAAGACCCTAACAACAACGATCAGACCGAACAGCGTGAGCATGAGGAAGAGACCTCGCACGACCAGGAAGCCACGGAAGGCGAAGAGGTCTCCGAAAATGATGGCCAAAATTCCGAGATTTCGGAAGGTGAATCTTCTGCTGATACGGGCGATAGCAAGGATGACTCTGACCAGGGCGCCGGCGAAGACGACCCGGAGGAGGAGGCCGGAGATGGCCCTCTTGGCGGTGATGAGGCAACTGCCGGCCCAGGTGGCGAAGGCGATGTGTATGACACTACTGGTGAATACACCGAGCTGCCCGAAAACGTGGGCTCCATTGCGGCGTGCGGCCAGTATGCCACCATCGTGCAGATGCTGGCCGGCAAGGGCGGCCTGGCCTGCGCCGACGACGGCTGGGTGGCCGACGTTGCCGAGCGCGGCCTGTTTCCCGATGAAGGCGTGGAGGACCTGCCTATAGGTTGGACGCGCCAAAGCGACGGCACCTATGCCATGGACCTTGAGGCTATCCTTGAAACCAATCCTGACGCCATCTTGGTGGACAATTCTGACGTGGTGCTTTCGGCTGATGACCAGGCCGCGCTTACCGCTGCGGGCGTGAACGTGATTACTGTTCCCAACCTGAACCAGACCGATACCACCGACAAGGCCATCGTTGACGCCGTCAACGTGGTGGGCGAGTTGCTGAAGAACTCCACCACGGTCACCTATGACACCCAAGCCCAGGCCAGCCAGTATTCCGACCTGCGACAAGGCATGATGGACACGGTGCTTAGCGCCAACGGCGGCTACTCGTTCAAGATGGTGGGCGGTACCACCTACCAATACATCTACCAGTGCACCGACGGCACAGGCCAGGGCCAGGCCACCACTGAACTGTCCGACCACCGCGTGACCACGGCCTACATCGACGATTGGTACACCAACGTGCGCAGCTCCTCCACCGCCAAGCGCAAGTACAACAACGCCTCCTTGTACCTGGATGGCGAAACCATGGACGCCTCCTCGGGCGTGGGCGTGTCCGCCACCACGTCTTCCCGCGCGTTTGTCCTTTTGGACTACTACCTGCAGATGGCGGGCGTGGTCGACAACGCCTACGACCGCGAGAGGCCGGCGTCCTCCGACAGCGGCTCGCTTCCCTACGTGGTGGTGCCGGGCGCCACGAGCGAGCTGGTGATCGACCAGTCCGAGACGGCCCAGCGCTCCTACCCCTCCGCCTTGTGGTACACCCCTTCCTCGTTCGAGCTGGGCTCCACCTGGCTGACGGTGGGGGACGAGACGGGCGCCGGCAAGGGCGGCGGCGAAGGCTTCCCGGGCATCCTGACGCGCGATGCCGACATGGCGCAGAAGGTGGTCGACTCGGCCGCCAGCACCAACGGCGTGTACAACGTGGGTCAGCCCTACAGCGTGTGGGTGGTACCCTCGGGGATATGCGGCAGCTGGGCCGACGGCACGGTGGAGAGCTTCCTTTCCTGCGTGTGGGCCTACTGCCTGTTCCAGAACGGTGACGCCGCCTCCTGCGAGACGCGTGACACCTACGTCAACAACTTCTACCACGTGTTCTACCGCGTGGACAACGGCACTTCCTACGTGACCGACTACGACACAACCTATCAAGCTGTTTGCCCCACAGAGTAGCAGCCGCATGAAGCATAGAAGGATACTATGGCCAACCGTTTCATAACCTCATCGCTTGCAAGCAAGTCTCTGGCGGTCTTTTTGGCGGTCAGCATGTCGGCTTCATGCGTTCCCGTTGCTGCCTATGCTGAATCCTCCGCCAATCAGCGGTCGACGGCCTCTGCTGATACCGTTCAAGAAAAGAGCGTTGATCAGATTCTGGACGAGGCGCATCAGGCGGTTCTGACTGGCCAGGCCAAAGACATCACGCGCTTGTGGACTGCGGGCGCTTATGAGATCTCCCAAGAGGGGCTTTACCAGGTGACCGAGGATATATCGGTGACTGAGCCGTTGAACGTTTCGGTCCCTCAGGGAGAGGTGGCCATCCTTGACCTGAAGGGCCACAAGGTAACTTTTGAGGGCGCGTCCGAAAGTCTTGTCCAGGTGAACGACGAGGGCGGCACGCTGCTGATAGTTGACTCCGTTGCCTGGGTGGATGCGCTTGAGGCTGATGCCCAAGACGATCAGCAGGAAGCCCAGCTTGATTCCGCCCTGCTCATGGGTGCGGGCTGTCTTTCAACCGTTGAGCAGTTGGTTAAGGTGTCTCAGCCCGAAAATGCGCAGATTGATGACGACTCCTATGCGGTAATCCTGTCAAACGTAGCCCTCGGCCTGGCCGAAGGCGTTGATGAAAATACCGCAACGAGCGAGGAGCGACTGATGTCTGGCGTGTATGCCGACCAGTCCAAGGTCGCCCTTGTTGACGGCATTGCCTCTGATTGGGGCGCTCTTGATGGCTGCTTCGATTTGGCCAGCGCCGATCAACGGTCTTTTACGTTTTTGAAGGACTTCAAGGTTCAACAGTCGCTGCGCGTTTGGGTGAACGATGCGCAGGAGGGAACGGTATGCGCCACTGTTCAGGAAGGCTTTGACGCAGACGACGCGCAGGCCATGGTGCTTGTGCCACAGCAGAACGGCTTGGCTTACGCCTTCGACGGCGAATCGTCAGCTTTCGTTTTGCGCCAACAAGAGTCCGAGTCGTCACAGCAGGCAGTGCAACCCTCGGCCGCTGTCAGCCAGGGGCAAACTACGGTTCGCTCGGACGCGGTCGTTCAGGAGGTCGCCGATAACGTTGGCTCTCTGGAGACCCAAAGCGTCGAGGGGACCGACCTCAACGCCCTGTGGGCGGCAAGCGGCATGAGCACGGCTTTGACCATTACCGAAGGCGGCACCTATTACCTGAGCGCAGACCTTACCACTTCTACGCGCCTGATCATCAATGCGGCGGGTCAAGACGTCACCATCGACTTCCAGGGCCATACCTTTACGTGTGAGGCCCTGGATGTCAGCGGTGAGGCCATCTCGGTGAAGGCCGCCGCTTCGGCAACGTTTACCGGCGGCAGCGTGTATTACCATGCCGGCCCGGTCAAGTACGCCATCTCATCTGCTGCCGACTCCCTTAACGTTGCGGACATGGACATTCGTATCCGTCCTGACGACAATCACCTGTCGCTTTCGGAAATGCTGGCATGCGGCGTTGGGGCTACCAAAGGCCAAGTGTCGGTTATCGACACGACTATCGACATCGACATGACCAATCAGGGAAATTCCACGGTGGTCGGCAACTCTTACGTGAAGAACGGGCCGCGCGGCATCTATCTTGAGAAAGGGGTTACCTCTGCTGAGGTATCGGGATGCTCCGTCACGGTTCGCAACTCATGCTTGGTGGGCCTGACGGATGCTTCCAACATGGACACGATGGGACATGCCTTCGGCATCTATTCGCTTACGACCAAGTCGGTGGTTGTGAATGACTCCAGCTTTGATGTGACCTCGGCGCTTGGTGCCGCCATTGGCATTTACGGCAAGAATGTTTCGCTGGAGGGCGAAAAAACCTCTGTTAAGCTTTCCGCCGCCCAACAAACCATCGGCTTGTATGCCGCCGCGCAGAATGCCATTTCGCTGAACGCTGAATTCTCCTTGACGCATGGTGCTGCTGTTGGATCTCAGCTTGACACGGCGCTTTACGGCAAGGTTGCCAATGGCTTTGTGGTGGGAAGCGGCTTTTCGGGCAGCGATCTGCCCGTTTACGTTGGCACTTCGGAAGATTCGGCCAATGGCGCCGATGTGCGCATTGGCACCTTTGCGCAGAGCGTCTCCGATTCCGACAAGGCGCGTCTGGCGGCAATCTTTACCAACGCGTTTGGCTCCGAATCCGCTTGCAGCGTTGCCTACGACCAGGACGGCCTGTATTTCAAACTGCAGGAAGGAAAAGCTCCGGTCGGCGTTGTGCGCGAGGGGGAAACGTCGTGGTATGCCAACTTCACCGAGGCGTTAGCCGCCGCTGAATCGGGTGATACCTTGATGTTTACCGGGGATTACGGCGACATCACGTTCGATAAGAAGACCACCGCCACTGACTCCTATACGCTTGATTTGAATGGCAACACCATCAATTCGCTGCTGTTTAGCTCTAACGCTGCGCTGACGGTGAAAAACGGATCCATTGACGGCATGAACCCCAACAATAACTCCGCCGTTGCCAATACGGGAACGGGCAGCTTGGCCCTTGCGGACCTCAACGTCTCGGCTCGCTCTGTGACGTCCTTGGGCGTTTGGGGCATTCTGATTAGCGGCAAAGGGTCGGTTTCCGCCACCAACTGCAACATATCGGTTTCTTCGGGGCGTACAGGTGCCTACGGCATACAACAGACCTCTGCCAGCGGCGGTGCCCTAACGCTTACGGGCGGATCGTTGCAGGTCCAGGCCACGGCCAGTGACGTCAAATGCTACGGCGTTCTGTCCAACGCTACCAGCAATGCAATCATGGTGGACTGCTGCCCGGTGAAGGTTTCCGGCGTTGACGAGGAATTACGCGCCTTTGACATTAGGTCCCAGCTGACGGTTATGGGCAACAGTCAGGACACGACCATCCAAGGCGAAAGCGTCAACCTGACGAAGGAAACCTATGGAATCTATGCCCAGAAGGCCACGGCAAAGGTGTCTTTGAGCAACGTCTCTATTGACATGCAGGCGCAGAAGGCCTCCTCGTATGAGGCATGGTGTCTTTCTTGCGGTGCGGCCACGGCAACCGATGCCATCTCGGTGGCTTTAGAGGGGGCGTGCTCGTTCACTAGCAGCACCAACACCGGTATCCGCACGTATGCCACGCAGCTCAATTTGGGTTCTTCGTTTGCTAATGCAGCTCAAACGCCCATCGTGGTGGAGTCGCGGGGCTTGACCGATGTTGTCTTCGCTACTTTAGACGGTGGCAATGCCCAAAGTGCTTCAGCCGCTTTTGCTCCCTATGATCAGGGCGCCTTCGCTGGTTGGACGGCGCAGGGACAAGATGCAAATTTGGCTTGGACGCGCGATGCCGTTGTGAGAAACAGCCAGACGGGGACAACCTATAGCACGCTGCAGGAGGCGTTTGATGCGGCTGCGACCGGCGACACCCTTACCTTGATGCGCGACGAAGAGGTTCGCGGAACTTTGAACATTACGCATCCCGTGACGCTGGACGTCAACGGCCACACCCTTACGGTGCAGGCGCAGGCTGGCGCGTCGTTAGGGGCTGATGGCGCGGGCGGCGCCTTGGCATTGAAGGCGAACGGCCTGATTACCTTTACCGATACGGCTCAAACGAAGGGCTTGATCGATCTTTATATGGGCTCAACGGCCGAATCCGACACCACGGCGAAGTATGGATATGCGGGCGTTGCCGTCTCCGAGGCAACGCAATGGGTGCTTGACGGTGTCTGTGTGCACGTTACCTATAGCGGCACAAGCACGGCCCTGCCCGACGTCACCATGCGGGGCGTTTGCCTGACCGATGGCTCTGCCGCTCTGAAAAACGGCGCACAGCTTGTGGTCAAGGCGGCAAAGCAGGACGGCTCCTTTGGTGCAGCCACGGTTTCCGGCATCCATGCGGTAGGCGAAGGCGCCACGGAGGTGTCGGTGGACGCCTCCAGCTCCATCCGGGTTGAAAACAATTCCAAGCTGCAGTTGTACAACGCGGCCACCTGGCCGGGCAGCAGCTTGGATTTGGGGACAGGCAGCGCAAAGACGTCCTCGAATCTAGTCGAATTCAACGTGAGTGAAGACTCTGAGCTGTATGCTGAAATCCAAGAAGCCTTCAGGAAGAACGCCAAGTTCGACGGCTCTGTTGACGCCGATGGCCAGGAAAACAACCTCAACGTGTATTATGTGACAGGCTTAACGCTGGACAGCGGCCTGATGATCTGGGCTTACTCGGATGTCGTGCCGCAGGACAAGGTCGGCCTCCAAAGCTCCATCGTTGCGACCCATATCTTCATCCGCTCTGGAAACAATACGCCCCTCGAGGCATTGGGTGTTTCCTGCGATGCGGACTTTGCCGGTGCGGTTAGCGTGGCGGGTGCGGTGGATGCTGCAACCAGCGTTGGCCACTCCTTTGGCATGCTGCAAAACAGCAAGGCAGCCTGGACGGTGCAGGAGGACGCCGTCACGGCATCTTGCACGCCGGATAGCACCTTCAAGAAACTTTCCACGGATCTGTTCGACCTAAGCGACTATATGTATTTGGGCGAAGGCGTGCAGGATGTAACTTATCCCAGCGATAGCAAGTACCGCTCTGTAGCTGAAGTGAAATCAACCGCCTTGCCCATTGCCCAACTAGACACCGACTACGACACCAACGTGGTGCCCAACGCCGGCAACTACGAAGGCGACCAGTCCGATACTGACGGGTTGCAGGTGAGCGTCAACTTCTCCAACCTGCGCGACTCCCAGGGCGCGCTTCTGGAGGACCGCAGCGTTAGCCTGGATTACGGCAAGACGCTTTCTGAGGCCGGCATTGAGAAGCTGATGCCGAGCGACTATCAAATCGGTTCGACCACTTATCGCTTTGTGGGATGGAAGGTCAAGGCGGGCGTTTCGCTTGGACAATATTGCTACAACCCCGATTACCTGTATGAAAGCCTTGCCATTGACGCCGATCTGAAGGCCAACACTTCCACCGTTGAGATTTCGGCGGTGTATGTGCCGGTTGAGCAGGATGAGCATCTGGCCATCTTTGACGTCGAGTATGCGCGATGCGCCTATGCGGTGAAAAACGGCGAGCGTGCAACCTATGCGGACTGCTTCAACACCAGCGACGCCGTGGTGCCCAGCCGCCTGGTCACCGAAACCGGCTATACCTTCGTTTTCAAGGGCTGGGCGGAAGGCCAGCTAGGCACCAGCCTTTACGAAGAAGGCGACCAAGTTTACGACAGCCTTTTGCCCCTGTCTTCGACCGACGTTATCTATACGGGCCTGTTTGAGAAGAATCTAAGCAGATCTTCTGTGACCCTTGCTTTCAACCAGCCGTCCACGGACGGGACCTATAAGCTTGCTTCCAAGGTCATCCAATATGTTGACTGGACCCAGGACTACATGGATCAGGTCCAAAGCGTTGCGCCCATCGGCTCAACATATGTTGAGAACAACGTTGAATACACCTTGGTGGGCTGGTCTTCGCGCGTATCCGACAAAGAGCCCTATTACGATGAGTCGAACCCCATTGCCGGGCGCATGAGCGACACCGGTGTGCTCTATGCCGTTTATGAGACCCTCGAGCAGCAGGCCACCGTCAACTTCTACGTTGACGGGCAGCTGTACTCCACCATAAGCAACGTTGCCTATGGCGACACGCTTCAGAATGCCTTCCAGCATTCCAGCAACAATGTAAAGCCTACGTCCTCCGACTCCAGCTATTCCTTCCGTGGATGGAACACCTCTGCCGATGCTACCTCCATTCTTACCACCAGCACGTTGCGCGTCGGGTCGTTGGCCAACGAGGACAAAGTGGTCAACTTGTATGCCATCTGGCAGGAGGAGACCCCCACTGTCACCTTCTACGATGAAGACAAGACGACCGTGGTTGAAACCGTTTCGGTAAAACGCGGCACCACGGTTGAAGATGAGCTGGGCGAGACCGTCAAGCCCACCGGTGACAAGCGTGACTTGTTCCTGTACTGGGTTGACGCCGAGGGCAACACGTTCTCCACGGCCAAGACCAAGGTGACCGCCTCGATGTCGGTCTACGCTGTCTACACAAAAACTTCCAGCGGCACGGGAACCATCTCGGGCGACACCAACAAGAGCAGCTCCTCGGGCTCTTCCTCTTCAAGCGCCGAGTCAGCAACTAAGGCCTCTACCGCAGGTTCTACCTCAAGTTCTACTACAAGCGCAACGTTAAGCGCGGCGAAGACTTCTTCGTCCTCCCTTGCGTCAGCCAGCGGAGTCTCGGCTACGGCGGCATCGGCATCAGGTACGTCGTCGGTGACCGAGGCTGCCACCAAGAGTGACGCTGCAACCAGCGAAAACAAGGATGCCAATGAACCGGTGGCTTTGGCTGACTCCGTGGCGGGAGCCGCCATGAGCGATCAGCTGGAAGCTTCCGAGGAATCCGACCCGCTTGATGACACGGGCGGTACCGTCCTGTTCTATGTGCTGTTTGCCCTTGCGCTGTTGGCGGGCGGCAGCTTCTTGTGGTGGTTCCTGCACCGCAACAAGAAGGATGAGGACGCCTCCGAAGACTTGTTCGACAAGATGAATGCGGAAGACACCATCCGATTCTAATGGCACGCGAACGTAAGGACAAAAAGCCTCGCATCGAATACGAGGCCGCCACTAAGCAAGGCATTTCCCTGGTTGATGAAGAGGAGGGGAATGCCTATGCTGCTGCCGTGGATGAGGGGCATAAGGTTGATCCGCGTCTGCAGAAGATCTTCATCATGGTGGTTGCCCTGGTCGCCATCTACTTTGTGGGCCTGATCATCCCTAAGGACATGCTCAACGAGGCGCTGCACAACACTGGCTACAACAGCGGCTATTCCTTCAGCTGGTTCGTGGAAGACCTGCTGTATAACGTCAATGGGTTGGTGGGTGTGCTTACGGGCCACGATGACGGCGTTATCTCGTTTGGCAATACGATGATTCGCTATGTGGTCATCATGGTCACTGGTGCGGGTTTGGCCTTGACGGGTGCTATGTATCAGGGCAGCTTCAAGAATGCCCTCATCTCGCCTTCGACGTTGGGCGTCAATAGTGGCGCTGGTTTGGGCATGATGATCTGGATTGTGTTCTTCGTGGCCGAGGATGGCTCCAATGTGGCCTGGCTTGACTCCTTCAAGGGGACGGCTGGCACGCCAGATTATCTGTGGTCTATGTACAGCTTGTCGCTCATATCCTTTTTGGGCTGCCTGATCATCGTCGGCGTGGTGCTGGCAGTGTTCAAGGCTGGGTCGCGCGGTGGCTCCAATCCCATCATGATGATCATCACCGGTCAGATCATCGGCTCCATTTTGGGCGCCGTCAGTGGGTCTATCCGCTATTGGTACATCGCGGAAAATCCTTATGGCGTGAAGGCCCAGTTATTGACCGACTTGGCCATTGCTTCGTTTTATCGCGACTACACCTGGATTGATATCTTTGCCATCGGGCTGCCGCTTCTTTTGGCGTTTGCCGTAGTGTGGCGCATGTCGGGGCGCATGATGCTGTTCTCCTTTGACGAAGGCGAAGCCCGCACCATGGGCGTCAACACCCGCAAGATGCAGATTGCCATCGTGGGCGTTGGCACGCTTCTGACGGCAGTGCTCATCTCCTTCTGCGGGCAGATCGGCTTCGTGGGATTTTTGGTCCCCCATATGGCCCGCCGTCTGGTAGGGCCCAATTTCCACTACCTGCTTCCAGCAACGGCCCTGATGGGCGGCTTGTTCGTGTTGTGCGCCTACATTTTGGTGTCGGCCACCTTAGGTCCTGACTATGAGACCATGGTAGGCATGTTCATTTCCATTGGTGGCGCAGCCATCTTCCTGATCACGGCTTTGCGAGGGAAGGGGGGCACCCGTGGCGAATTCATGTAGCGATAACGCGCAATTTGACGCTTCCGACGTTGCGCGACTGCGCAACGGCCGTCGCATCCCCTCGGCGGCCTCCACGGCGCGGGGCGGCATACGTCGCACCATCAGCATGAAGGAGAGCAACGCGCTTTACCGGGCGGAACACGACAAGCTGGCCGTGAAGGTAAGCATCTTCGTGGTGGCCATTGTGTTGCTGTCGTTCTTCGCGCTGTGCTTCACGGGTGCGGCGGGACAAAACTTCACCTATTGCCATGCCTACACCTATTACACGCCCTTCGAGGTTGCCAAGGCGCTGTACTATCACGCCTACAATGCCATTGCGGTGTCGACCCATTGGTTTTCCGCCATGCCCAACGAATGGCTGCTGGAAAACGTGAACGGCTACTGGGCCATCGTGCAACGCGCAGGTGTGGTGGGCATCACGCTGATCTGCGCCTTCCTTCTTTCCGTTTCGGGCATGCTCTACCAAAACGCTTTCAAGAACCCCATGGCGGGCCCTGGCATGCTGGGCGTGGGCAGCGGCGTCTCGCTGGGCATGATGCTGCTGGTGGTGCTGTACGGGTCCATGGCGCCTGCCATGATTGCGGAACGCTATCTGTATTGCTACCTGTTGGGCGCGGCAATCCTTATCTTCGTGATTGCGGCGGGCAAGAAGCTTTCCGGCCCGGGCAAGCCCTATGACATAGTGACCATGCTGCTCATTGGCTCCATCTTCAGCCAACTTTTGGGCTTCATCGTAAGCTACGTCACGCTGTTCCTTATGGACGAAAGCGACTACCTTACCTTCTACACCATGAGTCAGATGCTGGTGGTGGACACCTCGACGTTGTCGTGGATATCCTTAGGCACGGCCATGGCGGTGTCGTTTATCCCCATCGTTTTCTTGCGCTACAAGATGAACGTGCTTTCCTTCGATGCTCAGGAAGCGCGCATGATGGGCATCGAATATGGCCGCATGCGCGGCATTGCCCTTATTTGCGGCGCCATCATGATCTTGGCAGCCCAAATCCATGTAGGCGGCGTAGGGCTTATTTCCTTGGTGGTGCCCATCTTGTCACGCAGTCTGTTCGGCTGCGAATTCAATAAGCAGCTTATCGGCAACCTGTGCATCGGGCCAACGTTGCTCTTGGTGTGCCGCATTGTCACTGATGCCATCCCCTTCATCGGCGATGGTCTTGCCATCGGTTCCATTGCCAGCGTGGTCATTGCTCCGTTGTTCGTGGTGGCCATGCTGAAGACGCAAAAGGATAGGTAGGAACATGAAGCTTACGGTCCGTGACGTATCGGTGGGATACGATCCCGATTCTCCTGTTCAGCGCTATGTCAACTTCTCGGTCGGCAGCGGCGAGGTCTGCTGCATCTTGGGTCCTAACGGTTGCGGCAAGACCACACTGGTGAAGACCATCTTAGGGCTGCAGCCGCTGCTTGGCGGAAGCATCACTCTTGACGGCAGCGACATCACCCAATGGTCGGCAGCGCAGATGTCTGAAAGCATTGCCTATGTTGCCCAAAAGAGCAACCAGCCTTTCCCTTACCAGGTGAAGGACGTGGTCATGTTGGGCCGTGTGGGCAAATCGAAGTCCTTTTCCGGCAAACCCACCATGAAGGATTACAACATTGCTGAAAACGCCATGGCCGAGATGGGCATCACGCATTTGCGGGAACGGCCCTATGGCGACATCTCCGGCGGCGAGCTGCAGATGGTCATGTTCGCGCGCGCGTTGGCGCAAGAACCCAAGCTGCTGATTTTGGACGAGCCGACGGCGGCGCTTGATTATGGCAACGCCGTGCGCGTCATCGAGAAGGTGCGTGACTTGGCAGAGGCGGGCTATGCGGTCATCATGATCACGCATAACCCCGACCACGCCTTCATGACTGGCGCCAATGTGGCCTTGTTCAAGCGCGACAAGTCGATGATCTTCGGCAGCGCCTTCAACGTGATCACGCGCGAGAACATCCAAGACGCCTACGGCATCAACGTCAAATTGGTGGAATTCACCCACGAAAACCAAGAGATCATGCGCATGTGCGCCCCCGAATTCGGCGGCAAGAAGCGATAGGAGTTAAAACCAATGATTTCCGAAGAACAAGCATATCAGGCAGCGCAGCTTATTGATGCCATCGTGGCCAACGTGGAAACGGTCATTGTCGGCAAGCGCGAGGCTGTGGAACTGGTGGTCATGTCGCTCATTGCCCAGGGTCATGTCTTGCTGGAGGACCTTCCGGGCACGGGCAAGACCTCTTTGGTATCGGCTTTGGCCAAATCGGTCGATTGCCGCTTCAACCGTATGCAGTTCACGCCTGACATCATGCCTTCTGACGTGACGGGCTTTAGCATCTACAACCAGAAGACGCATGACTTCGAGTTCCGCCCCGGCGGCGTTATGTCCAACCTGGTGTTGGTGGACGAGATCAACCGTGCCTCCGCCAAGACGCAATCCGCCCTGCTTGAGGCCATGGAAGAACGCCAGATTACCGTGGACAACCAGACCTATAAGCTGCAAGAGCCCTTCATGGTTCTGGCCACGCAAAACCCTATCGAGCAATACGGCACCTACCCGTTGCCCGAGGCGCAGCTAGACCGTTTCATCATCAAGCTGTCCATGGGCTATCCGCTGCTTGACGAGGAACTGAAGGTTGTTCTGGAGACCAAGGCGGCCAAGGCGCGCATCAGCCCCGTGGCCAGCGCCGATCAGGTGTTGGCTCTTCGCCGCGCCGCCGAGGACGTGTTCATTTCCCCGACGGTTGCCCGCTATGCGGTTCAGATCGTCAACTCCACCCGCAACATGAAGGAGTGCAGCTGCGGCGCCAGCCCGCGTGGTTCCATCGCATTGGTTGCCTTGGCCAAGGCGAACGCCCTCATGCGTGGACGCGTCTACGTCATGCCTGACGACATTAAGTACCTGGCGCCCCATGTGCTTTCCCACCGCATCATGCTCACGCACGAGGCCAAGGTCAACGGCCGTGACTCACGTAGCATCATCATGTCCATTTTGGACTCTGTGGCCGTGCCGGCGGTTTCCGCTGCCGAGATGAAAAACGAAAACGGTGCTGACCTGGTTGCTCATGAAGTGACTGATGGCGCCAACGATTAACGTTAAGGTTTCATCAGAGCATGCCGTCTTCTCAGAAGAAAATACCTAACGCCCAAGAGCTGAAGAAGCAGGCCCGTGAGACGCGTTTTCGGATGCGTCGGGACCGCCGTCGTAAGAAAGCCATCAAGAAGGACAAAACCAGCGCGCGCCGCTTGAAGATCGTCAAGATTGTTGCAACCGTCATCGTTTTGGCGTTGTTCCTGTTTTTGGCCTTGATGGTGGGGGATAGCGAAAACCATGCCACCCTGATTGGGTGGGCGCCTTTCGTAGCGGCTGTGACGGGCGTGGCATTGGCATTTGCCTACATTCGCGTGATGGCGAAGTCGCTGACTTTCCAGGAAGAGGCCCTTTCGGGCTTCTGCGAACGCGGTGAGAGCATCCGCTTTGCCATATCGTTCACCAACAAGGCGCCACTTTTCGTGTTTCAGGCGCAAGCGTATGTGTTTGTCTCTGACATGTTTGGCAACAACGCCAGCGAAGACCGCATCTCCTTGGCGCTTGGGCCTCTGCAAACCAACGAGATTGCCCTTGATATGGTTTTTGAGCATATCGGCACCTATCAGGCCGGTCTCCAAAAGATTGTCATCAAGGACTTCCTGGGGTTGTTCACGCATGAGATTGTCAACGTGAATCGGCATACGGTCAACGTGACTCCGCACTTGCAGCTTATTGAGGACATGGAATTCTCCAATGACGCCATGCTGGAAACCACCAAGGCGGCTAAGTCAGTTCTGGCTGACTCCATGGACTACTCCCATGTGCGCGAATACGTTCCCGGCGACCCCTTAAAGACCATCCATTGGAAGCTTTCTGCCCGAACCAGCGTGTACATGACCAAGCTGTTTGAGGTCTACACCAATCCGGGCGTGGGCATTATCTTTGACTTCTATGCCCCTTCCGAGAAGGCCACTGAACTGATGTCCATGTTTGACGCAGTGGTGGAAAGCGCTTTTTCCGTTGCCAACTATGCGCAGCGCAAAGGCATGGACACCGAGGTCTTCTTCCGCGACAAACATCAGCAAAACCGGCGTGTGATTGCCTGGGGAAACGATGAGATGCCCCAGCTCATCGATGACATGCCGCGCATGTCCAACGATCCTGCCAACAGGGAAGATGCCACTAACATCCTGCGTGATCAGGTGGCTTCGCAGTATGGGCAAAACAACATTGTGGTGTGTTCCGCCAATGTTGACTCCGATTTGGTTTCCATGCTTATCGAAGCCAAACTGCATCGCCGCGCTCCCATGATGATAGCCGTCATCCCCAAAGGCATAGACGGTCGTGCGCGTGATGCCTACTGCGCGCCGCTTTCCCGTCTGGATGCAGCCGACATTCCCTACATGGTGGTTTCTGATTCCAATGATTTGGTGGCGATGGACGTATGACGAAGAAGCAATTCTTTTTGCGCAGCGCGCTGCCTGATTTCCTGCTGGTGTTGGTTGCCTCGGTATGCCTAAGCCTGACGGTTTCCTACGGCTTTGAGAGCGCTGCAGCCTTCCGCGGGAACCCGCTTGTCCATGTGGCGGTGGCCGTGCCGTTGCTGCTCATTTTGTTTGCAGGTGGCTGGTCAAAGAAGGCCGTGGCTCCGTCTGCGGTGGGCGCGGTTGCCTTCTCCGCTGTGGTGGTGGGGGCAAGCGCTGCCCTTATGCCGTCCGAGACGCCGCTGTTCGTGGATGCGCAGATAAACGATGTGGCCGATAACTATGTGATCTTCGCCTTTGTGGTTATTATTGTGCCGGTTTTGACGTATCTGCTTTCTCGGCGCAAAGTGGGCGTGCTCGTGCTGCTTTTGGCTGGCGTGCTCTCCTTTGAGCTTATCCAGTACCTTTACAAGGATTGGGTGAGCGCGCAGCCGGGCACCATCATCGCGCTTATCGGCATGGTTGCCCTGTTTTCTTTGATGGTCTTTCAGGGGTATCGGGCCAATTTGTACGCGGCCACGCGCGTGAAGCAGGCAAGCTTTGGTGCGGCAGCTGGCTTTGGCGTGCTGACCAGCTGCCTATGCATGTTGGTGGGCGTTGCAGCCTTCGTGGTCGTTATTGGCAACTTGGGGCTGAGCACTCCCGATATCAAACCCTTCCAGGACTATTATGTGCGTCCCGTGGTGGAGTATTCCGGCGTCTATTCGCAGCAGCAGGTGGAAGACCCCGACCAGACCACCGACCAGACCAACAATCAGATGAACGATTCCAACCAGGAAGCCGAAGGCGGCTCCCAGTCCCAGCAGCAGGATGATACCCAAGATCAGGGCTCAAATCCGCTCAATCAGGCCGTTCAGTTCATGTCCTCTTTCGACGTTTCCAACTGGAACGCAGCCTTTAACGCCATCTCTTATGAGCAGCTGGCATTAGGCTTCTCCTTGATCGCTTTGCTGGTGGTTGCAGCCGTGGTGGCCGCCATCCTTATAAAGCGGTATACACGTGCTTTACGGCTGAAGAAACTGCAGGACAAGGACTATTCCTATCGTATTTGGGCGTTGTACGACTTCCTGGTTAAGCGGATGCAGCGATTGGGAATCAAGCGCCCGGAACAGCTGACGCTTTTGGAGTATGCCATGGCATCCCGCACGGCTCTTCTACCATTCGCGCAGGGGACGGGCGGGGTTGACTTCCTTGCCGTCACGCTGGCCTACCAGCGTGCGTGCTATGCCAACAAGTCGGCCACCAAAGAAGACTACGAAGCGGTTGAGCGTTTCTATAACGCCTTCTTCCAAAATGCGAAGACGTACGCGGGAAAGAAGAAATGGATCCTGAAGTTTTGGGTCATCTAGTTTTCTATGAGGCGTGTTGCAAAACTATTTCCATTTAGGCATAAATTTGTACTCAATTCTTAATTTATCCTGAAAAAAAGATGTTATTGCTTATAATAAATGATGCTTATAGCAGGATAAATAAAAAGGGGCGCAAAGCCCCTCTCTTGGAGTCTTTATTGTCCTTGGATACATATAGTCCCTATCAAGGATAGGTCTATACGTAGATAGCGACAGCAGGTCGCAATTGGGTCTGGCGGCGCAAAGGCGTTGGCCGGAAAGGATTCGAAAGAAGGAGGAACCGTGAAGACAAATCACGTTTCTTTCGGGCGCCGAGCGGTAAGCGTAGCTGCTACCATCGCCTTGGCATCCAGCATGTGCCCGGTGGTTGCTGCCACGGCATTTGCTGACGATTCCGCAAGCGTGGAGGGGTATGTCACTTGTGCATCCTACCGCGCTGCAGAGCCCACGCCCGAGATTTTGGGCTTGTCCAACGTTGCCACCAACACGGCTTGGTCTGGCGTTGGCGTTTTGGATTGGGGTGCACCGTACTACTACATCTTCGGTACGAAATACAACTCCAACCCCAACCCCTACATGGTGAACGCTGTCAATGGTGGCACGCCCGCCATGGTCGTTGACTCAACTCGTCAAGGCGGCCCCACCGCTTCGCTGAACAACTATGAGACCTCCAAAGTGGTTTGGGATCTTCTGCCTGACACCATTTTGGGCAACAACAAGGGTTATGACTATAACTCCGCTGAGTTTGCTGGAGCTGCTGGTCAGGCAAAGGGTCAGACTGACTACAAGGTCTATGGCACGGATGGCAACGGCGGCGTTATCTACGACTCCACCAACATCTACACCATGATCGACTCCATGTACAACCTGGCTACCGCTGGTGAGGAAGCTGCAGAGGCTACCGGCAAGAGCCTGCGCTACGGCTCCGCTACGGCCATTGCCCAGGACTTCGAGCTGTATGTCCGCGGCACCCAGGGCTATGTTTTGAAGCAGCTGGCACAGGACAACGGCGTCAAGAAGACCGTCGCTCTGGTTAAAAACTACGATGCCACTACGGGCACCTATACGCTGGTCGCCACCGGCGTTGCCGAGGGCACCGCTGCTGCAAACCGCTACCTGGAGGCTTGCCAGGCCGTAGCCACCAACCTGGGTGACACCCTTGCTGCCGATGAGTCTGGCAACGTCACCTGCACGGCCGAGCAGCTGGCAGCTGTTGACCTGGTTCTGGTTGGCAGCCAGGCAGGTACTGAGGTTCTGTCCGACACCGAGACCATCGTGGGCTCCCTGGATGCCGACACCCAGAAGAAGACCTTCTACGTCAACAGCGCTAACGGCTCTGCTGGTTCTTGCTATGGCGTCGTGATGAACTCTGTGGAGAACGCACAGAACATCGGCCGTATCCTGACCTGCCTGTATCCTGAGTATCTGGATCAGAGCGACTGGATTGCCTACTACTATCAGAACTTCTACCATCTGAACACTGGCTCTCTGGCTGAGGTCATCGCCAATGCCATGGACGGCGTCCGCAACTGGAACAACACTGGTTCTGAGGCTTTGAACTGGGAAGAGTCCGACGTTGCTGACTACTCTGAATTCAACGTAAGCTCCAAGATCGCCGAGGGCGCCCTCTACATTGAGCAGAACGAGGATGAGCTGTACAGCTACCTGGCTCTGACGGACAACACTTCTGCCGCTCAGGCTGCAAAAGAAGCCGCTGCTGTTGCTGCTGAGGAATATGCAGACAACGCAACCGTCACGGAAGCTGCAAAGGCCCTGGAAGAGGCCGCTGCTACTGGCGATAGCGCCAAGATCGAAGAGGCCACGAAGGCCCTTGAGGACGCCATTGACAGCCTGATTGACATCAGCTCCACCGACGTCAAGTTCCCCACCTTGGGCGACCAGTTCTACACGGGCAATGCCCTGACCCCGCTGTCTGGCTCCATCAACAAGGTGAAGATTGACGGTCAGTCCACCCGTATCTATGAGGGCACTGACTACACCGTCACGTACGAAAACAACATTGAGGTTGGCACCGCCACCGCAACTTTGACCGGCATCGGCAAGTACACGGGCACCAAGGTCATTGAGTTCCCCATTTCTGAGTACGTGATGACCGTTAAGGTCAACGGTGAGGAAGTCGGCACGCTTGACCGCGACCAGATGCTCAAGCTGGCTGCTGACTCCACCGACAATACCGAGGCTGCAAAGTATCAGTATGGCACCACCGCCATCTATGTGCCTGCCAAGGAATATGTCACCATCGATGCCTTCATGGCTGCCATGGGCATTGAGGATTGGGAGAGCGCAACCATTACCGCTTCTGACGGCTTTGGCTCTACCGTGACCGCAGAAATCAACGCTGAGGGTTACTTCTTCCCGGCTCAGACTTCTGACGCCTATGCAACCGATGGTGCCGAGAAGGTCCCGGCCATCATCTCCATCAAGTATGCTGATCAGTCCATCAACGGCACCTACACCACCGCCGCTATGGCAGCTGAGGCAGCTTCCACCAAGGACATGACCGAGGTCTTCCGCCTGTTCATGGGTGGCACCGAGGAGGACTACACTGACGGCGGCCTGGCTGGCAACCGCTTCGCAACGGGCGTTTGCATTGCCGACGTTGATGCCATGATCACCTATCCCGACGTTGATACGGACGCTTGGTATGCAAAGTCCATCTCTAAGGCTTCGAAGTTGGGCCTGTTCTCGGGCTACTCCGACGGCACCTTCGGTCCCAACAACACG
>R14__coassemble_541_pt1 | contig 25422 bp, 14 predicted proteins | sample R14__metabat2_low_PE_018 | metagenome-assembled genome bin R14
CGTCTGCGCCTCTTGCGCGCTTACCCCTTAAGCAGCTCGGCCAGCTTCAGGATTTCCTGGTCGGTCATGCCGCCGCGCAGCAGGTAGGCGATGGCGCCCAGTTGCAGGTTTTCCTGTGTCACGGGCGTCTCTTGCGCAAGGGGATTTGCCTGCGCGACGCGCGTGACCGGCTTGCCCTTTGCGTCCTGTTTCTGGTCATCCACCAGGCCGCACAGGTAGCTGAGCATCTCGCCCAAGCGGCGCTCCTTGTTGGCCTGGTAGCGCACCGATCCGCGGACAAGCCCGTAAATGCTGCAGTATGAGCGCATGTAGTCGTGCCCGATGTCTTCCACCGACGTGCCGGCCAGCGCCTCCAGCACAATGCACACAAATCCGGTGCGGTCCAAGCCGTACTTGCAATGCAGCAGGTAGGGCGGCTGGTGCGTCAGCAGCTTCTGCAGCCCGCGGGCCAGCGTTTGCGCGTAGTCCAAGCTGGTGAAGTCGATCCCCAGTTGCAAGGGCTCCACCCCGCCGCGCTCATACAGCTGCGCATAGGGCAGCTGCGGGTAGTCTTCGCAGGCGCGGCGAAGCTCCTCTTCCTTGTCGGACAGGTTAAGCACGAATTGCGGCGCCGCCTGGGCGAAGCACTTGCTGGCGGCGGTCAGGCAGTGCGTGTCTTGGCGCACAGGCGACGCGCTGCGCAGGAAGGTGGCGCTTTCACGCTCATCCGGCAACGCCAACCCGCGGAAGTTCGCACACCACGCGTCATCTTGCCCGGGCAGACGGCGTACCTGCAGGTTCAGGCTGAAAACCTTGGACTCAGCCAGGTATTTGCCGCGCTTGTTCAAAAAGACGCGCGCCGTGTCGCCGGGCTGCAGGCCGGCTTCTTCCCAGGGGTTGCCGGTGACGGGGTATCCCACGCCAATGTAGGTGTAGGCGTGCGGGAAGCCGTACAGGCACGGCTGGTCGGCCGGGCCGATGAAGGAGTTGTAGTAGGGGATGTCGCGGAAGGCGAAGCCGTTGCTGAACTCCACGTCCACGGAGTCGCCGTAAAGGAAGCCCGCCCCGTTGAATACGTAGATGGGAATGCGGATTTCGATGTTGCCGAAGTTGTTTGCCAGGGCAACGGGGGCATTCATGGTGCTCATGCGACGCTTGGGCATGGTGATCACTCTCCGTCCTTGCCTTTGCCGTAAGGCGCTTCGCCGATATACAGCTCAAATGCGCGCAGCACGGAAAAATCCAAATATGTCATGCTGACCTGGTCAAGCTCCAGGCTGTCCGCAAAAGTGGCGTCAAGGGCCCTTTGCGTGCTGGTCACCTGGACCCACGGCTGGCCATCCTTCACGGCGGCATGTATCCAGCAGTGGGTGTGCTTTGGCGCCTTTGCGTACAGGGCCTGAAGGGACGTAGCAGCGGATTCGCACAGCAACATCGAAGTTTTCGCATCGACGTGGCTTAGGAAAAACCCACTCATCTGCGCCACCTTTGCCTCAATCTGGTCAAGGCGGGAAATGTGACAATCGGTTTCGTCGCACCCTTCCTCCAAGGGCTTCAAGAACACGTACGTGGAGGGGTTGAAGGGGCTTGCCTTCTTGATCACGCAGCAAATAATGACGAATACGACGATTCCCAGCACGTATGCCGCCACGCGTCCCGCGTTAACGCCCGGCACGCCGAACGGGATGGAAAACGCCCAGGTAAGCACCGGGAGGAAGCCGACAAGGTAAACGGCCGGCAAGGCCACGGCCGCAATGCGGTGCTCGGTGGATCGCAGCAACGACTGGAAGCAGGTGATCAGCGCGTTGGGCAGCATGCAGAACAGCGACACGTGCGCGCAACTGACCGCAAGGCTCAAAATTTCGGGCTGCGACGACACGAACAAGCCGCACAAGGGCTCGGTAAAAATGAAACCGATCACGAAAGGAATGGCCGTGGTGGCAACGGCCAGCTGGGTGAATGCGACGGGCAGCTGCCTGATGGCGTTGTGCATGTCCTTACCCAGCATGAGTGACGTGACGATGGAGGTGCAATACCAAAGCGGGCTGGCCGGCATATACAACATGTTGACCACGCTCGACGCGCACGTGTAGGCCGCCACAGCGAAGTAATTCCCGGTGGAAAGCAGCAGGTAATTGATCCACATGCCGGCAAACGCATTTGCCAATGTGGTGACGGCGCTGGGCAGGCCAAACGACACGATGCGCCAGCTGATGTTTGCGAAATCGCGCAAGCTCATGCCCCAGCGAAGACGTAAGGGGGACTTTCGGCTGATGACGGGGCCGATCAAGACCACCATCGACGCCAACGCGCTCAATGAGGTGGCAGCGCCGATGCCGAACATGCCCCAGTCAGTGCACGTCGCAACGAACAAGTCGCCGCCGACGTTGGCTGCAAACAGGATGCCAACCGAAACGCTGCACCAATGAGACTTGCGGTTCATCTGGCAGGCGTACATCAAGTAAGGCACTACGGCCGAAAGGTAAAGCGAAGGCGCCAAGCCGCGAAAGTATGCGCTGGTGGTGGCTATGAACTCGGCGTCGGTGTTGGCGCAAAGCACGGCGCTTAAGGGGTCGCAGAAAATCTCAAGGGCAATGATGAGCGGCAAGAACACGATGCTGACCAGCGCCAACGCGACGCTGAGCTGCTTGCCTGCAAGCGGGAAGGCCTTCGCGCCCATCGATTCCGAGCATGCGCTGTAAAGGCCCATGGACACCACGCCGGAAAACGCCGCCGGCACCAGCGCCGCCTGGTTGATGATGCCGATCGAGCCGATGGCGGTAGCGCTGATCATCGAGCCGATGATCATGTTGTCGATGAGGCGATTGGCCACAACGATGGCGGTACTCAACACCTGGATTCCCAAAAGGCGTCCGTACATGCTTTGGATTGTTCGTTTGATGGCGTGTTCCTTTCAGCTCGCTCGAGCGGCTTATGCGCGGCGCTCGGGGTGACGCTGGTAGTACATGCTCACAACGCTGCGGTATCCGGCGGCCTTCATCTGGTCGTAGGTCACGCGGTATTTCGCGGCCGACGAGGTGCCGCTTGCGGCAACGCGCAGCCAATCCTGCACCATGTGGTCGAATTTCCGCAGGTCATCAACGCACGTGATGCAATCCAGGAACGGCTCGTACATCTTCTTCAGGCGCGGCATGTCCATATAGAAGTTGATTTCCTGGACGGCCTTGGCCAGTGCCATGTTGCCAGGAACCTTGCCCTGGCGCACCATCTTCGAAACCATCTTGCACTGTTGGCGAACAGGCCCGATGAACCCGGCCATCATCTTCTTGGAAAGTCCGACCTCGGCTCCTTGAATTCTCATTCCCAGCAACTCGTAGGGCTCGTCGCCTTCAATGATGAAGGTCTTCTTGGGATGCAGCTGCAGCTTCAGTTGCTCGACTTCCTGCTTAAACGATTCCAAGATGGCTTCGGCCTCTTCGCGGCTGGAGATGACCATGGCGATGTCGTCGTAGAAGCGGGCGTAGTCAAGGCAGCGCTCGCTCATCATACGGTCAGCGTAGAAGAACACGCTGTTCATCACGTAGCTGTCCAGCGGGGTGCCCATGAAGATGTTGCCCTCGGTGGTGAAGGTTTCGCCATCCACGGTGTATTCGCCGCGGGAAAGCAGGCGCTCCAGTATGGCCAACATGGCAGGGTCGTCCGCAAGCAGGTGGCGCTGCACCTCAATCAGGACATCGCGCCTGATAGACTTCGTGAACTTGCGGATGTCGGTGCGCAAGACCACGCTGCCCGGCGTCTTGCGTGCCCGCATATGGCTGCGGATGAAGCCAGGCACGCCGCCGCGTCCGCCGGAGTACACGCCCGGCGACTCATTGGTAACCTCGGTCAGCACGTACGCCAAAAAGCCCAGCAGGAAGGACTGCTCGCGCTGGTAGATATAGCATTCGCGGTCGGTCCCGCGCAGGATGATGCGTTGGGGTACGTCAATCTCCAGCGTGCCGTCAACAAGCCCTTGCACCATGGGCATCGCTTGATCGCTCTTCCAAAACGCGTCAAAGGCGGCCGTCTTGTTCTTGCTCGGGTCAGCGCGCCTCATGTAGTGGTCGTGGTACTCCGCTTGCTTTGCGGGATCGAGCATCTTGTCGGTCAGGCTCATGAGTCTCTCCTAGTTCGTGGCGGGCGGTTGCTCAACAATGTCGAGCAGGGTTTCAAAGAAGTCTGCGCAAAGCGCCTCAAGCTGGGCGCGCGGGTACTTGGAGCTATGCTCTATGACGAAGGCCAGCCCGTCTTCGAAGTCGTGCAGCATGCCCGTGAAGTCGGCAATCACGTTGCCGTCAGCTGCGGGCAGCTGGCCCGACCACAGCGTGCGGGCGCAATCCAGCTTGCGCTCACGCGGCGGATCGAACGTGGGGCGCTGCGGCACGTACTCGAAGAACGGCAGGTAGGTGATGTTGGGGTAGCGGTCCTTCAGCATCTTGTAGGGGTAGATGGAGCGTTCCACCACGTTGACGCTGTCCTCCAGCGCGCTTGCCAGCGTTTCGTCCAGGCTGGCCGCATGCGGGTTGCACACCACCGTGAACTCGGCCATGCAGCCGATGCCCTCCTGTGCGGCGGGGGTGTAGCGCCCGTGGATGCCCGTCTTGTAGATGCTGGTGGGCTGGTCGGCAAAGCGCGTGAGCACGTGGGCGAAGATCGCATGCCCCAGCGCGCCCAACGTCAGGCCGCTGCGTTGCAGGTAGTCGTCCACCGCGGCGCGCACGCCAGGGGCGGCAACGCACAGCACGCCGGCCTCGCCTTCGCCCAGCTGGCGCGTAAGGCCCAGGGCATGGGCTTCCACCGTTTGCTGGTCCAGGGCGTCTTCGAAGTACGCCTGCGCATTTTGGTAGCGGCCAGATGCGGCGGCCACCAGACGCTGGTTGACCACGCTGATGAAGGCCCAGTCCTTGTTAGGCTGCACCGGCGCGCCGGCCGCGTTGGCCGCCAGCGCCTCCAGCAGCAAGCGGATGGTCAGGGCCACGCTTAAGGCGTCGCTGATAAGGTGGTGCGCGGCGAAGGCCACATAGGTGGCAGGGCCTGCGTCCACCACGTAGAAGCGCGAAAGTGCCTGGTCAAGGGCAAACGGTGTCGAAAGCTCCGCTTGGATTTCCTCCATGGTCTGGGTGGCCAGGCTCTTGCTTTCAACCTGGGGCACGCCGCCATCCACAAAGCAGACTTCGCCTTCACGCGTGTCGATGCGGGCGCGAAGGGCGGGATGCTCGGCTATGACGGTTGCCACGGCATCGTGGGCCTGGTCAGGCGTGGTGCCGGGCGGGCAGGGGCATACGCCCAGGAACACGTAGGCGCTTCCCATGCCCTTGTTGACTTCGTTCTCGTAGAAGTTCATGAGCGTGGGCGTGAGCAGTCCCTCGAAGGTGCCGTCATCGTGATGCCAGCCAAGGCGGATGTTGGCGTTTGCCGCAGCGTTTCCGGCGTCGGGGCCGTCTTCGCCACCAGGGGCAACAACGCTGATGCCTTCGGCCTCCAGCGCCTGGGCAATGGCGGCCGGCGTGCGGTTCTCCAAAATGGTGAACGCCTTGCACTCCAGTCCGCGCTCGGAAAGCTCCCAGGCGGCCTTCATGGCGCCCACGGAATCGCCGCCCAGGCGGATGAAGTCGTCGTTGATGCCCACCTGGCTTGCGCCCAGGACCACTTCGAACACCTCGCACAGTATGCGCTGCTCCTGCGTGGTGGGCTCAACGTAGCCGGCCTGTTGGGCCGCGGCGGTGGGCGCGGGCAGGAAGCGGCGCGCCACCTTGCCGTTGGCGTTTACGGGAAGCGCTTCCAGGCGCACCACGTAGGCAGGCACCATGTAAGCGGGCTTTTTCGCCTTGACTTCGCCCGTGACCAGCGAGAACACCTGAGCGTCATCCAAGGCGGCCTGTTCGCTTTGCGCGTCTAGCACCACGTAGGCCGCTAGCTCCTTGAAGGCATCGTGCTTCACGGCTATGCACACCACGTCCTTCACCCACGGCAGCGCGGCGATGGCGTCTTCCACTTCCGAAAGCTCCACGCGGTTGCCGCGGATCTTCACCTGGTCGTCGTTGCGGCCCAAGAAGCCCAACGTGGTGTCGGGCAGGTAGCGGGCAACGTCGCCGCTTCTGTACAGGCGAAGCGCCTGGCCAGGGGTTATGGCCTCCGTGGAAACGAAGGCGGCCGCCGTCTGCTCGGGCCGGTTGCGGTAGCCCTGCGCCAGCTGGGCGCCGCCGATGCACAGCTCGCCCACGGCGCCAACGGGGCTGCGCCTGCCTTCGCGGTCCAGCAGGTAGGTCTGCACGTTGCGGTACAGATGTCCCACGCTGCTGGAATGGGTGCGCTCGTTCACGGGAATCTGGGTGATCAGCGCCAGGGATTCGGTGGGGCCGTAGCTTTCCCACATGATGGGCTTGTCGGGCGCGGTGAATTCGCCCAGCGTCTCGCCGATGACCAGCAGGTGCTCAAGCGAACGCCCCAGCCCCTTGGACACGAACAGCTTGCCCACGTGGGTGGTCATGCACACATGGGTGGTGCCCATAAGCTGGAAGTAGTGGTCCAGCGTGGCCAGGTCCAGGCGGATGTCGCTTGGGACCACATTGATGCAGGCGCCCACAAACACGCTGCAGAACAGGCACAGCGTGTGCATGTCAAACGAAAGCGGGGTGTACAGGCTGTAGATGTCTTCGCAGGTCATGTGCGTAATGTCAATGTAGTTTTGCGCCACGTTGACGAAGGCCCGGTGGGGAATCTCCACGCCTTTGGGCTTGCCGGTGGTGCCGCTGGTGTACAGGATGCACATGACGTCTTCGTCATCCCAAACCTGACAATGGGGACGGAGGTTTTTGTCAGGTTTTGCTTGTGCAGCGTCCTGCAGGGTGCCGTCGGCAGCAAGCTTTGCCTCGATGGCCTGCACGTTTACCAGCGTGGGATGCGCGTTCTCCAGGGAGTCGACGATGCGCTGCGCGCGCTCGGCCGTGGAATTGTCCACCAGTACCACGGCGGCATCCACGTCCTCGGTCACGTAGGCAATGCGGTCGTCGGGGTGGTCGGGCTCCACGGGCACGTAGATGAGCCCCGCGGTCAGGGCGCCCCAGGCCGCCAGGGGGAACAAGTGGTTGCGCCCGGTGAAGACCACCGCGGCGCGGGTGCCGCTGTGCGGCGTAAGGTTGAGCTGATCGTCTTCCTTTGCGGAAACCTGACAAAAACCTCCGTCCCTATTGTCAGGTTCATTGTCAGGTTTGGTGTTGCCTGCGGCTTGAAGCGCGGCATCGTGCACGGCGTTTACCAGCAGCGCGCCCTGGGCGTAGGTGTAGGTGCCGCCGTCCCACTTCAGGAAGGGGCGGGCGGGGTGCGTGGCAAAGGCGTGCTGCACCGCGTCCATCACGCGCGCGACGGGGTAGGCGTGCTCGGTCTGGTTGGCCGCGTCCAGCCAGCCGCGCTGCGTGGGCGGCAGGGGCTGGATCTGCTTTAGGCGCTCGGCGGTCATCATCTGCGTCAGCACCTGCTCAAACGTGGCCTCCATGCTGGCCGCCAGGTCAACGGAGTAGCGGTCGGAGTGCTCAATGATCACGCGCACCTGGCCTTCGTCGCCTAGGACCTCAAAGGAAAGGTCGCACGCGGGCATGGACTTCTCCTTGATGTAGGTGTAGCCGATGCTACCCAGCGACGTGCCGCCGTATTCATGGATGCCGTGCGAGTACTGGAACTGGATGTCGGTGTTGGCCGAGGTGGCGGTCACAATCAGTCGCAGCGGGTAGAAGTCGTAGGAAAGCGCCTTGGCAATGATGTCGGCGCCGGCGGTAAGGAATTGCCCCACCGGCTGGTCTTCGCAGTTAATCAGGACGGGCACCGTGCGCGTGAACATGCCCACGCTCTTGCCCAAATCCAGCGTGCCGCGGCCGTCTTCGATAACGCTGAACGCCGCCTGCTTGCCGCCCGTGAACTCGGCCAGCGTGTAGGCAAAGGCGCAACCGAACAGCTGGTTGAGCGTGATGCCCTGCGAGCATGCGAACGCCGCGGCGTCCTCCAGCTTGGCGAAGGGCGCATACAGGGTGCGGTGGTGGCCGTCCTTGTTGGGACTGTCCAGCAGCGTTGGCGTCTCGGCGGCGTCGGCCAGCATCTCATTGAAGAAGGCCTTGGCGGCCGCGTAGGCCGGCGTGTCGGCCACGGCGGCCTCGAAGGTCAGCTGGCGCAGCATGCCTTCGTCGGCGGCGTCATCGGAGCCCAGCAGGTTCATGCGGGAATTGGCCAACGCGTCGGTGTTTTCCTGCTTTGCCAGGCCGGCCATCTGCACGGCGGTGGCAATGTCGCGCGCCAGCAGGCTGAGCGAGGTGCCGTCGCACACAATGTGGTGGATGTCCAAGAACAGGTGCGCGCCGTCTTCGGCCTGCACGTACAGCGCGTGCATGACGCCTTGCGTCAGATCGAAGGGCGCCACGAAGTCCTCAGCGTCTTCGGGCGTGCCGCATGCCACCTGCGGCTGCAGGTCATAAATAAGGTGCGGGATGTTCTTGTGCAGCTCCACGCGGCCCTTGAGGACGGGGTGGCGTTGCACCAGGTAGTCGATGATGCCCTGCACGTCCTGATGGGTAAAGCCTTGCCCCAGCAGCAGGTCAAAGGGCAAGTTGTAGCGGGTGGAGGTCTGCGTGGCGGACGTACCGCTTCCCAGGTAGATGTTCCACTGGCTTTCGGTTAGGGGGCAGCGGTCGGCAAAGCTGTAGGCCAGCTTGTCCACCTGCGGCAGCTCGTCGGGGCCAGGGTTCTCGATGGCGGCGGCAAGGGCGCGCGGCGTGGCCAGGTCCAAAATGCGGTTGGCGCTTAAGTGCACGCCGAAGGTGCGCGTCAGCTGCTGCTGCAGGGCCATGGCGCGCAGCGAGTCGCCGCCCAGGCGCATGAAGTCGTCGTCGGGGCCAACGTTGGCGTTGCCCAGCACCTGGGAAAACACGCGCATGACGGCGGTTACGGTGTCGGGAGCATCGGCGCTGGCGGCTGCATCCGCGGCAGCGCTTGCGGCGTCGGCGTCGGCTGCGCCCAGGGCGGCCTCAAGCAGCGCGGGCAGGCTGGCGCGGACAATCTTGCCGCTGAGCGTCTTCTGGAAGGCCTCCACCTGCGTGAAGGTGACGGGCACCATGTAGGCCGGCAGCTTTTGGGCCAGGGTGGCGGCGAAGGCGCCTTCGTCCACGGTTGCCCCAGGGGCGCAGGTGTACAGCGCGCGCAGGCAGTCGGGATTGTGCGGGTCGGGGCAGGCAGCGGCATCCATGACGCCCGGCACGGTGCCCAGGGCGGCTTCCACTTCCTCCAAGGCCACGCGGTTGCCGCGCAGCTTGACCGTGTTGTCCATGCGGCCGCGCACTTCCACACGCCCGTCTTCGCAGGCTAGGGCTGCATCGCCGGTGTCAAGCACGCGCTGGCCCGAAGGTAGCGTGCGCACGGCGTTGCTGGCGCGGCCGGCGTCGTTGACGTATTCGCGCAGGATGCCCGGGCCCGTGAAGGTCAGGGCGCCGTCGTCGGCCACGTCAAAGGTGCTGCCGGGCAGAAGCGGGCGCACCTGGTTGTTTTGCCGCGCGTCTCCCCAGCCCATGATGGGGCATTCGCTTGCGCCGTAAACGTTGGCAACATAGGTGTGCTCAAGCTTGCTGAAGTCGAAGCGGTTCATGTCGCCGGCTATGACCACGCAGTCAAACGTGATGTGCGGTGCCAGGGCGTTTAGCAGGCCCGGCACGGCGATGGTGGTGTTTATCTGGTTCATCTTGAGGTATCCCACCAGGCCGGCGGCGTCGCGCAAGAGCGCTGGATCAATCAGGTGCACCGTCACGCCGAACGTCTCCAGCGTGTCGAACATCGACATGACCACGGTCGGATCACAAAGCGCCGCATGGGTGTAGTGCCCGGCGCCAATGACGTCAAAGAACACGCGCTCAAGCGGAAGGCGCTCAATCCCTAGCCCCTTCGCGTAGATGTCACGCAACACGCAGGCCAGCATGCAAAATATCGTGCGGTCGTGCAGCATGCCCTTGGGCTTGCCGGTGGTGCCGCTGGTGAACACAATGAAGCCGGGATCGGTGTCGCGCAGGTTTATGTTCAGGCACTCGGGCGCATCTTGGTGCGCCGAAAGCGCGCGTGCCACGAAGTTATCGTCGATAACCAAGCCGGCGCCGGAGTCTTCCAGGATGGTTGCGCGCCGCGCCTCGGGCAGGGCCGGGCTTAACGACACGAACACGGCGCCAACCGCAAAGCATGCGATGCGCGCGGCGTGGTGTTCCATGACGCGCCCCAAGTCGATGGCGACCACCTGGCCAGGCTTTATGCCGCGCTCTAGCAGCTCGGCGCCAAGGGCGTTGACCACGGAAACGTATTCGCGGTAGGTGGTTTTGCGGTTGCCTTGGTGATCTATGACCGCTAGGCGTTCAGGGAAGGACCTCTTTGCGTTGAAGAAGTGCGTAAGAAAGCGCACAGACCAATCATCCACGTGCTGTCGTCGGATTACCATGGTGAGCCCCTATTCAAATAAGCTGGGAGGCAAGTGGGATAAATCCCAATCTGAATGGATGAAGGGCCGTTCGGGCGGAATCTTGCCGTTCCACATAAAGCCCGAAAAGCCAGTCATGGGCAAGAACGCAAAAGCGCAGCCTCCCAGCAAGTGCCTATTATAGCAACACGAGGCGGCAAATGGGCCCGACATTAGAACATGATGCTAGGGACGGTTAAGCCTAGGCAAGGAAGCGTTGGCGCAGCGCCTCCTGTTGGTCGGGCGAAACGCCCAAGGCGCGCTCCAAGTAAGTTGGCACATCGCCGAAGGCGTCTTCGATGGCGTCATAGGCCGCTTGCAGGTGCGGCCGCGGGTCATCGGGGGTGCTGTGGGCGTAGCAGGCGGCGTAGTGCTCCACGATGTCGGCCCGCTGGGCGCCCAGGATTTCCAGCATCAGGGCGCACACCACGCCGGTGCGGTCGGTGCCTTGGGCACAGTGCCAGGCCAGGGCACCGTCACGCGGCGTCAGCGCCAAGCTGAAGAAGCGCCCCAAGGTCTGCTGGTTGTTGGCGTCAAGCACCATGGCGGCATACATCTTTTGGAACATGGGACCGGGGTTTGCCCACAGCTTCCGGCGCATGCGTACCCAGGCGGGCCCGAAGGAGCGCTGCCACGTTGGCATGAGCAACCCCAGCCCGTCCACTGGCAGGTTGACGGTGGCACACGGAGCGCAGGCGCTTTTTGCCCCGCGTGAGAAGGCTCCGAACTGTGAAGGAATCTCCGCGCTGGTGCGCAAGTCGACCACCAGGCCGAAGTTGCAGGCATCCATCAGTGTTTTCCAGTCTTGCGCATCAATGCCGTCAAACTTCGCGCAGCGGAAAAGCATGCCGGGGGCAATGCGCCCCGCCTTTACAGGCACTTCGCTTAGGTCATGCAAGTTAAGCTGGCTGGCAAGCTGCTCAAAGCCGGCGGTTGCGTTCTTCCCGCCCGCCTTGGCGGCAAGGCGTTGCTTGACGGCGGCGCGCTGGTCGGCGGGGTTGCCCATGTCATGCGTTGGGCTACGCATCTTCGTCCTCGGCTTCCTGCAGGGCTTGCGCCTTGGGCGTGCCGTAGGGCACGAAGGCCTCGAAGTGATAGCGCGAGGTGCGCAGCGGGAAGCGGCCGAACATCTTGAACTCCACCACGCGGCGCCTGCTGCGGGTGCAAAGCGTGGTTATGCCTGCGTTGAGAAGGCGTGTGACCAGCTGAAACACGAACACGGTCTCACCCACGACCACCACCGCTTGTGGCTTCATGGCGCAGATCTTGGCGCAGTAGTCGTCGGCGTAGGCCTCGGTTTGCTCAAGGGTGGTCTCGGGCCCCAGGTAGGGAAGGGGCAAATCCACTATTTGCCCGTAGGGGCGGGCGGCCTCAAGCTGCTCTTCGGGCCACAGCTTGTTTGATGGGTGGTTGGATACGTTTACCAGCAAAGCAGCCTCTTTCCTGCTTGATTGTTTTCCCCATGCTACCAAAAGATGGCGGGTCGGGAAGCCTTCAGCTGCCGCGCTTCTGGCTGGCTTCTCCTCAAAGAAGGTGCGCTTTGGACCCGTGTGGAGTGCGTCCAAGAAGGTAAAATGGTCCAAGGCGTCCATCTTGACGCGCGGCACCACTCTACCGATGAAGGAGCACCATGCCCACTCTTTGTAAGCGCTGCGGACAGGTTGTCTTCGCCACGCTTTTGCTGACGCTTATTGCGCTGTTTTGCCAGGTAGCGTGGACTGTGCCCGCACTGGCCGCCTCCGATGACTCCAGTTGCTGCTACTTGAGTGAACAAGACTATCAGCGCTACCAACAGGACGGCACGCTTGAGGACCGCCTTGCGTTCCAGGAGGCCTTGGGACAGGACCACCAACAAACCACCAGCGCCCTTATCCAGGCCGTGCAACAGCGCAGCTTTTTGGCGAATGACCCAGACGCCGACCCCTCAGAGCTTTCGGCGCTGTCCAGCGTCCCCTCCAATTGGAAGAGCGGCATGCCGAGCACGGGCACGGCGAAGGTGGTTGGCCTGCGCATTGCCTTCCCCGATTATTCCTTTGACGAAGACGACACCTTAGAGGCCATGGACGCCATGATCAATGCGCCGGCCGAAAGCGGCGCAGCCACCTTCCCTTATGAAAGCCTGCATGCCTACTACCAGCGCGCCTCTTACGGAAGGCTGGACATCTCGGGCACGGTGTACGACTACACGGCGCAGCATCCGCGCGACTACTACACGGGCAACATCAATGCCTTATACACCGAGGCGCTGCAGGCTCTTGACGCCACGGTGGACTTTTCCCAGTTCGACGGCAACAAGGACGGCATCATCGACGCCATTTACCTGCACTTTGCAGGTCCTAATTCGGGATGGGCCACTACCTGGTGGAGCTCCGAGAGCACGCGCCACCTGGGCACCTTCGACGGTGTTGAAACGGGCGCCACGGCAACGCTGCACGAAAGCAGCGCCACGCTCGTTGGGCACCGAACCGTCATCCATGAAACCGGACACGTGCTGGGCCTGCCGGACCTTTATTCATACTCCCAGGGGTACACGGCGTATAGAACTGGAACGCTGACCTGGGACCTGATGGAAACGAACCAAGGCGACACCAACGCCTACTTCAAGTGGCTGCTTGGTTGGATCGACGACGACCAGGTGATTCGCGTGATCGCTAACGACCAGGGCATCACGGTGAAGAAGGGCAGCCAGGTGGTTGCATCCGTTGCTGCGGATGCGGCGGGCGAATCGTCGATCGATCAGGCCTTGCAGGCGCTTTCCACCGACCAGATGACGCAAACCGGCGGGTTCATGGTCATCACGAACAAGGAGCAAAGTCTGTTCAGCAGCTTCTTGATGGTGCAATATGACATCCCCGCGGGAAACCAGCCGCGCCTGTATTGGGACGAAAAGGCGGGCAGCGCGCAAGCCTTGTTGGCGGGTTTTCGCGTGTATAACGTGAACGCCCAGCTCAACGATGAAAAGACCGACTGGGAATATCGCAACACCGACGGGCTGGAAAACGCAAACCTGATCCAGCTGTTGGACCTCGACATAGACAAGAATCACGTCTCGTCGGCCTCGAGCGACCAGGTCGTGGTGGCTGCTGGGTCGTCTGACGGTGGCTTCCATTGTTATTTGGCGCCGGGGGAGTCGCTTTCCCCGAAAACCCGACCGTCCACCAGCTACCGGCAAAGTGTCTTTTCGGGATTCACCGGCCTGACGTTGACCGCGGTTTCGGCGGAAAGCACGGGCGGAACCTTGCGCATCGCGTATAGCTCCGAGGATAAGCCCGATATTGATTCGTTCACCTTCGAGCCGTTGCAGACAACGCTTTCCAACCAATGCACGCTGCAGCTGAAGGCTTCCTGGGGCATCGAGACCAACGGGAATTTGGCCACTGGCAAGGTGAAGGTGGGCGACCAGGAATATGACGCGCGCCTCACTGCCGATGGTGAAACGCTTTCGGCCAGCGTGACCATTCCCGATGCCAAGCTGGAGGAAACCGACACGGCGAAGCTGGTGATCCCGGCAAACATCATCATCATTGGCTGGCAGAATGATGCGCCCATATACAATGTCGAGATGTCGTTCGACCTCAACGTTGGCCCCGTGCTGTCCTACGATGCGTCGGGCCAGGTGGGAAGCATCGTCAGCGAAGCGGGCTATGTGGTGTCGCAAAGCAACGTCATAAGCGTTGATGGCATGGCTTACGCGATCGTGATTAGGGATTACAAGCCGCAGCTGCTCAGCGTGAAGGTGGGGGATTTCAGCAACCCGACCCTGACCGACCTGTCCATCACCGAGGAATGGCAGCAGATGGGCTATTACCGCAGCTTGGTCTTGAAGGACATCGGCGGCGGGCGGGCCCTCCTGAAGGTTGTCAGGATGGTCAACGTGGAGCCGGTGGTGGGGCAATCCGCAGGCGACTCCTCCGACGGGCTAACCTCCTATAACGCTGGCGGCACGGTGGTCTACCAGGACGTTTTCTACTGGATAGACCTGGCCACGGGGTCCGTTTTGGCCTCCAGCCCAGGAAGTGACGAAGGCCAGAGCCTGCTGGCGGCCAAAGACAGCGCCACCATGCAGGCTTACAGCATCGTCAAACAGGGAAGTCAGGTCTTGGTGACGGGGAATTCCGTTGCGGCCGACGGCACCGTCACGCAGCAGAAGGTGGCTGTTGCCGAAGCGGATGGCTGGAGTGTGCAGGGCTTTTCGCAGAATGGAGCCGGGGATGCCGTGCTGGTCCGTATGATCAACGATTCCGTGCCGGGGAATCGCCAGAGCAGGGTTTGCGTTTTGAGCATGGATGCCTTTGTTGCCTTGGCGGCCAAGGACATGACGACGGCTGATCTTGAGGCGGCATCTGACCTGGGTGTATTCAATTTGCCTGAAGGGACGTATTTGGCTTGCGGCCTGTTGCCGGACAGCACGCTGGTGGCTTACTACCTGACGTATGACGGCACATCCTCGGCCAGCTGCATCGGCCGCTTCGACCAACAAGGCAACTGTTTGGGATCTCTGAGGTCCTCCGAGCTCAACGAGGTGACGATCGATCCCAGCTGGAACACGGTGGTGGTCAGCCCCGATGGCACGCAGGTGGCCCTTTCGCGCGCAGGAAGCATCGAGAACAATTGCCGCGATGGCGAGTCCGTCATTGTTGCGGTTGATGACCTGACCGGCAAAACGGCGCAAGGCGAAGACCCCGACCTGCTTTCCGAGTACGGCAAGTTCGTCTATAACGACTGCTCCTTTGGCGGCACCTGGGTATCGGATGCCACGTACCTGCATTTCTCGTGGGAGATCATCGGCAACCCGCTGTATGCCTTGCCCAACAAGCAGCTGGACTGGGCGATGGTTGACCTGTCCGTTAACCCTGACCCAGAACCTGACCCAGATCCTGACCCCACGCCTGACCCTACGCCGACGCCCGATGCTGATGACACGACCGACAACGGCTCCTCTGCCAAGGGCGATGCCTCAAGCGGTCAGTCTTCGGCAAGCAGCAAGGCCACGCCTTCCACGGCCGACGCTTTAGACGGCGTGGGCGCCGTGCTGGTTTTTGCGGCCTTTGCCGCTGGCGGCCTTTTGGTGGCTGCTCGGAGAAGAATCTCCCGCTAGTGCGAGCTATTTCCCAAGAGAAAGGCGCCGTTATCTGCCATAATTAACCCACCTGGATACACGTGCAAAAAAGGAAGAACGTCTATGGTGGCCATCAGTAAAACCGCAAAAGCGGTCCTCTCAGTCTTTGTGGCAATTACGCTGACCTTTTGGGGGTTCAGCACAACCAGCATTCAGGCGCTGGCGGACACGCTTTCGGCCGATACGGTGACCGTCCAGGGGACCAGCTCAGAAGGGGACTCCATCGATGGCGTCACGCCCACCAGCAATGAGCTGAACGCGGTCTTCCATTACCGCGATTCGTACTTCTTCCAGGATTCGCACACCTACAACCCCTCGCTTGCCACCATGTCGGGCAATCTGGCCCGTGCGGCCTATGACATCGGCGATACCGAGGCGGACTTCCCCATTGGCTATCAGAACTTGGAAACGCTGCTGGAGGACTGCGGCTTTACCAACTTCGAAGCCAACGAGGGCTATAAGATCAAGCCTGAAAGCGACTCCATTGGCGTGGGCATTGCCATGAAGAATGCCACCGTCAACGGCGAGAGGCGCACCATCATTGCCATCGGCGTGCGCGGCGGCAACTATGGCGCCGAGTGGTCGGGCAACACGAAGCTTTCCGATTCGGGCGAAGCCCAGGGCTTTGCCACGGCGCGCGACCAGGTCATCGCGTTTCTGAACCAGTACCTGAGCGCCCACGAGAGCGAGATCACGGAGCAGCCGCGCATTTGGATTGCTGGCTTCAGCCGCGCCTCGGCCACGTCCAACCTGACCATGAACTTCATCAATTACGCCATTGAGAACTGCAACAACCCGGTTGCTGCCGCACAGGCTACTGGCATCGGCACGGCGTCCGCGGCGTATTCCAACATGTACACGCTGGCCGAGCACATGGCGCGTCTCAAGGCAAACCAAAGCAACATGTATTGCTATGGCTTTGAGGTGCCTGCCGGCGGCGTGAAGAAGGGCGAAGGCGGTTTCAACGCAGTGGCAGACGACAACGGCAACATCTGGAACGCCATCCATAGCGAAGACGTCGTGCCTATGGTGGCTCCTTCTTCGTGGGACTTTGTGCGCTACGGCACCGACGTCAACCTGGTGGAGGAGACCACGATAAGCGGCACGGAATACAGTTCGGTTTCGCTGGATGCCTTTTACGAGTAGCTCAACAATCTGGATTCGAGCATGGTCACAAAGTGGAAGAACCGCGAATTGACAACCGGGTTCGTCAATTACACGACCGGTTTCGTCGATCTTCTTGAGTATTGGAAGTTCGGCTGGAAGCCATACAGCGCTGTCGTGGTTATGAAAAGGAAATATGACACTGCTGCCGAATGGCTCAACAGCCTGGTCACCTATGTGGCCAAAGTCGGCAATTCGCGCTCGTATTACGCCGAACATCTGCAGCCGACCTTTTCCATTCTTGCGGCATTGGTCTTCAACGGCGGCAAGGATGCTCTGATGACAGGCTTTGGCCATGCGGCTGACAACATCGACTACAAGCAGATTGCGCTGCTGTTGAACTCCGCCGAGGTGACGGACTGGCTTATCCCTGATTCGCAAGTTCAAGCATCCCGCAAGCTGCTCAAAGGCATGATCTCCGACAAGCTGCAGATTGCCTATGAGATTATGGAGCAAAACGGCGCAATCTCCAGCGATGAGCTGAGGACGCTCAAAAACGACGCTGGCTACATGGCCGACTTCCTTTATGAGTTGTTCTTCCAGGATTATCGCGAAACGGGCGCTATGCGCATCGGCACGCTTGTGCGTTATATGAGCGAGCTTTTTGACGTGCACGACATGGGCGTGGTGCTGGGCTATCTGCAGGCACGCGACCCCAACTACTCAAGCTCCGACGACCAGGTTGTTCAGCAGCACGAATTCGAATTCGGCGACAGCCTGCCCGAGGGTGCCACGGTTGAGATCTTCACCCAGTTCAGCAACGACAGCTCGGGGGGCGGATACCGAATCGGAACCGTCACCAAAGAGGGCTTGAAGTTTGACAACAGCCAGTTCGAAAAGGATTTTGGGGACCTTATTAGCTGCATCTCCAACGACGCTGGCCAGAAACTGTACGTGGATTACGATGCCGTCACCAAGCTGGGTTGCAGCTACTTAACTCTGAGAGTGACTATGGCCAGCGGCAAAACGGGTGATGTGAGCGTCAACTACACCAACGCCAACTCCACCAAGATGAAGACGGCGAAGAGCACCGGCTGGATTGACCCGACGCAGGATTTCGAGCAGCAGGCCATAACTCTGACCAGCGATAACGCGCTGATCATCACCTGCCAAAACGACAGCGTGGAGGCTCAGGCCACCAAGAGCATCCCGCTGAAGTTGAACTACATGACCTACGACGCTGACGCAACGGGCCACTACCGCACCATCGACAGCTCCACGATCAACCCCACCTTCGACGTGACCGAGAATGGCGATGCAATCTCGTTTAACAGCGGCTCTAGCTTCTATGCTGGCCGGTCCTACGACTTCACGGTCAGCGGTTTGGGCATCGACTCCAAGGCTGTGGGCATCTACAAGCAGCAGTTCAACGAAGACGGCACGCCGGCCATGTCAGATGGCGTATACGTCTTCGACCACTTGAGCGAGTCGTCGAACCTGGCGTTTGACGCCACTTATGCCGACACCGTGTACAACTACACCGTCATCGTGTCTGACGAAGACGTGCAGAAGACAAACTTCAAGGCCTGCATGGAGGACCTCAATAGCGGGCTGAGCGAAAAGCGTGCGTCGGGCATCACCGTTGAAGACGTGAGCCGCGGGCAGACGGCGACAAGTGACAATTCTGGCTGGATCGATGGCGTTGACTTTGCCGTGGGCGACTTGATCAAGGTCACCATCGGATCGGCGGACGTGGGATACCGCTTCCTCAAATGGAGGTTTGCGGTTGACGCCTCCACGCCGTTTGAAAACAGCGACAACGTTTCAAAGACCATTTACTTCTATATGCCTGATCATGATGTTGAGCTGCACGCCTATTTTACGAAGGCAGATAGCGAGTCCTCGGATATGCGCTATGTGGACATCAGCACCACGGCTGGCTGGGCGGTAGGCATGGATGTCGAGGATTGCGGCTGGAAGGCGGTCTATACCGAAGGCAATGACGCTTATCTGGTTTACACCTCCAAGGTGTTCACGGGTATGAGCCAGTCCTCGGGCAAAGGCCAGTATGCCTACCTGCAAGCTGCTGAGTATAGCCGCGGCGCAGACATGACCATGTATAAGTTCAAGGAATGGCGCGTTGTCTATAACACCCAAAGCGAAGGCGCGGTCGAGGTGGGAGACATTGCCCGCAAGGTCACCGGAGACGCCGAGAACGGGTATGTGCCGGTCGAGGGGTCGGATTACTGCCCCAATGGCTCCACCGACCTTATTCTGTGCCTTTCGAACGAAGATCTGAAAGAAGACGTGACGGCTGTACCCATCTACGAGCCGGTGAAGTACTCCTATACCATTACCTTGAGCAACGGAGAGGTGCTTGAGGGTGAATCGCTCCCGTGGACGTGGGTAGAGGTCAAGGACGTGCTGCCAGAGGATTGCACTCTGCAGTCGTGGTCGGTATACAACGATAGGGCCACGTATGACAACGCCGACGCCAATGGCGGTTTGCTTGAGACAATCACCCTTGATGACGAAGCGACCGAGTCAATCTGGGGTGTTTCCGAAGGCAAGCTGGTGTTTGAGGTGATGAGCGGGCCGGTGCGCGCTTATGCCAACACCGTTAAAAATCATCACACCGTAACGGTTGAGTCGGGCGGGTATGTCTCGGGTGATACCACGCAGTTTGCCCCAGGCGATACCGTCACCTTGAAGGTGCAGTGCGACCCGACTGAGACGGTCACCGGCTGGACGGTGGTTGAGGACGGATCAACCTTGGACGCGCAAGGCAAGGACACGTCGGGCTCTGGCCTGTTCGACACCTTCACCTTCACCATGCCTGATCATGACATTACGCTGCGCGCCATCACTGAGTCAAACGTGTACACGCTGAACTACTACAACGCCACGGTCACCCTTTATGACAAGAGCGACAGCGAAAGCACCCTGGAAGGCACGGGCAGCGCTGATGTCAGCGGCGGCAAGGTGCTGTGCTTCAAGCCTTATCCGGCCCAAAAGGAGGGGACGGAGCCTTCGTTTGTTGCCGTTGCCGAGGACGGCGAGCAGATTTCGTATAGCACCATGCCTGATGGCTCCATCTATGTTCAGATGCCGCTGAAGAACGCCACGATAGGGTTCGTTTTGGAAACGGATGTTACGGTCAACACCGGTCTGGTGTACAACGGCCAGGCGCAGGTGGGCATTGCGGCAGGGCAGTCCTACACGCTCAGCGTTCCTGAGGGCGGCGGATGCAGCTTGGACCAGAGTGGCAACGCGGTGGCCACCAACGCGGGCACGTATAAGGTTACGGCTAAGCTGAAGGAAGGTTATCGGTGGAGCGACGGCACCACTGGCGATAAGACCATCACCTGGGCTGTTGCCAAGGCACCGCAGCAGGCCTTGACGCTTAGCTGCGATGAAAAGGTGTCCCAAGGCGACTCCATTGCGCTAAGCGCTTCCGGCGGCGATGGCGATGGCACCATCACCTATACGGTGAAAAGCGCCAGCGGCTGGGGAGAGGCCGAAGTGCAAGGCGCAAGCCTTGTGGGCGTGACCCCGGGCATTGTGATTGTTACCGCCACGAAGGCGGGGGATGCCAACCATGGGGCCGTTACCTCGGCGCCGGTGTATGTGCGCGTTGTTTCGGACGATGATGAGGCGGGCTACGTTGTGGTTTCGGGCTGCGATGAGCTCATAACGGGCGACGCCGATGTCATTGACGCCACGATTGATGCCAGCGATTGGGCGCACGTTGAGCGCGGCTACTCCATCACCGTCTCCGCCGCCGTTGAGGACATAACCGACGGTGGAGTGAGCGATCCCGTGAAGGAGGAGGTTGCCCAGGCGGCAAGCGGATATACCGTTGAGCAGTACTTCGACATCAGCCTGCTGCGCACGATGACTCACTATGAGGACGGCCAGATCGTCAAGGTTGACGAGGAAAACGTCCGCTTTGCAGGCAAACCGCTGACCTTCAAGCTCAAGATTGCCGACAGCCTGGTGAACACGGACAGCTCGAAGGTGCGCACGTATAAGGTCATAGCCCGTCATGTGGACGGCGAAGACAGCCTGTGCCAGGTCATTCCGGCCACCTACGACGCCGATACGCAAACGGTGACCTTCGAATCCAGCGAGTTCTCGCTGTTTGCCATAGCCTATCAGGATACCGACGTGCCGGCGCCTGACCCTGACCCGGATCCGACGCCCGATCCTGACCCGGACACCAACACCAACACCAACACCAACACCAACGTCGTGCCTGACAACACCAATGCCAACGCTAATGGTGCGCCCGCCAACGGCAACGCGACGTCGGGCAACTCCGCAGGTACGGCTTCGACGGCAGCCACCGGGGATAACCTGGGCACGCTGGCTTTGATGGCCCTGCTGTTGATGGCTCTTTCGGCTGGAGTTGTCGTCTTCGTCCGCAAGGTTGGGCGCAAGGAATAACGTAAAAGCTGGATAGAGGTCTGAAAGGAACAGCCATGGAATTTACCGACGTTGTCAAGAACCGCTACTCGTGCAAAAAGTACAGCGAACGCCTTGTTGAGGAGGAGAAGCTGCAGGCTATCCTGGAGGCTGGGCGTGTGGCTCCCACGGCTAAGAACCTGCAGGAGCAGCGTGTGTACGTGTTGCGGTCTCCCGAGGCGCTGGCGAAGGTCGATCAGCTGACGCCGTGCCGCTATGGTGCGCCGCTTTGCCTGATGGTCGCTTTCGACGCAGGCAACGTCTACACCTACCCTGGCGAGAAGCGTGATTCCGGCATCGAGGACGCCACCATCGTGGCAACGCATATGGTCCTTGCCGCAGCAAACGAGGGCGTTGATAGTTGCTGGGTCAACTTCTTCGATCCTGAGAAAGCTGCCCAGTTGTTCGAATTGCCGGAAAACGAAGAGGTCCTTATGCTGCTTGACTTGGGCTATGCCGCCGAAGGGGCTGGCCCGCTGTCAAACCACGCATCGCGCAAGGCTTTGGCGGAAACGGTTGCCTATCTTTAAAGCCACAAAAAAGGACGCCTGGCGGGTAAACCAGGCGTCCTTTTCCTTGCAAAGCCAATTTGAGGCGTGCGAAGCGCTATGAGACCTTTTTGCCGTTGACGGTGGCGGTGCCCAGGTCGGAATGCGCGGTTATGCTGTCGAAGTCGCCGTTCATGTCGATGCTGCCCATGTTGGTTTCTATGGTGCCCGAAGCAAAGCCGATTTGGGTTCCGTTCACGTCGCCCATGTCGGCTTCGATGTTGACCGTTTGGAACACGCAGTAATTCATGTTGATGCTACCCAGGCTGTCTTCGGCCTTAAAGCTTTCCACGACCAAGTCGGACAAGGTCATGTTGCCCAGGCTCAGATCAAGATCCATGTTGGAAAGCTTGTAGTCCTCCGGCACGGTTATGACTACGCCCCAGTCTTCATTGGTCCCGACGTTGTTGAAGTCGCCGTTGTGCTTTACGACCAGTTTGCCGTTGGTGCACTCGACCGTTGGCGCGTAGGCTTCGGGATACGTGGCGGTTACGGTAAAGCCGTCGCCCTTGGAGATGATCAGATCGCCAATGTTAAGGTCCACCTCCACAGCGCTGACATCGGTGAAGTTGTAAGACTTCGCGGTGGGAGTCGTGTTGGTGTTGGTAGTGGTGGTTGTGGTGCCGTTGGCGTTGATGGTGGTGGTATTGCCGTTAGACGTCACCGTTATCGTGCCTGAGCAACCGCACAGGCATCCGCCGACGCACAGGGTGGTGGCAACGGCAACCGTTGCCAGGAAAAGGCCTTTTTTGGATTGGAGCTTCTTGGTCATGCGATGTTCTCCTTACTGCTCATCTGGCGGGGATGCGCTTTCTTGAGGCGCAAGCAGAAACAGCGCTGCAAGCAGGGCAAGCAGCGCTTGTCTCAGACGCGAGGCTTCCGATATACGGGAAGCTTCTTTTTGGGTGGGCATCCTTACAGCTTAAGGCCGCCGAGCACGTTGCCCAAAAGGCCGCTGATGGCGTCTTCGCCGCCGATCTTGGAGAAGATTTCCTCGGCATGCTCCTTGGCCAGCTCCAGCCCGCTGTCCTGGGCCAGCTTCATCAGATCGTCGGGGCTGCCAGCCTTAGAGGCCATCTCCATGATGTTCTTGACGTCGTCTTCGCCAAGGCCCTGCAGAAGCTTCATGATTTCGTCCATTGGGGGGTTCCTTTCTGTGAAGGGGTCAGTGAGTGCATTATAGCGCACGCTGTGGTTTCGGCTGGCAGGTGCGGACGCTGCTGGGGGTGTCGGTCAGATGCGTTTTTTGCAAATTCGGTTTTATCAGGGACTTTTGATGATAGTCTGGCGCTAGCGACAAGCACGGCTCTAAAGGCGGGCTTTGTGCCTGCCTTGAACTGCGAATTAGTTATGCTTTAAGAAAGGGCTGCTCATATGGCTGCTGACAAGCTTTTCTTGGGGAACATCATCACAATGGAGCCGGGTCATCCGGTGGCTCAGGCGCTGACAGTCAAAGATGGCCGCGTGCAGTTTGCGGGCTCGGTCGAAACGGCGCGTGCCCTGTGTGACGATGCCACCGAGGTCGTGGACTTTGGCGACAACTACATTTACCCCGGCTTCATTGAGGGCCATTGCCATCCCGATATGGCCGGCACGCGCATCAAGCTGCAGGCCGACTTGACCGCTGGCGAGACCATGCAGGCTTACGTGGAGCTGATGGATGCCTTCATCAAGGCCAACCCGGGGCTTGATGAGTACCGTGGCGCCGGCTGGTGTGAGCGCGAATGCAAGCCGACGGCGGCCATGCTTGACGCTATTTGCCCCGATGTCCCCGTCGCTCTGCTGTCGGTTGACGGCCACTCCTTCTGGTTTAATACCAAAGGCATGGAAAAATACGACATCAATAAGGAGGCAGCCGACTATTGGGGTACCGATATCATCCGCTTGAACGATGACGGCGTGCCCACGGGTTATATTTCGGAAGGCCCCACGATAAAGATTATCTTAAGTGCCCGCTACACCGATGAACAGCGAGATGCGGCTTATTTGGCATGGCAGGACTTCGCCTTCGAGCATGGCCTTACGGCATGCTTGCACGCAGGCATTACCGAAAACACCTGCAAGATATATCAGCGCCTGGAGGCTGCCGGCAAGCTGAAGATCTACACCTTCGGCGTCTTCATGATCGATGAGCACTGCGAGGACTACGTGGCCGAGGTGCAGCGCGCCAAGGAACTGGCTGCCAAGTACAACAGCCAGCATTTCCAGGTTGTGGGCATCAAGATCTTCATGGACGGCGTGGTGGAGGCCCATACGGCCTGGATGTGCGAAGGCTACGAGGACGATCCCGAAAACACCGGCGTCAAGCGCATGTGCAACCCAGAGACGGTGACGGAGCTTTTTGCCGCCGCCACGCGCGAGGGCTTCTTGGTGCATTGCCACACCATAGGCGACGGCGCCATCAAGTTTGCCGTGGACTGCATAGAGGCCGCCGAAAGGCAGACGGGCGACTATTCAGCCCGCCATGCCCTGTGCCACCTGCAGATTATGCGCCCCGAAGACGTTCAGCGCATGGCCGATTTGCGCATTGTCCCGGTGGTGGCGCCGCTGTGGGTTCCCAAGCACCCGGTGTATTACCCGCAGGCCGTTGAGGAAATCGGAGAAGAGCGCGCGGCCCATATGTATCCCATCAAGTCGTTCATTGATGCGGGTGCGCCAGTGGTCTTCCATAGCGACTACCCGGTTTCCACCGCCATGAGCATTCCGAAGTCGATGTATACCGCAGTGCGTCGTACCGATTTGGAGAACGGCGATGCGGGCATCCACTGGCCCGAGCAGTGCATCACGCGCGAGGAAGCGCTGGCGGCGCTTACCTCAAGGGCGGCTTACAGCATGAAGCAGGAAGGTCAGTTGGGCATGCTGGCGTTGGGATATCGCGCCAACATGACGGTCTACGACAAGAACTTCCTGGAGGACGACTTAGCGGAAGTGGGAACATCGCAGCTTTTGGCCACGGTGGTCGACGGGCAGATAGTGTACAGCGCCTAGGGGCGACATGACTTTAAGGGAAGAGCTGAGAACAACCTTCTTCAAGCCCAAGACCTGGGCTTTTTGGCGTGCGCTCATTTTGGCTTGCTCCTTGTGCTGCCTGCTTGGCCATTGGCTGGAGATTCCCTACTGCTCGATCATGAATGCGGCATTTGGCATTGTGGCCGACGACTACGCCGTAATTACCGATCCTTGGTTTGTCCCGTATTTTGTGTACGGATATGGCGCCGGCGCCATGACCCTTTTGCTGGAGCCCATCAAGGAACGCATCCTTGCGCACCGCAAGACCATCTGGGGCGCATTGCTGGAGATGTTTGTGCTGACGGTCGTCATTGCGGCCGTGATGGAGACGGGCTTTGGGCTTATCCTCAACCAGCCTGACGCGACGGGTACGTATCCTTTCTGGGATAACTCGCAGCTGCCGCTGAACATCTTGGGCCAAGGCTGGCTGGTGAACGACATCTTCATCGGGATTGCCGCCATGTTCTATTTGTGGGTGGTCTTCCCGGCTGTGAGCATTGAGTTGGACAAACTGGGTGGCAAGCGGGCGAATGTGGTGTTTGCCGTGCTGATGGCGGTCTTTTTGGCATTCTGCGCCCAGACGGTCTATCTGTTTTACCTGTCGTAGGGCTGTGGCGTGCCCCGCGCGAGGCCCTAAGATCCGCCGCCGGGCTTCGCGCCCTAGGGCCCCAAGCCCAGTCGCTCAGACAGTCCTCCTTCGGGGAAGGCCCGCGGGGCCT
>R14__coassemble_613_pt1 | contig 23110 bp, 16 predicted proteins | sample R14__metabat2_low_PE_018 | metagenome-assembled genome bin R14
GGTGGTCGATGAGGGATTTGAGCAGCCGCTTCGCTTCGCTCGCGTCTGCGTACGTCGCGCGCCTGCTGCGCGCTCCTCAGAATTTGCTACAAACGTGCCACTGGCACGTTTGCTTAACGCAAATCCCTCTCGCGGGGTTCAAATCCCGCGCGTCCTCCAAGACGCAAAACGGGCCCCTGCTGGGGCCCGACCATTTCTGGTGGTCGATGAGGGATTTGAACCCCCGACCTTGTGCTTGTAAGGCACCTGCGCTCCCGCTGCGCCAATCGACCAAAGTGTTTGGGTATTCTCTCACAAACGGCAGCGGTTTGCAATTGACAATCTCCAACATCGGATGCCTTTGCTATGCTTTTCCCAACGCATCGCCACAAGAAAGAAAGGGTTGCTCATGTCTGTCACGTCGCTTGATCCCTCGCGTAACCAGTGCATGCTCACCGGAAAGCTGGCAAAGCATGGCTACGACTGGTGGTGGCATTCCTTTACCGCCCATCATGCGGAAACCGGCGAAGAACTGCCCTTCTTCATCGAGTTCTTCCTCATCAACCCCGAGTGTGGGTCCGACAAGCCAACCTTCGGCCGCCGCGCTGACGGCACGCGCGGCGCAACCCCCAGCTACCTGATGGTCAAGGCCGGCTGCTGGGGCCAAAACCCTCGGCAGCTGCACCGCTTCTTCCCCATCAGCAAGGTTGACATCGGCTGGGGCACGCCTTATTACCTTTACGCTGGCGACTGCCTGGCCTGCGACACCGACCTCATCGGGCACGTGCACGTGACGCCGGAAGCCGCCGCTGCCCATCCTGAATGGATGTCGGACGCTGGCTGCATCTCATTTGACCTGCATCTGGACAAGCAAATTGCCTTCAATGTGGGCTATGGCGCCAGCAAGCCTGCGCGCGACGCCCAGGCCTTCGAGATGTATTGGCACGCCGAAGGCATGAAGACGCTGGTCAGCGGCACCATCGTGCTTGACGGTGAAACGTATGAGGTAACGCCCGAGACAAGCTTTGGCTACAGCGACAAAAACTGGGGAAGCGATTTCACCTCCCCTTGGGTGTGGCTGGCCTCAAGCGACCTGACCAGCCGCCTTACAGGAAGCCGACTGCAAGACACCGCCTTCGACATCGGCGGCGGCCGCCCACGCGCCTTCGGCGTCACCTTCGATCGCAAGCTTTTGGGCTGCATCAGCTATGAAGGCCGCGCCTTTGAATTCAACTTCAGCAAGCCCTGGACGCTTTCCCAAACCGCCTTCGACTGCCAAGAGACCGAAACCGAAATCATCTGGCACGTGCAGCAAGACACCGCAACCGCCCGTATGATTACCGACGTCCGCTGCCCCAAAAGCCAGATGATCTTGGCAAACTATGAATCGCCCGACGGCTTTAAGCGCCACAATCGGCTGTTCAACGGCGGTGCCGGCACGGGCCGCGTGCAGCTTTTCGAGAAGCACGGCAAGTCCCTGTACCTCATCGATGACATGGACGCTGCTCACATCGGCTGCGAGTTCGGCGAATACGACCAGGAATAGCCAGTCGGAAAACCACAGGTGACAACTAGCGCAAAAAAAGAAGGGGAGAGCAACGTCTCCCCCCTTCTTTCCTTAGATTTCGAACGCCGCCACACCGAACGACCCTGGACCGCAATGACTCGATATGACGCAACCGGTATCAATCCATACGAACTCCTGGAAGCCTTCAGCAAGTGCCATGTCTTCCGCCATCTGCTGGACCTTTTCTGACAGGCCACGATTGCGAATAAAGGCTATGCGACGATGATCCATAGCATGGCGCGTCAAGAAGTCCTGCAACGCCGCCTTGACCACCCGCTCCATAGAACCACGGCGCTTCTCGGTAGCCACCAGACGCCCATCTAGAATCTCAATGACAGGCTTTATATGGAGCAGCGTTGCCCCCAAGAAGGCCGCATTGCTCAAGCGGCCACCGGCGCGCAGAAATTTCAGTTCCCCTGGAATGAAAATCATCTTGATGGCGTCGACGCACTGCAGCGCTTTTTGCTTGATGTCCTCAACCGAGCACCCTGGATTATCCTTCGCAAATTGGGCAACTTTGGTAGCAACCATATATTGGCCTGCACAAACGCTCTTCGTATCTATATACGTTATATAGTCGCGCCCCTCACCTGCAATATGAGCTGATTCAAACGAGCATGTCGTTGCTGCGGAATAGGCCAAGTAGACTAAATGGGCCTCGGGATGCTCCTGATGCAGCCGATCGAAAACCTGCGTAAAGTCGCCCGGCGTGCAACCGCTGGTAGCAGGCAACTCTCCCGTTGCGGCATAGTGGTCAAAGATGCGTTCAGCGGGAAATGTCCCGTCGTCAAAACTTTTGGAAGCAAACGTAACGTGCATTGGGACAATCTCGATACCCAGTCGCTTTGCCTCGGCCTGCGGGATGTCCGCGCCCGACTCAGCAATAAAAATATATTCAGCCATTGTTTATCTCCTATGGGACGGCGATAGGGTAATTTTGTCCTAAAAGTAAACGTTCACTTTTTTAATGATTGAGGCTATAGAAAATGTACATAAATTGAACTTGTTAAACAGGCCACACCATCCCCAAAGGGCTTTCAGGCAGATACAAATCATCAAGGCAACGGCTACAATAAAGCGCATATCAGAAAAAGGGAGGCCCATGAAACCGTCGCATTACGCTGTCTGCCTGAACACGGGCGAAGACGAATACGCGTTCTTCAACACCGCAACAGGGCGTTTGGCAGCTGGCAGCAGCGCTGCTGCCAGGGCCTTCGATGCGGCCGAAGGCCCCCAGGAACTGTTGGAAAGCCTACAAGCGGCGGGCTTTCTGGTGCCCGATAGCGTCGACGAGATTGCCCAACAGGAACAGCTTTTCCAGGCAGCGCGCACCAACACCGACATGCTCTGGCTAGCACTAGCGCCCACCTATGCCTGCAATTGCCGCTGCGCCTACTGTTACGAGCAGGACAAGTCGGTGTCCAAATCCCTCATGTCCCCTGCCGTCGAGCAAGCCGTCTACGATTTCATCGAAGAGCGCTTTGGGGCAACGGCGTTTTCCCGCTTGTACGTAGAGTGGTATGGCGGCGACCCTCAGCTCTGCCTTGACCTGGTAGAACGCATGACGCAACATTTCGACACCTTCTGCGCGGAACACAACGTTGCTTATAGCGCCACCATGTTGTCCAACGCCTCGCGCATAGGCGCCAGCGAAGCGGCGCTTCTGGCCCGCTCCCATGTGGACTCGGTCATGATCACCATCGACGGCCCCGAGGACCTGCACAACCAGCGCCGCCCCGCCATTGACGTTGACAACACCTACCAGGCCATCATGGACGCCATTGGATGCCTTCAACAGGAAGACATTGGCATCGTGGTTGCCATGAACACCGACAAAGTCAACATGGCGCGGCTGAAGGAACTGCAAGACAGCCTTGCCCCCCTTGGCGTGCAGGCAACGCCTGTCAAGCTGAACGACTATTCACATACCTACAATTGTCCAGGTGAAAAGCGTTTTTGCGCGCCGCATATAGACCTGTTCACCCACCAAGAATTCGCGCATGCCAACTTCGAAGCCCTTAAAGCGCAAGGGTTCACGGCCCAGCAATTGGGTTCCATGCTGGGGCCATCCAGCCACTTTTGCTCGGGACAGCTTAACGCGTCCTACGTGATTGACGCCTATGGCGATGTCTACAAATGCGACGGCTGGATGGGAGACCCCACACGCAAGATCTTCAACCTGCTTGACGGATCAGTGCCAGTACACGACGCCATAACGTTTGACCCCTTCGCAGACGACAAGTGCCGCACCTGCAACCTATTGCCTGTCTGTTGGGGCAACTGCAGCTGGGAGCGCGAGCTATGCGACTGGCCTTGCCACCCGCTGATGTACACGCTGAAAGACTATCTGACCAGCTATCGGGAGTGCTTTCCCGCACGCACCGCAGACTTCCAGATTCTGGCGTAAAGCGCTCCGGCGCCCGCCGCCCCTAGAGCCTTAATCTTTCCAGTACACGCCCTTGAATTTGCGAACCAGATGGTAAAGAGGGCCTTCCAACGCCCTTGACACCTGCTCCATCTCGGCTGGAATGTCGATATGCTGCGGGCAATGGGCGGCGCACTTGCCGCACTTCACGCAAAGGCCCGCATGGTGGGGCTTGGCTGAAAGCGCCGTGCTTTGCACATACCCCCAAAACGCCGCAAACCATCCTTCGGTCGCACGCGTGTTGTAGCTTCTAAAGCACGTGGGAATATCGATGCCCTTGGGGCATGGCAAACAGTAACCGCATCCCGTGCAAGGCACCTTCTCCACCGCGCGAATCTGCTGGATGGCCTGCTCATACACTGCTTTTTCCTGATCGGTCAGCATATCAGGATGCGCCATGTCGGCAAATGCGCAGTTCTCCTTTACCTGCGCCACGTCGTTCATGCCTGAAAGCACGCACGTCACCTGAGGCAAGTCATACAGCCATCTGAACGCCCACTGCGCCAAGGAAAGCTCCGGCAACCCTTCGGCCACACGTTGCTTGTTGGCCTGCTGGAAAACCTGCTTGGCACCATTGGGCAACTGGCCAGCCAGGCGCCCGCCACGCAGCGGCTCCATGATGATCACTGGCAGCCCTGCCTGCGCCGCATAATGCAAGCCATCCAAACCCGCCTGGGAACCTGCGTCAAGGTAATTCAACTGAATCTGACAGAACTCCCACGGATAGGCATCCACAATACGAGGAAAGTCTTCACGGCCGCCATGATACGAAAACCCTATGCGCCTGATTTGCCCCGATGCCTTCTTGCGGGCAATCCAGTCGACAACGCCCAGGTCAACGCAGCGCTGCCAACTGTCAAAGCTGGTCAGCATGTGCATAAGGTAGTAATCCACATAGTCGGTTTGCAGGCGCTTCAGCTCTTCGTCGAAGATGCGGTCAAAATCCGCCAAACTCTTGCAGGTATAGTGCGGCATCTTGGTGGCTATCAGCATGCGTTGACGATTACCATTTTTGGCGGCGAAGGTTCCCAACGCCTCTTCGCAGCCGGAGTAGATGTAAGCCGTATCGAAGTAGTTAACGCCTGCCTCCAGCGCCAAAGCCAACTCACGCTCGGCCTTTTCCTGGTCAATGCGCCCGCCCTTCTTGGAAAAGCGCATGCAGCCGTATCCCAACAGGGACAGTTGATCATCTATTTTGGGTGCGGTCCTGTACTGCATGGCTGCTCCGTTCGTGCTGGGGTGAGGCTTAGCCATCATACCATCTGAGTGTTCAGGGCCTTAACCCCTTCAGACAACAGAAAAGGCCGGACAGTAAACTACCCGGCCTTAAATCTTCTGGTGCTGACGAGAGGATTCGAACCTCCGACCCACGCATTACGAGTGCGTTGCTCTACCAGCTGAGCCACGTCAGCAACTAAGCGCGTTTCGCGCGAGCAAAAAGTATAGCGAAACGCGACAATCCTTTCAAGCAGATACATTATCATGAACCAAGAAAAGACCAAACGGTCCTCAAAGGCCGCCCGCATTTTGTCCATTAGCCGCACAAGGAAATGTCATGCCTCATCAGTTGGTGCTCGACAGATACCGCATTCTCGATCAAGCCGGCTCCGGTGGCTTCGCTACGGTCTATGCCGCATGGGATACCAGCCTCCAACGCAAAGTGGCCATCAAAGAGCTGCAAATCTCTGAGCTGGACGCTTATCGTGCAACCAATGCCTCGGCCGTGCGCGCGTCTGAAGACGTCCCACCATGGGAGGAGGACCCCGCATCTGGCCTTGACCAGCTTGAATACCCCGCCGACCCCACGTTTCTTGGTGGAGCGAGCGCCGAAGGCCCTGCTGCTTCCCTGAGCGTCAAGCTGGCCGACGTGGAGCAGCAACGCTTCTTCTCGCACATCCCTGGCCTTGACGAGGCGCGTGCGGCAGCCCACCTGGAAGACCCCAACATCGTGCATGTGCACGACTTCCAGGTGGTGGGCACGCACGCCTACATCATCATGGAGTACCTGGACGGCCTGACGCTTACCCAATTCCTGCGCGACTACGACGACGAGCTGACCCTTGACATCATTGCGGCCGTCTTCGCAGACGTAGCCCACGCCCTGCAAACCGCCCACGAGAACAACGTGCTTCATCTGGACATCAAGCCCGATAACATCATCATTACCCGAAAAGGCCAGGTCAAAGTGACCGACTTTGGCATGGCCGCCCTGTCCGACCTTGATGGCAACGCCTACACCCACGGCGGGACCATCGGGTATATGCCTCTTGAGCAGATGCGCCAGGAAAGCCTGGACGCCCGCTGTGACGAATGGGCCCTGGCCAGCGTCACCTACGAGATGCTCAACGGCGAAAACCCCTTTATCGCGCCAGACCTTCCCCAGGCGGAAAACGCCATCGAGACAGCCGAGTTGGTGCTTCCCTCCCTTATGTGGAACGAGCTTGACCCCGAAGCCGATGACGTGCTGTTTTGCGCGCTCGACCCCGACAAGCAGGACCGTTTCGCCAACGTGGCCGCCTTCGCCAGGGAGTTCCAGCCCCTGCTCGGCAACCCCGATGTCGGCCAGCAAGCCTTGGCATCGTTGGTGGGAGACGGGCCCTCCCCTGATGACGAAGACGACTGGGAGCCGGAAAGCCCGCGCATCCCCTTGCGTGAGCGCATAACGCCCAAGACGCTCAACTGCGCCGCGCGCGTCTTCGGTGCGCTTGCATCGGCCGCCACGGTGGCCTTGGCCTTCACCAACATCGGACAGTTTGGCGACTACGGCCTGCACGCAACGCTTATCGCCGCCTTGGTGGCGGCCATCATAGGCGCCGTGCGACCTCATTGGGGCGCCTTGTGCATGGGCATCACCTGGGGAGCCGCATTGCTGTGCAACCAACTTTGGATTCTGGGCGCCATCACGCTGGCCGCCACGGGCGGCTGGTGGTGGTTTGTCGGAAGCCACGGCAAGGCGGCCGGCAACATAATGCTGGCCCAGCCCTTGGCAAGCGCCCTCGGAATGCCAGCGCTTTGCCCCTTGCTTGCGGGCTATTTCCTGTCACCCATCAAAGCCCTGGCCTGCGCGCTATATAGCGTCGTCCTCTGCTTCATGATGGGCTCCATCGGACAAGGCAACCTACTGAGCTACAATGTGTTGCGCGGCTCGGCCTTCTCTGACACCATCAGCAGCCAAAGCGACACCGCCCTGCAGCTTATAACCACACCGGGTACCTGGGCAATAGCCATCAGCTGGGCGCTAGCCGCCTTGGTGCTATCCCTTTGCTGCAGCCGCCAAAAGCGCCTGCTGGCCGTTATCGGCGCCGTTGCGGCATGGTTGCTCCTTCTGGCTGGCCTATCGGCAGCCCAGCTGGTCAACAGCACTGGCCTGGCCTTTGCCCCAGACGTAATTACCGCGCTGCTGATGACGCTTTGCGGTGCCGTGGTCATCGTTGCTTGCTGGACCCATGTTCCCCGTCGCGAAGACGACCAGCGCCACCGCCACAAGCCGGACGACGGCGCTATTTCAGCACACCCGCGTTGACGGCCTTCATCAAAATGGCGGCCATCATGGCGCGGTTAACGGGCTCGGTCGGCGCCACATAACGCGTGCCGCCCCGGTCCACGCCGCTTATCAGCCCCGCCCCAAGCGCCCAAGCAACGCTCGATTGCGCCCAAGGGCTAACCTGGCCAGTATCGGGATACTTCGACAAAACGTCCAAGCTGGCTGAAGACGGCGAAGCCCCTTTGTAAGCAACGGCCGCGTTGGCCAGAATGGCGCACAATTCCTGACGCGTGATGGGACCCTGCGGATCAAACAAGCGCTGCCCATTGACGTCCTTGCCGTTGATGACGCCATGCGATACCGCCCAGTTGGCTGCCGTGGTGTAGTACTTGTTGGTTTCGATGTCGGGCAACGCGGCCTGACCTGCCGTCGAACCCGTACCATCAAGGTAGCGCCAAAGGATGACCGCCGCCTGGGCGCGCGTCAGGGTGTCCCCCGGTCCGAAGGCGCCCGAATCATAGCCAACCAGCCAGCCTGCATCAGTGGCAGCGTACACCGACTGGTAATACCAAGCATGGGAATCGCGCACGTCGCTGAAGGCGCGCCCGACGCTCACCGTCTTATGGTCAATCAGCACGTTGACGCCCTGGCCAACGTTGATGGCATACACATACACCTCTTGCTGGCCCGTAACCCCCACATCAAGCGTGGCATCAAAGCCGTGCACGCCATCAATGCCGAAGGTGCTGTTCACATCGTCACGTTGGCAGTCAGTCGAAAGGGCAAAACCCGAAGCGCCCGATCCGGCAGGGCCGCCCACATACACGTGGATAGCCAAGGAAGACGACGGTGCATCCACATCATAGGCCCAACCGCTTACGTGCACCTGGCCGCGCCCGCCCTCAATGTGGTCGGCACAGGCGGAAGGGTTATGGTCAACGTCGTCGAGCAGATAGATATAGCCCACAATGCCGCCACTCATCCACGAGGTCACAGGGCCATAGTGAAACGTGATCGTATCAGCAGTAGGGGCGGTCGAGCTTACCGAATAGCCCGACTCGGACACATATGCCACGCCATCCACAATGGCCTCAACTACCGAGACATGCCAGCTGTCGCCACTGCTGCCAATGCACAATGAGCCAACACGCGGCTCCTGACCCGTTTGGTAAGCGCCGTTGGATTGCACGCATTCCCACATGTCATAGGGGTCGCCGCAGCCGATCTGCGGGTCGCTTCCCAATATCTCACGCGCGCGGCCCCAGGCATACCAGGTGCAGTTACCCGTCACGTATGACCCATAGCAGGGATTTCCCGTAGGCGCCAAGGAATCATAACGGTAATACGGGTTGACCGCGGAGTAATAGTTGGCGTTGGAAGCCGCAGGGCGGGTCGTCCGCGCCGAGAAGCCCAAAGGCGAAATCTCAGCGGAAGATGCCGTGGCCGTCCCGCAAAAAACATCGAGCGGCACCGACTGCACTGACATGCTGGTTGTTGCCGTCGCACTATCGGCCTCTCCGGCCTGGATTGCCCGCAGGTGTTCCTCGGCAGCTTGCGCCTGCGTCGCCAAGGCGGCTTCGTCCGCATCTTCCAACGCCTGGGCATACGGCACGCAGAAGGTCAGCACCAGCAATAAGGCGCACCATACCAAACCGCGCCATGCGGCTACCTTCCCCGCCTTCTGCACATAGGTTTGCGCGGGCATGTTGCGGCCTAGAACCCTCCCTGGCTAAAGCGATACGGCATCTTGGAGCGCAGCTCGTTGTTCCATTTGTCGGAGTCTTGGGAGCGGAACTGCTTCACCTCATTGAACTTGAAGTTCTCGGAATACATTTGCGCAAAGGCGCGCAGGTCAATAAGGATGTCCTCGATGGAGCCCTCATACTGATCCTGCATGTAATGCTTGAAGACGTCGTACACCTCGTCTTTGTTGTGAGCGCGCACGTCCGGCACGTTCACGGCAAGCCAGCCCCAAATGGCATTGTTGAGCTTTCGGTGGTCCTTGTCGTTGTCGAACATGCTTTCAATGGGCAGCCAATACTCGTTGTACAGGCGCGTCTGGGTAGCGTGGTCCTGAGAAATTAGGAAGTGGTTCCTTACCAGGTCGGCTGTGGTCAGCGGCATGCCCTTGGAGTTCAGGCTGTCAAAGATGTACTGCGCATGGTCACCTTCGCCCAGCTCGGCGTTGATCATCATCAGGCGCTGCATGCCCTCCCAGAACACCACAGGATCAAACGAATCGTCCGCCATCTTGTTCGTGAAGAACTCCAAGTTGGAAATCACGCGCGGGGCGGCCTCTGTCGGCAAAGGCGTTTCCTCAACGACCGCTATCATGGTGTCCTTGTCCAGGCGGGACAAAATAAGCTTGCATGCCTGATCGCTGCCGTTTCCTGCATGCAGATACGTGTCGTTGATGCTTTGCGCGCTCAAGCCAGAAACAGCGCCGTCATGGTTGCGCAGGTAATTGCGAAACGCCACCAGCACCAACGTCAACGTTGCCGTCCTCTGCTGCCCGTCAACAATGGAGCGCTGGTACGGCGCGCAACTGTCGCTTTCCTTTTCCACCACGTACAGCAGCGTGCCGATAAAATGCACCATCTTGTGGCGGCCGGCGCGCAGGATGTCACGCCACAGCTCCTCACACTGGCGGTCAGACCAGGCGTAGGAGCGCTGGTACACAGGAATAATGAACTGCGTATCAGTCTGGCCCATCAGATCCAAAAACATATCTTGCTTAGTCTGCATGGCAAATACCTCTCTTTTATGCACTCTGAACAGCATAATCTTATGGATAAACTCTGTGCAGCAAAAAACACCGAATCCCCCTAGCCAAAAGGAACTATCATTAATCTTTGTTAGAAATAGATTGCCTTCGCCGCTTCACGCCAGCATGTTTCTTTCAGTCAGCAACCACCAAGCGAAGCAATCAGCATGCCACATCCATGAAGAGGTTATCTTTTGAGCATTGCACGACCTTGCATAAGGACGACGCTGCCCCTTTTGGCGGCAAGCGCCTTCCTTTGCTGCGCTACTCTATGCGGCTGCGGATCAAGCGCGGCCGACACTGCCCTTAAAACCGACGTCGTCACCTTCGACCAGGCAAGCCAGACCTATTCCTACGTCACTTCATCGGGACAAAAGGCAACGGGCGCCTATCTTGCAGCCTCGGGACTGGTTTATTTGGCCAGCGATCAGGGAGTTCTTTCAGACACTGGCTGGTTTACCTCCGACGCATACGGGCAAGGAGAGCAGCTCTATTACGTGGACCAACAAACGCACGCCTGCATCCCGGGGTTTTCCCAGCAGGATAGCTACCACTACACCAGCATGAGCGGCGCCGTGGCCCGTGGAGGCTTCACCGTCAACGGAAGGCGATACTTCGCCGATCAGCAAGGCGTCATACTAACCAACCAATGGGTTACCACCGGCGACTTCACCCAAGGCGAGGAGCAGACCTACTGGGCAAGCGAGGATGGCTCACTGGCCATGACCCCCGGCTTTAGGGAGATTGGCGGCAAACAGTGCTACGTAACCGATGAGGGCTACCTGCTCAAAGGCAAGCTTTCCACCGACAAGGGCATCATCTTGGCGCTGGAAGACGGCACCTTGCTGGAAAACTCCCTTGAGGAGGGCTGGGTCACCACCGGCGCCTTAGACGGCGCCGAGCACACCTATTATCTCCGCGAAATCGACGGTCACCTGTATGCGCAGGTGGGCTTCTTCAGCGTTGAGGAAGACGGCCAAGAGGTCCACTATTACGCCGACCCGCAGCAAGGCTACCTGAAGGCTGGCAAGATAGCCACCGACGACGGCATTACGCTGGCCAACGACCAGGGAATGCTGGCTGAGTCCTACCTTGAAGAGGGCTGGTATCTGGGAGACGACTTCGACACGCTTGAGCAACGCTATTACCTGGAAGAGCGCGACGGGCACCTGTACGCCAAGACGGGCTGGTTCACCGTTGATGGGTACAGCTATTTTGGCTTGGAAGACCAGGGCTTTTTGTCCCGCAATGGCATGGTTTTAAGCGAAGGCACCTACTACGCCTCCGACAGCTTGGGACGCTTGAGCGCCACCAGTTCCTACATAGGCGGCACCGATGACTACCTGGACACCGTCACATGGCTGAACAATCCGTACTACTTCGAATGGCTGGCCGAACAGCTCCAAAGCCTTGGAAGCGATACCGACTACGCCATCGTGGGCGACTATTCCCGCTGCCGCTTGGTGGTGTTCCAGCGGGCTTCTGCCTGGAAAGAGGCCCAAGAGCACCCAAGCGATACTGACGCACAAGAGCAAGATGACGAAGACGACCTGGTCACTGACCCGTCCGCAACCGCCTACGGCAACATCAGCGTCACCAATTCCGATACCGAAACTGACTGGATCGCTGTCAAGGCCTACAACGGCAACTTTGGCGTCAACAGCTGGCAAGGCGTCTATGACGTTTGCCACAAGATGCCTGCCAACATCTACGAGAACTCCGTGTACCTAAGCGATGGATCGGAGAACCCTTCCGCCTATTCGACATGCTTCTTGGAAGCCTGGGCCGACAGCCAACCCAGCAACGATTGGCAAGACCCCGACACGGGCCTTTGGCACGATTGCGCATCCATCCATTCCACCGAGACGCCCACAACGGGCTACGACCAACGCGGATGCTTGGCCCTTTTGCGTGCCAACGCCAAATGGATCTACGACAACGTGCCTCTTAGCAGTCGCGTGTATGTCTTTGAGTAGGAGGCGCCACATGAAAACCAACGTTTCCCACCTGCAAAGACGTACCCTCGCCGCACTCTTTGCGCTTCTGATTGCAACCACCATGGGGCTTTGCGGCTGCTCAAGCGCCAACGCCCTCAACATAGAATATGGCACCTGGGTATCCTCTGAAACGGTAAACGGCCAAACCACCACCTGGGAGTTGACGCTGTCCGAGGACGGAACCTTCAACTCCGCTGTAACCTCAAGCAACGCTGAATTGCAGACGGAGGAAGCCACCGGCACCTTACTTAGCGGCGGCAGCGCAGGCACCTGCATCGTCAACCTTCCCCAAGCCACTTTTTGCGTCTGCCATCAGGAAGGCGACACCATGGTTCTGTATCAAAACGGCGTCCAGACGGCCACCTTCCAGAAAAAGCAGGGTTAATACATTTGGGCTTTCCGTGATGCTCACGCGTTACTTCCCTTATTGCCTTGCTTTTGTGGCATTATGTTCCCTAGATTACTAACGGAATTACTGCGCCCTTATACAGGTCGCCTTGAAACGTAGTTGAAAAGGAGTAGCAAATGGGTTTCCTGTCTCGCTTTGAGGGAAAGATGGAAGACACCATGGAAGGCGCCGCAGGTCGCATGTCTGACGCCCCCATTTCCCCTGTTCAAATTTCCAAGAAAGCCGAAAAGGCCATGCGCCGAGAGAAAATGGTCGGCAATGGCAAGCAGTACGCCCCCACGCTCTACACCGTCTTGGTCAACGTGGATGACGATCGCCGCCTGTTCGGCATGTACCCCACCTTGGCGGGCGAAATCGAAACCTACCTGGCAGCCAAGGCTTCCAGCTATGGCCTGGTCATGGACGGACAGCCCTTGGTGCGCTTCATAGCCGACGAGAATCTGAAGCATGGCAAGTTTGACATCGTGGCCGAGCCGGTGGCTGCACCCATCATCGCGCAGCTGCGTCAAGAGGAAATGCAGCGCTACGGCCTAATCCAGGGCCAGTCTTACGGCCGCAACGCCTACGGAGCGCAGCAGGCAGGCAATCAGCCCCGCCAGCAAAACGCTGCGCAACCCGATCCGTACCAGCCTCATGAGCTGCCCTACGTTCCCGAAGAGGAAATCGATCGCTCCATCAACTATGGCGAATACACCTTCAACAGCCAGGACTTCGAAGACTACCAGCAGCAGGCTGCGGCAGAGGCCGCAGGCGTTGCAACCGCTGGAGCGGCCGGCGCTGCCGCAGGCTCTCGTGGCCAGCAGGCTGCAGTCCCCCGCCTGATCGACACCAAGACCAACGAGGTGTACCCCCTCAGCGGCCGTCAGGTTATCGCAGGCCGCGGACAGGACTGCGGCATCGTTGTGGCAGACATCAACGCCAGCCGCCATCACGCCTTGTTCACGCAGGAAGCGCACGGCGTATGGGTGGTCTCCGACCAGGGTTCCACCAACGGCACGCTGCTCAACGGGCATCCCATATCGGGCCCCGAAGCCCTCTACGAAGGCGATCGCGTGACCATGGGCCTGACTCAATTCGTATTCACCATGGCGTAATCATCAAAGGAGCCTTTTGTGATTGACGTCATCTTGCTTATCGGCCGCCTTCTGTTGGTGGCCTTGCTCTATCTTTTCCTCTTCGCACTTATGCGCAGCGGCGTGGGCCTGGTAAAGGGCCAGCGCAAGAAGGAGAAGGTATGGACCGTCTCGGTGGAGAAAGGTCCCAAGGAGCTTCGTGGTGTTTCCATCCCCGTCAGGGGCCCCATCATCGTGGGGCGCAACCCTGGCGCCGACATCGTGATCGGTGCCAGCTATGTCTCTGGCCGCCATGCGCGCTTCAGCCTGATGGGGCAAAATCTTTTCGTAGAGGACCTCGGCTCGCGCAACGGCACCACCGTTAACGGACATCCGGTCACCGAGCCGACCGCCTGCAAAAACAACGACCTCGTCCATGTGGGCGACGTCGCCATGCGTGTTAGGTTTGCTTAATGTCTAAAACAAGATCAGCAAGCCGCAGACCTGTAGCAACCTTTGGCAGCCGCACCGACGTCGGCTGCATTCGCGATCACAACGAAGACAGCCTGGTGGTAACCCCGCCCCTGTTTGCCGTGGCAGACGGCATGGGCGGACATGCTGCGGGCGAGGTCGCATCCGAGATTGCCATAGATGTGCTGGCACAACGTGCTCCCGAGCACCTCGATGCCGAGGCGCTTGGGCAAGCAGTGGAAGAAGCCAACCTGGAAGTCATAGCCGCCGCTTCTGACGGCCGGGGCCGCGAAGGCATGGGCACCACCCTCACCGCCGCCATGGTTGAGGGGGAACGCCTGGTTATCGCCCAGGTGGGTGACTCTAGGGCCTACCTTTTGCACCAAGGCAGCCTGCAGCAGCTCACGCGCGACCATTCGCTGATGGCCGACCTCATCGAGGCAGGCCAGATAACCCCCGAAGAAGCAAAGACGCATCCCAACCGCTCGGTCATCACGCGCGCCTTGGGATCCAACCCCAACATGCATCCCGACATCTACGAGATCAACGTCCATGCCGGAGACCGCCTGATGCTGTGCTCGGACGGCCTTTCCTCCATGGTCGAAGACGAAGACATCGAGCGCGTGATGGCCCACACCTCCGACCCGCAGCGCTGCGCCGCCCAACTGGTCAACGAGGCCATTGCCGCAGGCGGCTACGACAACGTGACCGTCATCGTCACCGACATCCAAGGCTTTGCCGAGCAGCGCAAGAAAAAGATGGCCCGCAAGACCAAGGTGCATATCGGCATCGTGGCCGTGCTGCTGGTGGCCCTTTTGGGTATTGCCGGCTACGCCTTCAACTGGTGGATCAACACCGCCGCCTTCCTGGTGGAGGAGCAAGGCAACGTTGCCGTCTACACCGGCGTGCCGGGCGAGTTCCTTGGGCTCAAGTTCAACCACCTCGACCATGCCACCACCGTCAAGGTGGATTCCCTTTCCCCCACCGTTGCAGACCGCCTTCGAAACGAAGGCGTGACGGCCGACAACCTTGAGGAAGCAAACGCCTTGGTTGACACCTGGATCTCCGAGGTCGGCGGCCAAGCCAACGCCTCCGCCGAGGCCACTTCGGACGGCACAACCAACACCGAGTCGACCGAAGGCACAACCAGCAATACCACCGAGGATCAATCCAAGGAGCAGGCATAAATGACGCGTCGCAACCTAGAATTAGCGTTGCTCATCATTGCATCGCCCCTGGCCATCCTTCTGTTTGCCATGCTCGCCTTAGCCCAAGGCGAAACGCTTGGCATGGAGGCCATCGGGGTGCCTGTCGCGTTGTTTGTAGCGTTTATCTTGGCGCATCTTGCCGTACGCAAGTTGGCGCCTAACGCCGACCCGGCCCTTTTGCCTATCTCGTTTGCCCTTTCGGGCATCGGGTTGGCCTTCGTTACCCGCCTTGCGCCCGATTTGGCAGCACGCCAGGTCATTTGGTTGTTCGTGAGCATTGCCGTCATGGTCGCCGTCCTGTTCTTGGTACGCAACGCCGACAAAGCCTCCAACTACAAATACACCCTTATGATTGCAGGCGTTATCCTGCTGCTGTCGCCGTTGCTGCCGGTCGTCGGCACCGAAATCTACGGCAGCCGCATCTGGCTGTCCTTAGGCGGCATCTCCTTCCAACCAGGCGAGATTGCCAAGATTTTCATCGTGCTGTTCCTGGCAGGATATCTGGCAAGCAATCGTGAGATGCTCTCCATCTTCACCGCCAAGATCGGCCCAGTCAGGCTTCCCGACATCTCCACGCTGATACCGCTTTTGGTCATGTGGGGCATCGCCATGGTCATCGCCATCTTCGAGAAGGACCTCGGCTCGGCATTGGTGCTGTTCTTCGTTTTCATCATCATGCTCTACATTGCCTCCGGCAAGAAGTTCTACCTGGTCATCTCCTTCATCATGGCGGCCATAGCAGCCATCATCCTGTATACCTTCTTCAGTCACGTGCAGGTGCGCGTGGCAACCTGGCTTGACCCCTTCGCCGACGCCCAAGACACCGGCTACCAGCTGGTGCAGGCCATCTTCAGCATGGCTGACGGCGGCTTGTTTGGCCTAGGAATCGGCAACGGCATGGCCGACCAGATCCCCATCGTGGAAAGCGACTTCATCTTTGCCTCCATATCCGAGGAGATGGGCTTGTTCGGCGGCGCTGGCGTCCTGCTTTTGTACCTATGCTTCGCCATCCGCGGCTTCGTGACCGCGGCGCGCGCCAAGTCCGACGTCAGCTGCTTCACGGCTGCCGGCCTGACCGCCATCGTGGTGCTGCAGGCCTTCATCATCGTGGGCGGCGTCACACGCCTTATCCCGTTGACCGGCTTGGCCTTGCCCTTCGTGGCGCAAGGCGGATCGTCTTTGCTATCCAACTTCATCATCGTAGGACTTCTCTTGCGCTGCAGCGACGAATCCACCGGCGTGGACCAAGAGATGGAAACCACGACATCAATGCATTCCAACTCCACGCTGGGACGCGTGGCCTTGGGCAAGCGCCTGACAGGCACCATTTGGGTTTTCGCCTTGATGATTGCCCTGCTTATTGCCAACTTGACCTACATCATGGTGGTCAACGCGGAAAACTACCAGAACATGTCTTCCAATAACCACACCTTGGCACGGCAGGAAAACGCCAAGCGTGGCAGCATATCCACCTACGACGGTGTGATCCTTGCCGAAAGCGTCCAACAAGAGGACGGCACCTTCGCCCGCGTCTATCCTGCCGGCACCTTGGCCAGCCACGTGGTGGGCTACGCCTCCACCACCTATGGCACGGCCGGCATCGAAGCCGCCTGTAACGACATCCTGAAGGGCCAGCGCAGCTTTGCCACTTGGAGTGATGTCATCGCATCCATGACCGGGCAAACCGTCAACGGCAACGACGTCACACTGACCATCAATTCCAAGATCCAGCAAGAAGCGCAAGACGTCCTTGAAGGCGAAACCGGCGCCGTCATCGTCATGGACCCCGAAACCGGCGCCGTGTTGGCCATGGCGTCGAGTCCCACCTATGACGCCGCCGACTTCGAGAGCCTGCTTGACGCCGCCAGCAAGGGATCCACCGACTCCAGCATGTATAACCGCGCCACCAGCGCGCTTTACGCCCCTGGCTCCACCTTCAAGATTGTGTCTTTGGCAGCAGCGCTTGAAAACGATGTGGCCACGGAGTCCACGCAGTTTGACTCCCCTGGCACCATGGAAATAGGAAACGCCGAGGTGACCAACTTCAACAAGGCGTCATACGGCACCATCACGCTGCAGCGCGCCACCGAGGTCTCCAGCAACACGGTCTATGGCCAGCTGGGCGTCCTCATGGGACCTGAAGTGTTGGTCAAAACGGCTGAAGCCTTCATGTTCAACCGCTCCATCGACTTCGAGTTGCCGGTGACCACCAGCCTCATGCCCGACCCGTCGGAGATGACCGAGTGGGAAACCGCTTGGGCCGCAGCCGGCGAGCCTGTCGGCGAGCACTCCAGCTCGGCCGGCCCGCAGGCAACCCTGATGGAGATGGCCCTGGTCGGATGCGCCATTGCCAACGATGGCACCATCATGAAACCCTACTTGCTTGAAAGCGTCCACAACGCCGACGGCAAGAAGAGCTACGAAGCAACGCAATCGGTTTTGGCAACGCCCATCAGCTCGAGCACGGCGCAGCGCGTGCGCACGGTGCTGGAGGGAGTCGTCAACAATGGCACCGGCACTGCCGTGGCCATTGACGGCATACAGATTGCAGGCAAGACCGGCACCGCCGAAAGCCCCGCGGGCGACGACAGCTGGTTTGTGGGCATGGCCTCCTCCGACGGAAAGTCGGTGGTAATAGCCATAGCCCTTGAGAAGAGCACCAATGCCGCTGGCAAGGTTAAACCATTGTTTGAAACTGCGTTAAGTGTTCAAGGAATTTTGTAAGAGACGGTAGGAAATAAGGTATTCTAATGCGAAGCAATACACGAGCAAACGAATGCCTCACACATGTAACCAAAAGGAGCTAAAACGTGACCGGAAGCATGACAGGCAAAACTCTTGGCAACCGCTACGTTATCGAAGACCGCGTGGGTCTCGGCGGCATGGCTGAGGTCTATCGAGCAACCGACAACGTATTGGGACGCCCCGTGGCCGTAAAGGTCATGCTGCCCCAGTATGCGGAAGATGAGACCTTCACCAAGCGTTTCCGCCAAGAGGCCGCATCGGCAGCCAACCTGCAAAGCCCCTACATCGTAAACATCTACGACTGGGGCCAAGACACCGGTGGACAGTATTACATTGTCATGGAGTTTGTCCGTGGCGCCGATCTGAAGACCGGCATCACGCAGCGTGGTGCCATCAATCAGCGCAAGGTGGCCGAAATCGGCTCCCAGATTTGCCAAGCGCTCTCGGTTGCCCACAACCAGGACATCATCCATCGGGACATTAAGCCGCAAAACATCATGGTGCAGCCTGACGGCAACATCAAGGTGATGGACTTCGGCATTGCCCGCGCCAAAAATGCAGGCCTTACCCAGACGTCTAGCGTCCTGGGCACCGCCCATTACATCAGCCCGGAGCAAGCCCAAGGCAAAGAACTCGGGCCTTCCAGCGATATCTATTCGCTAGGCGTCGTCATGTACGAGGCTGCCACGGGCCAACTCCCCTTCGATGGCCCTGATGCCGTAAGCGTGGCCATGAAGCAGGTAAGCGAGCAGCCGGTCCCGCCGCGCGCCATCAATCCCGAGATTGACCCCACGCTTGAGGCGATCATCTTGAAGGCCATGGCCAAAAATCCCGCCGATCGCTTCACTAACGCACTTGAGATGCGCCGCGCCCTGAACGACTTTTTGGCCGGAAGGCCGGTAAGTGGGCTGAACACCAACGCCTTCGCAAACGCCAATACGCAATTCATCGGCGCTGCCGGCCTGAACAACCAGGCAGGCGCAACGCAGATCATGCCCAATGTTGATACCCCCATCACAAATAACGCCACCCGCAACGTCGTGTACAAGACGCCCACGGAAGAGCCGGAGCGCAAGAGCAGCACCGGCAAGATTATCGCCATCGTGGTGGCTATCGTTGCCGTTATCGCCTTGGGCGCCGCCGTGGCCATGTTCATACTGGGCGGAAGCGGCAACGTGAGCGTCCCCGACGTCACCAACCGCACGTTGGAGGAGGCTACCACCCTCATTACCGATCAGAAGCTGAAGGTGGGCGACGTGACCCGCACTAGCAGCAACACGGTGCCTGAGGGCAAGGTCATCAGCCAGGATCCCAAAGCTGGCACCCACACCGAGGAAGGCACGAAGATCAACCTGACGATATCTTCTGGCCCCGAGCAAGTAACGGTTCCTGACCTTACCGGCATGACCGCCGCAGAAGCCAAGTCAACCCTAACCAAGCTAGGCCTTACGGCCGAGGCGGGCAAGCCTGTGTATTCAAGCGAGGTAGAGGAAAACAAGATTGTCAGCCAAAGCCCCGCTGCAAATGAAAAGGTTGCCTCGGGCTCCACGGTTCAATATTGCCTATCCTTGGGCAAGGAGGAAATCACCGTTCCGAGCGTCATCAACACTGCGCAGGAAAGCGCTGTTTCCAAGCTTGAGGACTTGGGCTTTGTGGTTGAGGTGAAAACCGGCGAAAGCGACAGCGTCTCGAGCGGCTATGTTTACAAGCAGGAGCCTTCCAGCGGCAAGCTGGAGAGCGGACAGACCGTGGTCATCTACGTAAGCACCGGCGGCTCCAAGATCAACATTCCCAACGTGGTGGGCATGAACCTGAGCGCAGCCCTGAGCGCCATGCAGTCCGCCGGCTTCAACTGCAGCGTTGACGGCCCGCAAGACTCCAGCGCCGTGGTCATCAGCCAAAGCGATTACGGCACCGGAACATCCGGGCAATCCATTTGGCTGACAACCGAAAGCGGCTCTACTCCAACGCCTAGCCCCGGCAACACCAATACCAACACCAACGCTGATACTGGCGCTGGCTTCGGCGGCGGCCATTAAGTTCTAGCTGGCAACCCCACCAATAACGCAAGGGCTCGGCATTTGCCGAGCCCTTTTTGGTTGCAGACCACTTGCCCGGCGATGCCAGGCGGTTTCAGGGTACATATTTTGGCCTATAGCCCAGGGTACACATTTTTGCCTATAACCCCACATTCAAAAGGCAACAAAAAAACGCCCGCAGGCGTTTAAAGAAAGTGGCGGAGAGCTGGGGATTCGAACCCCAGATACCCTTTTGGGGTATACTCGCTTAGCAGGCGAGCACCTTCGGCCTCTCGGTCAGCTCTCCGCACCATTAGCATCCATACGGCAGTTGCCTGCACGTATCAGGTGCAGTTTGCTATGATACCTTGAGCGCCAAAAAGTTGCAAGGATGCATTACCTCTGCATTCTGAACGGTTGAAGGATTGCCATGAAATTGCCCGCAGATCGCCTTCGCAAACTCGTGTTTGCGCTTGCTTTAGCCATCGCTGTTTGCAGCGTGGCATACGTGGGCCTTACCTGGTACAACCTCAACAAGCAGGAAACGGCGTCTGCCGTTAATCCCGCCATCAAGTCAAACACGGTCCTCCAAGTCGAAACCGACGCATCGGTGCACGCCACCGAGCAGCGCGTTTATTCCATCACCGAGGAAACCTCTTGCTTGGTTTGGAACCTGAACAACATGAAGAGCCGTTCCTACTTCACCATGGCTTCGGTGCGCGTTACCCAACTAGATGATCAAGGCCAAGCGCAGGACACCATTGAGCTTACAAAGACCCCCTTCAGCAATCTCTGGCGCACCTCTTCGCCCAGCCTCGATTTCGACGCGTACGCCATCGACTCGTCATGGCAACAGCTTTACCTCCTAACGCCTTTCTCCAAAGGCCAAGTCATGGTGACCATCGACTACAGCGTCAAGGAGGTCGCAGTCCCCTATCGTGATGTCAGCGAAGTCCTCTGGACCGTCGTCTCTGGCTCAAACACGCAAGCAACCACCGACGCCACGCTCTCGGTGGTGTTGCCCACCCCGGCTGACACGGAAGACGCCAGCCAAAGCGTGTATTCCTGGAGCCACGGACCAACGTCCGACGGCCCGCAAGTCTCTGAGGACGGCGTCGTCACCTACCATGTGGACAAAGTGGAGGTCTGGCAGTTCGCCGAGCTGCGCATCGATTTCCCCACCGGATGGATGACCAACCTTCCATCCAAGTACGCTTCAACCTACAGCAATCAATTGCGGCTGGAAAACATCCGGGAATACGAGGCCGAATGGGAGGACAGTTGGCATCTACGCTCCATAAACTCCTATTCCTTCGACATGGCGTTCATTGCCCTGTGCTTTGTCTTGCTGCTCTTCGCATTGGTGGTCTATCTTCGCCACGGCAAGCTGCGCCTGCCTGATTTCACGGGAGAGTACTGGAACAAGCCGCCGTACGTGGACGAAGCCATCCATCCTTCCTCCGTGGGGCAAATCTGGCGCTGGAACCGCCGCCGCATTTTTGACCTGCACGCCGGCCTCAACTATCTGGCCACCAAGAACGTCATTTCGGTTGAGCCCCTTTCCAACAACAGCAACGCCGGTTATCGCCTCACCCGTACTGGCACGGGCGAAGACAACCTGCGTCCCATTGACCAAGCCTCGCTTGCTTTCCTCTTTGAGGCCATAGCCAAAGGAAGCGACACCCTGACAACCTACAACCTGCGCGCTTTCAAGAAGAGCAGGCCCCAAGAGTATCGAGACGCCGTCAACGACTGGTATCGCGTCCTTATGGCCGAATTCGACGAGGACAAATACTTCGAGCCACGCAGCAGGCGTTGGCAAACACGCCTGCTGATCTTAGGAGTTCTCATCATAGGGTTGGGATTTGCCCTGTATGCCCTCTTCAACCACCCCGTTTTGCCCTTCACGGGGACGGCTAGCGGGTTGGCGATAATCCTAATTGCCAATTACCTTCCGCGTCGCACGCCTTTAGGCAACAACATCATCGCCCGCGCGAAGGCTCTGCGCAATTGGATTTGCGATGACGTGGGCGAGGAGCTGACGGTAGACGCTCCGTCCTTGAGCGCGCTTTTCCCCTATGCGTGCCTTTTCGACCGCAAGAAGGACCTCCTGCACCGCGCTGACGCCTTCCTGGCCGAAGACCAACGCGTAGATCTTGATAGCCTTGATGACGAAGACCTGCTATGGCGTTGCTGCTATGTCACAGCGCTTCTTGCTAACGAAGAACCCAAGGATGGCAAATAGATGTCTACCAACGAAAATATCACGCTTATCGGTATGCCTGGCGCTGGCAAGTCCACCCTCGGCGTGGTGCTAGCCAAAATTCTAAACTACCAATTTCTTGACGCCGACCTGCTGATCCAGCAGACCTGCGGAAACACCTTGCAAACCCTTATTGACCAGCAAGGCATCGAGGGCTTTCTCCAAACGGAAAACGACATTCTGTGCTCCATCCAAACCGACGGCCCCACCATCATTGCCACCGGTGGCAGCGCCATCTATTCAGAAGAGGCCATGCACCATCTGGCCAGCCTTGGGAAAATCGTCTACCTGAAGATCTCATACGACGAGCTGAAAGTGCGCCTGGCCGATCTGCAGGAGCGCGGCGTCGTCATGAAGGGCGGCGTAGGGATGAGCCTGCGGGAGCTCTTCGACGAGCGGCGCCCCTTATATGAGCGCTACGGCCAGATAGTGGTAGATGTGGACGATTTGTCCATTACGGCTGCAGCGCGGAAGGTTGCCGCCGCTTTAGCTTAAGCGTGGTAGAATACCCATTACTGCCCCCGTAGCTCAGGGGATAGAGCGTCGGTTTCCTAAACCGTGCGTCGTAGGTTCGAATCCTATCGGGGGCACCATTTCAAACTCCGGGCCGCAAGCTGAAAGCTTGCGGCCTTCTTAGTTATGACAGCGAGACACGGGGCGACCCGGGGGGCCGGGGGGGGGGGGGTAGGTCAGAGCGGAAAGGCCCCCCCCCCCCCCCCCGGGCGCCC
>R14__coassemble_727_pt1 | contig 20407 bp, 18 predicted proteins | sample R14__metabat2_low_PE_018 | metagenome-assembled genome bin R14
CGCAGCCGCAGCCGCCAGCGAAGACGCGGGCACGGCCACAGCCGCAACCGCAGCCGCCCGCACGAAATACGTCCTGCGCATCAACCGCATCCCGCAGCCCTTCCACGACAACCAAGTGGCCTACGAGTTTGCCGCCCTGAAGGCGCTAGAGCCAACCGGGTGCGCGCCGCGCGCGCTCTACCTGGACGACTCGCCTACCTGCCTGGGAAAAGGCGTGCTGGTGGAAACCTTCTGCGAAGGCCAGGAGCTGGACTTCGACAACCTGCGCCCCGGGGACCTGCAATGCGCCGCGCAGCTGATGGCCAACGTGCATGCGGCCCCCGTGCCCGCAAGCTGCCCGCTGTTCCAGCCAGACGACCCGCTGCAAGCGCTCTTCGACGAGTGCGTCAGCCGCTTCAAGGTGTACCAGGGCACAGCGCTTGAGGACCCGCGCTACACCCGCTGGATCGAGCGCTTCTTCGCCGCCACGCTAGAGGCCATGGACGCCGCACCCGCGCCCACGCAAGCCGATCGCAGCCACATCATCAACACCGAGACGCTGCCGTCGCACTTCCTGATTCCCGCCCAGGCCGCCGCAAGCAGCACCAACGTGGCGAAGACGTCCGCAACCGCCCACCCGGGCACCTTCGTGGACTGGGAGCGCCCCATCATTGCCGAGCCCGCGCAGGACCTGGCGTTCTTTGTTGCGCCCAGCACCACGTTCTGGGACAGCGACTACCTGTTCCCGCGGCAAAACATCCAGGACTTCCTGGAAACGTATTGGCGCGCCGTGGACGGCCGTTTCCCGCGCGGCACCTTTGACCAGCGCTTTGAGGCCTATCTGCGTGTGTCGGTCCTGCGCAGCCAAACGTGGTTCTGCAAGAATGCCGCGCGCTACGTCGGCGAAGGCACCGGCCACACCGTGGAGCGCACGTTCAAGAAATGGGGCATCTACACTTCCGACGAGTTCAACCAGATGCTGCTGACGGAGTGCTTCCAGTAGGCGCCTCGACGCGCACGCGGCCAGGCTAGCCCGCGTCTGCCGCCTGCCACAACGCAGCGCGGCTTAGGCCGGCACCGTCAGCGCCTGGCGGAAGGCCGCGCGCTCGTCTTCGCTAAAGCCCAAAACGTCACGGATGAAGGCATCCATGCTGCCGTAGCGGTCGTCCACCGACTGGCGAAACGCCACCAGGTTCTGCGGACGGGCGCAGTGGTTGTCCGTCACCCGGCGCGCAAACTCCTCATCACCTTGGCACAGGCGCAAGAAGCGCTGGTAGATCTTGTCAATGCCGGCTTGGCGCGACTCGTTGGTAAGCAGATAGTCTTCCTGGATGGCCTGCTCGGACGCACCCAGCAGCTCCAGGATCAGCAGCGCGGTAATGCCTGCGCGGTCCTTGCCGCCGCTGCAGTGGAAATACACCGGGTTGCCGGCAACAGCCGCATCCATGATGGCGTGCAGCGCCTTGTGCATCTGGCCGGCAGTCAGCTCGTTGGCCATGTCACGGTAAAAGTCGTCGGGGTCGCAGGCGAAGTCATTGCCGATGGCGATGGTGCCTGGGATGGGGCTGAAATACTCGTAGCCGGTAACATCCCGATCGTAAAACGGGATGTGCACGTTTTGGGCGCCCGCTATGGGCTTGTCGGGCTTGGCCTGGCACTCATAGCCGATGCGCAGGTCAACAACAAGGCGAATGCCCAGCTGGTCACTCAAGCGGGCAAGGTCGGCATCGGTCGCCGCATGCAGCGCCGAGCCGCGGAACAGCAGCCCCGGCTTGACCACGCGTCCGCCCGCAACCGCAATTCCGCCCAGGTCGCGCACGTTGCTGATATTTTCAAACGCGATGGCTCGCACGAAGCCCCTTCTACCCTGCCGTCGACCGCCTTAGCGGCCCCTATAAAAAGCACGGGTGCCATTGTAGCGGCAAACGGCCCCCGCTGTCCCGCGGCAATGCGGCTGGCAACCAAAATTCCGCACGCGATTCTTTGGTTGCGCAACTTTTTCGCCAACCGCCGCAACAAACTGTACTCAGCGAACAACGCCCTCAACAGGAGCAGCAAGCTGCACTAAAATAGATAAGATTATGCAGAAAGGAGAACCGTGGCGCGCATCGGGGCTCATACTTCCATCGGGCAAAGCATCTCCGGCAACGAAGACGCCTGCTGCCTGAAGGTTGCCCGCACACCTGCCGGCGTTTCCGATTGGGCAACCGAAGCCGTGGCTTGGGGCCTGAAGTGTGGCGTCATCAGCGGCACGAAGGGCGCCGACGGCACGCGCTACGTTAGCCCCCAGATGCCCGTAACCCGCGCCACCATGGCCGCAATACTTATCAACTCCATCGACAACGACCTGCTGGCATAGAAGGAGAAGCCATGCTCGTATTGGTAGTCAACGCTGGAAGCTCATCCCTGAAGTGCCAGCTCATAGAGACCGACGGCAAATTCACGCGCATGAAATGCCTGGCCGAGAAGGTAGGCGCGCCCGATGCATACATGAACGTGAGCTTCCCGCCCGACTTCGCTAAAACGCGCTACGAGATTGGGGGCTTAAGCATTGCCCAGACCCTGGAGAAAATGTTGGATATCGTGTGTGCCGACCCGGCATCCCCCATTGCCAGCCTAGGCCAGATCGATGCCATCGGCAACCGTATTGTGGCCGGCGGCGAGCACTTCAGCCAGACAACGCTGATCACCGACGCGGTGCGCCGTCAGCTGGACGACTGCGCGGAGCTGGCGCCGCTGCACAACCCCGCCGCCTATGAGTGCATCGACCTGCTGCGCCACCTGCTGCCCGACACGCCGCAGGTGGCCGCCTTCGACACGGCCTTCCACACCACCATGCCGCCAAAGGCCTACATGTACCCGCTGCCCATGCGCTACTACAAGGACTACCACATCCGCCGCTACGGCGCGCACGGCACCTCGCACCGCTACGCGGCGCAACAGGCCGCCAACCTGCTGGGACGCCCGCTGGAGGATCTGGGGCTTATCACGTGCCATTTGGGCAACGGAGGCTCCATCACGGCCGTCAACCATGGGAAATCGATCGATACGTCCATGGGATTCACCCCGCTTGAGGGCCTGATGATGGGCACGCGGTCCGGCAGCGTGGACCCGGCCATCATCACCTACCTCATGCGCAAGGAGGGCCTGAGCTTTGATCAGATGGACGCCATCCTCAACCGCGAAAGCGGCGTTTTGGGCATTTCGGGCACCAGCTCCGACATGCGCGACGTGCTGGAGGCCGCCAAAGCGGGCAACGAAGACGCGCAGCTGGCCATAGACATGTACGTCTACCGCGTGCAGAAGACCATCGGCAGCTACTATGCCGCCATGACCCGCACCGATGCCGTGGTCATGACGGCCGGCATCGGCGAAAACTCCGCCGAGCTGCGCGAGATGATCTTCGCCGGGCTGGCGCACATGGGCATGATCTTGGACCGCGACCGCAACAACGTGACCGGCCAGGTGGGTGTGAACCGCATCATCAGCATCGATGACAGCCCCATCAAGATCTGCGTGGTCACCACCGACGAGGAGATGCGCATCGCACGCGAGACCGACAGCCTGATAAGCCAGCTGTAGGGCACCTGGAAGATAGCGTCTGATCCGCTGCTTTACAGGCGAAGGCCGACCCCTCCAAGAGGCAGTGCCGGCCTTCGCCGTTTTCAGCAGGCGTGCACTTCCCTATTCGCCGCCGCGCATGGCCTTGGCGGCCTTGCCCCGGGCACCGCGGAAGCCGCCACGGACGGACCCGCGCATCTTTCCTACCGGGATATTCAAGTTGATGCCGAACAGGAAGTTCACCATCCAGATGCAGAAGGCAATCACCAGCAAAGGCATCACGCAGGAGGTGATGACCATGATGGCAAACTTCTCCAATAGGTCATTGACCATGTTTTTAGCATCATCCAAAACGTTGTTTAGGCTATCGGTCGCAGTGTTGACAAGTGACTGCAAGGCGCCAACCAAATTGAACTCTTCATCTTGATTTTGATTTTCCGTTTGCTGGTCAGCAGTAGCTTCAGTTTGCTCGGTCGACTCCACAGACACGCCATAGGTATCATTGATCACATCCGATATGGCAACGCTGGCAGGGACCACGCAGCACAGCAAAATGCCAAAAAGCGCTGCCTTCAGCGCAAGCACGCCCACGCGCCTCTCGGTCGGGCTGCCGCGCCATCCAAGGGCCAACAAGGCCAAAATCACCAAGGCGACAGGCACCAAAATGCGAAAAGCCAATATACCTGTCAACACGAGTGCGTATTTTTCCAGGTAGATGGCAATCAAGATGATAGAGAAATCGCCCGTCACATCCATCAGCTTGTCGGCGATGGGACTTCCCGCATCATCCGGAATGGCGCTAATTCCGGCCGACGCTGCCGTGGCAACGCCCATAAGCGAAATGACCGAATTACGTTGGCTGTCCAGCTTGTCGATGGTGCCCTTGTGGAACTCTGTCGACGAGAACAGCGGCCCCAGCAGGAAAAACGAAACCAACGCCAGCACCACCAGCGCGGCGGCTATCCCGCCACGCACACCCCTGCTCAGACGTGGGCCGGGCTCTCCTTCCTCCGGCGGCAGCTCACCCTGCCAAGCAATGTCTCCGCCTGGCTTTTCGCGTACCGCATCCAAAGCGTTTTCTTGATCCATGCCAATCCCCTTTCCTTCATGGTAGCAACAATGAACGTTGCCATCTTCCTACGGAAAGGGCGCCTTGCTTAGGAGCATTAGGCAAACGACTTCTTGGATGCGAGATACGGGCAAAAACGAATGCTTCAGCGGGAGCAGGTCGCGGTCTTACGCCGCCTACAAGTCAGCCACCTCGACGCAGTTGACGCCCCGGGCAACGCAGGCTTCCACAAGGCGTTTATCCAGCGTGAAGAGCGTTGAGCCCGTGCGGCGCGTCAGCACCAGATACGAAATGTCATAGCTTGGATGGTCGAGCGTTAAGGTCTCCGTAAGGATTTCTGGGCCCATGTCGGCGATTGGGCAAAACTCATCAACAAGGCAAACGGCTGCGTTGTACCACATCAAAGCGATATCCTTCGAGACATATCCGCCTTTTACGTACTTCCGGAGCACGTTCAAAAGCTCATATTTGAACAGATCAGGGGCTGTAATCTTTTCGCCGTTGAGAATCAGTTCCCGCAAGCCAACGCCCTCTTTCGAGCCCGTTACCATAGCAAGCACAGCGCAAGCATCCAAAACGATCATGCGATGCCCTCCCGCAGCATTGCGATCAAAGCGTCTTCCGCCTCTTCCTTTTCTGCCCGCACCTCCGCAAGCAAGGTTGCCGCACCGGGAAAATTACGCAGATCAAACTGACGGCTTCGTTCCTCCATCGACTTAAAGATGGCCTTCCGCTTTTCTATGCGGGCAGCAACCACCTGCGGATCTTCGAAGCCTGGAAGTTCCAAACGACTGCTATCGCGCGCGCTGCCAGAAGGCTCAGAGCCATTACGCCGGGCGGCGTCATCCAAGATGAGACGCATCTCGGCTTGCATGGAGCGCCCGTTTTGCGACGCCCTTTTTGCAAGCGCCGCCTTTGTCTCTTCACGCACGTCACGAATGAGCACATCTGGCATAGCTGCCCCTTTCCCGTTGCAAGCATATTGATAGCATTATGATAGCACGCCTCACTACCTGAACGTTTTTGCAAGGCCGCGCGAGCCAAACAGATAGCGCTTGGACTATCACCACAACGGAGCTATAGAGGCAATTTTGGTCTCCTATTGTAAATAGGAGACCTTGACCCGAGGGTCAAGCAAAACGCCTAATAGAAAGAAGGTTTTTATGACGTTCCCAGCCCTTTCGCTAATCATCCCGAAGGTTAGTTCCTACTCCTATTCCAGCTCTTCATCGTCTAGCGGTAGTGGCGTCGTCTTTATCATTTTGGTCCTCATTTTCCTTTGCGTCTATTTGGGTGCATGGATTGTGGCCATGCTGCTCATCACTCGCGCCGCCCGTGAAAAAGGCTACGTTGACGAAGACGACGTTTCATCACAACTTTGGTTTATCGGTTTGGTGGTAACTCCCATCTGCCCCGCCGTCATCGTTGCCGCGCTGCCCGACAAGAAGCTGCAAAAGAGCATGGAAGCCAACGTACTAGGCGACAAGACCATTGCCGTCGACGCAGAACTGCCGAGTCTGTAGGAGTCATCATGGCTGAATACAAGGTAATCTACAGAAACGACCAGCCCGATTGGCAGACCACCTGCCCCATCTGGGTTGAGACCATCCAAGTATCCCGCAACGTCGAGACATCTGAATGCTATCTTCAACTAAGATTGCGTAATCTTTCCAACATGAAAATCGGGCGCATTACGGCAACGGCAACTATAAAAAGCGCCGACGGAACTTGCGCCACCAAGGAAATACAGCTGCTCGATGCCGACATCGAAGCCGGCAGCGCAGCAACGCCCAAGGCCATCGCCCTCGACCAGAGCGACATCAAAGAATTGTCGATGCTCATCGACTCCGTTGACGGCAAGAGCGATTGGGCAAAAGCCGCACCGATCAAGCAGCCCCAACGCCTCATGCTTAGCACAAAGGCGATGAACGAGAGGAAAACCCTGGTCAGCGAGTCGAATATTTCCTCAGCCGAATTTCACGGGCAATGCCACGAAAAACACAACGGTTGGTGGCTCTGCAGCTGCGGCGCCGCAAACGTCGGACGCTCATCTTGCCACCAATGCAAAGCCGAACTGCAAAACATGGACAACTGGGAAGACGAGAAGTGGCTCGAAGAGGCGGCGACCAAACGCACATATGACGATGCTGCTGCCAAGCTCAATAGGGGCACCACGAAATCTATCCTAGAAGCGAAGGATGTCTTCAAACAACTAGGGGACTACGCCGATTCGCCGAGCAAGACAGAAGCCTGTGACCAGGCATTGGCCAAGATTGAGCAGAAGCAAAAGAGAGCCCGCAAGATAGCAGTGCCCGTGGCGGCTATTGCGGCGGTTGTCATCGTTGCGATAGTCGCCTTCACCGCTGTTACCAACATCAATGCCGAATGTAGCAAAAAAGCTAATGACTATGCAAATTATTTGTCCGGGATGAGCTATACTAGTTCTGACGGAAGTATCACTTTCGGCAAAAACGGAAACGGAAGCTATAAATTGACCGTGAGCAAAAATGAGGTCTACGAAGGAATATACTCCGTTTATGTCTCTGCGACAGGCGATGCAACCGTAAATCTTGACGATAAAACAGGCAGCATAACGACAACAAGCGACGCGAAAACGAAAACCGAGAAAATAACCGCAATAACCATAGATGGCGTGACTTATTCTCGCACTTCTCGCTAATTTCCGACCGAATAAAGCCCCGACGTTGTTCATCGCATCATTGACCAGCGTCGGGAGTCATTTCAAAATAGAATCGCAGACTCAGACAAGAGGAGGAGATCATGAGAAAGATTATCTTAGCAGTGACCGCTGGGGCCATTGCCTTCACGCTTTGCGCATGTTCCGGCAGCCAATCGGCCAATAATGCCAACAACACCAACCAAACCCAAAGCACCAGCGCCACAGCCGAAAAGATCACAGACTCCAGCCTCTATCAATCCATAGCCGATATCGTCGAGACCAATTGGAAAGACTATGACCATGTCATGTACTTCAATGAAAACGACAACACCATCAATTTGTGCATCGAGCTACCTGAGGGCACTAAGGAAGCGTTGGATACCGCCTACTCAAGCGTCTCTTCGTCGTGGAGCAATGTCAAAACCAGCATAGTTAACCAAAGCGAGACAATTCTTTCGGCTTTGAAAACTGAGCAGCCCGAAATAAAAGTAAACACCTACTTATTTGACACGTTGGATTGCGATGAAGTAAGCAAGGCGGCCGAAGCGGGAAACTACACTCCAACAGGCTATCTGCTTTGGGTGCAAGACTCCAGCGTGAAATACGAATACACGCCAACCAGCGCATCCAACAGCACGAACACCGCAAAAACCAACACCAGCACAACCAGCAATTCCAGCAAAACCAACACAAGCTCCAGCTCCAACACTAGTTCTAGTTCTAGTTCCAACAGCATTACTTACCAAGGAAGCACGTACAAGTACGTTCGTACTGAAAGTGACGGCGTCAAGGTCTACACCAACTCGTCAAACTACAACATTTACGTGTATCCCAGCGGAAAGCGCGAGTGGACCGACGGTTGGGGCAACGTCAAAAACATCTAAAAAGGAATGTCCATACCGCAAGCAATAAGCAATCTTCCCTTTCTTAGATAATGACTCCAAGCGAACTGCGCCCAATCTTTGCCCAAAGCTAGTGCAGTCTTACGCCCAGCCGTAGTGGGTGGCGTACATGATGGCGCGTGCATCGGTCGCATCAACCACGCCGTCGGTACCGGTCACATCGGCGCGTTTGCCCATGTCCGCATCGTCCGACCACAGGCGCGCATAATCAAACGCCAGCTGGGCATCCACGATGTTCAATTCGCCGTTGTTGTTGACGTCGCCCTTCAGCCAGTCTTTCGTATACGTGGCTTGGAAGGTGTACACGTCATCGGCGTAGGCAACGTCAAGCTGCACGCTTGCACCCTGCGACGTAGCCCAGTTGCGGCCCGACAACCACCATGCCGCCACGTTGTCCACCACATTCTTGTAGTTGGCCACCCACGATGCGTTCTTTGCCGTCAGCGTAAACGACTCCACGCCCGCGTCCAGCTGGCTCTGGATGGCCGCAAGGTCCACCGTCCCCGCGGCAAAGTCGGCCGCGCGGCCGTTTCGTATGAAGTAGTCGTTGTCCAGCGTGTTGGACGCGTAGGCCGCCTGCGGCGTGTGGTCGGTGTGCACCAGCGAGATAATGGCGTCATCCACGCCGAAGTACAAATGGCACAGGTCATCGGCCGTCAGCTGCAAGTCCCCCGCCGCGGCATAGGCCGGATACGGCGTTTGGGCCTCATCTTCGTCCCATGTGGTGTCAACCTGGCACCACTGGCCGTCGATCTTCACGGCCGTCCACACGTGCAAGCTGCTCTTAGTGCCTTCGATGCGGCCCGACTCCAAGCCGACCGCAGCCAGCAGCTTCTCGTATGCCCGATGGTATGACTCGCAGGTGCCTGTGCCGGCAGCCAGCACGCCCTCAGCCGAGCAGCGGCTATACGAGTAGTCGTAGCTGGAATGGTAAACCAACCAGTCATGCAGCCACAGCGCCTTGTCATAGTCGGTGGAGCATTGCGCCAGGCACTCCTTCGCCACACTGGCCACAATCTGGTCCACGCTGGGATAGCCCGCATCGTCCACCACCAGCTTGCAGTCATACATGCCCGAGCTCATGTACTTGCCCGCGCCCAGGTCCATCACCGAGAAGCGAATGTAGTACGTGCCTGACGCATAAAAGGTGAATGACCAGGTGTTATCCGTTGAATAGTTGCTGTTGCCGTAATGCGACTCATCATAGACCGCCGTAACGCCGTCGCCTTCCGACAGGCTGTAGATGCGATACTTGTAGTTACCCGTGCCGTTCACGCCCGCAAGGGTGAAGGTGGTGGGCTGCCCGCAGGCAATGCTGGCTGGAAACGTTATGGAAATCCCCAGGTCAGAAGCGCTCCCGTAGCCATACGACACAACCGTCACGGTATCGCCTTGGGCAGCTACGCCCCCTTCCGTGGCGAAGACGTCCGCCGCCGCAAGCGGCTCCGCGGCCAACGCCGGTTGCGCGCCCACCGGCAGCGCGCACGCCATCAAGGCCGCCAAAGCAACGGCCAACGCCACCAGCAGCGTGGCCCCTCTGCGTGCTACCTGCGTCATCTGGCCTCAGCGCTACTCCCAGCTACCCGTAACGGCATAGTGCTGGATGGCGAAGGCGTCCGCGGCATCCACCGCGTTATCCTGGTTGGCATCGGCCGCGGCTTCCAGATCCAAGCGATCCCACGAAAGCTGCGTGACCAGCTGGTCATAGGGAACCGTGGAACCCTCGGAGGTCCACTTGCCGTTGGCCATGTCAGACACGATCTGGGCATCCACGATGTTTACGGCATCGTTATTGTTGGCATCGCCGCGGGTGTACTTAAGGTCGCTCGAGCAGGCAAAATACATGCCACCGTCAGATTGGTACTTATCCTGAGCCATAGCGTACAAGGCATCCCCTTGGCTGCAAGCAACGGTGAAGATGGAGGAACCCACATTGAACGTCTTGCCCCACGCCTTAAAGGCGCTGGCACCCTTTTCCAGAATGTAAGTGTCTTGGATAGCGCGGTTGCCGTCAGCATCCAGCACGGTGGCACCCACCAAGAACACGCCTTCGGACGTGGCCGTCAGGCCAAACGAGGGCTGCGCATAGGTTGCGTCATCGCTCAAGCCTTCAGGCAGGGCGTCAGTCAGGTCTTCGCAGGTCCACGTGCCGTCGGTGCCCTTCGTAAGCCTGGTCAGCGCGGACGACGCAAGCATTGCCGATCCAACCGTGCCGGAGCAACCGCCCGCTACGTAAATCTGGCCATCGAAGACCACCGTCTGGGGAGAAGCCACGCCCTGTTTGGCCGACTCCTCGGTCATGGCCTTCTTGTTGACGGCATAGAACGAACCGACCGTCATCGCCTGGGCCTTGCCATCGGCAATGGTCAGCTGCAAAATGTTGTCCTCAGTGAGCTGCGTGCCCGATTCATTCGTACCACCTATCAGCAACAACGTGTCGTCGTAAGCCACCAGCGACGCCCAGATGCCACTATGCAGCTCATTGATGGCCGAGGCGTCGATCGTCTTTAAAGCGCCCGTTGTCGTGTCGTATTCATAAAGCCTGACGACAAGGGCTGTATCGCCGGATTCCGTGGTAGCCACGTACAGCTTGTCCCCAACAACAGCCATGCTGGCATCTATGAGCTCCGCATCGGAAGGAAGGGTGAAGTCCATCTTAGCCCATTGGTTCAAGGCCAGGTCAAAGCGGTACAGACCGTATACAGCCGAACTATCGAGCAAGACTGGAGCAAGCGCATAGATGGCATCTTGCGTTGATACCATTCGGGCCGAGATAAGCCCAACGGCAGTCGCGTAGACGCCCGAATTAGCTTCGCAACCCGTGTCGGCCATGATGTTTTGGTACACGCGCGGGAAAACGGTCACGTCGTTGGCAACGTAGGCCAGCTTCGACCGACCCGTTTTGCCATTTGCCGCCGTCACCGCGACCGTCACGTCGCCCGAAGCCACGCTTTCAGGGACGGTCACAACGATTTCGGTATTGGTCCAGGTTGCCACTTCACAGTCAACGCCTGCAGCCTGCACGCTGCCAGCCGTCTGGCCGAAGTAGTCGCCCGTAAGGGTTATCTGGCGGTCACTGCCTTGCGAAACCTTGCTGATGACCGGCGTGGTATCCGTTTCAGCGACTGCCAAGTTGACAAGACCGCCCTGACGGCACGTGTCTTCGTAGCCCTCCATAGTCAAAATGTGAGAGCGCAGGTAATTGGCGCGATACAGCGCGCTTTCGGCACCCGAAAGGGACTGGCCGTCATCTACCTGGCGCTTTGCCACAACCGCCGCAGCGCCCGCGATAGAAGGCGTGGCCATGCTGGTACCCTGGATGAGCGTCCACGCCGTGCCCTCGGTGCCAAAGCCGAAGTCATCAAAGTAGAAGTCAGCCAAAGACAGCCCCGAAACAGTTGAGGTTATGTCCACAACGGCAACAGCCAAAACAGCGTAGACCATGCCTTCGTCAGACGTCGGGATAGTATAGAGCGTAGCGCCCTGGTCAGGTGTGCCGTCCGATTTAGTGGGACGCTGCTGCTCCAGGTTGTAGGCCGAGGTTCGCCATTCGGCGTCACCCTTCGCAGAAATTGTGGCAGGCGATGAGACGCCGGTGCCGATGGAGCCGTCCGACTTCTGCCAAACCGGCAGGACAACCACCGGAGTGGCCGATTTGCTGGCAGAGGTGCCCGCATAGAACGTGTTCACGCCGAAGTACTTAAGGCTGGCCACCTTGTCCTTTTCCACGGGGATAAACGCCAGGCCCGAAATGGATATCCGTTCACCATTGCTCTTAAGCTTCAGCGATCCCGTCCCGGAATCGACGGTCGCGTCGGCGGAATACACGGCGTAGTCGGCATCTTCAATGTCGGTCTCCGTCTTGGGCAGTTCGGCGGTGCCGTCAAGAACTTCGGTGATGATGTCGTCACTGGTGGTCATGAAGCGGACCGCGCCTGCCGTTCCCACGCTGCTTTCCGTGGCGAAGTTGGAGTAACCCACGCAGTTGGCATCGGCCACTGGCTGGTAATACGTGCCCAAGGATGCCGGCCACGTGGCCATGATTTCCGATCCGGTGCCATATACGTCAGAGGTGTACTGGCCGTAGTTGCTAAACGTTGAACGCGTGGCGTCATACTGCGCCGAGCTGACGGTCACCACATAAGGGTTGTCAGCGGATGTGGTGCCGCTGGAGAAGGTGCGGTCGGTGTCAAGATTGGAATTGCCCGCAGCCAAAAGGGAGATGGCGCCCTTTTGGCCCAGTTGGTACATGGCAACGTTCAAGGCACTGGATTTGACGAAGTCGGCACCCCAAGAGTCATTGACGGCAACAATGTTGACGCCGTTGTCCATGATGGTGGAAAGGTAGTTGTATCCGTCAAGCAGGGCCGAATGGGTAAGCGTGCCCTTTGCCGTGCCTGCGCGCACGCCCAAAAGCTGCACGCCGTTAGCGACGCCGCTGGTGCCGAAGTCGTTCCATTCGGCCGCCACGATGCCCGCACAGTGCGTGCCATGGCCCATGACGTCCATGGGATCGCTGGGGTTCTCTTCTGCAGTGGCGGCCGGGGCGTAGCCGTATTCGCCACCCTTGGTGCCGGCGTTTTGCTCGGCGGTCAGGTGGATCATCACGCCATCAAGGTCGGGGTTGGTGTAGTCGATGCCCGTATCCAGGATGGCCACAACGCCCGCAGCGTTTTCCACGTTGGGATTGTTCCAGTCACTGCCCAGGCCCAGGTCAAAGTCGGTAACATGGGTGGCATTTGTGCGGAGAAGCGCCTGGTCAGCGCCGTAGGTTTTGTTGTTTTTGGTGTACCACTGCGTGCTCAACAGGTTGGGGTAGGTGACCTGGCTGTCGGAGAGCGCCGCCACGCCCCTGACCGTAGGAGATTGGAGGGCATCCAACGCCGCGGAGTCGGCCGTGGCCGCAGTGGTGGTTGCGGCGGCGTTGGCGGTTGCGGTGGCGTCCTGAGTTGCAGTGGCGTTAGCGGTTGCGGCGGCGTCCTCGGTTGCGGCCTGGTCATCGGCAGCGGCGGTGCCCAGGTAGGCTTCCAGCTGCTGCAGCTCTTCGGCGCTCAGCGAGGAGTCGTCTTCGCTGACGATGCTCACGTAGTCGGGCTCCACGCTGATTACCAGGTCATAGGCGGAAAGCTCGGCCAGAAGCTGGCGCGTGGACAAATCGGTGCTGGTCACAAGGACAATGCTTACGGCGCTATCCTCGTCGGTGTCCACCTCTACCAGGTCGGTGGACAGAGCCGCCATGGATGATGCGTCGGCCAGCTCTTCGTCGGCGGCCATGCCTGCGGCCTCAAGCGAGGCTTGCATGAGCACCTGGGCGTCTTGCAGCAGATCGGCCCCATCTGCGGCCTGCTCCCACGGCCAATGGAAGTCAGAAGCCTTCGCCTGCTCCACCAAGTCGGCGCGCACAACGGCGATGACCTGGCCTTCCACGTAATTTTGGCCATCAAGCATGGCGTCAAGCTGGGCATCGGTCAGACCCGTGGCCGGAGCCGCGCTTTCCGTTTCGGCGAAGGCCGTCGTTGACGGGAATAACCCCACGACCAGGACCAGGGCCAAGGCGGCGTGCCCGATGCGCCTGAGGAGGGAACGTGGTGTAGGCAAGGCGGATGACTTTAGCATAGGAAACCCTTTCTCAGAAGGCAACGAGCGACGGGCCATGCCAAGGTGCCCCCTTCGTCGCCTTTTTACTTGCTAAGAGTATTTTAACCACCTATTTGCCGCCTGCACGCGGAGAAGGCAACAAAGGGGCAACGAATCGAAGGCCTGCAGGCGCGATTCCGGCAGGAAGGCGCAGCTGGCAACGCCCCAAGAATGCCACAATTCTGGCCACTCCCCTGAGGGCGCCGTAGGTTTACGACCAAAGCAGCGCCAAAGAGCCATTCTTTGTCGTAAACGGCATCCAGGGTCTGAGGCTATTTACGACAAGAAGGCCGCTGGCTGCCATATTTTGTCGTAACGGCCGCTTGGCGTCTGGCGACTTTTACGACAAAGCATTCGGCCTGTGCCCCGGTTTTGTCGTAAAGCGGCCCGTCCATCGCGCCTTAGAGGCGCCCCCGCCGCCGCGCCAAGCCGCCTCTGGCCGCCCGCCCGCGCGCAATACGCGGAAAGGTCGCGATTTTTTACGACAAAGCCGCCATCAAAGGCGGCGTCTTTGTCGTAATTCGACCACTTCCCGCGTTTCCCATTACGACAAGAAAAGGCAGGACAGGCGTTGCTTGTCGTAATGTAAGCGAAGGGTAACTTTCGATTACGACAAAAGCGCCGCAAAACGTCTGTTCTTGTCGTAATCGCCAGAAGCGCAGCGAGCAAGATGCCGAAGCGCAGCCGATCAAGCCCTGCAAGCCGGCACCGCGCACGGCGCGCCCGCAAGCTGCCCAACAGGGCAACCAAAACCAAGGCCAACCACGCGCCCCTGGCCCAGCCCCTATTCGGACATAGCGGCAGAAACCACCAGCAAGTCGCAAGGCTCTACACGCTGCGCGCCATCGGCGGCCGTGAAAACCGCCTCCTTAACGCGCGGCGACCCGTTGATGCAGGTCAAGGCGTAGTCCTTCGGCAGCACCACCGTCACAGATGCACCTGCGTCCGCAAGCCTTTCCGCGCATTCGCGGGCCAAATCGGTATCACCCCAGATCACGGCGTTGTCCCCAGGCAAACGCCCCAAAGCATCCATCAGCTCCATGGTGCACCGCGCCGAGTACACACCCGCGCAGCGCGACCCCGGAATGCGCCAATAGCTGCGCGGCAGCTCAAAGGGGGACGTCGCATCGGTCGGCGCGCCATCAGCGGCAACGCCGCTCCCCCGGCCTTCCGCCTTACCCTGCACCAACGCAGAGCCCACAAAGCGCTTCTGCAGCTGCGGCGCCTCCGCGCCAAGCTCCCGCAGCGCAATCTCCGCTATCCTGGCCGTGCAACGACCTCCCTGGCAGGGGCCCATGGTGGCGCCGGTGCGCCACTTCAGGGCATCCAAGCAGCCAACCGGTATGGAGCGATGCAAGGCCGCCACCAGCTCGCCCTCGCTCACATGGCAGCAATGGCAAACCTGGCGCCCGTAAGCGGCGTCCTGCTCTACAAGGGCCGCCTTCTCGGCGTCGCTCATCATCACCAGCAGGGGCGCCGGCGTTCTTTGGGGGTTGAAACCTGGATTCTCCCCCGCTCCCAAATAGCTTGCCACCTGGGATGCCAAATCCTGCGCAATGGCAGGAGCGCTGGCCAAGCCCGGGGAATCGATGCACGCAGCGTTGAAGAACCCGGGGGCATCGGCGGCCGGGCCAACGACGAAGTCCCCCGTGTCGGCGTTGGTCGCACGCAGGCCGGCAAAGTTGGAAATCACCTTCCCCTGGGCAACGCTGGCAACATCGGGCCACGTACGCGCAGCCTTCGCCAGCACCTCGTCCAAGCCCTCCTGGGTGGTGGCAACATCCGTCCGGCTGTCTTGCGCCTGGCTGTTGGGCCCGCAAAATTGGTTGCCGAAGGCCACAACGCCCACCAGCACGCCTTTGCCGCTGGCGCTGGGCGCTTGGAACATGGTGTGCGAAAACGCATGGACGGTGTTCTCGAAAAGGTGGTATTCGCCACGCTTGGGCGCAATGGTCAGCTTTGTGGCGGAAACCATGTTGTTGATCAGGTCGGAATTGATGCCTGCGGCGTTCACCACCGTACGGGCAGCATACGACTTGCCAGATTCCGTGGTCACGCGGTAGCCTTCGCCGGCAGCCTCCACGCTGCGCACAGATGAGCCGAACACGAACTCCACCCCGTTGTCCGCAGCGTTTTCCGCCGCAGCGATGGTCAGGCCATATGGGTCGCAAACGCCGCTGTCCGGCACGAGCAGCGCGCCCACGGCCTCGGGCGCCACGTTGGGCTCCAGCTCCCGCAGCTGATCACGGTCGATGATGGTCGTTTCGGACGCGCCGTTTTCACGCGCGCGCTGTTGCAGCTGGGCAAGAACGGCCATGTCGGCGTCATCGAAGGCCAGCACCAAGGCGCCGTTCTTGAAGTACGCGAAGCCCAGCTCCTGTTGCCAGCGGGGGAAAAGCTTGGCCCCCTCCACGTTGTAGCGGGCCTTGCACGTGCCCGGCTGCGGGTCATAGCCCGCATGGACGATGCCCGAGTTCGCACGGGTTGCGCCGTTTGCCACATCCAGGCCGCCCTCTACGACCAGCACGCTGGCGTCATAACGCGCCAATTCCCTGGCCAAGCAACAGCCGATGACGCCCGCGCCCACAACAATGACGTCGTAGGCGTCCCGTGAAGCGCCAGCTGCAAGCCCCTGCCCCATCAAGGCGGAGACGTCCGTCACGTCCGCAATCTTCACAAGCTGCCTCCTAGTTTTAACGGCCACCTTTCCACAACCAACAGTATAGCCAAACTCGCTTTTGACCTGCAATAAAGCCGTTGCGGCATAAGGCAAAGGGGCAGGTCATCTGTCTTGCGCTTCAAATCCGAACGGCAGTGATACTATCTTCTTAGACCAAACGACACCCAAGGAAAGCTGCGCCATGACAAAAATCTTGCTTTCTGCTGACTCCACTTGCGACTTGAGCCCGGAACTAAAAGAGCGCTACAACGTGCACTATTACCCGTTCCACATCATATTCCGCGGGCAAGATTACCTAGACAACGTGACCATCACGCCCGACGTGTTGCACGCGGCGTATCGCCAGGACGGCAGCTTGCCCCAAACCGCCGCCATCAACGAAGCCGAATACCTGGAATACTTCACGCCCTTTGTCGAGCAAGGCTACCAAGTGATCCACTTCAACTTAGGGGCCGCCATCTCTTCGGCGCATGAGCATTGCAAGGCTGCGGCAGCCAAGCTTCCTGGCGTGTGGGCCATCGACTCGCAAAACCTTTCCACCGGCATCGCGCTGCAGATCATCCGCGCTGGAAACCTCATCAACGAAGGCATGGCCGCCGAGGATATTGTTGCCGACGTGAAGGCCATGCGTTCGCGCGTACACAGCTCGTTTATCCTTGATACCCTGGACTTCATGGCGGCTGGCGGTCGATGCCCCGGCGTTTTGGCAGCGGCAAGCAGCCTGCTGAAGATCAAGCCTGAAATCATCGTCCACAACAACGACGGCTCCATGAGCATGGGCAAGCTTTACCGCGGCAAGCTCGAACGCGTCTTCGAGAAGTATGTTCGCGAAGAACTCGGGAAATACCCCGACATCATCCCCGACCACATCTTCCTAACCAGCTCTGGCGTAGCCCCCGAAGTGCATGACCACCTGCGCAAGGTGGTGCGCGAATGCGTTCCCAACGTGCAGGAAATCCACTCTACCGAGGCCAGCTGCTGCATATCCAGCCACTGTGGCCCCGGCACCCTTGGCATCCTGTTCGCAACCGAAAGCTAAGTCCGAGAAAAAGGCCTACGATGGATGACATCTACGAAGAAAGACCTTCGCACGACTACGCGGATGGCTTTGCTGCGGGCGTGATTATCGGCAAGGAATGGGGAGGCCAAGTCGGCGGCCCCGACGAAAACGGCCTTTACGTCAACAACGAGGCTCTCTGGGATGGGTTCGCGCCGAAGAAGAAGGGCCTGTCTGGCCTCGTTGGCGGCATTGTGCGCCTTAACACCATCCTCTACATAATCGTATCCATCGGAATTCTTGTGGTTTTAGGCATCGCCGAGCTGCTCAAGTAGCAGGCCAAACGACTGTCCCTTTGCCTTGTTGCTTTGTCTTCCTGCTATCCTATTCTCAGTCGAGGTCTAAGGCGTCATAGGTCATCCCCGCCTTACGCATCAGGCCAAGCCAGGCCGTTGGCGTGACGGCGGGCGTGCTTGAACGCTCAAACCCCTTCACGTCTCGCGTCACAAGGTAATCAGCTCCGGCCTTGGCCGCACATACGGACACCATGCAGTCCTCGTAGTCGTCCCAACGCAAGCGCAAGGCACGAAGAGCATCGGACGCTGTCGTGTCCACAGGAACAACAACCTCGCAGACCGCTTCAATGACCCCTTGGGCTGCCTGGGAGCCTACATATTTGCGCAAAACATAGAAGGCATCCTTCAAGCTTTGCACGCTCACCCAAAGCTTTGCGTCGCCAAAATACCCCGCCGCCAAAACACGCTGCGCATCATCGAAGAAGGGAGGCTTCCCGCCCAGATAATCAATGAGGACACAGGTATCAAGCAAGACGTTCATAGTCAGCCACCTTTCCCTCAGCCAGAATCTGCTTGTAGGATTTCTCTTCATCGCTACCCCAGTCCACAGAAACGGTGGAACGGGCAACAAAATCCCGGAAGCTCTGCTGCCGCGCATCGGAGGCAGCAGCGACCTGAGCAGTGGGGAGCCTGCGTTCAGATATGAGGAAGTCATACGCTGCGTTTATGAGGTCGGTCGTCGTCGCGCCAATCTCGCGCAAGATCGGCTCGGAGGCCTCCTTCTTGGCCAGAGGCACTCGCGCGTTAGAAATTGCTGTTTCCATAAGCCCTCCATTTGTAAAACGTTTTACAAATCTTACCTCCTCAAGCAAAACGAAGTCAAATGAAGACGAAGCGCAAGACAAATGGCCCGTCACCTCGCCTGCCCCTTTGCCCTTCTTACACCGCCTTGCGCCCGCTTTGCCCGATGTCGCGCTACAATAGCGGAGTGCATACCCGAAGTCGCGATAAAGCAGGAGGTCACCCCATGAGCGACGAACTCAATCTGGACAGCGCAAAGAGCGTGTTGGAGAGCGGCTTCGAAGAGGCCAAGAAGGTCATCGCCGACGACGGCAAGCTTGAAGAGCTGCTGCAAAGCGCCGAAGGGAAGCTGAAGGGAATCCCTGTTTTAGGTGAGGGGCTTTCCCATATTCCGCTGTTTGTTTCCATGGTGCGCAGCTGGGCCTGCAAGGAATACACCGAGGCGCCCTTCATGGACATCGTTGCCGCCGTTAGCGCCATCATGTATTGGCTCAAGGAAGACGACCTGGTCAACGACAAGACCCCTTTGCTGGGCCGCGTCGATGACGCTGCGGTCTGCATGGCCTGCTACCTGCTTTCCAAGGGCGATCTGGACAAATACGAGCAGTGGCGCAGCACCAAGAAGCTGGAAGCCTAATCAAGACTGCAAATCCGTCCGCGAAGACGCCGGCGTCAAATACGTCTGCAGCAAACATCGGGTTTGTGTTCGCCATGAGCGGCGCGTATGTGGTGTGCGCCATCTGGTGCGGCTGGGGAATTCTGCAGGGCGCGCTGAGCTACGGCACGTTTGTTGCCGTGGTGCAGCTGGTCAGCCAAGTGCAAAGCCCGTTCGCCAACATCAGCGGGTACTTGCCCCGGTTTTACGCGATGACGGCCAGCGCCGAGCGCCTGATGGAGGCTGAGGGTTTCGGCGAAGAGGAAAGCGAGCGCCTGACTGGCGACGAGGCGCGCCAGCTTTACCGCAGCATTGCCGCAATCGGCATGGAGGACGTGACGTTTGACTACGAGGTGGCGGACGCAGCTGCGGGTGCCGACGCGGCGGACCCCGACGAGGACGCGGCGACCCCCCACCGCCGCACATCCGCGCTGGCAGATTGCACGTTCCAGGTGGAAAAAGGATCGCTGGTGGCGCTTGCGGGCCCGAGCGGTTGCGGCAAGAGCACGGCGTTGCGGCTACTGTTGGCGCTTTACCCGCCCACCATCGGCGAATGCTATTTGATGATGGACGATGGCCAGCGCGTTGCCCTCACCCCGAAATACCGCGCGCTGTTCGCCTATGTTCCGCAGGGAAACTGCCTGCTCAGCGGTACGATTCGCCAAGCTTTGGCGTTTGGGAGCGAAGACTTGGCCCAAGACGACGACCGCCTTTGGCACGCGCTTGAGGTTGCGTGCGCGGCGAAGTTCGTGCGGGAGCTGCCCGACGGGCTGGACACGATGCTCGGCGAACGCGGGGCGGGGCTTTCCGAGGGCCAAATCCAACGCATAGCCATTGCGCGGGCCCTGGTGACGCGACGGCCAATCCTGATGCTTGACGAGTGCACGTCGAGCCTGGATGCGCCCACCGAGCTGCAGGTGCTGCAAAACCTGGCCAAGCTGGAAGACATTACGGTGCTTGCCGTGACACATCGTCACCAAACGCTGGAAGCAGCCGACAAGATAGTGGAGTTCTCCCGGGAAGATTAAAGCTGGGCCATGACAAAACCCCAGGGGGGCGGCAGGGGGGGGGGGGGGGGGGGTGGGTGGGATATATTTGTTGGCGCGCGCGCCGGCCGAGGCGCCGCCCGGGAGGCGGGCGGGCGGAGTGG
>R14__coassemble_776_pt1 | contig 19265 bp, 14 predicted proteins | sample R14__metabat2_low_PE_018 | metagenome-assembled genome bin R14
AATCTCCTTCCTTGGAACGCTGTTCACCACAGCGCTCAAGGCCGCAGCTCCAATACTCGTTTTCTTTCTCGTCGTCACGGCGCTGTGCAATGCGCGTGGCATGGGCGCGGCCAAGACCGTGGTTCCCATGCTTTTTATCGGCATGCTCGTGTCGGCGTGTGTGACGGTGCTCGTTTTCTATGCTTTCCCGGTCTCCATCACTTTGAGCGGCGTCTCAGCGGAGGCCGCTGAGACCAAGGATCTGGGCGGCATCTTCTCCGACTTGTTCCTCAACTTCTTCACCAATCCTGTCCAGGCGCTTGGCAACGCAAATTACCTTGGCATCCTTGCATGGGCCATCGCGCTTGGCATATTGATGCGCAAGGCGCACGACTCCACCAAGACGATGCTTGACGACTTCACCGAGGGTGTGCTGGGTGTCATTAAGCTCATCATCTCGCTTGCCCCGTTTGGGATCCTCGGCCTTGTGTACGAGTCCGTGTCAAAGCTCGGTGTACAGATATTCACCGAGTACGGGTCGCTGCTCATCGCCATGCTCGTGTGCTACGCGTTCATCCTGCTCGTCCTGAATCCGATCATCGCCTTCTGGGGGATAAGGAAAAACCCGTACCCGCTCGTCTTCCGCACTTTAGTGGACAGTGGCGTGCCCGCGTTCTTCACACGCAGCTCCGCGGCTAATATTCCCGTTAACCTCGAACTTTGCCGAAAAATGGGACTAACCAAGTCGTCATACTCGGTATGCATCCCATTGGGGGCGAGCATCTCGCATGTCGCCGGTGCCTCCACCATCACGGCGCTCACGATGTGCGCCGTCTTCTCTGCTGGCATGCATGTCGAGCTGCCCATGGCCTTGCTCATGGCATGCTTGGCGACGCTTGCAGCCGCAGGATCCTCGTCGGTTGCCGGTGGCTGCACCCTGCTCGTGCCGATGGCGGCTTCGCTTTTCGGGCTCAGCGGCGACGTGGCAATGCAGGTCGTTACCGTGGGACTCACGCTCGGCGTCATCACAGATGCCTGCGAGACCGCGTTGAACTCCTCTTCGGTTGCGCTGTACACGGCCGTTGCCGAGTTCCGCGAGCGTAGGTTGCGCGGCATTCCGTTCGACTATGGCAAGCTGAATGAGAGGATGGCGAACGCTGCCGAGGTTGCGGAGGATGTTCATCAAAATAATCTTGGTATAACTTCGTCTTATGACGAGATGCAGCGTGAAGTCGACAGCTCGGAAGAGTATTCCGAGTGGCGCGAGAAGCGTGACGCCTCTAAGACCTACAAAGCCGAGGTGGCCACGAAGCGTCTTGAGAAGTCGGAGAGCAAGTCTAGACAATAAGTGGCATCAACAGCGGAAATTTGGAGGAAACATGTCTAAGCTCGGTATTCGTGATATCGTTGGCCCCACCATGGTAGGGCCTTCAAGCTCCCACACGGCGGGTGCTTTGCGCATTGCCAAGATGGCTCGCACCTTGTGCGGAGAAACCCCGAAGAAGGTGGAATATCGACTGCTGGGGTCATTCGCGCACACTCTGACCGGCCATGGAACCGACAAGGCCATCGTTGCCGGCATGCTTGGGTTCGAGTCCGACGATCTGCGTATTCGCAAGTCTTTCAGCTACGCCAAGCAATGCGGACTGGAGTACTCGTTCAAGATTTGCCCCGACGAGCCCTTCGATCATCCCAATACCATAGAAATGCAGATAGTCACACAAACAGGGGATGACCTGTTCGTGCGCGGTGTCTCCATCGGTGGCGGTGCGGCCATGCTAACGCGCATCGATGATATTGACGTTGAGCTTACCGGTGAGCTCAACAGTCTTGTTATTAAGCAGAACGATGTCAATGGCGTACTCACGCATATCTGCTCAGCGCTCAGCATCAACGGTATCAATATCGCATCAGCGCGTCTTCACCGCAAAGCGAAAGGGGAGACCGCATTCACCATCATAAAGACCGACCAGGATATTCCCGATTATGTGGTGCATGCAATAATGACGGATGAGGATATCCTTGGCGTGCGCGTCGTTCCGCGCTCGGTGGCGTCTGGGCGGAAAACCGACCCGACCATCGACCTGCTGGAGGCGGACAAGGAGTTCAAGGCGGCCGACTTCAAGTCTGGCAGCGAGCTCTTGGCGCTCTGCAAAAAGAAGAAGGCACCCATATCGCAGGTATTTCTCGATCGTGAGCGGGCTCTTTCCCATTGCGATGGGTTTGAAGACGACACGCCCGCTTATATCAAACACGTTGTTGCGGTCATGAAGGAGTCCACTGAGGTGCCTCTCGACAAGCCGAAGAAATCCATGGGCGGACTACTGGGAGGCGAGTCCCAGAAGATGGTGGCATTGGCGCAGAGCCAGACTGGCCCATGTGACGGTGTGCTTTCCAGCGCGGCTGCGTGTGCCATGGCCGTACTTGAGACCAATGCAACTATGGGTCGCATTATGGCGGCTCCCACCGCCGGTTCCTCCGGTGTTATCCCTGGTGTATTGTTCGGGCTTTGGGCGTGGAAAAAGATAACGGCGGACCAAATAGAGACAGCTATCGCCACCGCTTCCGCCGTTGGCTACCTCATCACGCTCAACGCTACCGTGGCGGGTGCAGAGGGTGGCTGCCAGGCTGAGGTCGGCGCGGCGGCAGCCATGGCCGCGGCGGCTGTAACCGAGATCTACGGCGGTACGCCGGAGCAGTGTCTTGGAGCTGCGAGCAATGCCCTCATGAACTTGATGGGCCTTGTGTGCGACCCTGTTGGCGGACTGGTTGAGGCTCCGTGTCAGAAGCGCAACGCCGCCGGTGCTGCAATCGCCTTGGTGAGCGCTCAGATGTCGCTGGCGGGTGTTGGCAATCTCGTCCGCTTCGACCAAATGGTCGATACCATGTATGCTGTGGGCAAGTCCATTCCCTACGAGCTTCGCGAGACGGCGCTTGGCGGTATGGCCACCTGCCCAGACGCGTGCGCTGCGTGCGAGAAGCACCGCCTTAAGAAGCTCAAGAAGGTTGAAAAGGCTGCGAGCAAGAAAGCCAAGGCTGAGATGGCGGGAGAAACCGGCGAGTCCAAAGAGGCCGCTGAGACCGAGTCGGCCATGCCGTAGTCTGTGGGGCTCGAGGCATAGATCGTTAACCAGAAAGGACGAAACGCGATGTCGCTTCTGCTCCGAGAACTGGGCGCTTACAAAAAGAGCATCCTTCTTCTCCTTATCACAGTAGTTGTAACCACGCTGTGCTCAATGCTTGTTCCGGCGCTCTTTCAGCGCATTGTCGACGACGCCATCCCTCAGCAGTCGTATGAGTTGGTGTTCAAGTACGTCGGTTACATGTTTTTGTGTGTTGTGCTGCTGCTTGTTGCAGGTTTTGGAACCGCACGTTTCTCGGCGCAAATCGCCATGGGCGTCGGCCATAACGTTCGTGAGAAGGTTTTCGATAAGGTTATGGGGTTCTCCCAGCAAGAAGTTGACGAGTTCACTATTGCCAGTCTGATTACGCGTACCAATACCGACACGCAGAACATCCAGTTCTTTGCGGCGCTTTCACTGTCCGTTGCCATTACGGCGCCGGCCATGTGCGTCATCGGCATCGTCATGGCGGTCAGCACCTCGCCGGAGCTGACGCGTGTGCTTTACGTCACTATCCCTGTGCTTATCGTCATAATGGCGGTTCTCGGACGCATGGCCGTGCCGCTGGCTGACGTTATCCAGAAGCGCCTTGACCGCATCAACATGGTCATCCGCGAGAAGATTGCTGGTGCGCGCGTCATCAGGGCCTTCTGCACATCGGATTATGAGCAGGACCGATTTGACAAGGTAAACGTGGATTACACGTCGCTCAGCAAGAAGATGATGAGGATCACCGGGGCGTTCATGCCGGTCATCATCCTTTTGCTTGCGGGGACCATTGCGGGCATCTTCTACCTTGCCTGCCAGATGTCCTTTGCCGGAAATGCGGGCATCACCACGGGCAAGGTGATCGCGTTGATGAGCTACGTCATCTACATTATGACGAGCGTCATCCTTCTTTCCATCGTGTTTTTGCTTTTGCCCCGCACCCTTACGAGCGCCAACCGCATCAAGGAGGTTCTTAACAGCAAAAACCTCATCGTTGATGCGGAAAACGGCGTGAAGGCAACGGACCAGCGTGGCTGCCTGGAATACCGCAACGTGTCGTTTCGCTACGCCGGAGCGCAGCGCGCGGCCGTTAACAATCTGAGCTTCAAGGCGGGACCGGGTCAAACCACCGCCATCATCGGCGGCACGGGCATGGGCAAATCATCCATCATCAATATGATTCCGCGCCTGTATGATGCGACCGAGGGGCAGATTCTGCTCGACGGCGTTGACGTGCGCGACTGGAGTCTGGACGAATTGCGAGCACGTATCGGATACGTGCCGCAAAAGGCCAACCTGTTTAAGGGTACCATCGAGTCCAACCTGGAGTTTGGTGACAGCGATACGACCGAAGAGGCCATCGAGCAAGCCGTGCAAGTTGCTCAGTCGTGGGATTTCGTCATGAAGAAAAAGGGCAAATTCGAAGCCTCTGTCGCCCAGGGAGGCTCTAACTTTTCCGGTGGGCAGAAACAGCGCCTGTGCATTGCGCGCGCCCTGGTTCGCACGCCCGAGGTGTACGTGTTCGACGACAGCTTCAGCGCACTCGATTTCAAGACCGACAAGACGTTGCGCATGGCTTTGAGGGAGCGCACCGCGCGTGAGGGCGCCACGACCATCATCGTCGCCCAGCGCGTCAACACCATCATGGATGCAGATCAGATCATCGTCATCGACCGCGGCGACATCATGGGGATTGGCACCCACGATAAACTGCTCGAAACCTGTGAGGTGTATCGCGAGATCGTCGAATCGCAGATGAAGAAAGGAGGCGAGTAGCATGACGAACGTTGATGTAAAGACGGAGAGTCAAAAAAATTACGACTCCATGGAATCTGGCAAAAAGACAGCCGTCATGAGCTTTGCCTCCGACAAGATGCCAGCGGGCGCCAACCGTCCGCTGCCCGACCTTCGAAGCGGCAACGAGGCAGACCAGGCTAAAAAGGGCACCTACAGACGCTTGATTGGGTACCTTGCGCAGCGCAAGGGGCGTTTCGTCCTGTCCATCGTCTTGATCCTTCTTGCCGTCGCCGCGTATGCGCTTGCACCTTATTTCACCGCCCTTGCAATCGACGACATGGGCAAGCTGCTGACAGGCGGCTTCAATGAGGAAGTGTACGGCAGCTTCCTGAAATGCCTTGTGCTCCTCGTTGCTTGCTATGCCCTCTATGCGGTGCTCTCGTATTTGTCGAACTTGCTCATAATCTCTGTTTCGCAGGACGCAATCTACCGTCTGCGCAAGGACATCGACCGCAAGCTCGACCGCCTGCCGTTGAACTATTACGACACAACCACCTACGGCGATATCCTTGCGCGTCTCACCAACGATGTCGAGATCGTCTCCCAAGCGTTCCAAGAGGCAATATTTGAGATCCTCAAGGGCGTCCTTACCATGGTGCTCGTCCTTGTGATGATGCTTGCCCTAGACCCGTTCCTCACTGTCGTGGGGCTTGTTTCCATCCCTGTGCTCCTGTTCTTCGCCGGCAAGGTCACCACTCGCAGCCAGCCTCACTTCGATGCGCAGATGGCTACAGTCGGCGAGCTCAACGGATACGTCGAGGAGTATTACACCGGCCATAACGTCGTTGCGCTGTTTGGCAAGGAGACGTTCGTCAAGGACAATTTCGAGACCATCAACGAGAAGCTGCGTGACCATTCCGAGAGAGGCCAGTTCTTGGCGGGTTTGCTTTACCCGATGACCCAAGGCGCCAACTTCGCGGGGTACGCGCTCGTATGTCTTGCGGGTGCCGTCATGGCCATTCTTGGTGGGCTGTCCGTTGGCATGATTCAGGCGTTCACGCAGTACCTTACGCAATTCACCACCCCGATCAACACCATCATGGAACTCGTTTCCATCCTGCAGCAGACGCGCTCTTCGGGCGGCCGTATCTTCGAATTTCTCGACGAGGCCGAGGAAGTGCCCGACCCTGAGAACCCGAAGTTCCCCGAGAACCCAAGGGGCAGCATGCAGTTCGAGCACGTCCGCTTCGGATACCTGCCTCACCAGACGCTCATTAGCGACCTGAATTACGAGGCGAAGGCCGGCACAAAGACCGCAATTGTAGGCCCGACCGGTTGTGGCAAAACCACGCTCATCAATCTCATTATGCGCTTCTACGACGTGAAGGGCGGCTCCATCAAGATTGACGGCGTCGACGTGCGTGACATGCGCCGCGACGACCTGCGCTCGATGTTTGGCATGGTGCTGCAGGAGACGTGGCTCGAGACCGGCACGGTCATGGACAACATCCGCTACGGCAAGCTCGACGCCACGGATGAGGAGGTTATTGCGGCGGCCAAGGCTGCGCACGCCGACGCATTCATCGAAACGCTGCCTGGGGGTTACCAGTTTATCCTGCAGGAGGGTGCAAGCAACATCGCCCAAGGTCAGCGCCAGCTGATCACCATCGCGCGTGCAATGCTTTCCAATCCGCGAATCATGATTTTGGATGAAGCCACGTCCTCGGTCGACACCCGCACCGAGGTTCTCATCCAGGAGGCCATGAACGCCATGATGAAGGATCGCACGTCATTCGTCGTTGCGCATCGCTTGTCCACTATCAAGGACGCTGACACCATCCTGTACATGCAGGATGGGGACATTCTTGAGATTGGCACGCACGACGAGCTCATGGAAAAGGACGGCCTGTACGCCAAACTATATAACAGCCAGTTCGCCGACTAAATCGCGTTGGCCACGTCAACGTTTTCAAGCCTGAACCGTCCGGCTTCGCTGACGAGGCCTTCCGTTATGACGCTGTGCGCAAGTTTGTTAATTTGCACTTACGATATCGACTGTTTTCAAATAACTGCCTTAGCTGCAAGTGGCTTGCGGGTTATTGATTGCTTCCCTTGCTGGCGAACAATAGGCAAGCCGGGAGCTTCGAAAGATTGCGGTTGCTGGTTTGAAAGCAAGGGATGTCCCTTATTTGGGGCATCCCTTGTGTTTGGGAATGGCTGAAAAACCATTCTCGCCTGCTTGCATGAGCGTAAATTGTTGTGAATCAGAGTTGCGGTTTTGTTTGCTCCCGTTTCGCTTCTGCTGAAATATATCCAAGGCAATAGGCTGAGTTGACAGCATCGTTGTATTGGAACCGATTCTTGCTCAATTAATCCCTTAGTCCCTAATTACGTAGAACTTGCTGTTTTTGTGATATAATACTTAAGAGAGAATAATGTGTTCCAGACCAACATGCACCAAAGGAGGAACCTATGCTTTCAGGCATAAAAAGAGCAGCTGCTACATTTGCTCTAGCTGCGGTTTTGGCGCTTTGCGCTGGCCCTGCAATGGCTTTCGCCGCAGGTGGTAACGGCACAGGTGGCGGAAATGGATCAGGCGGCGGCAGCACTAGTACTGCATCTGGCCCTACGCTGACTACTTCAAACCCCGAAGAGGGCGCTACCATTGAGGCAGGTACCTTGCCAGAAATGTGGTTGCAGTTCTCAAACAATGTAGCTGAATCCACTGTTTCCGCAGATAACATTCAAAAAGTACACCTGCAGAAAGCCGACGGTACTGAAGTGCAGGCCACCGTTTCCGTCAAAGATACCTCAACGGATAGCGAACACAGACAGTACATCTACATTACCCCTGCAGCAGCGTTAGAGGCGGATACTTCTTACGTAATTGTGGCTGATGCTGGTATTACCGCTAAAAACGGATCCTCTTCCACTGAAACATACAAAGTAACGTTTAAGACTTCCGCCGCCGCGAGCGCTTCTGCTTCCAGCTCAACGAATGCGTCAGCAGACACAACATCTGCTGCTACCACTTCATCCTCTAATTCCAATATGGGCCTCATAGTGGGCATTGCGGTGGTAGTGATAGTGATAGCCGTGGTAGCTGGTGTTGTCATCGCGCGCCGTAAAAAGAAGTAGCTAACCCCCCTCTATATTTGTTAGACCGAAAGCCGCGGGCAAGTGAGCCCGTGGCTTTCTTATTCGTAGCTTCGTTCATGAGTATTGAGTGCAGGGCCGCCAAGCCGTGCGAGTATTGATTATCTTTGTGCAAGAATATAAGCGCATTAATGTAAGGAGCTTGTATGGACCATGAAGATAAGCCTGCAAAGCGTCGATTCTCCGATTCTTTGGCTGTGGCGTTTCCAGCCCTGGAAGCGGAATGGGATTATGCGCGCAACGGGAAACTGCTGCCTACGGAGGTGACCCCAGGATCCAGCAAAAAAGTCTGGTGGACTTGCGCTACCTGCGGCTATAGCTGGGAAGCCATTATCAATAACCGCACGAAGAAAGGCTCAGGTTGCCCGGCGTGCTCGGGCCGTGTAGCGCGTGTTGGCCAAAACGACGTAGCTACGCTCTATCCACAGCTCATGTTGGACTGGGATACAGAGAATAACGAAGGCCTTGATCCGTCCAATCTTTTGCGCACGAACAACGTGCGCATAAACTGGAAATGCCACACGTGCGGCACGCAATGGCAGTCAAGCCTGGTCACGCGCACCATGCATGATTCAGGTTGTCCCACGTGCCGTGAACGCGAGCGCGTGGAAAGGGGCAATCTTTTGGCTATTCGCTTTCCAGATATGGTGGCTGAATGGGATTTCGCTAAAAACCTGGGCATCGATATCATGACGGTGGCCCAGTATTCCGATATGAAAGTTTGGTGGCGCTGCCGGGAATGTGGGCATGAATACCAGACGAAGGTGCGTTATCGCACAAACGGTCATTCAGGTTGCCCTCAGTGCGCGGAGCGCAAAGCGGGCCAGCGCCTGGTGGAAAGCTTCGTTGAGCAGGGAATGCCTGTGCGCATAGGGATTACCTATGATGTGGAGAGCGGGCAGGTCTTTAGTGGCCTGGGGCGTTGCGGCTGTATTCGTGTGTATGAACCAGTGGGGCCATGGGATGCGTCTTGCATGGGTCTAGCGGGGGAGGAGCTGCCTGCATGCCAGGGCCAGCCGCCCGCGCTCACGCTGGTTGAGGAGATAGACACCACAAACATGAAGCGCGAAGGCATCACGCGTGAGCTGGACAAACACCGCGTCACGCACTTCATCACGGGCGAACTGGGCGGCAACGCCATGAATTCTCTGGCGGTTATAGGGACACTCTGCTTCTACGACGTGCAGGGCAGCGCTGAGGAGCGCATGTCTGACCTTATGGCAGGCCAGCTCCACGGCAAGCGTTTGGAGCGCGCAAAAGTCCAACGCATCTAACAGGGGGAAAGACAAGGATGGACGAGACTCTCGATTTGATTATCTGTGTAGACGACACGGATGATCTGACGAAAAGCACCAGCACCGGGGCGGTGGCTGAGCGCATTGCGCAGATTGTGCAGGAATGTGGCGGTTACCTGCCTCTGGGCATTTCCCGCCATCAGCTGCTGCTGCATCCGGATGTGAACTACACCTCCCACAACTCCGCCATGGCGTTTTCCGCGCGCATAGTGGATGACTCGCTGGATGAGATATACACGCGCGCGGTGGCGGCATTGGACCAGATGAAGGCGGACACCGCCAATCCTGGGCTCTGCATGGTGGTAGTCCCCGAGGACGACTATGAGGAATACCAGGGTATAAAAACGCTGGTGGATTTCGGTCTGGCGGCTAAGATGTGCGTGATCTCCAAAGACGAAGCGCTTCGGACGGCAAACAGCATCCCCTGGGTCACTTTGACGGAGCATGGGGGCACGGGCGAAGGCGTCATTGGCGCTCTGGCCGGTGCTGGCCTGCGGCTTTCTGGCTGCGATGGCCGCTTCCGGGGCAAATGGGACCTGACTGCTTTATGTGGCGGCGGGGGAGAAGTGGTAACAAATGCAAAAGAGCTGCGAGCGTGCGCGGCCGCAGGGGACGAAAACCCCGATGAGCCCGTGCTGGCCATTCCGGCTGCCCATCTGCTGGAAATTCTGGAAGAGCAGGCGCGTGGCGTGGCGCAGCTGGTGGACCCGGACGGGGTTTCGCTTGGCCCTAAGACTCTTGTGGCCCTAGTGCGTGAGGCAAAGCCCGTACTTTACGGCAATACTCTTACTCTGGTGTGTGAGCTGCGCGATGGTGTGGCCTGGCCCTGCGACAAAGCGCAGCTGGAAGAGACGCCTAGCGGCTTTTGTGACACGAAGCGCAGCTGCGCCCGCTTTGAAGCAGATAACGATGAAGAAGAAATGATCGGTGCCGACGAAGCAGCACCTATTTGCGCAAACTGCCTGTATAGGCGTTGGACGGCGCAGGGTTTTGCCTGCATGAGAAAGGAAGACTAGCTTATGCGCAGGCGCTATGACGTGGCTATTATAGGCGCTGGGGTGATGGGCTGCATGGTGGCCCGCGAGCTTTCCCAGTATAAGCTGGATATAGTGGTGCTGGAGCGCGCCAATGACGTGGGCAAAGGCTCATCAAAGGCGAATAGTGGCCTGATTCAAACGGGTTTTCAAGCGCGCGAAGGGTCGCTCAAAGGCCTTTCCACGGTGGAGGGTAATCGCATGTATGACCGCATCGTGCAGGAGCTGGATGTACCCTATCAGCGTGTGGGGGCACTGTATTGTGCGTTTGGCCCGAATGGCATGGAGCGCATGCACCAGAAGCATGACCGCGCTCTGGCAAACGGAGCGGGGGATTTGCCTATTATTTCAGGGGACGAAGCGCGCGAACTGGAGCCCCGCCTGTCAGAAGGCGTGATAGCTGCCATGGTGGCGGAGTCCACGGGCGTCATTTCGCCTTTTGCCCTGGTCACAGCCTGCGCTGAAAACGCCGCAGCAAACGGAGTGGAGTTCGCGTTTGACGCGGCGGTGGAACGCGTAGAGCATCTGCGGGGCTGCTGGAACCTGCACACCCAAGATGGCCGGCGCTTTGATGCGCGCTTTGTGGTGAATTGCGCAGGGGATATGGCCGCGCTTCTGGATACCCAGGTGCGCCCGGCAGAAGTGGTGGTGAGTCCGCGCCGAGGCCAGTACTATGTATTCGACAAACAAGGCGGCCCTGGCGCGCCTGATCCTATCCGCCACGTGCTATTTCAAGCACAGGAGGACGGCGAAGGCGGCACGCTGCTCTGTCCCACGGTAGACGGAAACATCCTGGCTGGTCCTACCAGCGAAAACGTGCGTGATTTCAACTGCACCGGCACCACGGATGCGGGCCTGGCCCATGTGCGCCAGGTGGCGCAAAAGATAGTTCCTAGCATTCAGCTAGGTCGTGTGATTACCGCGTTTGCGGGGGTGCGCGCGAACATCACGAATGTGGAAAAGGAAAAGAAAGATTTCGTGCTCAGCATGAGCGCCCATGGCTTTGTGAGCGCACTGGGTATCAAAAACCCTGGTATGACCTGCGCTCCTGCTTTGGCGGTGCGCGTGGTGGCCATGTTGCGCGAAGAGGGCCTGCGTCTGGAAGAGAACCCTGCGTTCAGTCCTTTCCGCACGCGCCACGTGCCATTTTTGGAGTGTGATGCGGCTGAGCAAGCGCGCCTGCTAGCGGAAGATCCCAGCTTTGGCCACGTGCTGTGCCGCTGCGAAAAGATTACCGAAGGCGATGTGCGCCGCGCATTGTCAGCCCCGCTGCCGCCACGGGATTTTGAAGGGTTGAAGCATCGTTTGCGCACGGGTATGGGGCGCTGCCAAGGGCAGTTTTGCCGCCCCCGTGTAGAGGCGGTTTTAGAGGAAGCTTTGGCTGGCGGGGGCGCTGCGGAGGAAAGCACCGTGGGCACCACGGGCGCAGCGGTCACCGGCGTTCAGCCATTAGCTGAATCCACGCACGCACCCCGTACCTATCAGCTTACGGACATGGCCGGAGATGTGCATATCTTTGGAGGACAGCGCCAGGAATTTGACCCCAGTCTGGCGCAACTTTCCCAGGTGGATGTGCTGGTAATTGGGGGCGGTGCTGCAGGGATTGCCGCAGCTACAGCTGCTGGTCAGTGCGGCGCTCAGGTGCTTTTGGTGGAGCGCGAGGAATTTTTGGGTGGCGTTCTACCCCAGTGCATTCACGATGGCTTTGGCATGTATTTATACCAGGAAAACCTCACCGGCCCTGGCTTCCTGAGGAAATGGACGGGCGCTTTGGATGCTGCGGGCGTAAAGTGGGCCTGCGCTTCTAATGTGACGGCTCTGGACAAGGACGATAGCTCGGCTCGGGGATTTACGGCCCAGATAGTGGGTCTGCCCTTTGGCGGCGCACACACCATCCGTGCGAAAAGCGTCATCATAGCCAGCGGTTGCCGCGAAATTACCCGTGGCCAGCTGCGCATTCCGGGTACCCGCCCTACGGGAATCTACACCGCAGGCACTGCGCAGTATATGGTCAATATCGAACACAAACTCCCAGGCAATAAGGTGGTTATTTTGGGTGGCGGAGACATTGGCCTTATCATGGCGCGCCGTATGACGCTGGCGGGTGCACAGGTGCGCATGGTGGTGGCCAAAGAGGCTACCGGCTTGGTTCGCAACCACCGCCGCTGCATAGAGCCCTACGGCATTGAAGCCCGCTACGGCTGGGGCGTGGCTTCCATCCACGGTAACGGCACGCTCAAAGGCGTGATGGTGGCGCCCTTCAAAGAAGACGGCACCTATGACATGGCGCGGCGCGAGTATGTGCGCTGCAACACCTTGCTTATTTCCTGCGGGCTTGTGCCCGAGCGAGAGCTTTTCGGCGGGGTAGAGGGCACGCCGGGGCTTTTCATCTGCGGAAACGCTGAGCGTGTGCATGACTTGGTAGACCGCGTGAGTGTGGAAGGCGTGCGTACGGGGCGCGAAGCGGCGCACTTCGCGGGTGCTATGGGCGCGCTGACCCCTGACCTAGCTGCTTTGGCACAGCTGGACATCAAGGATTTGCCCATTATGCAGGAGCGACTATAATGCGCGCTGATGAAGAAACGGCTGGAACACAATGACACTAACTAATCTGACACACAAAACGGCTGGTGCGGCCCGGGCAATAATTTCTCTAGTGCTGGCAGCTTGCATGGCGGTTTTCGGCACCTACGCTCTGACGGGGTGCAGCAGCTCTGCCACCAGCAGCTCCGCCACCAGCGGCTCTGCCTCCAGCAGCTCTGCTGCCAGCACTTCTGCGGTGGCGGTTCATCAGGTGACGGATACTGCTGGCCGCAACGTGCAGGTCCCTCAGTCGCCGCAAAAGGTGGCCGTGCTGGACTCTTTCTGCGGCGAGCTGGCGGTGATGCTGGGCGCCGGCGAACAACTTTACAGCGTACCGGGCGGCACCAAATCCGATAAAATTCTGCAGACTATATTTCCTGGACTTACAGATTTGACGCAAGGCTCGGGCAGCTCCGTGAATATCGAAGACCTGGTGGCAAATGGGGTGGATCTGGTTTTGGTGAAGGATACGCTTTCAGACGCTGAGCGCACAAAGCTGGATAATGCAAACATCCCCTACGTGGTGGTGGGCTACGAGACCTTAGATGACCAGTTGGCGGCTATCGATGTGGTGGCCGATGCGCTGGGAGATGCTGCGCGCGAGCGCGGAGAGCAGCTTCATCAGGCCTTTGACCAGATGATAGCCACAGTAGACGCACATACGGCAAAGATTTCCCAGGCAGACCGCCTGCGCATCTACCATTCCATTAATGGTGCACTGCTAGCAGACGCAGCGGGTTCTCTGGGGGCCAGCTGGATAGAGCGCGCGGGTGCGGTAAGCGTATCTGCAGGCGAACAGCCCACTTCGGGCACCGACTACACGGCTACTTTGGAGGCTGTGTATGATTGGGCGCCTGATGTCATCATCTGCAGCGTGGCCAGCACCGCCGCCTCCATAAAAAGCGACCCGCAATGGGAGACTCTTGCCGCTGTTTCTGCCGGTCGGGTCTATCCTATTCCTATCGGCGCCACCCGCTGGGGACAGCGGGGCAGTGTGGAAACACCCCTGGCCATGCTTTGGCTGGGTTGCACGCTGTACCCTGAGGTGTATGCTGACGTGGATCTGAAAGCTACCGTGGTCAGCTATTACGCAGACGTTTTGGGTGTGGCCGTGGATGACGCGCTCTATGACCAAATTATCTCTGGTGAAGGCGTTCGTACCAGCGGAAACGGCAGCGGCTCCGGCTCAGGTTCCGGCAGCGGCTCCGGCTCAGGTTCTGGCAGCGGCTCCGGCTCAGGTTCCGGTTCGGGCGGCGGGAGCAACAAGTAAACAGCATGGCCCGCCTGACCTTGAAATACGCCATCATCATTTTGCTGCCCATAGCGTGCTTCTTCGTCTGCCTGCTGGCAGGGCGCTATGCTATGTCGCCTGCAGAAGTGGCGCTGGCATTATGGGGCGGCATTTCCGGTCAGCAGCTGGTATCCAGTCAGGTGGCCACCCTGGTGCTCACCGTGCGTCTACCACGCGCGTTGGCGGCGGCGCTGGTGGGTGGCGCGTTGGCCGTAAGCGGTGCGGCGTATCAGGGTGTTTTCCGAAACCCTCTGGTCAACCCCGGCCTTTTGGGTGTATCGAACGGTGCCGGGTTCGGCGCGGCGCTGGCCATTGTGGTAGCGGGGGGCGGCGCGCTGGTGTACCCCAGCGCCTTCACCTTTGGCATAGTGGCGGTGGCGCTTTCCTGCTGGATAGCGCGGGTGTACCGCCAGACTCCGGTGATTATGCTGGTGCTGGGTGGCACGGTGGTTTCCGCCGTGTTCTCCGCGCTGGTGAGCCTGCTGAAATATGTAGCTGACGCAGAAACCCAACTGCCTTCTATAGTGTATTGGCTCATGGGATCGCTAGCTTCGGTAGGCTGGGAGCAGCTCTGGGCGGCGCTTCCTATAGCCATAGGCGTGGTAGTGCTCCTGGTGCTTTCCTGGCGCATCGATGTGCTCTCTATGGGCGATAAAGAGGCCCGTGCGCTGGGCATGAACGTGGAATCCACCAAAGCAGCTATTGTGTGCGGGGCCACGCTGGCCACTGCTGGTGCGGTGTGCCTGGCGGGTACGGTGGGCTGGATAGGCCTGGTCATACCCCATATAGGCCGCATGTTGGTGGGTTCGCAAAATGCCCGTCTTATCCCCGTTTCCTTCTGCCTGGGCGCGGCGTTTCTCATGGTGGTGGACACGGCAGCTCGGTGTCTTTGGGCCAGCGAGATTCCGCTGGGCATTCTGACTGCGCTTATTGGTGCGCCTTTCTTCGTGTATCTGCTGAAAAAGACGAAGGGGGGCACATGGAACTAGAGCATGCGAATCTGCCTGCCGAAGAACAGGAAACTTCAGTGTCAGAGCCCCTGTTGGCGGTGCAGGATGTTCAGTTTGCCTACCCAGAGGGGCATCAGGTGCTGAAAGGCGTGAGCTTGGTAGTGGAGCCAGGTAGCTGCTTGTGCCTTATGGGCGTGAACGGCTGCGGCAAATCCACACTCATAGACTGCGTGCTGGGTGAAAACCGCATATCAGCAGGCCAGATAATGCTATCGGGGCAGGACGCCCAGGCTATGAAACCCGCTGCCCGGGCCCGCTTGGTGGCCTACGTGCCCCAGGTGCATGATCGTACTTTCCCGTATCCGGTGGAGCACGTGGTGCTTATGGGGTGCGTTGCCCGAAGTGGCGGCCTCACGGGTCCTGGAAATGCGGAAGACCACGCACAGGTGACTGCCGCTTTAGAGGCCTGTGGCATAGCGCATCTGGCAGAGCGGCCCTACACCTCTCTTTCCGGTGGCGAAATGCAGATGGTCATGCTGGCCCGGGCGCTGGTGCAGGACACGCCGCTCATTGTCATGGACGAACCCACCGCGCATCTGGATTTTCATAATGAATTACTGTTTCTGGAAATGGTTGAGCGCTTGGTGTTGGAACAGGGTGTTTCTGTGCTCATGGCCACTCATTCGCCCAACCAGGCTTTCCATCTGGCGCGTTCAGGCGTACCTACGCGTGTGGCGTTGATGCACGAAGGGCGTATCTTGCGCGCGGGCGCACCCCGCAAAGTGCTGGATACCGATGCCCTGGCGGAAGTGTTTGGCGTGCAAGGCCTTATTGCAGAACTCGACCTTCCCGAAAGCGAACGCCTGGTGCGCCAGGTAGTAGCGCTGCATACCTTGTGAGACAAAGACAAAGGGACAGGTGATTTGTCTTATTTTCCTGTAAAACACCGAACGAAAACGGTGTAAAATACCGAATGAAAAATCTGTATTTTACCGAATGTCCAGTTCGTAAAAGGAATCAAAGCACATGGAATCTGAGGAAAATAAACTTATACCATCTGGATATCGGCCTCGTCTTATCGAAAATAGACTGGATATGATGATGCAAGCCTTTGGCTGCGTGGAAATCAGTGGCCCAAAGTGGTGCGGCAAAACATGGACTGCCATGACGCGGTCCTGCAGCATGGTCAAACTCGATGAGCCAGCTGATCGCCAGGCTGCTGAAATAGACCCCAGCCTGGCACTTATGGGAGCGGTACCACATTTGGTGGATGAGTGGCAGGAAGTCCCAGAAGTTTGGGATGCGGCTCGGCGACACGTAGATGAAACGGGTAATCAGCGCGGAATCCTTTTGCTTACGGGCTCCACTGCGTTGAAAAAGGATCAGCGCGAAAAGATTCACCATTCAGGAACGGGCCGCATTGGAAGGATAACCATGCGCCCCATGGCTCTTTGCGAATTAGGCGAGTCCGATTCATCTGTTTCCCTAGTGGATCTTTTTGAAGGCAAGCCGTTCAAACCTGTCCGAAGGGAGACAAAAATTACTGAAGTGGCGCAATGGTGCTGTAGGGGAGGATGGCCCGCAAACCTAGGTCTTTCTGATGAAATAGCTGCTGAAACTGCGGCGCAGTATCTGAAATCTTTTCTAGAGGTAAATGTGGTAAATGAACGCCTTTCTCCTGCTACCGCGCAGGCTCTTTTACGCGCTTTGGCGCTTAATGAGAGCCAGGCGGTCACCTTTAAGACGCTCGGGAAAGATATGGCGCAGGGGGAGAAAGCACCTGACGAAGACACCATTGCCTCATATCTGGAGTTATTTGAACGGGTCAAAATCATAGAGAATCTGCGCGGCTGGGAACCGCCTATGAGGTCAAAGGCTCGTGTTCGCGTAAAGCCAAAGCGCTATTTTTGCGACCCTTCTTTGGCGGCAGCCCTTTTGGGTGCTACGCCCGAAAGGCTGTTGAGCGATATGCAGACGCTCGGCCTGCTCTTTGAAAACCTGGTCATACGTGATCTGCGCGTTTTCCTATCTACCTATCCAGGTTTGGGTAATGATATTTTCTATTATCGCAATTCAAATGGGCTTGAGGTAGATGTGATTATGGAGCATGCAGGGAAGTGGGCTGGCATTGAGGTCAAATTAAGCGATGCAAAAGTGGACGAAGGCGCAAAAAGTCTTCTGGCCCTCAAAAGAAGGATGCTCGCAAATCCAGCAGCCAAAAATGCCGAACCAGCCTTTTTGGCGGTGGTTGTAGGAAAGGGAAACCTGGCCTATACGCGCGAAGATGGCGTGTTGGTAATTCCGGTGGGTTGCTTGGGCGCATAAACTGGATGGCATCATAGTATGAGACAAATCACCTGTCCCTTCGTCTCACCCGCACCAGGTAAAAGGTGACAAAAGAACCGTCCTTTTGTCACCTTTGTCATACTTTCGTTGACGAGTATGTCTTTTCCCGAGAACGACGTTCTTGAGTATGCTTTTATCTTTTGTGAGAATAGACTTGCGAAACAACACACACGTGATAGACGGGCGCGCTCGCAGAGGGCGGGCGCCACCGGAGGGGGCTGAACATATGGATCTCATGCAGGACCTGTATCTCAACGATGTGCTGCAGGCGGTGGCGCAGGCGTTGCTGGTGCCGGTGGCGGTTTTGCTGCTGGCGGCCATTCTGTACGCGCTCTACAGCCTGGGCACGCTCATCGTCGAGGCGCTGACCGAGCGGCGCCGCTACCGCGCCATCGTGCCGGAGCTCGTGGCGCGCGTTGAAATCGCCGACTACCCGGGGATCGCCTCGGTCGTGGAGGAGAGCGGGCTTTTACGCTCCCAGAAGGACGACCTCGAAGAGCTTGCGGCGTATCTGGATTTGCTACACTTGATTAGACAGGAAAAAGAGGGACTGAGGAACATGAGAGGAAAGGTTCCAGAATGGCAGATCCAAAGCACCCCAGGCGCTTCGAGGAGGGCTTCAAGCGCCAGATAGTGCAGCTCTACGACAACGGCAAGACCGCATCGGAGATTGAGGCGGAATACGATATCGGGCACTCGACCCTTCACCGGTGGGTGAAGGCGATTCATGAAAACGGGTCGACCAAAGCGGCTGACAACAGGACGCCGGAACAGCGAAGGCTCCTTGAGCTGGAAAAAGAGAACAAGCGGCTCAAAATGGAGGTCGATGTTTTAAAACAAGCGGCGCTGATATTCGCACAAAAGTAAAGGTGATAGCGCAAAACGCCGAACGCTATCCCGTATCAGCGCAGTGCAAGATACTTGGCGTACCAAGGGCCACCTACTACTGGATGCTCAAGCACCCAGACGCGGGCAGGGGCCCGGACCCCATAACCGACGAGGTCGTCGAGGTGTTCGAGGGCAGCCGCCGCGAATACGGAGCCCCCAAGATGAAGGCGGCGCTCCAGCGGCGCGGCATCGTGGCCTCAAGGCGCCGCATCTCGCGGATAATGAAGGAAAATGGCCTGGTCAGCGCATACTCGAAGAAGAAATACAGGCCGCATGCAGCAAAGGTGAACGAGGCCGTCCTGCCGAACATCCTCGACCGCGAGTTCGACGGCTACGCGCCGCATACGCACATAGTGAGCGACCTGACCTACGTGAGGGTCGGGCGGGGGTGGAACTACGTCTGCCTGCTCATCGACCTGTACAACCGCGAGATAGTCGGCCATTCGTGCGGACCCAGGAAGGACGCGCAGCTGGTGAGGGCCGCGTTCGCGACGCTGCCGTTCCCGCTTTCCGACATAGAGGTCTTCCACACCGACAGGGGAAGCGAGTTCGACAACACGGCCATAGACGAGATGCTCGAGGTCTTCGGCATCGAGCGCTCGCTCTCGAGGAAGGGCTGCCCCTACGACAACGCCGTCATCGAGTCGGCCAACAACTCGCTTAAGCGCGGCTTGGTGCACCGGATGGAATTCACCGACACGCAGCACCTGAGGCGTGAGCTCAACTATTACGTATGGTGGTACAACAACGAGAGAATCCACTCGAGGCTCGGGTACATGAGCCCGGTGGAGTTTCGGGAGGCAGGTTTGTCCCTCTAGATTTTGTTCAACTTAGGGTAGCAAATCCACAGTCTGCCCTCGCACCCTGCGGACACCTCGAAGCCGCCCTCCCCGCGC
>R14__coassemble_853_pt1 | contig 17998 bp, 11 predicted proteins | sample R14__metabat2_low_PE_018 | metagenome-assembled genome bin R14
TTGCGCTCAGAGTCGCGCAAGGCAGCCAGGGGCGAGGTGCCGCGCGGGAGCTCTGTCGGAAAGCCCCAAAAGGGATCCAAAACAACAAAGGCGCAGGTAAAAACCTGCGCCTTATTCATATACGGCAAAACCTTACGCAAACGTGACACGAGCGCCCTGCGGCGTATCCTCGATCACGAAGCCCAAGCCAGACAAGCCGTCGCGCACAGCGTCCGCCTTGCCCCAGTCCTTGGCCTTGCGGGCTTCGGCACGCGCCTCAAGCAGAGCGTCAACCGCCTCGGCCTTGTCGGTTCCGGCGTAACCTGCAACTTCGGCAGCCAAGGCCAAGACCTCCTCGGGGTAGCTCTCGCCGCCCAAAGGTGCCTTCGTGACGTCAACGCCAAAGCAATCCATCAGCTCGACAACCGCATTGCGTGCAGCTTCGACGCTCTCCTTGGAGGCAGCGGCGGCACCCACGGCGCCATTCAGGTCGCTCACCAGCGTGAAGACAGCACCCAAGGCCTCGGGCGCGTTAAAGTCGTCATCCATGGAGGCAACGAAGGACTCGCGCGCCTTGGCAACGGCGGCATCCAGCGCGGCGTCAGCCTGAGCGTCGCCTTCGGCATCCTGCTGGTTTTTCAGCCACCAGTCGGCGTTGCGAACGGCGGTCTCAATGCGGGAAAGGGCGGCGTCAGCCTCGGCCAGGCGCACATCGCCAAACACCAAGGGGCTGCGGTAATGCGTCTGCAGCATCAGCATGCGCAGCGCCTCGGGGCGCACGATCTCCAGCGCTTCATGCAGCAACAGGAAGTTGTTCAAGCTCTTGGACATCTTCTCGGCCTCGCCGGTCTCGGCGTTGGCAATCTGCAGCATGCCGGAGTGCATCCAATGGTTGGCGAAGGTGCACCCGCTAGCGGCCTCAGACTGGGCGCGCTCGTTCTCGTGATGCGGGAATACCAGATCGGAGCCGCCACCGTGGATATCAAACGGCAGGCCCAAGTACTTGTCGGACATGGCAGAGCACTCAATGTGCCAACCCGGACGGCCTTTGCCCCACGGGCTTCCCCAAGAAGGCTCGCCCGGCTTGGCGGCCTTCCACAGTGCGAAGTCCAACGGGTCGCGCTTGCGGTCCTCCAAGCCCTGGCCATCGGCCCGAAGCTCGCGGTGGCCACCTTCCATCTCATCGATGTTGCGCCCCGAAAGGGCGCCGTAACCGCTATAGCTGCGGACGGAGAAATACACGTCACCTTCCACCTCGTAGGCATGCCCACCCTCGATCAGCTTCTTGACCAGCTTGATCATCTCGCCAATCTCCTTGGTGGCGCGCGGACGAACCGTGGGATCCTCAACGCCGACGGCATGCATGTCTTCGATGAAGGCCTTGGTGTATTCGGCCGCCACCTCTTCGGCCGTGCGGCCTTCCTCGTTGGCGCGCTTGATAATCTTGTCGTCAACGTCGGTGACGTTTTGCACAAACGTCACCTCGAAGCCGCGGTACTCAAGGTAGCGCCTGATCACATCAAAGCTGATGAACGTACGGGCATTGCCAATATGGATGCGGTTGTACACGGTAGGGCCGCACACGTACATACCCACCTTGCCCGGGTTGATAGGATCAAGCTCCACCTTGCGGCGCAGCTTGGTGTCATAAAGCTTAATCATGGAGAAACCTCCCTGGGGTCATTTTCAGTAGAAGCTATCATAGCGCACTCTACGTGCGGCAACGAAGAGGCTCGTTGACCAACGAGCCTTTATTTACATCGGCAAAGCAGAGCGACGGCCGTGGCGGAGATGCCCTCTTCACGGCCTTCGAATCCCAAATGCTCGGTGGTGGTGGCCTTGACGCCTACGTTGTCCACCGAGATGCCCATAGCATCGGCCAAGTTTTGGCGCATTTGGTCTCTGTACGGAGAAAGCTTGGGGGCCTGAGCCGCAATGACGCTGTCCACATCCAGGATCTCATAGCCAGCATCCCGCACAAATTGGGCCACCGCGGCCAAAAGCTTCAAGGAATCCGCGTCCTTGTAGGCCGGATCGGTGTCCGGGAACAGCTTGCCGATGTCTCCCCCACGCACGCCGCCAAGCAGCGCATCAGCGATGGCATGGGCCAGCACGTCGGCATCGGAATGCCCCAAAAGCCCCTGCGTATGCGGAATATCAACCCCGCCCAAGATAAGCTTGCGATCAGGCGCAAAGGCATGCACGTCCATGCCTTGCCCGATGCGAAGATCGCGTGCATCCATGCGCTTGCCCCTACATCCTGGAGGCGTGCAGCGACAAGCTAAGGACCAGGTAATCCTCGGGCATGGTCAGCTTGATGTTGTTGCGCACGCCCTCAACGATGACCACGTTGCCGCCCAAGCGCTCCACCAAAGAGGAATCGTCGGTGCCCACAAAGCCATCCGACAAAGCCGCTGCATGAGCGCGCCGGTACAGGCCAGTGCGGAAAACCTGTGGCGTCTGGGCATTCCAGAACACGCGGCGATCGGGCGTGCCGGCAATCGAGCCGTTCTCGACCACCTTCAGCGTATCGACCGCGGGAAAAGCCAAAACGGCACCGTCGCAGTCGGGGTTCCCCTTGACGGTGTTGATGCAGTGCGTTACCTGCTCGGGGGAAATCATGGGACGGGCACCGTCATGCATGGCCACAAACTCGAAGTCGTCGGGAACCATCTCCAGGCCATTGAAGGCGCTGGTTTGGCGAATCTCGCCCGCCGCAGCGGTGACGATAGACGTCACAAAGTCGTACGGTTCGACGGCTTCTTTCAGGTATTCCTCCGTGCGGTCCTCCGGACAAACCAAAACAATTAGGCCGATTTCCGGACAGGCATCAAAGGCCTCCAACGACCAAGAGAGAACCGGACGTCCTGCAATCTGAACCAATTGCTTGCCGCCCTCATGACCAAAGCGCTCACCGCTTCCACCCGCCAAAACGATAGCCGCCGCAAGGGGCTTTTTCGCCACCTTGCCTTGCAAAGCCGCGACCGGCGCGGACAAGGCGTCCATATCTACAACATCGGCAAATACCTTTGGCGCGTCCAAATCCAAGCTGGATGCAGCCGCATTTATGATCTTCGGCATGATGAAAAGCCTCCCCGTTACAAGCCTTACCCAATCTTATCAAAAGGGCATGAAGGGGTACCCGCTTTTTGCGCCTTTGAACGTGTTTTATGCCTCTAAAACGCAGATAAGCCCCTCAATCGGGGCTTATCTGCGAGATTCAAATGCAAATTAATCGGCTGCGCCGTCGGACTGGGAGCCTCCGCTGGGCAGGCCAGCATGCGACAAGTCGAAATTGGTCAGCAGAAGCTCGGTGTCCTTGGCAATGCTGTCGCGCTTGCGTGGAGCCGGGATGCTGCCCGTGCCAGCCGTGAATTCCAGCTTGCCGTCGACCACGTCAACATCGATGACCGACCCGCTGGTCCACTTGCCTTCCAAAATCTGGTTGGAAAGCTCGTCTTCCAGCAGGTGCTGGATGGCACGGCGAAGAGGACGAGCACCATAGGTAACGTCGGTGCCCTCCTTCACGATAAGCTGGCAGGCCTCATCGGTCAGGTTGATGGTCATGTTCTGCTCGATCAGACGCTCGCGCAGATCGGCCACCATCAGCTTGACGATCTGGATAAGCTCATCGGTGCCCAGGCTCTTGAAGACGATGATTTCGTCCACGCGGTTCAGGAATTCCGGGCGGAACATCTTCTTCAGCTCGGCCATGGCGCGGCTGCGGATTTCCTTGTCGGAAAGGCCGCGGTTGTCGGTGCCGCCGAAACCCAGGCTGGTGGTCTGGGCAATCTGCTGGGCACCCACATTGGACGTCATGATGATGACCGTGTTGCGGAAGTCCACCGTGCGTCCCTGGGAATCCGTCAAACGGCCTTCCTCCAGAATCTGCAACAAGATGTTGAAGACATCCGGATGGGCCTTCTCGATCTCATCGAACAGCACAACCGAATACGGCTTCTGGCGCACCGCCTTGGTCAGCTGGCCGCCTTCGTCGAAGCCCACATAGCCCGGAGGGCTGCCCACCAAACGCGACACGCTGTGCTTTTCCATGTACTCGGACATGTCAAGGCTGATAAGCGCGTCCTCGGAATTGAACAGGAATTCAGCCAAAGCCTTGGAAAGCTCGGTCTTGCCAACGCCGCTGGGGCCCAGGAAGATAAAGCTGCCCGCCGGGCGCTTGGGGTCCTTCAGCCCTGCACGGCTGCGGCGAATGGCCTTGGACAGCGCCGTCACGGCCTCGTCCTGGCCGATGACGCGCTCATGCAGCACGCCTTCCATGCGCAAAAGCTTCTCGGTTTCGGCCTCGGTCAGATTGGAGACCGGCACGCCCGTGGTCATGGAGACAACATCGGCAATGTCTTGTACCGAAATCTCCTGGATGTTCTTAGCGGAATCAGCCTCCCACTCCTTGATGGCAGCCTCGCGCTCCTGCTTCAGCTGGGCCTCCTCGTCACGCAGCTTGGCTGCGCCTTCGAAGTCCTGATCGCCGATGGCGCGCTCCTTGCGCGTGCGCACCACACGCAGCTTCTCATCAAGATCGTTAACGCTGTCGGGCAGCGTCATGTTGCGAATGCGCATGCGGGCGCCGGCCTCGTCCATGACGTCGATGGCCTTGTCCGGCAGATAGCGATCCTGGATGTAGCGCGTGGACAGCGATACCGCCGCCTGCAACGCTTCCTCGGAGTAGTGAACCTTGTGGTGGGCCTCGTACTTGTCACGCAAGCCCTGCATGATGCGCACAGCCTGCTCCTCGTTGGGCTCACCCACCGTGACCACCTGGAAACGGCGCTCCAAGGCGCTGTCCTTCTCCAGACGCTTGCGGTATTCATCGATGGTGGTGGCGCCGATGACCTGAATCTCGCCACGGGACAGCGGCGGCTTCAGGATGGCAGCGGCGTCGATGGAGCCTTCGGCCGATCCTGCCCCGATGAGAGTGTGCATCTCGTCAATGAACAGGATGATATCGCCCTCATCCTGGACCTCCTTGATGCACTTCTTCAGGCGCTCCTCGAATTCGCCGCGATACTTTGAGCCGGCCACCAGCGCAGATACATCCAGCGTGAACAGGCGCTTGCCGCGCAGGATGTCGGGCACCTGGTTGGACACGATCAGCTGGGCCAAGCCTTCGGCCACGGCCGTCTTGCCGACGCCTGGCTCACCGATGAGCAGCGGGTTGTTCTTCTGGCGACGGGAAAGAATCTGCATGACGCGCTCGATTTCGCCCGCACGGCCAATGACCGGGTCAAGCTTGCCCTCGCGCGCCTTCTGGGTCAGGTCGGTGCCGAATTCCTTGAGCACGCTTTCGCCTTCGCGCGTGACGCCGTCGAAGGCGTTGCGGCCAGCATAGACCGGGCTTTGGCCCACCAGATCGTTCAGGGCGCTGCGAATAGCATCGCCCGTCACGTTCATGCGGCCCAAGACCTCAAGGGCCGTGCCCTCGCCCTCGCGCACGATGCCGAGCAGCAGATGCTCCGTGGAGATGTAGCTTTGGCCCATTTGCATGGCCTCACGCAGGCTGTTTTCCAGCACGCGCTTGACGCGGGGCGTGAAGGAAAGGTGACCCGAGACGTCGGCGGACTCGTCGATAGCCACGCATTCGCGAATGCCGGCCACCACGCCGTCGTAGGTGACGCCCAGGCGCTCCAACGATTGCGCAGCCAAGCCATCGGCCTCGCGGATAAGGCCCAAAAGAACATGTTCGGTGCCCACATACGGCTGGTGCAGGGCACGAGCCTCGTCCTGGGCCAGGACCAAGACCTTACGGGCCTTGTCGGTGAATTTTTCGAAAGACATGTATCCTCAGCTCTGTTGATGGTTAGTATTTTTCAGCGTTATTTTAGCACTCCAAACCAATGAGTGCCAAAGTATATAAAAACCCCATCGTTAAGCCAAAAAGGCGACTTATCAACTGCAGCGCATCGCGGTTCTGACAGGCAGCGTGCTAGAATTTCCCCAGACGAGAGACCCCTTTGAGAGGAGCGGCTATGCGCTCGGAAGAAATCACCCAGGTTAAAAACCCCTACGGCGGCGTGAAGGTCGAAGACCGAAAAGAGGCCATGAAGGCAGGCCTTTCCGCCGAAGACATAGCCAAGCGCAACACCATCCCCACCACCGCGCCCGACGGAAAGCCGCTGCGCAGCTTGGCACCGGAATATTACAGCGAATGTGACACGACCACGCACTACAAGCCCGAAAACCCCAACGATCCCGGCCCAGCCTCCGCAAGTCCCCTGAAACCGGGCGTCTTGAAGCTGGCCGCAAAGATAACCGACCGCATCGGCGTCAAGGAGACCCCTAACGAGCCCGACTACTGGGGCCTGGCAAGCGTTGTCACCGAGGAGGAAGCCGCGCTGCTTTCCTGCATGAAGGTGCGCAAACCGCTTACGTTTGGTCAACTGCTGAAGAAGAGCAAGTTGCCTGCTGACAAGCTCCAGCAGCTGCTTGACGGCTTAAGCGTCAAAGGCGTCATCGAATACAACTGGGAAAACCTTGACGGCAAGAACCCTCAGCATGAAAAGCGTTACCTGCTGCCCATGTTTGTGCCCGGCAGCGCAGAGTTCACCGTCATGAACCAGCGTCAGCTTGAGGAGCACCCGGAAATCGGCACCTTCTTCGAGCGCATGTCGTATCTGCCCCTGACCAAGGTGACGAAGATGGTCCCCGAAGGCGGGTCCGGCATCGGCATGCACGTCATTCCCGTGGAACACGCCATTTCGTTTGAGAACCAATCGGTATCGATTGAGCACATCAGCCATTGGCTGCGCAAGTATGATCACTTTGCCGCCGGTGCCTGCAGCTGCCGTTTGGCAGAGCGCGCCCGTGGGGAAGGCTGCGCCGACGACCCGCAGAACTGGTGCATTGGCGTAGGAGACATGGCTGACTTCCTGGTGGAAACGGGCCGTGGTCACTACCTTACCTTCGACCAGGTGATCGATACCCTCATCCTGGCCGAGAAGAACGGCTTTGTCCACCAGATCACCAACATCGATGGCGAAGACAAGATCTTCGCCATCTGCAATTGCAACGTCAACGTGTGCTTCGCCCTGCGCACCTCGCAGCTGTTCAACACGCCCAACCTCAGCAGATCGGCCTACGTGGCCCACATCGATGCCGAGAAGTGCACCGCATGCGCCGGCTGCGTGGAAGTCTGCCCCGCGGGGGCCGTCAAGCTAGGCCAAAAGCTTCCCACTGTGAATGGCCCAGTATCCTATCCCAAGCAGGAACTGCCCACCCTAAGCTGGAGCGAAGACGACTGGGACCCCGACTACAAGAACACGGCCCGCATCGAAACACACCCCACGGGATCGTCACCTTGCAAGGCAGCCTGCCCAGCCCACATTTCGGTACAGGCATACCTGCGCGCCGCCGCACAAGGCAACTACCGCCAGGCGCTTGCCATCATCAAGAAGAAGAACCCCTTCCCCGCCGTCTGCGGACGCGTGTGCAACCGCCGCTGCGAGACCGCCTGCACGCGTGGCACCATCGACGAGGCCGTGGCCATCGATCACGTGAAGCGCTTCATAGCCGACCAGGACCTGGTGGCAGAGCATCGTTACGTGCCCGAGCGCATTCCGTGCTCCACGCGCGGCGGCTTCAACGAGAAGATCGCCATCATCGGCGCCGGCCCTGCCGGCCTTACCGCCGCGTTCTTCTTGGCCCAGAAAGGCTACGATCCGGTGGTCTTCGAGAAGAACGAGAAGCCCGGCGGCATGCTAACCTACGGCATTCCCAGCTACAAGTTGGGCAAACAGGTCGTCGACGCCGAAATCGACATCCTGCGCGAAATGGGCGTGGATATCCGCTGCGGCGTGGAAGTCGGCACCGACATCACGCTTGCCCAGCTGCGCGATCAGGGATTCTGCGCCTTCTACGTTGCCATCGGCTGCCAGGGAGGCCGCTTGGCTGGCGTCTCCGGCGAGGATGCGCAGGGCGTCCTTACCGCTGTATCGTTCCTGCACGACGTGTCGCAAAACCCCAATTTGAAGCTTTCGGGCAATGTTGTGGTGGTCGGCGGCGGCAACGTGGCCATCGATGCGGCGCGCTGCGCCTTGCGCTGCGGCGCAGCAAGCGTGCAGATGGTGTGTCTGGAGCAGCCCCAGGAGATGCCGGCCTTGCCTGAGGAGGTGGCTGAGGCGCAAGAAGAGGGCGTCCAGGTCATCAACGGCTGGGGGCCCGCCGCCATTACCGCGGACGCCGCAAACAAGGCAACGGGCGTTACCTTCAAGCGCTGCCTGAGCGTCTTCAACGCCGAGGGCGCCTTTAGCCCCACCTATGACGAAGCGAACACCCAAACGCTGGAAGCAGCCACAGTCATCATGGCCATCGGCCAATCCATTGAATGGGGCAACCTACTTGAAGGCGAAAACGTCAAGCTTGGCCGCGGCAAGGGCGCAGTGGCCGACCCCGTAACGTACCAAACCGATCAGCCCGACATATTTGTGGGCGGCGACGTCTTCACTGGCCCACGCTTCGTGATTGACGCCATCGCCGCAGGCCAGGAAGCCGCCATCTCCCTGCATCGCTTCGTGCAAAAGGGATCCTCGCTTACCACGGGCCGCCAAAAGCGCGCCTATGTTGAGCTGGACAAGAAGACGGTTGCCGTCAATCCTTCAAGCTATGACCATGCAGCCAGGCAAAAGCCCGCCTGCCCAGGCAGCTGCCCGAGCGCCAACCTGCAAGGCAATTGGGCCGAAGACGGACGCGCCTTCACACCTGAGCAGGTAAAATCCGAAACGGCCCGCTGCCTTTCCTGCGGAGCCAGCATCGTGGACGCCAACCGCTGCATCGGATGCGGGTTGTGCACCACTCGCTGCGGCTTTGATGCCATCCACCTGCACCGCGATCACCCCGATTGCTCGACGATGATTCCAAGCGAAAAGAAGTTGCTGAAGGTCTTGCCCAACGCAGCCAAGATGGCCATTAAGCGCAAAGGCTAGCCATGCACGAGCTTGGCATCGTATTTCACGCCATCGACATCCTAGAGGAGACCGCACGCCAACATGGCATATCCCGCATCACGCGCGTGACGCTTGAGTTGGGTGAGGTGTCAGGCGTGGTGACGGAGTTCTTCGAGGATGCCTGGAAGTGGGCAACGGACAAGCGTGACCTGCTGCGAGACGCCCAGCTAGACATCAAAACGCTGCCAGCCATCACCGTGTGCAACAGCTGCGGCCGCACCTATCCTACCGTTGCCCATGGCCGCATTTGCCCTTATTGCCAAAGCGAAGACACCGAGCTTCTTTGCGGACGCGAACTCAACATTGCCGAGATAGAATGCCCCGACGTTTAATGAGCCTTAGCTTTGCTGGAGCCGCCCGCTACAAGTTAAGGCGGCCGATGCGGAACTGCTTAGATTCGATGACCACGCCGGATTTGTCCTTGATGGTGATCTGCCAAAGGCCGTGAGCCCACGTCTTTCGCCCTCGCGAAGACGAGGCATCGGCCAGCTCGGCCCAAACGCTGTCGTTGGTGCAAGGACCGTACTCGACAACGGTGTAGTAATCCTCACGCCCAGAATCGCTGGAGAAGCTGAACGTGACCGTGAAATGGAAAACCTGACCAGGTCGAACGCCCCTCACACGATAATGGGTGTAATAGCTATAGCGGTCATCGATGATGTTTAGATGGTTGTTGAAATCCTGCAGGTCATAGTTCACGCAGAAGTCAACATGGGCCCTGAATACCTGGTCATAGAGGGCAGCAGCTTCCGTATTGCCCTCAGCTTTAAGCTGGGTAAGGTAATCGTAGGTAAGGGCGTCGTTGGCGTTCAGGTGGCTTTTGGCATACTGAAGCCGTGCGGTGGCGCTCCTCTGCACAATCTCATACGTCAGCGATCCGAGATCATTTCCCTGGTCGTCAACGTAAGACACCTCGCGCCGCCCGCGGGGCCACGTGCGCCCCTGGGGAAGATTCACTCCGTTCATGACAACGGTGCGACGCCTGCCGTCTTGCCACTGGCCAAGGCTTCCCTCCTCCAAGAACATCTGCGAGCCGTCTTCAGAAAAACGCGTGGTCTTTGTTCGCACCTCCACAACGCCCTGAGGAGGCCCACCCCATACCCTGTGATGCAGGTAATAGGTGTCGTTGTCCTCAAAGGATGCCTCGTTAGTGTTCCAGTCGTTTTCGCCATGGTTAGCAACCGTCTCAAAATGCCATGCATACAGCTGATCGTAAAGGCTGGCAGAATCTTTGTAGCCTTCCTGCCTCAGCTGCTGCAAATACTGGAAGGTAAGCATATCCATGCGGTCAAAGTGCGCCTTGGCATAATCGTATTTAGCTTCGCTTGAAAGAGAGGGGTCCACCTTTACGCTGCCGGACAGCGCTGCGTCAGGAAAGTAAGCCCGCAGCGCCAAACGCAAGGAATTAGCCAAGCCTTTTGTCTCTATGCGGCAGTTGTTGACGCGGTCATAGGCCGTCTTGGGATTGGTGCAGTCAGCGATGATGCTCGCCAGCTCCTCGTCGGCCCTGCTCTGTGGAATTGAACGTGTTCGGAGCTCGTTCAAAAGATCGGCCTGCTGGCTTTTGATGCGCACGACGTCCATCATCCCCATGCCGGTCAAGCCGTTTTGCGATTGCTTGTCCACCTCGTGGAGTGGGTCTTGGAAGGGCCAGCGCCCCGTGCGAATGTAGAACATGAGCGCGCCCATGGCCCATACGTCAACCGAAGGAAGGTTGCGCGCGGGATTGGCGGGGTCAAACGTCTCAGGCGCTCCGACATAAAGGCCCGCAAGGCGAATTTGCGTGGTCTGCGTCACGGTCTCTCGGTCAGCCTCGGTGGCCTGACCGAAGTCAAGCAGTACGCAATGCGCCTTTCCGGCAGAAATCTCAAAGCGAATGTTCTGCTCGTTAAGGTCACGATGAGGAATGGCAATGCCGCGACGGTTTGCGCAATTGCGGCAGGCTTCCGCCACCGCATACCCAAGAACCATGGCAGTGCGCGCCGAATGAGGGCGCCCCAGAGGAGCGCCGGGCTCAAGCTGCAAAACGGCTTCGGCCAGCGTGAGCAAGCTCACATGCTCCTCGAGCACAGCGGCGAAGGCCGCCCGGTCATAGCCTTCCTCGCGGGAATACAGGCAACGCGCATAAACGCGCGGCGCATGGCCATTTGCCCCGTCAAGGGAATCAAGGATGTCATACTCCTCATCGGCATGCCTGCAGGCGTCCCTGTATCCCTTTTGGTGCATGCGGGAACCCTTGAAGAACTTCAAGCCGTAGATTTGACCCTGGTACGATACGGGCGTATAGAAGGCAAAACCGCCTTCAGCAAGGTTGCTGAGCTCAGACACGTCGAATTCCAGGCCCTCCCGAAAAGACCCGTTCGATCGTTCTATCAGCAATCTGCCCTTACCCAACGGTTATGACACCTTTTTCTTGCTTTTTGAATCGTTCATAGCTGCAGGTCTTATTTTAGACCACTCCCCCCTGCGTTGGTGCAACGTTACGGATTTTGCAGCCAGAAACGCGAAGGCGCTGCGCGAACGCAACATGGCTGAACAGGGGCAAATTTGGAGCATGTCTATTATTCATGTGAAGGCACTATGAATTTTTTGACCGCTTGGTCAAAAAATTCCAACCCGGTTTCGCGCACGTGCTATTCTGCCCTGGACAGAAAGTATCTGACCGTACGGTCAGTTTTTTTTTGAAAGGCTAATTACATGGACGAAAAGGAACCTGCCTTCATCGAGGCGGTAGGCCTGACGCTCAAAACACCCTTAGGGCGCGTTTACGAAAACGCCTCATTCGCGGTGAAGAAAGGTCAGGTGTGTGCCCTTTTTGGCACCGAGGGCTCAGGAAAGACGTCGCTTTTGCTAACGCTGAGCGGTCGCATGAGGTACAGCAGCGGCAATGCCACCGTAGGCGGCTATGACCTGAAAAAGCAGTACAACAAAATTCGTGACATCAGCGGCATCTCCGTCATCGAGCGCATAAACGATGTGCCAGCGTACCTGGCAATCAAAGACATACTGGCCGCCGACCTGCGTTTGGCGGGCAAGCCGGGCAACAAGCGGGCTGTGGATGACTACTTGGCTCAATGGAAATTCTCCGATTTCGCAAATACGCCCTTCCGGCAGCTGAGTGCCCGAAATCGCAATTACTTCGAAGTCATGCTGGCCTGCTCTGGCAACCCCGCGCTGCTCCTGGTTGACGACATTCAGGAGGGCATGACCCAGCACGACTCCATCCGCATGGTGCAGATGTTTCAGCACCTGGCCAAAGACCGCGGCATGACGGTGCTGTTCTGCACCAATGAGTACGAGATTGCCCGTTACTCCGACTGCGTTGTGGTCATGAGCCAAGAGGCTGAGTCCCAACGAGCCGCCGTGGTAGCAGCCACCGGCCGGTGGACAAACATTTACGTGGCCGGATGGGCCAACGGCACAGTGGAAGCCATCGAGCCTGCAACCAATGCAGCAACCCATGACGACGCCCTGCATGATTTGCTAACGAACGACCCTGACGCAGGGGAGGTCTGCGCATGAAATCACCACTAACTGGCTTGCGCTCCGCGCGCCTGGAAATGAAAAACATGAAGCTCAACGGATGGAAGGTTTTCTCCATCTGCGCCATTGCGCTTATTCCGTTGTGCTATGCGGGATTGTTCCTGCTGGCATTCTTGGACCCCTATGGATCTTTGTCGCAGGTACCAGCTGCTGTGGTTATCCAAGATGAAGGCGCCCTGGTCAACGGCGAGCAGCGCAACATCGGCACCGAGCTTTATGACAGCCTTATAGAAAACAACGAAAACAAGCAGGAGGGCGAAGCCAGCGGTTTTGACTGGCATCTCACCAGCTTGGATGAGGCAAAGACCGGCCTGGAAGACGGCACCTATTACATGATGCTGGTACTGCCCTCCGATCTGACCTCCGACATCGCCTCGGCCGACAGCGACAACCCCCAACAAGCCGAGATACTGGCGTACTTCAATCCATCCACGAACTTGATTGCCCAGACCGTGGGCTCATCCATGGTAACGAAGATCAAAGCAGAGCTGTCAACGAAAATCGAGAGCACTTACTTCGACCAAATCTTCGTGAAACTGACCGATGCCAGCGACCAGCTGCTGGACGCTGTCGATGGCAGCAAAGAGCTGGCCAGCGGCTTGGCTGACGCCCAGGACGGCTCTAACACCATCACGGTCAACCTGGGCACACTGACCGACGGCGCTACCACGCTCGCTGATGGCCTGGACACGCTGACCGATGGCACGAAGACCCTTGACAGCGGCCTGGGCACGCTGGCCGACGGCGCTGCGCAAGCGGATGACGGCGTTGGGCAGCTGCAATCGGGCGGCCAGGACTTGGCTGACGGCGCCTCGGAGCTAACCGAAGGTGCCCAGTCGCTTGACGACGGATTGGCGTCTGCCGTTGACGGCGCATCCCAGGTAGACGACGGTGCGGAGCAACTGGTTGACGGTCTTGAAACCCTGGATGACGGCCTGGGTACGCTGGCCGACGGCGCCACCGAGCTTGACGAAGGTCTTAGCAAGGTGGCCGACGGCGCCGCTGCGGTGGATGCAGGCGTTGGCACAGCCGACGATGCTACAACCATCTTCGGCGGCATAACTGCACTGGACAGCGGATTGACCAGCGCTACAAGCGGATCTGTAACGCTTTTGAGGGGCATGGCTGCCCTAGCAGCTGGCGAGGCCGGTCTGAAATCGGGGCTGAATACCATATACGTCGGCTTCACCGATCCCACTTCGGGCTTGGTCGTCGGCCTGGCTGCGTTGTCTGCCGGCGCGAAAAAGGTAAGCACCGGCGCAAGCGATCTGCAAGATGGCCTTAGCACGCTAGACGAAGGGTTGGGCGACTTGTCTGACGGCGCTTCGGCACTTTCTGAGGGCACTCAATCACTGGCAACGCAATACAGTGCCCTAGTTCAGGGAACAAGCGACCTGAAAGACGGCTTGGGCTCTCTCACCGACAACGACCAGACCCTTATCCAGGGATCTGCAGCAACAAAAACCTCGCTGTCCTCTTTGGCGTCGGGTTCCGACACCTTTGATCAGGGCCTGAAAGATTCCGCAGCCGCCTATGGCACCGACGTCGACGGCGCGAAGGCAGCCTACGCGGAAGCATTGGCCAACCTGGCTGCGGGCACGGGCAGCATCGACGACGTGAACCAGGCCGTGACCAACCTGGCCAACGCCAGCGCGGGCGCCGCTTTGGCCCAGGCTGAGTCCAACTACGCCACCATCAACGGCGGCTTGGCTGCCCTATCGAGCAGCTATGCAGACCTCGATTCGGGCATTACCGCCTATGTTGAAGGTGCCGATAGAGCGTATTACGGGGCGAAAAGCTTGGCTGATCAAGTTTCTGGCGGCACGCAAGGCGTTATCGACTTGAAAGACGGCGCTTCAACAGTGGCCGCAGGTGCAGCAGACGCTAAATCCGGATCAAGCGATTTGGTTGCCGGATCAAGCGAGTTGACCGAAGGCGCGCAGCAGGTATCCGAAGGAGCCGATGCGGCCTATGCGGGCTCCCAGGGGCTGGCCGATGGCGTGAAATCGGCTGATGAGGGCGCTGCAGAACTGGTGGACAGCATCGGCGATGCCGACCACCTGGTAAAGGATGACGGCACCCCAACGCTTTACGGCGGCATATATTCCCTGAATCAAGGCCTTGTCGTAGCTAAGGACGGTTCGGTCTCCTTGGTCAAAGGCGTGGCCGCCCTGAAGGCGGGCACCTCCGAATTGGCTGAGGGCGCTGCCTCGGCAAAGGACGGCTCTGCGCAGGTGGCCGCTGGCGCAGCTTCGGCCAAAGAAGGCACCGATGAGCTGCTGGCAGGCGCCACCGACCTGAAAGCGGGCACTTCCGCTTTGTCTTCGGGCCTAAGCGATGCCAAAGACGGCAGCTCTCGACTGTCATTGGGCCTGCAGTCCGCCTCCGCCGGCATCGATACGCTCTTGAAGGGCATGGCCACCTTGAAGTCTGGCACTTCGCAGCTGTCATCCGGCGCGGCAAGCGCCAAGTCCGGCGCTGACCAACTGACGTCCGGCGCAGTTTCCGCCCAGAGCGGCGCAGCCCAAATCGTCGACGGCGCCCAACAACTGAAAGATGGCTCACAGACGCTGACCGACGGCCTGACCACGGCAGCAGACGGCAGCAATGAGCTGTATGATGGCCTGGTGGATGGCCAACAGCAAATGGCTGACAACGTTATTAACTCCGACGCCAAGGTCGAGATGATGAGCGAACCCGTGACGGCCAACGGCGACACCCAAACTGGTGAGAAAATCACCCAGGTGGCCAACTATGGCACCGGCTTCGCCCCGTATTTCATTGGCCTGGGCATGTGGGTCGGCTGCCTGATGATAACGTTCTTGGTCCGAACGCTGAACAACCGCATCTTGATGTCGAACGCATCGGCTGCGTCAGCCGTGCTCTCCAGCTATCTGCCCATGGCGGCCATCGCTATTATTCAGGTGCTGATCCTGCTGGCCTTCATTCAGTTCGGCCTGAAGTTCCAAGTACTCTATGTGCCGCAATATTACCTGTTCGGCCTGCTGGTGGCCCTTTCCTTCATGGCAATCATCCAGCTTTTCCGCACGGCGTTTGGCACTGCAGGCATGGTGGTCGTCGTCATTTTGCTGATGGTGCAGCTGTGCACCGCAGCCGGCACCTTCCCCATCGAAGCCGAGCTGCCGATCTTTAACTGGCTCAACCCCATTTTGCCCATGACCTACGTGGTGAAGGGATTCCGCGTGGCCATGTGCGGCTTGTCGCCGAGCTACATGGCCAGCTCCGTGGTAATTTTGCTGGTGTACCTGTTTGGGTCCTTAGGCATCACCACCGCCGTGGCGCACCACCGCCGCCGCGCCTCCATAAACACCATATATCCCAAGATTCAAATGGAGAGTTAAGCCATGGCACCCAGCGTTTCCCACAAGTTGCCTCATGAAGTAGCCCACAAGCGCATTAGCAAGAAGTCCCAAGCAGCGCGACAGAAGCTTCTGTCTGCCGCGCTGCAGGTGATCGGCTCTAAGGGCTACCATGATGCCACCATGGAAGAGATAGCCCGCACCGCCGGCGTATCGAAGGGCTTGGCATATTATCACTTCACCAGCAAGGCAAAGCTGGCTTCCGTGGTTTTAGACAGCGGCCTGCAGGGTTTGCTTGAAAAGCTCACCCAGGCAAAAGCAAATGCCGCCAATGCCTTAGACGCCTTTGATGCTATGGTCGACCAGCTGGCCGACAGCCTGTACGCCAACGAGATGGTGACCCGGTTCGTGTTCGCCGAGATGCTGCAGGAAGATCGCGACTGCTCTGAGCTTATGATGGGCTATGTGGACAAGTTCGTAAGCCTGATCAGCGAGCTGATAGCCCAAGGCCAATCCGAAGGGTCGTTTCGCGCCGAAATCAACGTGGAATTCACCTCGGTGTCTCTGTTTGGCGCTGTTATGACCTCGGCCATGTACTTCATTGGCGAGGCAGGGGACGTTTCCTTGTCTCGCGAGAAGTTCATGGCCGAATTCAAGACGATTGGTTCACACATCTGCCTTGCATAGGGCGCGTGCTGCTGTTTCCGGCGCAATCAATAGTTCAAGCCAAAAGCCCACAGGGGAATCACGTGGGCATGCCCTCGTTCAATATCATCCTTTACCACATAGCCGTTCTTAGAGCCTTCCAACTGCGCCGCTGTCTTGTTCTTGCCGCCAACTTCAAATAGCGCATCCCCGATGCGAAAGTCCGCCAAGGGTCCCTGCAATACCGTTTCGTTCACGCGCATAGCGTTAAAGAAGAACGTCTCACGCACCGTGCCAATATCTGCATTCTCCCCTGCCAGATTGAACAGAATGCTTGTGTTGTCCAGATAGAGCTTCTCGACCTTGCCCAACGCACCAAGCCCCGATGCAGACGTTCGCAGCTGCGCAATCATGCCGGCCTTTTCCATATAGAGCAAGTAATCCTCCACGTTGTTCCTGCTTACGCCAATGCGCTTACTCAAATCCGACATAACGGGCTTAAAAGGAACCAGTTCGCTTACCACCGCCATCAACTTGAGAAGTTTTCGCCCCGTAGCCATATTCATGCCCGCAAACTGAGGAATGTCGACCTCCAGCGTCCGAGTTATGACCTGACGCAACTCGATATCGAAATCCAAGTCGGAGCCGAACGGATAATAGCCGTTTCTTAGATACTCCCGGAATAAGGGCAGAGGGTGCTCGACGCCGGGAATGTCCGCCTTGTTTGCAAGAATGTCACAAAGAGGGAAAACAGGTGCCTCTACACCGTGCCTGATCTGCAGAAACTCCCTGAACGAAAGACCTTGCATTATATAGCGCGGCGCCCGACGAGAAAGATCCGACTCCCCTTTTTCGATGTCGAGCACTGACGACCCTGTGAAGTAGATATGCATATCGGGAAAAGCATCGTAGATGTTCTTGAGCTCACGACTCCAGTTCTCATACTTATGGACTTCGTCGATGAACAGGAACTTGCCGTTGTTCTTGTAGAAAGCGTCTGCCGCCTCGTAAAGAGTATGGGTGGCAAAGTAAAGATGATCTGCGCTGACATAGAGCGCGCTACCGTCGTTGTGAACGCGATTGATGCGCTGCAGGAAAAGCGTCGTCTTGCCCACACCTCGCGGTCCCACCAGCGCAAGCATACGAGCATCCCAGTTGATGCGTTCATACTGATAGCGGGTAAACCCTCTTGGTACTCGAGTCAGCTGATTGTGCATGTATTCGTAGAGTACGTCCATGATGCTCCTTCATTTTCTCTGAGGAGAATATATCATGAATGCACTGTCTAAGTGCATTATTTACATTATTTTGCACTATATGGGTGCAACAAATTAGGGCGCCCCGCAGGACGCCCTAACGCTCAAGGAAGCTTTACGCTTCGGTACGCATAGCCGGGATTGGACAGCCCAGTGGGCTGTCCAAGTTCGAGCACCGCGAAGCGGAGCGCAGAACGCAGACTCTTCCCGCCCGGGAGGGCGCGTGCTGCTGTTTCCGGCGCAACAAATTAGGGCGCCCCGCAGGACGCCCTAACGCTCAAGGAAGCTTTACGCT
>R14__coassemble_1182_pt1 | contig 13743 bp, 10 predicted proteins | sample R14__metabat2_low_PE_018 | metagenome-assembled genome bin R14
CGGCCAGGGCCTGCAGCGCTACTGGGTTGACGGCGACAAGGCCGCCTGCGTGCCTGGCGCCTTCATGGCCGACAGCTGGCTGTATTACACGCTGCCTGGTAAAGGCTACGTGTTGCGCGGAAGTAAGACCATCGACGGCCAGACGGTGGTGGCCGACAACGACGGCATGATCATTTTGAATTTCGGTGCGTCTTTTGGCACCTCTGGAGCCAAGAATAAGGCCCAGACCAATTCGTCTTACCTTAGCGGTCTGACGTATTTATTCCTGCCGGCCGCGTCCGATCTGACCAGCCTCAACCTGACCTATTCACTTTTGGGCTTGCAGGGCTCCCTTTGGATCTTGAACGAAAAGACGGGGTCCTACCAGGAATACACGAAGGATCAGGCCCTTAACCTGAACGCTTTGGGCATTCCCAAGAATTCCAACGGTTGCTACATCGTCCGCTACAAGCTGGATTCCAAGTCCAAGAAGACCAAGGTGTTTGCTGTCATGCAGTCGGCTTACATCGCATCTATGTTCATCGCCAGTGATGACCCCGCGTCCAAGGGGCGCGCTTACGTGGAGTCTTCGCCGGACCATTCTGCGAAGGCTACCGGATCGCTGGTTATGTACTCCGGTGACGGCACGCTGGTGTACGACGGCGGCTTGAGCCAGATTAGGGGCCGCGGCAACACCACGTGGGAAAAGAGCAAGAAGCCTTACCAGATTAAGCTGGAAGCCAAGACTGACCTGCTTGAAACCGGTGACAAGGCAAATAAGGCGAAGACCTGGGAGCTGCTTTCCAGCGCTAAGGACGTCACGCTGCTGCGAAACAAGATTGCCCTCGACCTTGCCCAGGGTATGGGCATGACCAGCAGTCCTGAGTCGCGCTTTGTGGACTTGTACTACGACGGCGAATATCGCGGTACCTACGAGCTGACGGAAAAAGTCCAGCTGGGTTCCGGTCGCGTTTCTATCGATGAGCTGGAAAAACGTATCGAAGACGCCAATGCCGGCACGGACTTGGATTCGTTGTCGACGGGCTATGCAACCAACGGCTACGGCTATGGCTTCACCTATGTGAAGGGCGTAAAGGATACTGGCTATGACTTTACCAGCGGCTATCTGCTGGAAATTGACGAGTGGTATCACGAAGAGGAGCGCTGTTGGTTCGAGACGTCGGCGGGCTACTTTGTGGTTAAGGAGCCGGGCAACCTGTCTTATAACCAGATGCGCTACATCAGTGAATTTGTGTGCCGAGCCATGGACGCCGCTTTAAGCAATTCGGGTTATTGCTCCTACACGGGTCTGGACCTGCACAACTACATCGACGTAACGTCGTTTGCCCAGTTGCTGCTGGTCAACGAGGCTTCGGGCAATTGGGACTTCATGCATTCGTCCACGTATTTCTACTTGCCCAGTGAGGACGATGGTCTTCGCCATGTGTTGTATGCGGGTCCTGCTTGGGACTTTGACATTGGCTTTGGCTCGCTTGACAGCGATAGTAGCTTTGCAAGCAGACTTTATTCCAGCGGGGCGGGCTTGTTGGGAGACAAAGCAAAGCCCTTCACCAGCAACGGTGCGGAATGGGATGCCATCAAGAAGCTGTATCCCAAGTTGGACGCCCTGCTGACGGCGCTGATCGACGGCAAGGTTGACCCTTCCGGGTGCGTAAAAAGCTTGTCTGCTTACGTTGCTTTGATTTCGCCTTCGCAGAAGATGAACCAGGTAGTGTGGGGCTTGACCTTGGAAGATGAGCCTGATATTCGTTACTACACCGATTCCTACCAGCACAACATTGATTTGCTGAGAAGCTGGCTGGTCCAACGCCGGGCTTGGCTGCGTAGCTACTTCAGCTACCAACCGTAGTTGATGAACCCTTGGGCGCTCGCTTTGTGCGGGCGCCTTTTTTGCTTGTCGGCATCGATCGGTGCGCGCAATTCTTCTGTGCGAAGAGGTTTTCTGGGGATACAATGGTGCCGTTAAATAGCGCATCTCTCTTGTACTTAAGCACGCACGCATTCCCTTACACGTTCACGCTCATGATTTTTGAAGATTACGGCACAGCAGGATTTTTGGTCCTGTTGCTGTAACAGAACGCACGTCATCTTGCTCGCATTACGCTAAATACAGCATCTTGCTGAGCGTGCCGTAATGGCGCGAGTCGGAATTGCTGGAATTACGGCACAGGGAGTAAATTCTCCTGTGCGCCGTAATGGCGCGGGCCTGAGTCGTTGAAATTACGGTGCAGGGCGGAATTTATCCTGTGTGCCGTAATGGCGAAGACTTCAGGCCAGTAGATTACAGCAACCTGTATTTTTTATGCAGTGAGCCGTAATGGTGCTCAATTGGGCGGGTCTGATTACGGCAAAGGAGCGTTTTTCTTGTATGTGCTGAAAAGGGCTGGAGCGCCTGTTGGCGTGGTGTCGTGGCGTCGTGGTGATGGCCTTGTCTGCCGCTTGAATCTTGGGAGAGCATTCGCGACTGCATGGTTGGGTCTGTGCAGTTTGCGCACGTGGAGAAGGAAGTGCTCATGACGTATTATGCACAGAGGCAAGAGGGTCTTGAAAAGCGCCTGGTCATTGAGAAAGAGTGGCTTCGGGGGATGGTTTTGTCTGCCGAGCAGGACATCTCTCAGGCTCCACCCGGGAAACTCTATGTGACAGAAAGCCACGGGTTTGTCCAGTTCAGGCATCGATTGCCCGATAAGAAGATTGCATATCTAAAGAAGGGCGATGACCGGGTGCGGCAGCTTGCTCAGGCCGAGTATGCCCGTAGCGTTTTGCACTCATCGAAGTTTTGCTTGAGGCAGATAGATAGGCTGTGCAGCGAATACGGAATCGAAGAGGAAATGCCGGACCGAAAGGTTAAGGGTAAGGCGGTCCCTGAGGTAAAGGTGCTTCTTCAGCAGGATGATCGGGGTTTGAAAACAGACCCACATCCATCCTTGACGGCAATAAAGTCAATCTATGAAGAGTTGCCACTCCCTCGAAAACCCCTGGTAAAACCCTATGTCATGCCAGATGCTGCTTTTGTCCAAAGCTGGCGAGAGGAAAATCCGATCTCGAATAGTATCGACAAAGAGGGCTGCGTGTTTGTGACCGCTGGCGGTTTTGCGGTGCGTTCTAAATCAGAGGTGATAATCGCCGATCGATTGCATGCGGCCAACATTCCGTTTCGTTATGAGCAGCCCTTGCGCGTGGGACGGCTGGGTTTGGTGCATCCAGATTTCTTCATCTTGAATGCGCACACGCGTCGGGAGGTCGTCTGGGAGCACTTCGGCATGATGGATAATCCCGACTACTGCGACCGTGCCTTACGCAAAATTGCTCTATACGCGAAGGCCGGTCTTGTGCCGGGAGATGGGTTGATTGTGACCTTTGAGTCGTCTTCGCAGCCTTTGGACATTAGGGCGGTTGAGTCTTATGTAGAGGCGTTGTCGGCATAGTCGCAGAAAAGGCCCGCAGTGCTGCGGGCCTTGTGGTTGCTAGATGCGGCTATTGGTGGCGAAGACGCTAGCGGTTTTGCCTCAGCCATTCGTACATGCAGGTGGTGGCGGCCTGGGCAACGTTCAGGCTTTCAACCTTGCCCAGCTGCGGAAGAGCTACAAAGAAGTCGCAGTTTTCCTTGACCAGCTGGCCCAAGCCCTCATTTTCATTGCCCATGACCAGGGCAATCTTGCCCTTCATGTTGGCATCCCAAATATAGCCGTCCATCTGCTCGGAGGCGCCTGCCACCCAGAAGCCCTCCTTCTTGCAGCGCTCGATGACGCTTACCAGGTTAGAGACCTGTACGGTCGGCACATGGCTGATGGCGCCGGCGCTGCTCTTGTAGGTGGCGGCGGTCACACCGGCGGCGCGCTTGTTGGGGATGACGATGCCGCTTGCGCCAACGGCATCGGCGCTGCGGGCAATGGCGCCCAGGTTGCCGGCGTCGGTGATGTGGTCAAGGATGACGATCAGCGCACGACCGTCATGCTCTTCGGCGTAAGCATTAGCGGCCTTCAGGATGTTGCTTACCGTGTCGTATTGGTAGGGAAGGGCCTCGGCCATGATGCCCTGGTGGCTCCCGCGCTCCGACAAGTCGTCAAGCTTCTTGCGCGGCACACGCACGATGGGGGTGTTGTACTTTTTGGCTTTGCGTTCGATGTCGGCAACCAGGCTGTCCTTTTTCAGGTTGTCGGCCATTAGGATGCGCTTGAGCGGCATGTTGGTTCGGAGCGCCTCGACAACGGGACGCTTGCCTTCGATGTAATCAGCCATGGAAATCCATTTCTGTTCTTTGCGGATAATTATCTGAAAGTGTAACATGCGCGCCCGTTTTCCCCGAGGGGTTCCGCTAAGATGGGCGCCATGGCTAAGAAAAGAAACAGACTGCTAATAGTTGACGGGTACAACGTGCTGCGCTCGGGCAGCCGTTACCAGGACATAACGCATCAGCCCGACTACACCGACGACCGGTTCAACATTGCGCGCGAAACGCTGATCAATGACGTGGTCAGCTTTGCGGGGCGTGACATGAAGGCCGTCATCGTTTTCGACGCGGGGGACAACGAATACTCCACGGGATCGCAAGAGACGGTAGGCGGGGTGCGCGTGATGTTCAGCCCGGCTGGCAGCAGTGCTGACAAGGTCATAGAGAAGCTTGCCCATGACGCGCGCGCTCGTCGAGTGGAAACGTTGGTGGTGACCAGCGATGCCACTATCCAAGATACCGTGTTCGGATTCGGCGTGGACCGCATGAGCGCTGAGGGCTTTTGCTACGAAGTCGGCTCTTATTATGCCGAAGCCCGCTTGGATGAATCGCCCAAGGTGGCCGAGAAGCGCACGCTGGGGGAGCGCATTAGCGCCGAGGCTCGAGAAGAGCTGAAGCAGCTGCGCGACTCTGCGCTTTAGCCTTTCGTCCGGACCTACCGCTTACACCCCGCTTTTCAACAAATTGGAAACAGATTCAAAAACGCAGAAATTTCTTTCCACCCATTTGATACGATGCGCTTTACGGCAAGAGAATCGGAGGCCGTTTGAGCAAGCGTGAAGACATCATAACTGCCGCTTTGGACATCATTAGCGAACAAGGCATCAGCGCCTTGACGCTTCCGGTGCTCTTCAAGCGCGCCCATACCGGCGCCGGCACGTTCTATCACTACTTCGATGATCGCAGCGTGCTCATCAACGGCGTCTTTGAGCGCTGCTTTAACATCATCAACGAGGACCTTCTTCACGTCGTCAACAACCCTTGCGCGCCGCATCAATGGTTTGATGACGCCATCAAGGCCCTTTTCGATGCCTTTTTGCGCCATCCGCGTGAGATGAACTTCCTGTACTCCTTCGCGTATGCGCATGTCATGCCCGAGCGTGATTTCTGCTTGGTCATTCCCTCGGTCGCCTTGTTGACGCGCATCATCTCCCAGGCGCAAACGGAGGGGGAAGCCAGCACGGACGCTTCTCCTATTGTTCTCAGCCGCATGGTTCGAGCCATGCTGGCGTCCATGTGCCTGTGCTATGAGCGCGGGGAATATGACTTTACCGAAGCGGATGCCAAGCGTTTTGCTGATCGGGCTTGGGCGGCCATCCAATAGCGTTTTGTTTTTAGGCTGCAACAAAAAAGCGACCCGATAGGGTCGCTTTTCAATTGTTGGCGGAGATGCATGCGAATCGAACACATCCAAGACGTTCTGCGCGCCTCACAACGGCTTTGAAGGCCGCGGGAGCCACCAGGCCCCATCCATCTCCTTGTAGGCAGGCAAATTATAGCCTTATTTCAAGGTTCTGAAATCTCCGTCACGGCGAGTGACGCCGATTTCGTCAAAATGTTCCAAAAGAGGCATGGCGTATTTGCGGCTGGTGCCCATGGCGTCTTTCAATTGGGCGGCCGTCGCCTGGCCGTTTTCCTTCAGGAAAGCGGCGATTGCCTGTTGGTAGCTTGCGAAGGTTTGCGCCCAAATGAAGCTGTCAGGCGCGTAGCCCACCACTTCCCCGGACTTTTCCAAGGCGCCAAGCGCCTTGCGAACCTGGCCGGCGCTAAGCCCCGTTTGTGCGGCTGCAGCGTCGATTGTCGGCGGCGTGGGGCCCGCTTGCTCGAACAAGGCCGAAACTTTGCCTGCGGCTTCCTGCTCGGCCATCTTGGCGCCAGCTCCGGCAACGGCATGGCTGGTAAGGCCGTCAGAGACAACGATGTTTTTCGCCTGTGCCAAAGCGGCATCGAAGCTTGCCTGGTCCCAGGAAGGGCAGGTGCTCAGACGAAGCTCGTCCTTTGACAAGCCGATGGCCTGAGGGTTTTTGGCATGAAAGTCCATCAAATGACGTTCCGCGGCACTGATGGCCTTTTGCAGGATGCTGCGTTTAACCAGGTAGGCACCCTGCGCATCCAAAGGCATGACCATTTTTGCCTTTATGGCGTTCTCGACGCAGGGCTCAACCAGGGCCTGCGCAAGCCCCGTTCCGGTGCAAATATCGCCCAAGGTGCACGGCGCGGTGGTCAGGGACAGGAAAGCGTCAACGGTTGCCTGCGGGTTGGCGCTCTCCAGGGCATCCAAAAGCGCCAGCTCGTCGGTTGTGAGCGTAGTGCGGCGACGCGGATGGGCATGGAGCACGGTTCCGCCGCCCAGCACGCGTACGGGCGAATAGCTGCGGATGATGAAGCGATCTTGGTAGGCAAGGGGGAGCGGCTCTTCGAGGCGGATCTGCACCAGGGCGTCTTCGCCGGCGCGCAGCGTCTGAACACCGTTGGTCAGGAGCACACGGCCGATGACTTCGCGGGTGCCGTGGGCAACGTGCACGCGGCTGCCGGTTTCAAGAGGCTTGCCCGACCCAAAGGGGTCGAGGTAGTTCAGGCGCGCATCAAAGCGGTCCGATGCCGTTAAGGCGCCAGGGGCTGTCAGGAAGTCTCCAGGGCGGATGTCGTCGGTGCTAAGGCCGTTCAGGTTGAGCGCCACACGGTTTCCGGCTGGGGCTGTTTCGCGGTCTTGCCCGTGCATCTGGATGGAGCGTACGCGCGTGGTAAGCCCACGGGGAAGCACCTCAAGGGTGTCTCCTACCGAGACTGTGCCGCTCCAAAGCGTGCCAGTGACAACGGTGCCGTGCCCTTTGATGGTGAAGACGCGATCCACGGGCAGGCGCATGGGGCCTTCGCCCTTGGTGCGCTCGGCGCTGTCTGCTGCTTTGTCCAGGGCGTCCTTCAGCTGGTCAAGGCCAGCGCCTGTGCGACTGGACACGGCAACGATGGGCGCGTTGGCGAAAGGCGTCTGCTGCAGGCGAGCCGTAATCTCATCCGTCATGAAGTCGATCCAGTCTTCGTCCACCAGGTCAATCTTGGTGAGGGCAACCACGCAGGACTTGACGCCGAGCACCTGAAGCACGGCCAGGTGCTCCACGGTTTGCGGCATGATGCCGTCGTCTGCGGCAATAACCAACAACGCAAGGTCAACGCCCGTGGCTCCCGAAACCATCTGGCGGACAAACTTTTCATGGCCCGGCACGTCGACCACGCCCAGACGGCGTCCGCTGGGCAGCTTCAGCTGCGCGAAGCCGAGCTCGATGGTGATGCCGCGGCGCTTCTCTTCCGCTAAGCGGTCAGGATCGGTGCCGGTTAGGGCGCATATCAAGGATGACTTGCCGTGGTCGATGTGGCCGGCGGTTCCCAGAATGAGGGAGGCTTCGGTGGCGCTCATGCTAGCTCTCCAAACTGCCAAGGCTGGCAAAATAATCGGCCAGGCTGAGGGCAACCTCGCGGTATTCGTGCGCGTTGAGCAGCGTGCGTGCGTCAAAGAGCAGCGCTTCTTTTTTCAGGCGCCCGATAACGGGCAGCTCGCGCTGGGATATGAGCGCGTGATCGCAGTCCAGGGCGCATCCACGCTTGAAGGTGACCTCCACCGCATAGGTGGGGATATCGCACATCGGCAGCGCCCCGCCGCCTGCGCGGGATATCTCGGGGACCACCTTCACGGAGGCGCAATCGGCTGGCACCAAGGACGCGATGGCGTCCTTCAGGGCCTCGGCTCGCGGCAGCATCTCTTCGGCAGTGGCGGAAAGCATGGCCAGCGTGGGAATTTCCTTCAGGGCTTTTTCGCGGTCAAGATACAGGCGAAGCGTTGCCTCAAGTGCGGCAAGCGTCATCTTGTCCAGGCGAAGGGCGCGGGCCAGCGGGTTTTTCTTCAGGCGGTCAATGTATTCCTTGGCGCCCACGATGATGCCAGCCTGTGGGCCTCCCAGAAGCTTGTCGCCACTGAAGGATACCAGGTCAACGCCGGCAGCCAGGCTTTCAGCCACGGTCGGCTCGGCGTATTCGCCAAAGCAGTCAAGGCGGATGAAGGCGCCCGACCCTTGGTCTTCGTAAACCATGACCGGCAAGGCGTTGGCGCTTGCAGCGGCACGACGGGCGTTTTCGGCATCGGCAATATGGCGAAGGTCGGCTAGGGAGACGTTTTCTGTGAAGCCGATCATGCGGTAGTTGCTGGGATGGACCTTCAGCAGCATGGAGGTTTCGTCGGTCAGCGCGCGTTCGTAGTCGGAAGCGTGCGTCTTGTTGGTGGCGCCCACTTCCACCATGCGGGCATGGGATTGCGCCATGATGTCAGGGATACGGAATGACCCGCCTATCTCCACCAATTCGCCGCGCGAGACCACGGCCTCATGCCCTGCGGCAAACTCGGCAAGCACCATCATGACGGCAGCGGCGTTGTTGTTGACGGCGATGGCCGCCTCGGCGCCGGTGAGCGCGCAGATAAGCTGCTCGCAATGGTCATGTCGGCTGCCGCGGGCCATGGTTTGCGTGTCGTATTCCAGCGTAGAGTAGCCGCGTGCCACCTGGTTGACGGCTTCCACGGCGCTGGCGGCCAACACGCTTCGGCCCAGGTTGGTGTGAATGATGACGCCCGAAGCGTTGACCACGCGCTTCAGGGACGGGCGGCGAAGACGCAGAGCGCTCATCCGGATGTTAGACACCAGGGCTGCTTCGTCCACGTGATCCAGCTGGCCAGCCAAAATGGCTTGGCGCATGGCGTCTATGGCGCTGCGAACTTCGTCGGCCACCACGTCGCGCGGCAAGTCTTTGACAAGTTCGGCCACGGCAGGATGGTTGATCAGCTCTTCCACCTGCGGAAGGGTTCGCAAGACATTTTGCATCGAATGGTTGCTCATGGTCGTCCTTTGCCTGTCGGTAGATGGGCATAAAAAACTAAACGTTCTCAAACGTAATCAACAGTAGAATATCGCTTCGGACAGTCATTGGCTGCGCGCTTTTCCACTTTGGTCGATTCCGGCAAACGAAGGGGTGTCATGCGGATCCTTCACGTAACAGCTCAAAAGCCTGACAGCACCGGCAGCGGCGTGTATTTGTCGCAGTTGGTTGCAGCCTTGGACAGGCAGGGGCACAAGCAGGCGGTTGTGTGCGGGGTGGACGCTGCGGATGACCCGCAGTTGCCCGGCGGTGTGGCGGTCCATGCGGTGCGGTTTAGCACGGAGCGGCTGCCCTTTGCGGTGTGCGGCATGTCCGACGAGATGCCCTATGAGTCCACGCGCTACCGCGACATGACGCCTGCCATGGTGGAGCAGTTCAAGGCGGCGTTTGCGAAGGCGGTGCGCCAAGCGGTGGATGAGCTGCAGCCCGACCTGATTGTTTGCAATCATCTGTATTTGGTGACGGCTTTGGTGCGCAACGTCGTGCCTGAAAGGACGGTTGTCGCCATTTGCCACTCAACATGCCTGCGGCAGCTGCGTCAGCATGGCCTGGAGCGTGACTACATTGTGGACGGCATCCGCCGGCTGGATGGCGTCTTCGCCTTGCAGGGCCAGCAGCGCGAGGCCATCCTGGAGCTTTTCGGTATGCCGCCAAGCAAGGTGGGCATCATCGGGACCGGCTACGATGCGGACGTCTTCGCCCCTTGTTTTGGCCAGGCTAGGCCGACCGACGTGGTGTATGTGGGAAAGATTGCCTTCAAGAAGGGCGTGTTCAGCCTGATAAGGGCCCTCGACCTGCTGCCGGAAAGCGTAGGGCGCCTGACGGTGCGCTTGGTGGGCGGTGCCGGCAACCAAGACGAATGGGACCAGGCGGCACGCTTGGCCCAGGAAAGCCGCCACGATGTGCAGCTTGTGGGGAAGATGTCCCCGACGCAGGTGGCGCAGGAATATCGTCGGGCGAAGGTTTTTGCGCTGCCCAGTTTCTATGAGGGGTTGCCGCTGGTAACCATTGAGGCGCTAGCGTGCGGCTGCAACGTGGTCATGTCGGATCTGGAAGGCGCACGCAGCTGGCTTAACGCCAATGCGACGGGCGCGCCGGTGAGCTATGTGGCTCTTCCCGCCATGCAGGATGTTGATACACCGGCTGAAGCCGATCTGTCAGCTTTTGAGCAGCGTCTGGCAAAGGCTTTGGAGGCCAGCTTGGCAAAGCCGGCTTTTAGAGGCGATATGAGCCATCTTTCTTGGGACGCCTTGGCGGCGCGCTTGGTTGGGTAGCAGGCGTCTTTCCTGCCATAAACTATTGCGGAAACGCAATAGTTTATGGCAAGGAGCGCGCATGATCACGGTTGCACAGGCTTCCCGCCTGCTGGGAGTTACGCCCAGCAGGGTGAGGGCGCTCATTTCATCAGGACTGATAAGTGCCCATAAAGTGGGTAAGGTTTGGATGGTCGATGAGGAATCGGTTCTGCAACGAGTGCAAGAGAAGCCCAAAGGAGGTAGGCCTGCGGCAGGTAAAGCGTGTCCCAATCCGCCCGCAGAGCAATTTCCGTTTGAGGATTTTCATGCGTTTTATCAACAGGCGCAGGAGCGCTTTTCGCATTATCCCGGCGTAGACCAAATGGATTCCTTTGCTTCCCGGGAGGAATGCGATTTTGCCTTTGCGGTTGCTGACTTCTTTCTGCAATGCAAGCAACGACAGCTTGTTGCGGAAGGTGCTTTCTGATGGAGCTTTCCAGGGGGACGGCTTCGACTTTTGCGCTGATAGCGGGCGTTAATGGAGCCGGAAAATCCACGTTTTACCATTCGGGGGAATGGAAAAAATGGCTTTTTGACCCATTGGCGTGCATATTCCCTTGATAAGAATTGGCTTTATAGAGCCATAAGCGAAGAGCTGGTCGGCTTTTGATTCAAGCGGCAAATGAGGGCGCATCGCCTGGCCCTTCTTCCGCCGCTTGGCCGTGCCATTGGGCGAAGAAACGTGATTTTGGTGGTCGCGCTTTGTTGGCGGCGTTATCATGCAAATAACCAAAAAGCGTGCTTGGTTGCGCCATTCTGCGCGGCGCGTCATAAAGCGGCTTTTTGCAAAGATGAGAGCATGTTTTAGGCGTCGTATCTGCAGCGGGCCCATTCTGCGGCATGCAAATTTCCAAGAACAACTGAACAGACGCCTTAAGGCACGTGTGCCTTGGGGTTTAACAGCGATAGGGGGAAATTATGGCTGTTGATCGTCATCCTATGTGGGCCGAACTGGGTATGGACCTGGAAAACCACGACAACTTGTGTGCCGTCTTGCCGCAGGCCTTTGGAGACACCTATCTGACTCAGGAGAATCGACCTGAGGGCATGGCGTTTTGGGACATGGTGGTAGCCGATGTGCACGGCATTCGTCCCGAAGAGCTGATCAAGGCTCAAAAGGAAGAAGGCAAGAAGGTCGTGGGCACCTTCTGCGTGTACGTGCCGGACGAGGTTGTCATTGCTGCTGACGGCATTGTGACCGGTCTGTGCGGTGGATCGCAGTTCTGGGTTCCTGACGGTGAGAAGTACCTGCCCAAGGATACTTGCCCGCTGGTGAAGGCTTCCATCGGTGCGCGCTTTGGCAAGACCTGCCCGTTCTTCCGCATTGCCGACCTGTTCGTGGGCGAGACCACCTGCGATGCCAAGAAGAAGGCCTATGAGATTTTGGCTGACGACGCGCCCGTCTATGTGATGGATATGCCGCAGATGAAGCGCCCGCAAGACATTGACAAGTGGGCCAACGAGATTGCGCTCTTCGCCGACCGCATGGAAGAGCTGACCGGCAAGAAGGTGACCGCAGAGAATCTGGCCGCCGCCATCAAGCTGATCAACGAGAAGCGCCGCGCTATCGCGCGAGTGTATGACGCGCGCAAGAACGCTGACAACATTCCCATTTCCGGCAAGGACGCCCTGTTGATGATGCAGATCGCCTTCTTTGACGATCCGGCCCGCTGCGCGACCATGTGCAACAAGCTGGCCGACGAGCTGGAGCAGCGCAACGCTGACGGCGTTTCGGTGTTCCCGGCTGGCACCAAGCGCATCATGATTGCGGGCACGCCGATGGCCATTCCCAACTGGAAGATGCATCACCTGATTGAGACCTGCGGCGGCGCTGTGGTGGTCGAGGAGGCCTGCACGGGCACCCGTTACTTCGAGAATCTGGTGGATGAATCTGGCGAAACGCTGGAGGAGCAGTACAAGGCTTTGGCCAAGCGCTACATGGGCATTAATTGCGCTTGCTTCACGCCTAATGAGGGCCGTGTGGAAGACGTGCTGCGCCTGGCCAAGGAATACAACGTTGACGGCGTGATTGACGTCAACCTGAAGTTCTGCAACCTGTACAACACCGAAAAGCGCGGCATTGGCGCTGCTTGCGCAGAGGCCGGCATTCCGTATCTGGGCCTGGAAACCGACTACGACGATTCCGATGCAGGCCAGCTGCGTACGCGCATCGAGGCCTTCATTGAAATGATGGACTAGACCAAGAAAACGGGAGCAGGGGAATCCCTGGCAACGTGCAGGCCAGCCGTGCCGAAGGCGAAAAGGCTACTCTGAACACCGTTTGAGAAATCTCGTGAAACGAGATTTCAGTAAATAGGGTGAGGCAGTGGAGTGCACGAGGGAAGCGCATGCGCTTCCCGAGCAGCGCAACGGTAGCTTTTCGCTTTCGGGGCGCGGCTGGCCTGGTTGGAGCCTGGTAAGAGGAGAGACATGGCATATCGAGTTGGCATAGACATTGGCAGTACCGCCACCAAGGCATGCGTGCTTGATGGCGAAGACATTGCCTACACTTTGGTGATTCCCACCGGCTTCAGCAGCGTGGATGCCAGCCGGCGCGTGCTTGACGACTTGGATGCCCACGGGTACCCGCATGAGCAGTGTTGCTACGTGGCCACCGGTTATGGTCGCGTGGCGGTCCCCTTCGCCGAAAAGACCATCACCGAGATAACCTGTCACGGCAAGGGCGCGGCGCGCCTGTTCGGCGACGATTGCGTGGTTGTTGACATTGGCGGGCAGGACACGAAGGCCATCATCTTGCGTGGCGGCAAGGTGTCCGACTTTCGCATGAACGACAAATGCAGTGCTGGTACCGGTAAGTTCCTGGAGATTATGGCCAACCGGTTGGGGCTAACACAGGAGCAGCTGACCGACCTGGCGGCAAAAGGCCAGCCCACTAGCATCTCCAGCATGTGCACGGTCTTTGCGGAATCCGAGGTTATCAGCCTGATTGGATCGGGCACCCCGCGTGAGGACATTTGCTGGGGCATCGTGGAGTCGGTGGTGAAGAAGGTGGCGCCGTTGGTGCCCTCGTCCGCAAACGGCGAATACGTGCTGACCGGTGGCCTGTGCGAAAACAACTACGTTGTGGAGCGGTTGGCCAAACAGCTGGGCGGCATGGTGAAGACATGCCCTATGGCTCGCTTCGCCGGAGCGCTGGGCGCGGCGTTAAGCTTGTCGGAAAATTGTGTTCCCTGCGGTGCAGAAGCTGCAGCCGCGGCTGATCAGCAGGAGGGGTTGCATGTCTAGCACGGTGTTCTACCTGTTGGTGGAAAGCACCACAGCAGGGTGGAG
>R14__coassemble_1485_pt1 | contig 11749 bp, 9 predicted proteins | sample R14__metabat2_low_PE_018 | metagenome-assembled genome bin R14
TTGGTGGAGGTGCGGAGAATCGAACTCCGGTCCATACTAGGCTGTCCGTCAGGCTCTACAAGCTTATCCAGCGATCAGGATTCGGTAACGTCGAGGTTCGTTGGCAAACGAAACGTTCCCTAGTCAGTTCATCTTAGCTTTGGGCATACTGGCTACGTCCCAAAGAGCGTTCCCCTAAGTCGACGTCGCACAAGGGGCGGGGAAGTACCCTTGATTGACGGCTAGGCTGATTTAAGCAGCCAGAGCATAACCGCGAGATGCGGTGAAGTTCTTGCCAATTAATATTTAGCAGTACCCCTGTTTAACGTGGCGAGGAGACCACGACCTGCTCCTCACTTCTAACCTACCATGTCGAAACCAGTCACCCCCGTGATTCAGGTGATGCGGCTCCACCTTTTCAAAGTGCTGCCCTACAATGTCGGGCAGCGATATTTTATTGCATTGGGTCCGAAGAAAGAAGGTCTTTCTTTTCATTTGTGGTGTTTTTCGCCATAACTTTTTTGCACTATTTGCAGGCAACGTGCCTTGTTACAATATTTTGACTATCTCTTAGCTTGTGGCATATACGTAGTTGAAGTGAAAGCTAGAAATGACTGACGAAGTTAACGCTGACGAAGAATTGAACAAGGAGCCCGAAGACGCCTTCGAAGAGGATGCTTCTTCGTCCGACTTAAGCGGCCTGGACGTTGTGGATGGCCAGGTTGAAGAGCTTTCCGACAAGGAAGAAGACGCTCCAGCAGATCAGCCGGAAACCGACCCTGAGGTTCATGCCAAGCACGCTAAGATTAACCTGCCTATCATCACTGATGACGACATCGCCCGCGATGAGGGCTTTGTGCTCACAGGAGACGAAACGCGCGCTTTCGACATGGGCGATGGCACCAAAGGCCACTCCAAAGCAGGCAAAATCCTGCTTATCGTTTTCGGGGCGATCGTCGGATTGCTGTTGGTTGTCTATTTGGCTGGCGCTTTCTATTTCTCCAACCGCTTCTTTCCTAACACTTATCTGGGCAATACTGATATCTCCTTCCAAACCACCGATGAGATCGAGTCCATTCTGAAGACTGCTGACGCGGACTACTCTTTGGATTTGGATGGATACGGCTTCCAACTGACCATCACGACGCAACAAGCGGGTTTCGACTTCCATGAGGGTCAGTTCGTCGAACAAATCAAGGCGGCGCAGAATCCCTTTACCTGGCCTGTGGAGTTTTTCTCCCAGCATGATATGGGCGAGGCTTTGAAGGGCACCTATAACTCCGAGGCGGTCGAGAAGCTGATTGCCGAAGCGGTTGAGAAGCACAACCAGAAGGCTACGCCTACCACCAATGCGGCTATCACCTATGACAGCAATACGAAGCAGTTTGTGGTCACGCCTGAGGAGTACGGCACTCAACTTGACGCTGAGAGCGTGATTGCCTTCGCGGAAGACGCTATTGAGGAAATCAAGACCACGGCTGAATTGACGCAGGACCAACTTATCCAACCGACGGTGACCTCGGAAGATAGCCGTTTTGCCAAGGCCGTTGAATCGGCTAATGCCATGTGTCGCGCGGATGTTTCCTTTACGTTGGCCGAGACCGAGGTTGTCCACCTGACGGCTGACATTTCTCACAATTGGATTACGATCAACGAGGACTATGAGGTCTCCATCGACGAGGACGCCATTGGCGCATGGGCCGAAGAGGTTGCCTCGTCCTGTGACACCGTTGGCTCTACGCGTACCTTCACGCGTTCCGATGGCAAGGAATACGAGGTCACCGGTGGTGACTACGGCTGGAAGGTCAATCATGACCAGTTTGTTTGGATGGTCAAGACTGACGTGAATGAGGGTAACGTAGGCTCCGAGGAGATTCCGACCACCAGTCAGGCTACGGCCTTCAACGGCGTCGGCAAGGCCGACTGGGGCAAGCGCTATATCGACGTCGACCTGACCGAGCAGCATGTGTGGTTCTATGACAGCGATGGCGAATATATCTGGGAGTCTGACTGCGTTTCCGGTTCGACGCTGGTTGCTGGCAGGGCCACTCCTCCTGGCGTGTACACGCTTACGACCAAGGAGAGCCCCAGCAAGCTTATCGGCTATGAGAACGGCGAGAAGATCTACGAGACCACCGTTACGTATTGGATGCCTTTCGAGGGCAACTCCGTGGGCTTCCATGACGCTACATGGCAAAGCGCGTTTGGTGGCGAGCGCTACAAGGAGGGCTATGGCAGCCACGGTTGCATCAATCTGCCCTACGATGCCGCCAAGGAGCTGTACGACATCATCGATTTCGAGATTCCCATCGTCGTGCATTACTAAAGCGTGATCGGTTAGAAGCAAAAAAATGAAAGGCCGAGCGGCCTTTCATTTTTTATACGGTTAAGTCTGCAAAGGTAAGGGGGATAAGCGAGGCTAAATCATCGGGACTGCATTGGATTTGTGAACCGATGCGCCCTCCGCTGAAGCAGATGGTATCCCAAAGCTGGGCCGTTTCGTCGAGCGTGGTTACGAACAGCTTCTTCATACCGATAGGGCTGCAGCCGCCATGGACATAGCCGGTCAAGGGAAGCAGCTCGCGCGACTTGATCATCTGGACTGCTTTCTCACCGACGGCTTGGGCGGCCTTCTTCAAATCGAGGGCCTGGCTTACAGGGATGACGAAGACGTAGTATTCGCCCGACTTGCCTTGGGTTACCAGGGTTTTGAACACCTGGTCGGGGTCTTGTCCGAGCAGGTGGGCAATATCGACGCCGGTCATCTCCCCTGTAGCATCATAAAGATGCGTGGTGTGGTTGATTCCCGCGGCTTCAACGACGCGCATGGCGTTTGTTTTTGAATCTGTGTGCTTTGCCATGGATTCCTTCTCGTTGGATAGGGGGATGTGCTATGGTTTTGGCATGATTACTTCTGATACAAGTTTATCGCACCAGCTAAGCGCGCCCATTGGCATATTCGATTCAGGTTTTGGTGGATTGACGGTTGCGCGTGAGGTTGCAAAGGCTCTGCCCCATGAAAGCATTGTCTATGTGGGGGATTCCGCTCGTTGCCCCTATGGTCCACGTAATCTTTCCGAAGTTGATGGCTTTGTCCAGCAGATTTGCACATGGCTGATTGGCCGCGGCGTGAAGATGATCGTCATAGCTTGCAACACGGCGACGGCTGCTGGCTTGGCGCATGCGCAACGCTCCTTCGAGCTGCCCATTACGGGCGTGGTCGAGCCAGGTGCTCGCGCAGCTGCCCAGACCACTCGGAATCATCGTGTGGGCGTCATCGCCACGCAGGCCACCGTTGATTCCTGCGCCTATTCAAGCGCCATCCGCAACATCGATGCTGGCATTACCGTGTTCAGCGTACCGGCTCCGCGCTTCGTCAAGATCGCCGAGCAGGGGATTCGCATGGCTGAGGGTCCTATCGAGGATTACACGTCGCTGGCTTCGAAGGTTTATATTCGCCCCGAGTTTGAAGAGATTGCCCGAGAATACCTTGAGCCCCTTCGGCGCTGCGGCATAGACACGCTGGTTTTGGGTTGCACCCATTTCCCGCTGATCAAGGCCCTTATTGGCGGTGTGGTCGGACGAGACGTCACGCTTATCAATAGCGCCAAGGAGACAGCGAAAGACGTGCGGGCCATTCTTGAACGTCGCGGCCAATTGGCGTGCGATCAAAACCAGGCTCGTTACGACTTCTATACCACCGGCAGCGACCTTGCGGAGTTCAGAAGCTTCGGTGAACGCGTGTTTCGTGCGCCCATTGACACTGTTTCGCATGTTGACCTGCCGTCTTTGTAGCTTTAGGGCTGGTTCCCTTCAGAGTCGATGCTGCATTCTCCATCTGCATGGTATGGGATATAATAGAAATGTTGCGCGCCCATGGCTCAACGGATAGAGCAACGGACTTCTAATCCGTCGGTTGCAGGTTCGAGTCCTGCTGGGCGCGCCATTTGTTTTCGCTTCACCCTTGAGACAGAAGGAGCTTCCAATGAGCAACGAGGGCAAGAAAGTAAAGGTTCATTATCGCGGAACGCTGGATGACGGCTCTGAGTTCGATTCTTCCTACAGCCGCAATGAACCGTTGGCCTTTACCTGCATGGCTGGCCAGATGATCAAGGGCTTTGATAACGCCGTCAAGGACATGGAGGTCGGCCAGACGGTCAACATCCATCTTGAGCCTGAGGATGCTTACGGCCCTCGCAACGAGGAGGCCGTGGCAACAGTGCCCATCAAGTCCATGCCGGGTGCTGAGCGCTTGATTCCCGGTATGAGGGTTACCCTCTCTGACCAGTATGGCCGTCCGTTCCCGGCGCTTGTCACCGCCATCGAGCAGGGCAACATCACCTTTGACATGAACCATGAGATGGCTGGCAAGGCCCTAAACTTCGAGATCACGCTCTTGGAGGCTGAGTAATCGTGGCCAAGACGGTTGTCATTGCCACCAACAACGCCCACAAGGCCTCAGAGATTGCCAACGCCTTAGACTTTGAGGGTTGGGAGTTCAAGACGTTGCGCCAGTTGGGCATCGAAAGCGACCCTGATGAGGACGCAGACACCTTCGAAGGAAACAGCCGCATCAAGGCTGTCGCGGCGCACCAGGTAAGCGGTCTTGCCGCCTTGGCTGACGACAGTGGGCTTATCGTGGACGCTCTGGGCGGCGCTCCGGGAGTCTTCTCTGCGCGTTACGCGGGCGATCCTTGCGATGATGATGCCAACAACCAAAAGCTTTTGCGTGAGTTGGAAGGCGTCCCGGACCAGAAGCGCACCGCGCGCTATGCCTGCGCGCTTACCTTCATTGACGAGGATGGATCTGAGGTATGTGCCTGGGGAACCGTCGAAGGCCGTATCGGCCATGAGCTGGTGGGTACTGGCGGTTTTGGCTATGATCCGCTCTTTTGGCCGGACGTTTTTGGGGGACGCTGCACCATGGCCCAGATTACCCAGGAAGAGAAGGCCGAAGTGAGTCACCGTGGCAATGCCTTGCGTGATTTGAAGGCCAAATTAGGCTAGATGATTCGGCTGGATACTGCTATACTATCTGGGCTGTGCTTGTCGGGACGTGGCGCAGTCTGGTAGCGCGCCTGCTTTGGGAGCAGGATGTCGCAGGTTCGAATCCTGTCGTCCCGACCATTTTATGCACAACGCGCGGGTGTGGTTCAATGGTAGAACTTCAGCCTTCCAAGCTGATAACGCGGGTTCGATTCCCGTCACCCGCTCCAGTGAGAGCATGAGGCCGGCTTTCAAGCTGGCCTCTTTTCTTTTATGAAGGGAGCCTCATGGCCGTTGACTTCAAAGGCAAGAGCCTTCTCAAGATGGTGGATTTGTCTCCAGAAGAGCTTCGCTACCTTATCAGCCTTTCGCGTGAATTCAAGCAGATGAAGCGTGCGGGGGTTGCGCATAAGCGCCTTGAGGGCAAAAACATCGTCTTGCTCTTCGAGAAGACGTCCACACGTACGCGCTGCGCCTTTGAAGTGGCTGCCTATGATTTGGGCATGGGCGTGACGTATCTGGATGCTGCGGGCAGCCAGATGGGAAAGAAGGAATCCATCGCCGACACCGCTCGCGTTTTGGGGCGTATGTATGACGGCATTGAGTACCGTGGCTACAGCCAGGCCTTGGTTGAGGAACTAGCACAGAAGGCGGGCGTGCCTGTTTGGAATGGGCTGACTGACGAGGCCCATCCTACGCAGATGATCGCCGATATGATGACCATCGAGGAGCATTTCGGGAGCGGCCTTGCGGGTCTGAAGCTGGTATTCATGGGCGATGCGGAAAACAACGTGGGTGCTTCTCTTATGGCGGCCTGCGCCAAGCTTGGTATGCATTTTGTGGCATGCGGGCCGAAGAAGTGCATGCCTCGAGAGGACTTCGTGGAGCAGTGCAGCGCCATTGCTAACGAATGCGGCGGGTCGGTGACGCTGACTGAGGACGTCAACCAGGCCTGTGCCGGCGCGCATGTCATCTATACCGATATCTGGGTCTCCATGGGCGAGCCTGATTATCTGTGGGCAGAACGCATCAAGTTGATGGAGCCCTACCGCGTCACGTCAGAGGTCATGGCTATGGCCGACCCGCATGCCATCTTCATGCACTGCCTGCCGTCCTTCCATGACGTGAACACCGACATTGGCGCGCAGATTGCGGGCAAGTTCGGCATCACTGAGATGGAAGTGACCGACGAGGTGTTCGAATCCGAGCGGTCAAAGGTTTTTGACGAGGCGGAGAACCGCATGCATTCCATCAAGGCCATCATGTATGCGTCGCTGGCATAGCTTTGCGTGCTAATATATTTCGTTACCAGCATTTATTACTTTGAAGGTTGAGGATAGCCATGCAGATTCGTGAGCAGTTGGAGCAGATTATCGACCAGGCATTGCGCGCAGCCATCGAGGATGGCACGTTGGCCATGGACCAAGTTCCTGAGGCCGCCTTGGAGCGCCCAAGGGATGAGGCCAATGGTGACTGGGCTTCCACGGTTGCCATGCGCAGCGCAAAGCTTGCCCATAAGTCTCCGCGTGATGTTGCGGCAGCTATCGTTGACCACCTGCCCGAAAACTCCGTGATCGCTTCTGTAGACATCGCGGGGCCGGGCTTCATCAACATTCGTTTGGATAACTCCGCCCTCCAGGGCGTGATTGCTGACGTTCGCCGCGCCAAGGCGGACTACGGCAAAGGCACCGTAACGGAAAAGAACAAGGTAAACCTTGAGTATGTTTCCGCCAACCCGACGGGGCCCATGCATGTGGGCCATGGCCGTTGGGCCGCTTTGGGGGACAGCCTGGGCCGCGTCATGCGCCATGCGGGCTATCAGGTGGCTGAGGAGTTCTACGTCAATGACCACGGCGTCCAGATGGACGTCTTTGGCAACTCCATCGCTGTGCGCTACCAGCAGTTGCTGGGGCGCGACGTGGAGATGCCTGAGAAATGCTATGGCGGCGGATATGTGACCGACATCGCCCAAACCATTGTCGACCAAGACGGCGACAAGTGGCTGGACGCTGACGAGGATGAGCGCCGCATCGCTTTTCGCGAACTGGGCTATCAGATGATGCTCAAGCGCGTGCAGGACACGCTTTCCGGCTTCGGCAATCACTTCGACTGCTACTTCAGTGAGCGCAGCCTGTACGTGGCGGGGGAGGACGGCACCAATGCGGTAGACCGCGCCTTGGCCGCTTTCCGTGAGGCTGGGCATATCTACGAGAAGGATGGCGCAACGTGGTTCCGCTCCACTACCTTCGGCGATGACAAGGATCGCGTTCTCATCAAGGAGAATGGCGAGATGACCTATTTCATGAGCGACTGCGCCTATCATTACGACAAGATTCAGCGCGGCTTTGACCATCTGATCAACATTTGGGGCGCTGACCATCATGGCTATGTGAAGCGTTGCGAAGCCATGTTGGAAGCTTGGGGATACCCTGATACGCTTGAGGTGGTGCTGGGGCAGCTGGTCAACCTGCTGCGCGGCGGCGAGCCGGTCCGCATGTCCAAACGTACGGGCGAGATGGTCACCTTCGAGGAGCTTATCGACGAAGTGGGCGTTGACGCCACGCGCTTCCTGATGCTCTCCCGTTCCAGTGACCAGCCTATCGACTTCGATATCGAGGAAGCCAAGAAGCAAGATTCCAGCAATCCGGTCTATTACGTGCAATATGCCCACGCGCGCATTTGCAGCATCATCCGCAAGGCCGCGGGCGTGGAAGCGGGGGATACCGATGCCTTGGCCGCTCAGGTTATCCCTGCTGATGTGGACCTGAGCGTGCTTGTCGACCCGACCGAGCTTGCCCTCATGCGCAAAATGGCAGACTTCCCGGACTTCATTGCCTTGGCGGCACGCGATCGCGCGCCGTTCCGCTGCACGCACTTTGCACAGGAACTGGCCGGCTTGTATCACCAGTTCTATACCAATTGCCACGTTATTTGCGATGACGCCAGCATTCAGGCGGCACGCTTAGCTTTGTGCGATGCAACACGCCTGGTGCTTGCCTTGACGCTTGACCTTTTGGGCGTGAGCGCCCCTGAGAAAATGTAAGGACTTCTTTTATTGGAAGCCTTAGAGCTGGTCCTTCTTTTGGCGGCGGCCGTCCTGGCGTCGTCGGTCGTATCGCAGTTTCTGCCGAAGGTCCCTACGTCCTTGGTGCAGGTATGCATGGGCTTGGCTATTGCCTTCTTGGCGTCGGGGCAGGTCGTCATCGAGCTTGACCCAGAGCTTTTCCTGGTGCTATTCATTGCGCCTTTGCTTTATGACGAGGCGCGCAATGCTAATTTGGGGGATCTATGGCGGCATAAGAAGCCAATCTTGGTATATGCCGTGGGCCTCGTTCTGGCTATCGTTTTGATAGTGGGCTTTGCTCTTCACTGGGCTATGCCGTCTATCCCTTTGGCTGCCGCCTTTGCGCTAGGCGCGGCGTTGGGACCTACGGATGCCGTCGCTGTTGCCTCGGTTAGCAAGCAGACAAACATCTCCACGCGCAACCATGCCATTTTGAAGGGCGAGGCGCTGCTCAATGACGCCTCGGGTCTGGTCAGCTTTCAGTTTGCAGTGGCAGCTGTTGTGACGGGCGGTTTTTCTCTCTATGATGCTGGCCTTGAGTTCCTGGTCATGTTTTTCGGTGGCGTTGCCTTGGGCCTTGTCTGCGGCTTCCTTATCAACCTGGCCGTGGATAAGGTTCGTGATTTAGGGTTGCAGGACACCACCTTCCATGTTTTGCTGGAGGTATTCATTCCCTTTATCGTCTATCTGCTGGCGGAACACATTGGCGTGAGTGGCATCATCGCCGTGGTGGTGACGGGTGTCGTGAACGTCATCACGCCGCGCACATCGGGCGCGGCCCTTTCCCGGACAAGCATCGTTTCAAACAGCGTGTGGCAGGTGCTTGCCTTTGCTCTGAATGGCGTCGTCTTTGTTATGCTAGGCACGCAATTGCCTTCGGCCATGATGTCTACTTGGGAAAACTACGCCATTGCCAACGAGTGGCTGATCTTGATGGTTTTGGTTATCACGCTTGCTTTGGAGCTTGTTCGCTTCATCTTCTCCCTGGGCGTTGAATTTGCGTCGGCTTGGCGCAGCGACCAGGACTTTCATTTTGGAAAGGAAAACTTGCTTTCTGCCCTGGCCCTTACTCTTTCAGGCGCCAAGGGCACCATCACGCTTTCCATCATGTTCACGCTGCCTTTCGCCTTCTTTGGCGAATCGGGGGAGGCCGTTGCCTTTCCTTACAGGGACTTGCTTATCTTTCTTGCGTGCGGCGTCATTTTGACCACCTTGCTTCTGGCCACCTTCGTTGTTCCGCTGATTGCCCCCAAAAAACAGGTTAAGGAGAGCGAACAGCAAAGGCATGACCGTGACGTGGAAACCTTGATGGACATTTTGCGCACCGTCATCGAGGAGCTGACCGATCGCCAGACGCGCGATACGGCAGCTGCCACCGCGAGCGTCGTTTCAGCCTACAACGACCGCATTCAACGAATCAAAGACGACAACGACATCGATCAAGAACGCAACGTTGCCTTGCGACTCCGCTGCGTGGGATGGGAAAAGGAGTTCATCGTCGAGCAGATGAACCTTGAGGCCGTTGACCAAGACGCTGCCTATGAGCGTCTTTCGCGTTTGGCCCGTAGGGAGGAACTGCTTCGTCATGATTCAGCGGTTGTCCAATTGTGGTCAAGGGTTGTGACTTGGGTCTCCGATCAGAAGCGTAGGGCGGCGAAGGCGGCCCATCAGCTTCCGTTTTTGGAGCCAAGTGAACATTCGCTGGCTGTCAGGGAACTTCAGATGAAGGAATACGAGCATGTCATCCGACGCCTGACCGACGATATGTCCGACATGGACGATCCCTCGGAGGATGTGGCGGCTGTCATTTTGGATTATCAACGCAGGCACAGGCAGTTGCAAATGACCATGCCCTCCTTCACGGCTTTGACCAAAGCGCAGGACAAAGGTGACGAGATTGAGCTTTTGGCGCTCAGGCTGGAGCTTCGCTTTGTAAACGAGGCGGCTGAAGAGGGGCGCTTGTCCAGGCAGTTCGCAAAGCGCCAGAGGGAAAACGTATACATGATGCTCATCGATTTGGAAGACCGCATCTAGCGCTGGCGTCCTTTGGCGCTCAGGGTAGATTGTCCTGGCTTCCTGGTCGTGCGAGGTCTCTTCCTCGTGCTCACGCTGCTCGGTCTGATAACGGAAATTCGCCCTGCAGGCGAATTTCAAAGTTAGTGCTCAGAGTCGCTTGCATCGGCTTCGGGAAGCCCTAACCATGTCGAAGTTCCTTCAAGCATGAAAAAGGGGCCCCGAAGGGCCCCAACAGGTTTTGTAGAAGCTAGTTTGCGGACTCTGCATCCTTGCCGGGCTTGAAGTCGATGCCCTTCTTGCGCATCTCGCGGTATTCGGCAGATGCGGTGAACAGGACATCGGAGCTGGAATTGAGGGCAGTCTCGCAGGAGTCCTGGATGACGCCGATGATGAAGCCAACGGCCACAACCTGCATAGCGATGTCGTTGCTGATGCCCAAAAGTGAGCAGGCAAGCGGGATAAGCAGAAGCGAGCCGCCCGCTACGCCAGATGCGCCGCAGGCGGAAACAGCGGCCAGCACGCATAGGATGATGGCGGACAACGGATCGATGGAGATTCCCAGGGTTTGGGCAGCGGCCATGGACATGACGGAAATGGTGACAGCCGCACCACCCATGTTGATGGTGGCGCCCAACGGGATGGAGACGCCGTAGTTGTCTTCGTTGAGGCCCAGCTTGTGGCACAGGTCCATGTTGACCGGGATGTTGGCGGCAGAGCTGCGGGTGAAGAATGCCATCAGACCGGAATCTTTCAGGGTGCGCAGAACCAGCGGGTAGGGGTTTTTGCGGAAGCAGATAAAGGCAATGATTGGGTTGGTAACCAAAGCGATGAACAACATGCAGATGACCAGCACGGCGATGATGTGACCATAGTTAATGAAGATGTCGAGGCCGTTTTCGGAGACGGAGGTGTAGACCAAGCCCCAAATGCCGAACGGTGCCAAGCAGATGACCCATTGGACGACCTTGTTGATGGCGTCAGCGATATTGCCCAAACCTTCTTTGAAGGAATCAGGTGCTTTGCGGAAGGCCAAGCCTAGCATGATGGCCCAGGCCAAGACGCCCAAGTAGTTGGCGTTCATCAGGGCATCAACCGGGTTGGTGAACACCTTCATGATAAGCGTGGTCAAAACCTCACCGATGCCGGCAGGGGAACTTTGCGTGACATCTTCGGCAGAGGCCAGGATCAGCTCAGAGGGGAACATGAAGCTTGCAATGACGCCGACGATGCCAGCTATCAGAGTGCCAAGAACGTAAAGGATGATGATAGTCTTCATGTTGCCAGCGGTCTTGGCGTTGGCCAGGGCGCTCATGACTATGAAGAAGACCAGGATAGGCGCGACGGCCTTCAGCGCGGCGACGAAGATATTGCCGAACAGGGGGATGATCTCATTGCCGGGCATCGCCAGTGCAAGTATGACGCCGGCAATCAGGCCAACGAGAATGCGGATGATCAGGCTGAGGTCGTTCCACCTTTTGCCTAAATCCTTTATTGCGGACATGGGAAGTCCTTTCCTATGAGGGCTTTTACAAAACAGTCTGATTATACCGACTTGATAGCGGCTCTTGCCTCACGACTAGGGAAAAGGGCAATTCTTGAATCGAAAGGGTTCTGCGCCCTTTCGCATGGGGCCTTCGCCTTGCGGGGCGTTTTTTCTTGCTGTGGGATTTTCTGAATGAAAGTTGGTGCGGGCGAAAGGACTTG
>R14__coassemble_1648_pt1 | contig 10762 bp, 13 predicted proteins | sample R14__metabat2_low_PE_018 | metagenome-assembled genome bin R14
GCGTTCACGCGGAAGGACCTTCGATCAGCTAGGCAAACCCAAGCAAGGCAAACCGTCTGCCCCTTTGCCTTAAGGGGTCTTCGCCTGTTCCTCCTACTCCGCCTGAATCTGCTTGATGACGCGCGCAGGCACGCCGCCCACCACGGTCAGGGGCGGTACGTCTTTGGTGACCACCGCGCCCGCGGCCACAATGGCCCCAAAGCCCACGGTCACGCCGGCCAAGATGGTGGCGTTGGAACCAATCCACACCTTGTCCTCAATGTGGATGGGTGCCGGCAGCAAGTCGGCGCGCTCTTCGGGCAGAAAGCCGTGGTTTAAGGTGGCCATCACCACGTTGTGGCCCACCAGCACGTCGTTGCCCAGGTAGATGCCGCCCTGATCCTGGAAGCGGCAGCCGCTGTTGATGAACACGCGCGCGCCCACGTGCGTGTTCATGCCGCAGTCGGTGGTGAACGGCGGGAAAAGCCCAAACCCTTCGCCCACGGGCTGGCCGATAAGCTGCTCAAACAGCGCCCGCGTGTCCTCCGGCGAATGATAGCTGCCGTTCAGCTGCGCGGTTATCTTCATGGCGCGCTGCGAAAGGGCGCCCATAACCATGTGCGTGCGCGACCCGCCCACGCAACGCTCGCCGGCGTTCATGGCGTCCAGGAAGGCGGCAAGCTCTTCCGCGGATACCTCAAAGTCCTCAAATTGCGGCTGTGCGTTCATGGCGTGTCCTTTCTGGCGCGCGCGGTGTAGATGTTGCTTAATAGGATAGGGCAAATACCCGCCCCCGTCTTATGCCCTTTCAAAGCATGACAAAAACCTCCGTCCCTATCGTCACGCTCTTGCCGAAGGAAGGCTTCTGTCTTTCCCTGTTATAACCGTTCAAGGCTGTCGGAATGCAGCAGGAAATCAAACAGGCCAACGGTTGCTATGCCCTGGTCGTCACGGGTTGCATTGACGGCGTCCTTTGCTATGACGATTTTCTTGAAGTTATCGCGCACCCCTAAAAGCGAGGCTTTTTCCTGTTGGATCTTCTCAGCGTTTGGCAGCGCATAGGCTGACTGAATGTAGTAGCGCTGATTCCCCAGGTTGGCAACGAAATCCACTTCCAGATTACTCGCGCGCTTCACGCCGTCTTCACCCATCTTTCGCTTGCTTACCACGCCAATATCGACCGAATAGCCGCGTGCTCTCAGCTCGTTATAGATTACGTTTTCCATGAGATGGGTTTGCTCTACTTGGCGAAAACTCAGCCGTGCATTTCGCAGGCCCGTGTCCTCGAAATAGTACTTCACGGGGGCGCCGATATATTTTCGCCCTTTGATGTCGTAGCGTTTAGCCTCGCTCATCAGGAAAGCGTCCTGCAGGCAGTCAATATAAGATTTTACAGTGTTTATGCTTATGTCGGAGCGAAGCTCGCTTTTGAATGTGGACTGGATTTTCTGGGCGTTCGTCAGCGATCCTATGCCGGAAGCTAGCACATCAACAAGATTCTCCAGTTCCTGGGTTTTGCGCAGGCCGTTACGCTCCACAATGTCTTTGATGTAGGTCTCTTCAAACAAATTGGATAGATAGGCCGTCTTCTGCTGTGTGGTCTGCATGGTGGCCACCAGGGGCAGCCCGCCAAATTCGACATAGTCCGCCCATGCCTGTTCCACGGTGTCGGAGCGGGTCTGCATGAACTCTGCAAAGGTAAGGGGGAACACATGAACCTCATCGCCGCGCCCGCGGAACTCCGTTATGACATCCTTGGAGAGAAAACGGGAGTTAGAGCCGGTTACATACACGTCTAGTGACCGACTGTAGAGCAACTCGTTGAGAACCTCTACGAAATCGGGGAGCAACTGAACTTCATCAAGTAGGACATAGTGCATGTCTTGATCGACGATACGCTCATTTATGTAGTCGATTATCGCATCTGGATCGCGCAGGGGCCGGGCGCTCCGCATGTCAAGTTGGACAGAGATTATGTGGTCGTCGGGAACGCCTGTCTTACGTAGATGCGTGCGGAATAGTTCGAACAAGAGGTAGGACTTTCCGCATCTGCGCATGCCTGTGATGACTTTCACCAGGCCGTTGTGTTTCCGGATTATCAGATCATTCAGGTATTTTTCTCTGGCTATTTGCATGAGACCCTCTTTTTCTGATGGTAAAAAAGCGTCCTAGGACGTGAAATTGTCAATAAAACTATAGCATGGGGAATGATGGGAGTCTACCCCGATGACTTGTCTTGGGCACGCCGCCATTGGAACAGGGGTCGGTTCCAAAATCACCATGTGCGTGCGCGACCCTCCCACGCAACGCTCGCCGGCGTTCATGGCGTCCAGAAAGGCGGCAAGCTCTTCCGCGGATACCTCAAAGTCCTCAAATTGCGGCTGTGCGTTCATGGCGTGTCATTTCTGGCGCGTGCGGTGGCGTGGATGTTGCTTAATAGGATAGGGCAAATACCTGCCCCCGTCTTATGCTTCGAGCATCCCGCATCCATGCAAAATAGCAGGCTCAACTGCGGCGATGCTCTTGGCAGGAACACCGTTCTTTTTCGCCGTTTGCTTAAACTGCGCCGCGGAAGCAAGGACGCGTTCCGTAATCGTCGTTGTCTCGTTGGCGCTTAGCCCAAACAGCTGTGCAAGCTCCTTCAGCTGTTGCCCCTCGCTTTGTGCGCTGCTTGGCATCACAGCTGTCTGACGGCGGCTGAGGTTTGGATTGGGATTGACGTCAAAGCACGGCGAAAGCTTCCATTGGTTTCCAGCTTGCAGCAAGCCGTGGTTGCGCAGGTGATCGTCGGTGTTGTTCACCGCAATCGAAAAGCAGATTCTGGTAATCATTTGAACTACCGCTTCGTGCCCGCAGCGCTCTTCGACAACTTCAAGGTAGTCCAGATAAGAGCCGCTTTCGCCGTCTCTAAGCCCCAGCAAAGACATCGCCGACAAATAGGGGATTCGCGTGCCCTCAAGCAAGCTGTTCTTTCGATCAAAGCGCTCCAGAAGAAGCGCGGACTGGTTTCCAAAACGCACAAGCTTTGCTGCTGGCACGTCAATGCCGCAGTTGGCCTCCAGGTCCAGCATGGTTTTCTCCAGCCCAATGACGTCAATGGCGTCGGCGTCATGTGAAAACTTTGCCAGGTAAAGCTTACCTTCGTCCTGGATGGTTGCTTTGGGGCGTGCTCCGCCCAATGAGCTGCTGCCCGCGTCCAGCAGCAGCTTGAGCTCTTCGTGCGATTCTTTGTCGGTCATGACGTTGCGGCTGGCGTCCAGCAATGCTGGCAACTGCACCACGGGCGGAATGCTGGCGTTTTCCCCAAGCCAAGCGCCTTGCAGGCTGCGGAAACGAAGCGCCCCTTGTCGTGCAATGTCTGACACGCCCAATAGGTAGTCCACTTCGTCGAGCTGTCTGACCACGCTGTTGGCCATTGAGCGCAAGCGCTTTTCGATGAGCCGCCTGCCCCACCGGTCGGGACAGCAGTCCCGAAAAGCGACGGGTACGCCAGAAGTGAAGCCAATTCCTGCAGCCAATGGCAGGTCGGGGCTAATCTCTTGGGGCGCTAAGCCGCGCAAGTACTGAGTGTCATAGACAAAGCGGGTAGAGATTTGGCCGCTGCGCAGGGTGAAAAAGGCCGTGCCTACTAGTTGCAGCTGCGCGCCGGAGCCTGTCCAAACTTGAATCTCCGGGATCATGAGGGCCTCCTGCGGGAGATGCGCTTGGCAATGCCGGCTTCAGCGCGGGCCATGCCAAAAGGCGTGTCGTAGGGGTTGGTGGAATCGGAAACCTTGTCCAGGATGCCAAACACATGCATCACGTTGAGGAGCGTGTTGACGCTTACGGCGCCGTCGCCATTTTCCAGGCGCGATATGGTTTCGCGCGAGACCTTCGCCTTTTCAGCAAGCTCTGCCTGGGTAAGGCCGTACATGCGTCGCCAAAGGGAGACGTTGCCCCCTATCTCTTCAGCTGCCGCCAGCGTCCATGAGGGAATGCGTTTTGCCATAGGTATAGCCATTTCTGTGTCGGTAATTTAACACATAGTATAGCTATTTATGGCGTATTTCCGACATTAAAATAAGGCAAATCGACTGTCACTTTGCCTTATGCGCTTTTAAAGCATGACAAAAACCTCCGTCCCTATTGTCACGTTGCCGTAAAAAGCGCTCTGGCCGCATGGCCAGAGCGCTTATGCCTACTCGGGGAGAAGTCCTTTGAAATAGGGAAGGGCCTTGTGCACGCCGCCTAAAAGTCCACCACGTCGTAGCTGAATCCGTAGTCGCGCTGAATCATGTCCAAAAACTCTTGCGGGCTTAAGGCGGGCACCTTGCTCTTTGCAAAGCCGGTCTTGTCCCGTGTGATCAGGAAGTCGGCTTGCATGCGTTCGGCGCAGGCGGCCACCAGCGCGTCCTCGAAGTCATTCCATTCCCGCTTGGCGGCAATGCTTAGCAGGTCCTGGTCTATGGAGCACGGCTTGATGCGTTCAAAGGATTCGGCGAAGGCCCGCTGCAGCGGCAAAGCGGGCACCGCGCGCCTGAGCGCGTAAAACACGTTGGTGTACGACTTTGACGACGACCACAGCTCCACATCCTTGACGGCCTGCATGACCAGCAGCTTCACCGTGTCCTGATAGTAGGGATCCCGCCGGCCAAAGTAATCTATAAGGATGTTGGTATCAAGCAAGAGCCTCATAGTCGGCCCACCGCCCTTCGGCAAGCGTGTCCTTCAGGTCAAAGTCGGCCCAGAAGTCCGGCCCTACCTCAAACGTGGTGGCGTTGATAAAGTTTTCCAGCTGGGTTAAATCCTGCTCCGTCAGGGCGCTTGGTCCTGCAAGCCGACTCTGCGGCTGGGGCAGCCTTCCCTCGGCAAGAAGGTATTCGTAGGCCGCCTTTATCAGCTGCGACTGCGTAGCGCCAATTTGCGCCAGCAGTTTTGAGCCCTGCTCCTTCATTTCTGTGGGAATGCGTCCGCTTACCATGGCATCCATCGGTTTACCTCCTGTAATACATGATTACAAAATATAGTGGAGGGCGTTGATGGGGTCAAGGCGCCAAGCGGGCGCGAGGCCGACCTGCGCCGCCACGACTGGGTTATCACCGACATCCGCTGACAGCCGGCCTACTGCGGCCGCACGAACTTGCGCCACCGGCGCAGCACGTCGCGCAGCGGCTCGTCCAGGCGGCTCCAGGCTTCGTCCTTGATCCAGTCGGGGATGCCGTAGGCTGCCTCGGCGATGCTGCCCGTGATGGCGGCCAGCGTGTCGCTGTCGCCGCCGAGCGATATGGCGTTGCGGATGGCGTCTTCGAAGCCGGTGCTTTCCAGGAAGGCCGTTATGGCTTGCGGCACGGTGTCTTGGCAGGTTTCGTTGAAGCGGTACGTCGGGCGTATTTCGTCCAGCGTGCGGGACAGGTCATAGCCGTATTCCTGCTCGACGTGCTCCTTGACGCGCTTTTTGCATTCGGCGGGGTCGTCGTTGATGGGGTTTTCGTAGTCCCCGTAGTAGCCGCCGAAGTAATACCGGCACAGGAAGATGGCGTCGGCCGTGGCCAGGGCACCCTTCACGCCTTCCGGGTGGTTGTGCGTGACCTCGGCTGACGTGCGTGCCAGTTGGCGCCCGTTGCTGGGCCACAGGCCGGTGCGCGCCGTGAATCCGCAGTTCATCACCCAGCCGCAAGGCGCCACGCGCATGGCCGACCCGTTGCCGAAGCTGTTGTAGGGCTCCCGATTGTCGGAGCGCACCCACGCGCCAAACCGCCCGCCGTAGCCTGCGCCGGGGTACAGGCGGCCGTACTTCTTCATGGCGTCTATGAAGTCATCGGGGCTGCCGCCGTTCATGATGCCTTCCGCCACGGCGCAGGTCATCACGGTGTCGTCCGTGAAGAAGCAGTCGTCCTGGAACAGGGGAAAGTCCTTCGTCTTGATGTTGTCCCATTCGTAGACCGATCCTACGATGTCGCCGACTATTGCTCCGAGCATGATGTGCCTCCTGACTCGTTGTCTTATCCTGTTGCGACTATTGTGCACCACGCGGCTGCCGCCAAGGTCAACCGGCAGGGGACAAACGGCCGGGCGCTGCTAGTTTTTTCGCAGCCACTGCCAGCACTTTTGCGCGCAGTCTTCAGGGTCGCGCGAGGCCAGCACGCGGGCATGCGTGTCCAGGGCGCCGCGCCAGGTGCAGACTTCCGTGGCGCTGACGTTTACGGCAAGGTCGAAGTCTTCGAAGCGATGCAGCTCAAGCGCCGTGTTGGCCCAGTCGTCTTCGCAGCAGTCCCAAATGCCCCAGCTTTCCACGTAGTCTTCGCCGGCGCGCATGCTTTCGATGTCGGCCTTGAAGGCGTCGACGTCCCACACCTCTTGGTAGTTGGTAAAGCTTTCGGCAAGGATCAGCCGGCCGTCGTCGGAGTACACGGGGCCATTGTTGCTACCAGGGACGGAGCCCGATTCGATCGTGCTTCCGTACAACGTGCGCTCGCTTGCGTCCGCCATGGCCTTCCTCCTGAAATCGTGCGGCTTTCTAACTCGCTTTCGCATGATAGGAGCGCTAGGGCCGCGACCGTGGGGTAAAACGCGGACACCCTGAAAATTTGTGCGCTGGAATGGGGGTGCATTGTTGGAACCGACCCCTGTTCCAGGGGCAATCTTCGCCGTTCGGCTTCGTTGCGTTTCCGCGCGCCCTGTTACAGCTGCAGCTGGTAGGTGGCTTTTTCGTAGGTTGTGCCGTTCACGCACAGCTCGTCGGGTTCTACCTGCATAAGCTTGAAGCCGCAGGCCTCAAGCACTTTGGCCGAGGCTTTGTTTTCCGTGGCGGTCCAGGCCGAGACTTCGGTCAGCCCGCTGTGGCGCAGTTCTTCCAAGGCCAGGCGGGCTGCGCAAGTTGCATAGCCCTTGCCCCAGTAGGGGCAAAACACGCTATAGCCCAGCTCGGCGGTGCCGTGTGCCTGGTTCACGTCGTAGGCTCCTACCACTCCTACGGCCTGGCCGTCGTCTTCGATTATCCAGGAATAGGACGTCTTGCCGTGGTTTGCCGCACATTCCTGTACAAACGTCGCGGAGGACTCAGGCGTGGCGTAGGGGTTCCACCCGGTGTAGCGGGTCATGCGGCTGTCCAGGCCCAGCTGGCGGTGCAGCAGGTCGGCGTCTTGCAGTTGGTATGGCCTAAGCGTCAGCTCCATGGTGCTCCCTTCGACGCCTCCAGTCTACGCCGTCTACGGCCTGCTTTTGTGCTTGCTGCGTCAAAAATCGTGGCTTATTCGCTCTCAAAATGCGGTTGGGTATGGTTTTAGTTGGCGCACAGCCTTGGATCTGCTGTCTTTTAGGGGGGATCAAGCAAGCTGGATTTTTTGCGACCTGGGGTTTTGTCTATGCGTTGGTGATTTTAGGCGGCGAGGAGCACCCCTAGTAGGCCTGGTGAACCATACCCAACCGCAATTTGAGGTCGAAAATCTGGCAATCCCTGGCACGGGGTAGCTAGGGGCGTCAGCATCCCCGGTGAGTTGGAACAGGGGTCGGTTCCGGTGGAACCGACCCCTGTTCCAGCGTCGCTGCTTTACAGAGGCTTGCGGGCTACCATGTGCAGGCGATGATCCTTCTGCTGCTCGCACTTTTCCACGGTCAAGCCGGCGGCTTGTGCCATGCGGGTGTTTTCCTCCACGCTGTAAATGGCCACGTCACCCGTGTGTTTGATGCGGTTGGCCAGGGGCAGCAAGATCTTGTTGCCAAAAAAGCGCAGGACACCGCCGCCCGTGTTGTCACGCAGAATAACCTTTCCGCCCGGCTTCAGCACGCGATACACGCTGTTCCAAAACGCCTGCGGATTGGGATAGTGGTGGTAGCTTTGCGAGTTGATGACCACGTCAAAGCTGTTTTCGGGGAAGGGCAGGTTTTCGCAGTCGCCCACCACAAACGTGGCGTTGGGCAGGCCCTTTGCCTTGGCAACCTCAATCATGGCGGGCGTCAGGTCCAAGCCGGTGTAGGTGCGGTCAGGGTATTCCTCTGCCAGCAGGCTGATCATGGGCGCGGTGCCGCAGCCGGCATCCAGCAGCGTCTCAAACGGTTCGGTGCGCAGCTCCTCCAAAATAGGGGGATAGTCGTCCTTGCACATCTCATACAGGCCGTGGTCGGCGCCGGTCTCGTACTCGGCGGCGGCGCGGGTGAATTCCTGGATGGACAGGTCTTTGTATTGCTGAGACTCCATGGTTGTTGCCCTTTCCTGCAAGACGGGCTGCATGTGGCGAAGACGCCTGGCAGTTCCTAAAGTTTGCTTCAGTAAACTCTAGCAGTATAGCAGGAAAATTAGCCAAAGTTAACAAATATCCAGGGACATACATGCCGCTTCCTTGGCTGATTGCAGGTCGGCTTTGTGCATGCCTCTTTTTTGAGTGCGGTTAAAAATTGATTAGGTTATCGGAGCACCTTGATGCCCTAAAATGGCTGCTGAAAAATTTGAGGAAGGGGTGAGCCGTTAATGGCCACCAAGCAAAAGCACGACAAGCTGTACGTGTTCAACGAAATGCCCGTAGGCAAGGCTGTGTCTTACCTGGTTATTCCCACCATTTTGACGCAGATTATCAGCATCCTTTACAACCTGGCCGACACTTTCTTCATCGGCAAGATGAACGACTCGGCTTTGGTGGCTGCTGTGGGCGTCTGCCTGCCGCCCATGATGCTTATGACCGCCATAGCCAACCTGTTTGGCGTAGGCGCGTCTTCCGCCATCAGCCGGGCTTTGGGCGCAGGCGATGAGCGCCGCGCTCGCCTGTGCTCATCGTTTTCCTTCTGGTGCGGATTAGTGGTGGCGGCCATTTACGTCGTGCTGACCGTTGCTTTTCGCGATGGCTTCATCAGCATTATCGGTGGAACGGCCGAAGTTGCTCCTTACGTGCAGGAGTACCTGCTTTGGACCATGACTTTGGGCGGCCTGGTTTTCTTCATGGCCGGTTTGCTCACCCATTTCGTGAAGACCTTGGGCAAGGCGGGTCCTGCTAGCATTGCAGTGGCAGCAGGCGCCGTGCTCAACATTGCGCTGGACCCGCTGTTCCTGTTCGTGCTGGACATGGGCATCGCCGGTGTGGCCATCGCCTCGCTTATAGGCCAGGCGTTGACCGTTGCTATGCTGGTGGCGGTGTTGGTGCGCTGCAAAGGCGAAGGCATCATTGTGCCTGCTCCTTCGGTTGCCGCTTTTGGCGAAGGCATTCCCTCGGAGGTTGTGCAGATCGGCCTGATCAGCTTCTTGCAAACCTGCTTGGCTCAGGTGTCCAACGTGGCCATTAACATTCTGGTCAGCCCCTATGGTGCAAGCTACCTTGCAGCCAGCAGTGTGGCCATCAAGCTCAACATAGCCAACTTCTCGCTCGCGCAAGGCCTAAGCGTTGGCGTTTTGCCGCTCTTGGGATTCAACTACGCCAAAGGCAACGCTGCGCGCGTGAAAGCTGCGTTGAAGATACAGGTGGGCTTCATTTTGGGCGTCACCGTTTGCACGACGGCGCTATGCTTTGCCTTCCCTGCGCAAATCATTGCCTTTTTCGTCAATGACCCCACCACCATCGATTGCGGGCAAATCTACATTCGCGCCGTGGCGTTGTGCATGATTCCCAGCACGTTGGTGTTCGCAGCCAACAGTTACATGCAATCTACGGGCGACAAGCGCCGTCCGCTTATCACCACCTTCACCCGCATGGGTACGGTAGACGTGCTGTTCATGGTCATTTTGGCCTACACCGCCGGTGCGCCTTACATCCTTTTCGGCAAGCCTATCGCTGACTGGATTTGCGTCTGCACTGCCGTTTTGGTGCTGCGCAACCTGAGTAAGCACCGCGATCCCTTCGACGGCACCGTGCAGAAATAAGCAGCTCTTGGAACAGGGGTCGGTTCCGCGTTCCAACTTTGGAATTTCTGGCCAATCCCGTTCCAACCCATTCTGGAACGCGGAACCGACCCCTGTTCCAACTAGGGGAGAAGCTGAACCTCCTGATACGTCAGCCCGCGTTCGGCTTCAAGCCATTTGAAGAAATCGGGGCAGTTGAGCACCCGAATGGCGTCCTGCTCAAAGTCGGCTACGTTGTTCGTGATGATGGCGTCTGCGCTTATTGCGCGAGCGACCTCGTACAGCAGGGCGTCTTCGGGATCTTTCCAGGAGGTGCCAAGCATGGCGTCTATCTGAAAGGCGTTGACCGCATAAACGTTTACAAACGTCCGAAGCAAGCGAAGTCTTTCGAGGACATTGGGTATGAGCTTTGCCTTGCCACCTTCGGAAAGTATGTAAACCAAGTCGGTTACTTGGCTGGCGCTGATCCAAAGGCTAAATTCGCCAACGCGTCCCGCCGTGAAGAGAAGCAGGGTTTCCTCGCGGTTGATGTTGCGCCCGTCTAAGAAGTCAATGACAACGTTTGTGTCCAACAGAAGCTTTGCTTGTGCCATGTTAGGCCTGCTTCCGGGCGTAGCGCTCCATCTTGACTTCGCCCTTGGTCATATTGTGGTATTTGGAAACGCGTGGCGTAACCAGCTGGTTTACGAAGCTTGCCGCCTGCTGCCATTGTTCCTTTGATCGGACGGGTGCCTCGGTGAAGAGGAACCCTGCATTCTGCTCTTGGATGAGCTTGTCGTAGAGCATTCCTATTGCCGCGGAGGCGCTGAGTCCCTCGCGCGTCAGTACGGCGTTCCCCTCCGCCTTCTTTTGTGCGCTCATTCTTCCGGTAACCATTGCGTCTTCCATGAGCCCTCCTTGTGATTGTTGTACATAATTGTACAACAATCCATGAGCACGGACAAGTATGCATCTGCTGATGATGCAGGTGACGCCCCG
>R14__coassemble_1919_pt1 | contig 9515 bp, 11 predicted proteins | sample R14__metabat2_low_PE_018 | metagenome-assembled genome bin R14
GCCGCTAAGGCCTGCACCATGGTCGCTTCCGAGGCTATGCAGATTTACGGCGGCTTGGGCTACACCGACGAAACCCGCGTTGGCCGTATGTTCGTCGACCTTCGTGGCATGCAGATTGCTGGCGGCACCGATGAAATCATGGTTTACATTGCCGGTCGCCAGCTGGCTAAGAAGTATGCCCGCTCCTAGGTCCCTGCGTTACAGAAAGGCAAGACAATGAATGTTTTCGTTGCAGCCAAGTTGGTCCCGGATGACCAAGATATCCAAATTGCCTCCGATCGCTCCTTGGATTACAGCAAGGCCAAGCCGACGGTTTCTGCTTACGATTTAAATGCCATTGAGGCTGCGGCTCAGCTGGCCGCCGCCAACGATGCTACCTTGAAGGTGGTGACTGCAGGCCCTGCTTCTATCGATGACTCCAAGCTGAAGAAAAACCTGCTGGCACGCGGGACAAATGAACTCGTGATGGCCGCAGACGATGCCTTGGCAGGTGCTGATGCTTTGCAAACCGCTAAGACCTTGGCAAAGCTGATTGCCGGCCAGGGAGAATTTGATCTGGTGGTATGCGGCGACGGATCTGCCGATGAATATGCGCAGCAGGTTGACGTGCAAGTGGCTTGCCAATTGGGCGTGCCGGTTGTTACCGCTGCATCTCGCATTGAAATCAAAGGCAATGTCCTTGAGGCAGACCGCGTCTTGGAAGACGAAATCCAGACGGTTCAGGTTGACCTTCCTGCCGTTGTGTCCGTGGTTCCTGATATTGCGCTGCCGCGTATCCCGGGAATGAAGGACATTTTGCAGGCGGGTAAGAAGCCCATGAACGTGGGCGGTGCTCCGTGCGATGCCGGTGCTGCATCGGTCCAAGTTGTTTCCTGTGCCGCGCCTGAGCCCGCCCCGCGCAAACAGGTCATTGAGGACGCATCCCAAGACGGAGCCATTGAGCGCTTTGCTCAGGCCCTGAAGGCTGCTTTGTAGGAACGTCTGAGAAGAAAGGTTTATCACCATGCTGGCTTTTGTTATCGCTCAACATGCAGACGCTGCTGCAAGCCTGTGCGCTGGTGCGCGCACCTTGGCCGATGAAGTGGCCCTGGTTTCCTTTGGCCAAGCCCCTGACGCTTGCGCCGACAAGGTTTTGAACATCGCCGTCCCTGATGGCTTTACCGTAGACGACGCGGCGGACACCGTCATTGCCGCCTTTGATTCCTTTGCTCCCGGCGTTGTGGTGGTTGAGCCTACCCGTTCTTGCAAGGTTATCGCTGGCAAGTTGGCCGCTCACGCAAACACTGTGGTCATTTCCGACGTCACCTCCTTTACGGACGACGGAGCTCATGGCTTGTATTTTGGCGGCGTGGCGGAGCGCACGTTGCGCCCGGCTGGCGAAGTTGCCATCTACACCGTTTCCGCTAACGCTTTTGGTCAGGTTGATCCCAGCGGCACCAATGCTGCCCAGGATTTGGCCTGGGTTGCTCCGGCACGTGGCTTGAAAGTTATTTCCTCCAAGCCCATTGAACGTGGCGGTGTGGACTTGACTAAGGCCGACGTTGTTGTTGGTGCTGGTCGTGGCTTCAACGAGGAGGCCAAACTGGATCTTGCGCGCCAGCTGTGCGACAAGATTGGCGCTGGTCTGGGATGCTCTCGTCCCTTGACCGAAGGCGTAAACTGGTTGCCTTCCGAAACCTACATTGGTGTTTCCGGATTGATGTTGGCTCCAAAGGTGTATGTGGCCTGCGGCATCTCCGGTCAGATGCAGCACATGGTTGGCTGCAATCATGCTGGCACGGTCTTTGCCATCAATAAAGACAAGGACGCGCCTGTTTTTGCCCAGTGTGACTATGGTCTGGTGGGCACCGTAGAAGATATCCTTCCCGCCCTGGTTGCGGCGCTTTAGGCAGCATCCGGCTCTCCCGCTTTCCTGCGATTCCCCTCCCCGCTATGCGGAATCGCGCATCCCTCCTTCGCGCGAAGCGGGGAAGCGGAAGGCCGGATGACATGCCGTTGAAAGTAGCGAGAGAAAGAACGATTATGTCCGATTTTGATGCCATCGTTGTCGGCGCGGGGTGCGCTGGCACCGTTGCTGCTTATGAGCTGGCAAAGGCTGGAAAGTCCGTGCTTCTTGTGGAGCGTGGAAATTATGCGGGCGCTAAGAATATGACCGGTGGCCGTATTTATTCTCATGCCCTTAAAGCCGTTTTTCCTGACTTCGAAGAAAACGCTCCTTGGGAACGCAAGGTTACTCACGAGCGCATTTCCATGTTGTCCCCCGATGCTGATTTTACGGTTGACTTTGCCTCCGACCAGATGTTGGTCCCGGGGGCTGACTCTTATACGGTCTTGCGTGGGCCTTTTGATCGAGGCTGTGTTGCCAGCGCTTTTGTGCTGCGTGCTTTCCATGTCTTACACTTGCATTACAGCTTTTCTGGTGCTTTACGGCAATTTGCGCGGCATTGATGGGATGGGATACTACTTCACGGTATACGCCATATGTCTGTTGGCCAGCAGGCCGCTGTACGGCGTGTTGTCAGATCACATTGGTATAGGCCGTGTCATTCCGGTCGGATTGCTCTGCTTTGCCCTTTCGCTATTCTTGGTGGGTATAGCTGATTCGCTGTCCTGGTATTTGGTTGCTGCAGCTATTGGCGCTTTTGGATACGGGGCCGTTCAGCCTTTGCTGCAGTCACTGTCGCTACGGTTGGCTCCAAGCTCTTCGCGTGGTGCAGCGTCTAATACCAACTATGCTGGTCTTGATTTGGGTACTCTGATTGGTCCCACGTTGGGTGGTGGAATCATCGGCGGGCTGCAGGCGGTAGGCTTTGCGGAAATCTTTTCCTATTCGGCTATGTATTTCGTGCTGATTGTTCCGGTGCTGGCATCGCTCGTTGTTTTTCTGATTTTCCGCAAGACATTGACGCGGGGTGTGTCGTAAGGCGGGAATTGCCGCCTTTGGTTTGGGTAAAAGGTGCAGGACCCCGTTGGGCCGCACTGGGAATACGTTATAGAAAGGATGATCGGTTATGTCGGCAATGGAAGAGGTTTTTGATTTTTTCAGCAGTGTGAGCGAAGCGGGCGGTGCGTTCTATCTGGCTACCGTTGATGGCGATCAGCCTACGGTTCGTCCGCTGGGTTTCAAGATGATGGTGGATGGCATTTTGTATCTGGGCGTCGGCACGTTTAAGTCGGTGTACAAGCAGATTGAAGCCAACCCCAAGGTGCAGTTGGTGGCCTATGATGGGTCCCAGTGGGTTCGCGTGACTGCTAAGGCTGTGATTGCGGATGACCCTGCGCTGGTCGACAAGTGCTTCGATCTTGCTCCGCGTCTGAAGAGCACCTATGAGGCTAACGGCTGGGATATGGGCATCATCGGCATCCAGGAGGGTACCATCCAATGGATTGAGCGTCCCATGAAAGTCGTGCGTGAGGAGACCTTCTAGGTATAGATTTCAGGGCCCAAGGCGCGTATGCGCCTGGGTCCATTTGTTGGGCTTGGCATAAAGCAGGCTTACTTTTCCGCTACGCTTCAACCTGGTCATACTCCAGCCCGTATTTAGACCGCATCAGCTCCAGGGCTTCCTGGGGGCCAATGGCTTTGATGGGCGATTTCGAAAACCCCTTGGCGTCGCGCGTCACAATATAGTCGGCCTTTTTGCTAGTGCGCTGCAATTCGCCTGATGCCTTGGAGGCTTGATGCTTCTTCAATTATGTCGATGAGCTCGCTTGCTTGGTAGAAAGCCCCTCGTTGGGCATTGCCGATCTTTGAAAGAATTCCCCGCTCACATGCGTTATCGATGAGTGTACGGGCGGCGCGGTCGGTGATGCTAAGTTGCGTCGCGATGAACGTAACGTCTACCACAGGTTGTTCTACCAGTAGAGCGGGCAGACGATGCGATGCTGAGCCTGCCCTATCGGTGTTTGTGGCCTGCCATGCCTCAAGCACGTTGTCCACATCGGTTGCGATGTGTGCTCCAATAACCACGGCAAGCTCTAGTGCGTCTGTCAGGCAAGCGATTATCGGCTCAATCTTTCCAGTGTGATAATCATCAAGCGCGTGCATGTACTGCTCGGCGTCGTGCAGGAGCCCTGCTGAAATAGGTAACGTGGAGTGCATCAGAACCTCGTCATCTGCAAGCATGTGGTGCATCAATGCGCGGCCCGTGCGGCCATTGCCGTCCGTGAATGGGTGAATGGTCTCAAATTGGGCATGAAAGATGGCGGCCTTGGCAATTGGCGAAACGTCATCGCGTTCCCCGAATGCTACAAGATCATCGAGGCAGGCAGGCACTCGCTCGGCGCTTGGAGGCACAAATGTGGCGCCGTGGGGGCTGTAGGCTGTACCGCCAATCCATACTTGTTCGTTTCGAAGGTGCTCTGGTTCGGTGGAGCTTGCCATTAAGGCGGCATGAACTCGGCAGATTAGGTCGATATCGACAGGGCCGAGTTGCCCAAGGGCTTCGCGCATTGCTGCAACGTTGCCGGCAATAAAGATGGCGTTTGCAGGCGCCTTGTTTGTGAGCTCGGCCAAAGCCACGTTGCGTACGCTTGAAGTGAGTCTTTCGATCTGTGAGCTTGAGGAGGATTCGCTCCTCAAAAGGAGCGCCGGTAGGTTATATCCCCGCAAGCGTTGGGCCTCGTCGAATCGCGCCGTGGTCGTTTCGATTTCAGCGATTCGTCGCATAAGGCTCGGAGAAATTTCAACTGCTTGCTGCGCTATCCGTGCCGGAACTGCTGCCTCATAAGTTGGCAGAATCTTTCTTCTGCGGCTTTTGGGAATGAGCGCCAGCTCATCAGTGCTTCTTTCCCATGTGCAGGTTTCGAATGAAATGCTGGGCCACATATCTGCTTAAACCTCTTTTGATGATCCTTGAATGTAATTAACGGAAGTGAATGTTAATTTACTTCCGTTAATTATACAAATAATGCACTTATTGGCTGCTTCTAAGAATAGGCATGGATTATGTCTGGGACTCATTTGCTGGGTGCAACAGCGCTTAGGCCCAGCTTTTCCGCTACGCCTCAACCTGGTCGTACTCCAGCCCATATTTTGAACGCATCAGCTCCAGGGCTTCCTGGGGGCTGATGGCTTTGATGGGCGATTTCGAAAACCCCTTGGCGTCGCGCGTCACAATATAGTCGGCCTTTACCTCCTGGGCGCACAGGGCAATAAGGCAGTCTTCCATGTCGGGCCAGGCTTCGTCGGTCGCGCGCTGATACAAATCATGGCTAACGGGGCAAACATGGAGAAAGGTGAGGCTTTTTGCGAAGGCCTTCTGAATGGCTTCCGCGCCAAGCACCTTGCGAAGGATGTAGAACGTATCGTTAAGGGACTGGGGAGCCACCCACAAGTTTGCATCTCCGAATGCTCCTATGCAGAAAACCTTATTAGCGTCGTCAACAAATCCTGGCCGATTGCCAAAGTGGTCAATGACGATGTTGGTATCAAGCAAGAGGTCCATATTTCTCCTCCAACGCTTGCGTGATCAGGTCGTCGTCGCTCATTTCCTTCTGCCAAAACTCCGCCGGAACGGGCAGGACCGTGCCAAGCACCAACTCTTGGTAAAGCCGGGCGCGCTCGTTGTCGTCTTCTGTTGCTGGCTTTGAGGGGGTTAGGTCGGGCAGCTCCTTTTCCCGTACGATGTATTCGTATATTTCCCCAATAAACGCAGAGGGGGTCTTCCCCTTATTCGCCAGAATTTCGTTTCCGCGCGCTTTCAGGCCTGCGCTCATTCGGGCCGTCACCATGGCATCCATGTTTGCTCCTTAAAGTTGTACGGTACAACATTATAATAACCAAGCAGACGCGTCAAGAAGGCGGTCCTTCGCTCAAAAAGCATCCATTTCGCTAAAAGCCAAAAGAAGGCAAGCGCCCCTGCACCCCCCAAGGCGCCAAATCCTGTACTCCCACGTCTGCCTTCACCGCGCAATCTTTTACAATGAAAGACACGCAATTTTTGAGGGGGAACCGGTGACCGAAAAACCCAATACCCAAACGCGCCAGGTCATGGTGGGAAACGTGCCCATGGGCGGCGGCGCGCCGGTGGTGGTGCAATCCATGCTCAACGCGCCTGCCAAGGACGTGCAGGCCAACCTGGATCAAATCCTGGCGCTGGCCCAAGCGGGCTGCGAAGTGGTGCGCATGGCCATTCCCAGCCGCGACTGTCTGGACGCTTTTCAGCAGGTGTGCGAAAAATCGCCCCTGCCGGTGGTGGCCGACATCCACTTTGACAGCGTCATCGCCATCGAAGCCGCCAAGCGCGGCGCAGCCAAGCTGCGCATCAACCCAGGCAACATCGGCGGCCTGGAAAAGACCAACGAAGTCATGGCCGTTGCCAAAGAACGGGGCATTCCCATCCGCATCGGCGTGAACGCCGGCAGCTTGGACAAGCAGCTGGCAGCGCGTACCGACTTAACGCTGCCAGAAAAGCTGGCGAAGTCCGCCGCGGACTACGTGGAGTACTTCGAAGCCCAGGGCTTCACCGACCTGGTGGTGTCCGCCAAGGCACACGACGTGCCCGCCACCATAGAAACCTACCGCTTGCTTGCACAGCGCATTCCTCAGATTCCGCTGCACATTGGCATCACGGAAGCCGGCACGGCCTTCCAAGGCATCATCAAAAGCGCTGCTGGCCTGGGCGTCTTGCTGGAGCAAGGCATCGGCGACACGCTGCGCATCAGCCTGACCGACGATCCCGTCATGGAAATCCGCGCCTGTTGGACGCTTCTTTCCGCGCTGGGTCTTCGCCGCCGCGGGCCTGAAATTGTTAGTTGCCCAACCTGCGGCAGATGCCAGGTAGACCTGATAGGATTAGCAAAGCAAGTTGAACAGCGTTTGCAAGTCGTGGCCAAGCCCGTCCAAGTGGCCGTCATGGGCTGCGTGGTCAACGGCCCGGGCGAAGCAGCCGATGCCGACATTGGCGTGGCCTGCGGAAACGGGTCGGGTATGCTGTTTGCCCACGGCCAAACGCTGCGTAAAGTCGAGGAAAGCCGCATCGTGGATGCGTTGATGGAGGAGATAGAAAAACTATGAGTGTCATTCTTCGTATGAGCAACATGTATGCTCCCACGCTGAAGGAAGATCCGTCGGATGCGGACATCGCTTCGGCCAAGTTGCTGGTCCGCGCCGGCATGATTCGCAAGGAAGCCGCCGGCCTGTACACCTTCATGCCGCTGGGCATGCGCGTCATGCACAAGATTCAGCGCATCATCCGCGAGGAAATGGATTCCCACGGCGGCCTGGAAGTGTCCATGCCGTTTGTCCAGAGTGCCGACCTGTGGCGCGAAAGTGGCCGTTGGGACGTCTATGGCGCCGAAATGCAGCGCCTGACCGACCGCCACGGCATTGAGTTTTGCCTGGGGCCCACGCATGAAGAAGTCATTACCGACCTGGTGAAGAACGAGCTGCGCAGCTACAAGGACCTGCCCAAGAACCTGTATCAGATTGGCCTGAAGTTCCGCGACGAGCGCCGTCCGCGCTTTGGCCTTCTGCGTTCGCGCGAATTCCTGATGAAGGATGCTTACTCCTTTGACGCTGACCAGGCGGGCCTGGATGAAAGCTATCTGCAGATGCGCGACGCGTATTCCAACATGTTCAGCCGCATGGGCTTTGAGTATCGCATCGTGCAGGCCGACTCCGGCGAAATCGGCGGCAGCGGCTCCGAGGAATTTATGGCCCTGGCCGAAACGGGCGAATGCGACATCGTGTATTGCTCCTGCGGCTATGCGGCTGACGCCGAAATTGGCGCCTGCAAGCCGGTACCCACGGAGTGGCCGGCCGACCAGATGACCAAGATCGAAACCCCCGGCGTGCACACCATTGCCGAGCTGTCTGAATTCCTGGGCTGCGAAGAATCCGCCACGGCCAAGGCCTTCAGCGGCATCGACGAAGAGGGCACCATCTGGGTCATCTTCGTGCCAGGCAACTATGAGGTCAACGAAGTCAAGGCCAAGCAGGTGCTGAAGGGCTTCCGCCCGCTGTGCGACGAAGAGATGGTTGACGCGGGCCTGGTCAAGGGCTCCATGGGCCCCGTGGGCCTGCCGGCCGGCGTGAAGGTTGCCGCCGACGAGAGCCTGCGCAGCATTGGCCGCTGGGTGGTAGGCGCCAACGAAGACGGCTTCCACTACACGGGCGCCAAGCTGGGCGAAGACTTCCAGGTGGACGTGTGGGCTGACCTGTGCGTGGTCAAAGTGGGCGACGCCTGCCCGGTGTGCGGCAAGACCATGGACGGCGCGCGCGGCATCGAAGTCGGCCAGATCTTCAAGCTGGGCACCAAGTACTCCGAGGCCATGGGCGCCACGTTCATGGACGAAGACGGCAAGGAAAAGCCCTTCATCATGGGCTGCTATGGCGTGGGCGTGTCCCGCACGCTGGCGGCCGTGGTGGAGCAGTCGCATGACGACGCCGGCATCATTTGGCCGGTGCCCGTGTGCCCGGCCGAGGTGTGCGTCATCCCGCTGGTGGTGAAGGACGACCTGGTCCAGCCTGCCGCCGAAGACGTTGCCAAGAAGCTGGCCGATGCGGGCGTGGAGGTCATGATTGACGACCGCAAGGAGCGCGCTGGCGTGAAGTTTGCCGATGCCGACCTGATTGGCTGGCCGGTGCAGGTCATTGTTGGCAAGCGCGGCCTGGCGGAAGGCAAGCTTGAGGTCAAGGTGCGCGCCACAGGCGAAAAGATGGACGTGGCCATCGACGACCTGGCCGCCATCCAGGCGCTGCTGAAATAATCCGCGGCCCCCAAAGCAAAGTCTTTGAAACAAGCCTCGGCGCACTAAGTTGAATACCGTGAAAGACATTACTGCCATCAAAGGCATACTGTTTGACTTCGACGGCACGGTGGGGGACACCTGGGACCTCATCATGTGCTCCATGCGCTATGCCACGCGCGCGGTGCTGGGCCGCGAAATACCTGACGCGCAGCTGAGTGCCGGCATTGGCACGCCGCTTGATGACCAAATGGTGGTGCTGGCTGGCGGTGACGTAGCGCTGGGCAAGCATATGGCCGGCGTGTATCGGGAGCACAATCATGCCCATCACGACGCCCTGATCAAGCCCTTCCCGGGCGTGGTGGGTACGCTGCAACAGCTGCAGGCGCGCGGATATGCCATGGGCGTGGTCACCTCCAAGCTGCATCAGTTGGCGTGGCATGGCTGCGAAGTGGTGGGGGCGGCGCCGTATTTCGACCTGCTGATTGCACCGGACGACTTCCCCTTGCACAAACCCGACCCGGGCCCGGTGTTGGAGGGCTGTCGGCGTTTGGGCTTGGCGCCGCATGAGTGCGCCTACGTGGGGGACAGCCCCTACGACATGCAGGCCGGTCGGGGCGCGGGGTGCTTCACCGTGGCAGCCACCTACGGCATGTTTTCGCGCGATAAGGTGTTGGCCGAAGGCCCCGATACGCAAGTGGCGGAGTTTTCGCAGCTACTGGAGTTGTTCCAGTAGCGGACGGCTGTCGGGCGCGGGCTGCGGGCAGCGGGCGGGCTGTCTTCCTGGCGCTTGCGAAGTCCCCGCGAAGGCCGATGGGTGCGCG
>R14__coassemble_1971_pt1 | contig 9291 bp, 7 predicted proteins | sample R14__metabat2_low_PE_018 | metagenome-assembled genome bin R14
ACAGTGGGCCTTTTGAACCGAGCAAGATGGACGCCAAACGTTTGAAGCTAAAGCCAGAATCCCAGGCACGCCCTCTACAACAAGTACGGGCCGCCCTTCTGGTAAAGAGCGGCCCGTACTTGAACGAGGAGAGAAGAGAGGAATATTTACTACGTGTTCCACTATACTCATTTATTATTCATATGCAAGAATAATTCTCAAATTTGTATAAAAAATTTTTCAGGCGGCAAACGGAGCCAAGACCAGACGGGCAGCATGCAGCGATCGGCAGGGCCTGGCTTTCCCCGCGGCCTTCTTCACCTGTTGAATGACGAAAGGGGTGTTTTTCGTCGTTCAATAGGCGTTTTCGTCGTTCAGGAGACTCTATTGAACGACGAAAGCTTTCCCAAGGGCCTCGAAGAGGCCCGAACGAGGTATTTTTCGTCATGCAATAGATGGCTTCGTCGTTCAACAGGCTCTCAGGCAAGATTGGTTTCATCTGTTGAACGACGTCGTCGTTCAACAGATGCGTTTTGGGCCATTTTTTCACCTGTTGAATGACGAAAACGGCCGTTTCGTCGTTCAACAGGTTTTTCGTCGTTCGGAAGAGGACGCGCGCTCCAGGCACCGCACCTGGGCTCAGTCCCAATCAGCGGTTTTACTAGAGGTTTTTCGAAACGCGAAAACCTTGGAGCAAAGCACAGCCTAAAAGCCCCGAAAGACTACTTGGTTGCGTAGCCGTCGGGGTTGTTGGACTGCCAGCGCCAGCTGTCTTCGCACATGCGCGCCAGGTCGTATTCGGCTACCCAACCCAGCTCGTCGGCCGCCTTCTTGCAGGCCGCGTAGTTGGTGGCGATATCACCCGCGCGGCGCGGCTTGATCACGTATGGCAAGTCCTTGCCGCAGGCCTTGCTGAAGGCCTTCACCACGTCCAACACGCTCGAGCCCTTGCCGGTGCCCAGGTTGAAGATGCCCACGCCACGTCGGCTGCCGTCCTCGGCCGGCTCACCTGCAACCGACCCCAAGCCGATGGCTTCGCCCGTGCCTACCTTGCCGCCCATCCAATCCAGGGCCGCAACATGGCCGCGCGCCAGGTCGACCACGTGAATGTAGTCGCGCACGCCCGTGCCGTCAGGGGTGGGATAGTCGTTGCCAAACACGCCCACGGCCTCCAGCTTGCCCACAGCCACCTGCGCCACGTAGGGCACCAGGTTGTTGGGGATGCCCTTGGGGTCTTCGCCAATCAGGCCAGACTCGTGCGCGCCGATGGGGTTGAAGTAGCGCAGCAGCACCACATTCCATTCGTTGTCGCCCACGTACAGGTCGGACAGAATCTGCTCGAGCATGCTCTTGGTCCAGCCATAAGGGTTGGTGCAGTCGTGCTTGGGACAGTCCTCGGTAATGGGAATGAATTCAGGCTCCCCGTACACCGTGGCGCTGGAGCTGAACACGATGTTCTTCACGCCGTGGTTGCGGGCCACATCGCACAGGATAAGCGTGCCCGTGATGTTGTTGTGGTAATACTCAAGGGGCTTGCGGACGCTTTCGCCTACGGCCTTGAAGCCGGCGAAGTGGATGATGGCGTCGATGTCGTTTTCGTCAAAAACCTGCTCTAAGGCGTCGCGGTCCAGAATTGAGCCCTTCACGAAACGCAGCTGCTCAGCATCCGCGCCCGTGATCTGGCGCACGCGGTCTATGGCCACCTCGGAGGAGTTGGACAAGTCATCAAAAACGACCACGCCAAAGCCGCGATTCAAAAGCTCCACGCACGTGTGGCTGCCGATGAAGCCCGCGCCGCCCGTCACCAAGATGGTCAGCTGGTCATGATCTTTTGCAAGGCTTTTGTTAGACACGTTGGCCCCTTTCGCTTCAATTTCATATAAAGCGTATTTTAAGCGGGACTTTTGCCGCCGCAAGGGTCGGCTTTGCCAGATGCGGGATTAATCCAGGCCTTCGGTGTAGGAGTAGTGCTCGTAGTTGCCGCTAATAAGCGCACCCGACGTCAGCTCCACCGTGTTGGGGTCCTCGCCCGCCTCCACAAGCTCCATCATGTTGGCAAGATCGGTCTTGTTGACATACACGTACGACGCTCCCGCTTCCTCACCTGTGGTGGAGGGCGCCATGGCCGAGTAAAGCGTTATCTCCTTGCCGGAGTTGGTGTATTGCATGGCCAAGCTGTACAGCTGGTTGATGTTGTAGTCGGTGGACACACACTTGGACATGTCCTGCACCTTGCCAGGAATCTCGCCCACCGGCAGGGAAAGCACCTTGTTGACGATTGCCATGATCAGGGCGCGCTGGCTGGCCGAGCGGGAGAAGTCGCCATCGACGTAATAATGGCGGCTGCGCGCAAAGACCAGCGCCTGGGCGCCGTTAAGGGTCTGAAGGCCTGCTTCGTCAATGGTGGCGGAGCCCGCCTGCGGGTCGTCGATGGGTTGCGGGACGTCAACCTCCACGCCGCCGATGGAGTCCACCAGCGCCTCCAAGCCGTCGAAGTTGACCTCTGCATAGTGGCTGATCTCAACGCCGCACAGCTGGCTGGTGGCGTCAATGACCCCGGCCGCGCCGCCATAGGAGTACACGGCGTTGAACTTCATGGTGGAACCCTTGTAGGTAATTTGGGTGTCGCGCGGAATGGAGATCATGGTGACAACCCAGTTAATCGGGTCCACGCGAACCAAAATGTTGGAGTCTGAGCGCGCGCCCATGGAGTCATCGTTGGCGCGCTCGTCCGAGCCGATGAGCATGATGTAGAAGGGTTCGTCCACATTTTCCACGGGAACCAGCTTCTCCTGGATGGCGAACTGCTCTTCTTCGGTGTAGCTGCCCTTCAGGTTCTTGTTGATCTGGTTCAGATACAAACCAGCTGCCACGCCAGCGCCAACCGCGGCCACCAGCAACGTAGCAAGCACGCAGATAAGCACCTTTTTCCACGTTGCCATGCCAAAACGCTGCTTGTGCGTATAGGTAAGGCTGTCACGAGAATAAGCGGCAAAGCCCGTTAACTGGGTTTTTACCTCTTTCTGACGGGCCACAGGTCACCTTCCGTCGGTTTGCATAACTACGCCATTTTACGCCAACAGCACGCGCAGAACCTGAAAGCAACCTTAAAAATGTGTTAATAATGGGGCAAACGAGCCCTGTCGGACCTATTTGTAATAGCGATACTTGTCCCTGATCTTGCTTCGCCTACGCCGGTTCATAAGAACCGCCACGACGATGACCAGGACCATCGCCAGCACCACGCCGCCGATAATAAGCGCCACGTTAAGCAGATAGTCACTTGTGGCGGCCAACGCGGAAGGCCCCACGCCAAGGCCTGCTGAAGCCGGAGCAATCGCCACGTCGGCAAAAGCAAGGGTTGCCGTTGCGACAACCACGGCCACCGCTTGGACCAGCATTGCCACAGCCTGCGCGAATCTCTTCATGGACGCCCCCTTGCTCATCAGCTGCCTTCTTGTTAAAAGCACTGTTCATGATAGCAAAGCCGACCAAAAGAAAGAGGCCCGTCGGGGCCTCTTTCAGCAACCAAGCCATTGCTATGGCGTATTTTCCCGTTAGTCCTGCAAAGCCTCGGCAGGCAGCTCAAGGTCGTCTTCGCCTTCCAGCGTGGCTTCGAACTCGCGGTCGGTGCCGCTGGTGGGAAGCGGCGGGTTCACGTCAAACGGAACCGCCTTGGTAAACAGGCTGACCAGCGGAACAATGACGATGGATGCCATCATGGCAAAGGCGCCGCAGTTCAATCCGTTGGCGAAGACCCACTCCACCACCGGGATGCCGGCCACCGCGCTCTGCAACGCGGGGGTCAGGCCCACCAGACCCACGATCATGTTGCCCGTGGTCAGCACGACGGCAAACACAAAGCTGGTCCAGACGGCCGCCTTGGAAATCTTGCCCGAGTACAAGCCCCACAGGTATGGGCCAATGAAGGCGCCGGACAGTGCACCCCAAGAGATGCCCATCAGCTGCGCGATCCACGTAATGGTGGAGTGGTACTGCACCAAAGCGATACCGGCAGAGATTGCGATGAACACCACGATGAAGGCGCGCATGTAGATGACGCGCTTCTTCTCGTCCATGTTCTTCACGATGTTGCCCTCGATGAGGTCCAACGTCAGCGTGGACGAGCTGTTCAGGACCAAGCCCGCCAGCGTGGACATGGACGCCGACAGTACCAACACGATGATCAGGCCCATAAGGATTTCGGGCAGGCTGCTTAACATAGTGGGGATGATGGAGTCATACACCGGCGTACCGGATGCGGTGTAGGCGATGTCGTCTGCATACAGACGACCGAAACCGCCCAGGAAGTAACAACCACCAGCCACAACAACGGCAAATAGCGTGGAGATGATGGCGCCCTGCTTGATGGCGGGGCCGCTCTTGATGGCGTAGAACTTCTGCACCATCTGCGGCAGGCCCCAAGTGCCCAAGCTAGTGAGGATGACCACGCCTAGCAAGTTGGCAGGATCGGGGCCAAACATGCTGGTGAACACGCCTTGGAACCCGGTACCCCCATCCACCTGCGACAGCAACGTCATGGACTCCATGAAGCCGCCGTTTGATCCCATGACGGCGAAGATGACCGCGACGATGCCAACCAGCATGACGATGCCCTGCAAGAAGTCGTTCACGACCGTGGCCATGTAGCCGCCGACCACCACATAGATGCAGGTGATGACCGCCATGGCTATGACGCACACCTCGTAGGGCAGGCCAAACGCCATGCCGAACAGGCGGGACAAGCCGTTGTACACGCTAGCGGTGTAGGGAATCAGGAACACGAAGATGATGGCCGCGGCCGCAATGCGCAGCGCCTTGGAGTTGTAGCGCTTGCCGAAGAACTCCGGCATGGTGGTGGCGCCAATGCGATGCGTCATCTCACGCGTGCGGGGGCCCAGCACCCACCAGGCCATCAGGCTGCCCAAAACGGCGTTGCCTAAGCCCGCCCAGAAGGCGGCCAAGCCGTATTTCCAGCCAAACTGGCCCGCATAGCCCACAAACACCACGGCGCTGAAGTAGCTGGTGCCAAACGCGAAGGCGCTCATCCAGGCGCCGACGTTGCGCCCTCCCAGCACAAAGCCATCCACGCTCTTCGTCGAGGATTTGCAGTAGATTCCTACGCCAATAGCCACGCCGAAGAAGATGATGACCAGGCAGATTTTTACAAACATGGTTTTTTCTTCTCCTTTTTTGTCTCTTGCAAGTGTTGGAAAGGTATCACGGAAAAATAGCCGTTGCGAAAGTTTATAAAAGCTATTACATTTTGTGATAACGAAAACCAACAGAAAGGCCCTCCGTGGACTCAAACCGTTATCAAGCCTTTGTGGCTGCCGTTGAAACCGCCAGCATGTCGGGCGCCGCCAAGCAGCTGGGATACACGCCTTCAGGCATTATTCGCCTGGTCAACTCCCTGGAAGGGGAGCTCGGCTTCCCTCTTTTGGTCCGCAGCAGCACCGGCGTTGCCCCCACCGTGGAAGGCGAGCGGATGCTGCCCCTGTTCAAGCAAATGTGCGCCTTGGAAGGGCAGGTGCAGCAAACGGCTGCGCGCATTCGCGGCCTTGCCGAAGGCACGCTGACCGTCGGCGCCTTGGCCAGCCTGGCGTCACGCTGGCTCCCTGCCGTCATCCAGGAATACCAGCGCCGCTTCCCCGGCGTGCGCGTGAATATCGTCGGCGGAAGCGACGTCAAGCTTTTGGAGGCCCTTGAGCAGCACGCCATCGACTGCTGCCTGTTCCATGGCGACCACTCCAAGGTGGACTGGGTCCCCTTAGGCCGCCAAGAGCTGCTTGCCTGGCTGCCAACGTCTTCGCCTTTGGCCAAGCATTCCTCGGTGATATTGGCCGAGTTGGACGGCAAGCCCTTCATCCGCATTCACCCCGAAGGCGAAACCTTCGCCGAGCGCCTTCTGCGAACCCGTAACATCGAGCCCGACATGCGCTACACCACCAACGACTGCTACACCGCTTTCTGCATGGTCTCTGACGGGCTGGGCTACACGCTCTGCAGCGCCGGCACGGCCAACGGCTGGACTGGCAACGTGGCCATCCGACCTTTGAGCCCCCAGCAGTATATGGAGATAGGCATCGCCACCTTGGGCGCGAAGGCCCCCGCCGTGGAGGAGTTCATTGCCGTGGCCAAGGAGTTTGCCCTCTAGGGCAAAGCAAAGGGACAAATCCTTTGTTTTGTCGGGGTTGAAGAAGAAGCCCCATAGGTGCGTGAAAGTCGCGCACCTATGGGGTGTTTTTGCGAGGTGCCGGAAAAGCAACCGCGAAAAAGGGGCATAGGTGCGTGAAAGTCGCGCACCTATCGACCTTTCGTGAACGATTTCCTCAGCAAGAGCGCGTTGGGTGCGCGAAAGTCGCGCACCTATGGGGTGTTTTTGCGAGGCGCGAAAACGGAGATGCAGATTTTACCCACTGGGTGCGCGGAAATCACGCACCCATCGACTCTCACCGTCGTCCAGGCAAGACAAATGACCGCCCCTTTGTCTTGCTCGCAAGGCCAGCGTTGCCTCTACCCCAAACGCAAGAAGAGCGCCCGCAGGCGCCCTTCTTTGCTGTGTCGGCCGAAAACGGATTAGTAGCGTTCGTCGTAGACGCGCTTGGTCTTCTTCTCGGAGCGCGGGAGCAGGCCGAGCTCGACCACCTTCACCAGCGGGGTGAAGCCGATCTTGCTCTTGACGGCGGCCGCCACCTTGTCAGCAAGCTCAAGGAAGTCCTGCGTGCCATCGGTCTCCACGTAGATGCGCATGGTGTCGCGGCCCTCAAGGTGGGACAGGCGGATCTGGTATTCGCTGGAAAGCTGCGGGAAGGTTGCCAGCACCTCTTCAATCTGGGCCGGGAAAACGTTCACGCCGTGGATCTTCATCATGTCGTCGGAGCGGCCGGTAATGATGTCGATGCGCGGATGCTCGTTGTGGCCGCAGGGGCACTCCTCGGGAATGATGCGGGACAGGTCATGCGTGCGGAAACGTATCAGCGGGGCGCCTTCCTTGACCAGCGTGGTCAGCACGATTTCGCCCCATTCGCCGTCGGGCAGAAGCTCGCCGGTCTCAGGATCGATGATCTCCAGGTAGATGAAGTCGCTCCAGATGTGCATGCCGTGGCCATGCTGGCAGTTGATGCCGATGCCCGGGCCATACACCTCGGTCAGGCCGTAGATGTCATAGAACTCCACGCCCAGGCCGTCAATGATGCGCTGGCGAATCTTCTCGCCCGAGCGCTCGGAGCCCGTGATCAGCTTCTTGAGGGCAAGCTTGTCGCGCAGGCCGCGCTTCTGCACCTCTTCAGCCATCAACAAGGCGTAGCTTGCCGTTGCGGTGAAGACGGTGGTCTGCATGTCCTGCATGAACTGCAGCTGCTTTTCGGTGTTGCCAGGGCCCATGGGAATGGCCATGGCGCCTAGCTTCTCGCAACCAGCCTGGAAGCCGATGCCCGCAGTCCACAGGCCATAGCCCGGGGTAATCTGGATGCGGTCAGCCTCGGTGATGCCGGCATATTCATAGCAGCGGGCAAACTGGGTGGCCCAGTCGTCAACGTCCTTTGCGGTATAGGGAACGATGACAGGCGTGCCCGTAGTGCCCGAAGAACTGTGGATGCGCACGATCTTCTCCTGCGGCACGGCAGCAAGTCCCAGCGGATAGGCCTCACGCAGGTCGGCCTTCTCCGTGAAGGGAAGCTTCTCGAAGTCCTCCTGGGTCTGCACGGCATCTATGTCGATGCCTTCGAATTTCTTTGCGTAGAAGGCGCTGCGCTCCTTCAGGCCTTTAAGCTGCTTCTTCAGCAACTCAAGCTGTTCATCGGTCATGTTCATGGGAAACTTCCTTAAATCCGTAAGAAAAAAAGTAGGCCTATTCTACGCCAAACTAAAGTGCTGAAGAACAACAGCTTTGGGTTTTTACGCAGACGACATTACGCCCTTGACCGTCTGTTTTGCCCGCAAGCAAAAAGGAAGGCAGGGCGCATCCGTGCACCTAAGCACGCCAAGCCCTGCCACAATTAAAAGCACAAACAGCCTTTTGAGAAGGCCTTTTAGGAAACGGCCGCGTCTATGGCGCCCAGGTTCATGTCCACGAACCGCGGCTTCACGCACACCCGCACGGCATCACGCAGGTCATCCAAATCAAGAGGAATGCGCCCTTGCGACAACGCCACGGCCAGCAGCACCACGTTCAAGGCCTTGCGATTGCCCACCTTTTCCATAACGGCCGCATCGTCAACCACCACCAGGCGGGCGTCGGTGTCCTTAAGCACCTCCCGCACGGCATCGATTACCTCCGCGGCCCGATAAGGCGTCTTGGAAAGGGCCGCCGTCACCGGCTGAACGGCCGTCGAAGCCGTGACCAGCGTGCCGCCCGGCGCCAGATACGGCAGCACGCGCGCCGCCTCGGCTGGCTCAAACGCCACGATCAGGTCCGCCGTCCCGCGGGAAAGAAGCGGGGCCTGCACGTCTTCGCCGTCATTGCCCATGCGCACGTGCGAAACCACGCTGCCGCCGCGCTGCGCCATGCCGATGGTCTCGGCCGTGCGCACCTGCCAGCCCTTGCTTTGCGCCGCCTGGGCCAAAAGCTTTGCCGCCAGCACCGTGCCCTGGCCGCCAATTCCCGAAAGCAAAACGTTCAGCATGTCCGTTACGCCTCCTTCTTGCCCAAAGACCCAAACGGACACACCTGCGTGCACAGCCCGCAACCGTTGCACAGGCTGTTGTCCACGAAGGCCTGGCCGCGACCATTGCTCTTGGGGCCTGCCAGCAGCGTGTCAAAGCTGATGGCAGGGCAGCCGATCTGGGAGATGCACTTCTTGCATCCCGTGCAGGTTTGGCTATCCACCGCCACCGGCGCCGTGGGCTTGCTCAGCTGGATGCAAGGGCCCTCGAAGATGATCGCCGACGGGCCCTCAAAGTCGATGGCCGTCTTTGCTGCAGCAATGCTTCCCTCAAGGTCGAAGGCGTTTGCCTTCACGATGCATTCCACACCCAGCGCCTCAAGCACGCCCTGTATGTTGATGGGCTTGCGGTGCTGGCCCATGAGCGTCACGCCCGTGGCGGGGCTTGGCTGGCCGCCCGTCATGGCCGTGGTGGAGTTATCCAGCACGCAAACGGTCACATCGTGGCCGTTGTAGACGGCGTTGGCCACGCCGGTCATCCCGCTGGCGAAGAAGGTGGAATCCCCCACAAAGGCGACCTGCTTCTTGTGGGGCTCGGCAACGTTCAGGCCCTGGGCAATGGTAATGCCCGCGCCCATGCACAGGCAGGTATCGGTGGTGAAGAGGGGCGCGGCGTTGCCCAGCGTGTAGCAGCCGATGTCGCCGC
>R14__coassemble_2048_pt1 | contig 9020 bp, 10 predicted proteins | sample R14__metabat2_low_PE_018 | metagenome-assembled genome bin R14
GCCGCTTTAGCTTCGTCGGACAGGAATTAACCAAGGAGACGGAGATCAAGCGAGGCAGGTACCCCGAAGGTTCCGCGACCCTGAGCTAAGCGGCCTTCGCGCCGTGTGCGAAGGCGAGCGGGTTCTGAGGGGTAGATGGCCGCTTTAGCTTCGTCGGACAGGAGATTTAAATGGCAAAAGAGATTCGTTTCGACACCGATGCCCGCACCAAAATGGCTGCTGGCGTTAAGAAGTTGGCCGACGCTGTCAAGGTGACCCTCGGCCCCAAAGGCCGTTATGTGGCCCTGGAGAAGTCTTACGGCGCTCCCGTTATCACCAACGACGGCGTGACCGTTGCTCGCGAGGTTGAGCTGAAGGACCGCGTTGAGAACATGGGCGCCCAGCTGGTGCGCGAGGCTGCCGTCAAGACCAACGACGTAGCTGGTGACGGCACCACCACCGCCACGCTGCTGGCCGACGTTATCGTGTCCGAGGGCCTGCGCAACGTGACCGCCGGCGCTGACGCTTTGGGCATCCGCCGCGGCATCCAGAAGGCAACCGATGCCGTGGTTGAGGCCATCAAGGCTGATGCCACCCAGGTTTCCACCACTGAGCAGATTGCCAACGTTGGCACCATCTCTGCTGGCGATGCAACCATTGGCGAGAAGATTGCCCAGGCTATGGATGCCGTTGGCAAGGACGGCGCTATCTCGGTCGAGGAGTCCCAGACGTTCGGCATGGACATCGAGATCGTCGAGGGTATGCAGTATGACCGCGGCTACATCAGCCCCTACATGGCAACCGACATGGAGCGCATGGAGGCCGTGATGAAGGACCCCTTCATCATGTTGACCGACCAAAAGGTCTCCAGCATTCAGGACTTTGTGCCGCTGCTGGAGGAAGTCATGCGTTCTGGCCGTCCGCTGTTCCTGGTGGCAGAGGACGTTGAGGGCGAGGCTCTGGCAACTATCCTGCTCAACAAGATCCGTGGCACCTTCAACTGCGTGGCTATCAAGGCTCCTGGCTTCGGCGATCGTCGCAAGCGCATCCTGGAGGACATCGCTGCTGTCACGGGCGCACAGGTTATCGCCAAGGACTTCGGCATGACGCTGGCCGACACCACTATCGACATGCTGGGCACCGCTAAGACCGTCAAGGTCACCAAGGATAACGCGCTCATCGTTGACGGCGCTGGTGACAAGGCCGCAATCGACGGCCGTATCGACCAGATCAAGGCCGAGCTGGAGCGCACTGAGTCCGACTTCGACCGCGAAAAGCTGCAGGAGCGCTTGGCTAAGCTTTCCGGCGGCGTTGCCGTGTTGAAGGTTGGCGCTGCTACCGAGTCCGAGTTGAAGGAGACCAAGAGCCGCATCGAGGACGCCTTGCAGGCAACCCGCGCTGCCGTTGAGGAGGGCATCGTTGCTGGCGGCGGCGTCGCTTTGATCAACGCTATCTCCGCTTTGGACGTTGTCGAGTGCTCCGACAAGGACGAAGAGGTCGGCGTTGACATCATCCGCAAGGCCCTGGAGGCTCCCATGCGCGCCATCGCTACCAACGCTGGCTATGAGGGTTCCGTGGTCGTTGAGAAGGTCAAGAACATGGAGAAGGGTGCTGGCATCAACTTCGCTGACGGCACCGAGGGCGATATGATTGCCATGGGCGTGAACGATCCCGTGAAGGTTACTCGTACTGCTCTTCAGTCCGCTGCTTCCGTGGCTGCCTTGATTCTGATTACCGAGGCCACCATCAACGAGATTCCCGAGGATGCCGAGAAGGCTGCTCAAGCTGCTGCTGCGGCTGCTATGTCTCAGGGTGGTGGTATGTACTAAGGCCCGAGCTTGCTCCGGAGCGCAGCGCATTACCCGGAGCGCAGCGGAGGGGGATGCGCGTGGCGCGCAGGAGCGGGAAGCGAGGGTCACGCCCGAAGGGCGTGTTTGTGGCCACCGCATTTGTGCCCTGATGCACATCGTCTAGCCATTCAAGGTCCGCCTCGCGTATGCAAATACGCGTCGGCGGGCCTTTCTTGTCTATCCGACGCACTTCGGGGCCTCTTAAGGCCCGAGCTTGCTTCGGAGCGCAGCGCATTAGCCATCCCGCTACTCAGGAAGGGCCCTTCGGGGCCCTTCCTTCATGAGCTCGGTGCTGTGGCCTTTTAAAGAGTTGGTTATGCCTAGCAAAATGGGGGCGCCAGTGCTGTTTCGCGCAGCGTGTTGGATAGGCTTTTTACGCTTATCGGCGGGCTGCTTGTATGCCATTTTCGGCAAAGTGCCAAAATGGCATACACTGGGAGCGCTCGATTGCGTTGGAGTGTATGCCATTTTCGCCAAATTGCCGAAATGGCATACAGCTTTGAGGACTAAATCTAGCTTTGTGGATCCTCTGGGGTGGGCTGACGGTTGAAACTCTCTCATTTTTGCGATACTGTCTGGGTTTTCCTGTATGCCACTTTGCCAAAAATTGCAAAATGGCATACAGGGAGAGGGCTTGGTTGCGCTGTCTTGTATGCCATTTCTGCTAAATCGCCAGAATGGCATACAGGGAAGCAATTCGTCTTGCTTTGAGCCCGCTGGGTTTGCCTCTGCGCGGGTTGAAACGTAAAATCAAGAGACTGTTGTTTATGGAGGTGCACATGCCCATCGTCCATTTGGATACCCTGTCTGACCCGCGTTTAGACGCCTACACCCGCTTGACCGAAGCGCAGCTACGCAACAAGCTTGAGCCGGAGAAAGGCATCTTCATTGCGGAATCGTTCAAGGTCATCGACCGAGCGTTGGCGGCGGGGCACCTCCCGTTGTCTCTGCTGATGGATGAGCATTGGCTTGCTGCGGCTGAAGGCGTGATCGCCCGCGTGGAGCAGGCCAATCCTGAGGCGCCGGTTTTTGTCTTGCCCCCTGATGAAATCAAGCAATTGACGGGCTTTGAGCTGACACGCGGCATTTTGGCCGCTATGCGTAGGCCCTCACTCCCGAGCGTAGAACAGCTGCTGGAAGGGGCGCGGCGGGTGGCGGTGCTAGAAGGCATCGTTGACCACACCAACGTGGGAGCTATTTTTCGCAGCGCGGCGGCTTTGGGGATTGACGCTGTGCTTGTTACGCCTACCTGTTGCGATCCGCTATATCGCCGTGCTGTGCGCGTTTCCATGGGCACGGTTTTTCAAGTCCCTTGGACGCGCATAGGCGAAACCACGCATGATTGGCCGGATGCTGGTTTGGCGCTACTTAGCTCGCTGGGCTTCAAGACGGCGGCGATGGCCCTTTCGGATGATTCCGTGAGTCTGAGAGACCCCTCGTTGAACGCCGCTGATAAATTGGCCGTCATCATGGGTACGGAAGGGGATGGCCTAAGCAAGCGAACCATCGCTCAGGCCGATTTCACTGTGCGCATTCCTATGGCGCACGGTGTTGATTCTTTGAATGTGGCTGCCGCCAGTGCCGTAGCCTTCTATCAGTTGTGCGAAACGCTATAATCGCCCTTCATGAATAATTTGTTCAACATAGCATGCGATGTGCTGCTTGACGCGGCTTGGGACACCCTGATGCTGGTGCCCTTCCTGCTGCTGGTGTACTTGCTGATGGAATGGATCGAGCACAAGGCGGGAAGTCGCGCCCAAGAGGCTGTGCGCAAGGCGGGCCCGCTCGGGCCGGTGATAGGCGCCTTGTTGGGTGCGATGCCGCAATGCGGCTTTTCTGCGGCAGGCGCCACGCTCTATGCCGGTCGTGTCATCACCATCGGCACGCTCATGGCGGTGTTTTTGTCCACATCTGATGAGCTTCTGCCCATCATGATCGCCGAGCAAGCGCCCGTTGAGTCGTTAGTGGCCATTATTGTGGCGAAAATCATGGTTGGCATGATTTTCGGCATTGCGATTGATGCCGCTTTGCGTCTTCGCCATAAGGATAACGAGCCGTTGGCTATTCACGAGATTTGTGCGTATGATCATTGCGAATGCAGTGGCCAATGCTCCACTTGCTCTGACAATCCCGAGTTGGCTTACGAACATGATCATGTGCTGGAGGAATGCGAACGTGAGCATCAGCACTCTTGCCACGAATGCCAGCAGAGCTTGCAGCATGCTCATGAGCTTGAACATGCCCATGAGCACGAAGAAGGCCACAATCACGAGCACAACCATGCTCATCAGCATACGGGTAGCCACATCGTGAAGAGCGCCGTAAAGCACACGGTGCAGGTAAGCCTGTTCGTCTTTGCGATTTCAGTGCTTTTGGGTGCGCTTTTTGAGCTGGTGGGCGAAGACGCCTTGGCTGCGGTTGTGGGCCAGAACCAGGTGCTGTCGGTATTGTTGGCGTGTGCGGTGGGGCTTGTTCCAAATTGCGCGGCCAGCGTTGCCATCATCCAGCTGTATTTGGAAGGTGTGTTGGGCGCCGGCGCCATGTTCGGCGGCCTTCTGGTTTCGGCAGGCGTGGGTTTGCTGGTGCTGTGCCGCACGCATCACCATGCTAAGAAGAATGTTGCCATCATAGGCTGCTTGTACGCTATAGGTGCTCTGTGCGGGCTGGTCGTTTTGGCGCTGGGGATTACATTCTGAGTATTTCTGGTTTTTGCTTTGCTGGGCGCTTTTGGTCGTTTTGAAGTTTCGTTGACCAAAGAAGATAGCCGCGCTAAAATAATTTCTCGCACGTGACTTGCGCTGTTAGCTCAGTTGGTAGAGCAGGGGACTTTTAATCCCAAGGTCGTGGGTTCGAGTCCCACACGGCGCACCACTCTTTTTGCAGGTCAGAACGTATATTGACCAAGAGCGTGCAGCGCCAAAAAGCCGTTTTTGCTGCAAAACTGCTGCAAAAGATGGCGCAGAGGGTATTCGTCAGGCACACTTCCACACTTCCACAAGTGCCAGACGGAGGAACAACGGAATAAGGAGAATCAGGCCATGGCTAAACCTATCCCCAGGGGCAAGGACAAGAACGGCGTACCCGTGTGGCAGCTTCAGATCTCAACGCGCCGCGTTGTTGATGGCAAGCGTGAGCGCATAACGGAGACATTCCACGGGTCCAAGAAAGCGGCGCTTGATAGGATCAAGCAGCTTGAGTTAGACATAGACGGCGGCTTGGATGTGAAGGGCGGCTTTACCCGGTTCGATGATTACGCGCATGGGTGGCTTGAGGAAAAATCCAAGGTCTTAGCGCCCAGGACCATGAGCCATTACCGTAGTGACGTGCGGCTCCTTTGCCAGATCATCGGCGGCGTGAAGCTGGTAGACATAACTCCCCACATGGTCACGGCAACGGTCAACGAAATACGCAAGCGCTTGGCGGCTCGGAGCGGGAAAGTCCCCTCGGAGTCCAGCGTCAGGCGGATATACGTAACGCTTAGGACGATTTTGAACGATGCAGTTTACGAGCGCTGCATAGTTTCATGCCCATGCACCAGGAAAAACGCACCAAAGGCCACGCCAAGGAAACGCAGGAGCCTAACGCCTGAGCAATACACCGATTTGAGGCAAAAGCTGAAAGACTCCGTAAATGATGCCTATATGGACTATGCAGCCAAGGAGCGCCATTTAAGGGAAACGGGGCACCAGAACAAGCACAGGGAGGCCGTGCGGGGCGTTCGTGAGATTGGGTACCACTACGTTGCTTTGATGGCTCTATGCACTGGTATGAGGCCGTCTGAGATAATGGCTCTCCAATGGAGACATATCGACTTCACGGAGTTGACCATAACGGTGGAGCAAGCCACGGCAACGGGGGCGGGCGGCGTGAAAAGCACCAAGAGCCGGGAAAGCGTAAGGACGTTGCACCCTAACCCTGATCTGTTCGAGGCTCTATCCGCTTGGTTCAGGTTCCAGTCGTCAGCATCCAACAACATAGGGTTGGAGGTTGGCTCAAACACGTTCGTTGCATGCACCGACTGTTTCACCCAGGCAGACCAAAGCAGCCTTAACAAATGGTGGAGGGGTTGGGCAAACTCCCACGGCTTCGATGGTTGGGAGTTGTACGAGTTGCGCCACACCCAGGCAACGTTGCTGTTAGCCAATGGAGCGCCCATAAACGCTGTGCAGCGTCAGCTAGGCCACAGCACCGCCACAATGACGCTCAACGTATACGGTCACGCGCTTGACGATACGATGAAGAGCCTCTATAAATGCCTTCCCTGCTAAGGGAATGGGTGACGATATAGAACGACCAAGGCACCAGGTCAGCGGGAACGATCCGCGGGTCTGGTGCCTTTTTTGCTTGGCTGCTATGTGTTGATATTGTGAAGCAGGAGAAATTTTTTCTGGTTGGTATTTGTTCGCTTTTTCGCTGAATATCAAACACGTTTTTAAAAATATGAACGGGATTAATTTTTTGTTCGATTTTGGAGGATATGCCGACTTCAAAGCGCAAATACCAACTTTCAAAAAAGGGTGTATTCTGCCCTCGAAAAGTTTCAAGACGGCTTGAAACGGTAGGCAATCGAGCCATTGAAAGGAGGTGTAGAAATGGAAAAGCTACTTGACTCCAAGACCTTGGCTGACAATCTTTCGATGGTGCCGGACACGGTGCAGAAGATGTGCAAGCGTGGGGAGTTGCCGGCTATCAAGATCGGGCGGCGCTGGTACGTGACGGAGGCCGCTTTCTCCGACTACGTTAATGCCAAGTACCAGAAGGAGGCCCGCTAATGGCGGCAACAAGAAAAGGCACCTGCCAACCTTCCACAATCAACAGGTGCCCCGAATCAGGCCGACACCATGAGGTGTCAACAACGGAGATTGTAGCTTATTGCGCAATCGGAAAGGCGAGAAATGCTTTCGTTTGACAAGGAACGAAAGGGGTACACAAACAACAACATAGCGTTGGAGGTCTCACGCCTTGAGTCGTGGCTATCCATGAACCCAGATGTTTGGGACCGCTTCGAGCGCTACTCCATGGATGAGGTCAAGGCGGGGCGCAAGTTTGGCGGTCAGGCCATAGCAGAACGCGTCAGATGGCTTGATTTGGTCGATAAGGAGGGGAAACCCGCCCATATCCCAAATGAGGCCGTAGCGTGGCTCTCACGCCGTCTGGTGGCGAAACACCCAGAGGCCAAGAGTTACATAAAGCTTAGGCGCTCCAAGTTTGACGGGGTGGTGTTCGATGCCTAGGAACAGGGCGGCATACTCCGTTGACGTTATCAGATCGGACGCTTTCACGGATATGAGCTACGGGGCGCAAGCGCTCTACTTCCAGCTTCTAGCAGATGCCGATAGGTCAGGGGCGCTGCTCTGCGTGAAAGGGGTTATTCGCCTTACGGGCATTCCTAGAAAGTACTATGACGAACTGGTGGAGGCTGGTTTCGTCACGGTGTCAGAGTCCGGGGACGTTCCTTTCCTGACCCACTGGTGGTGCCACAACACGCAAAGTGGCGTTAGGTATTTGGGCGCTTCACCGTATGAGGAATTATCCAGGATAACCATAGGCGAACCCACCACGGAGGTACCGCAGGGGTACCACGGTGGTACCACGGAGGTACCACGGAGCAACCACCGTACAAATAAGAAAAATAAGTTAAGTCAAGTCAAAGAACTTGACTTAACTAACGGAAATGGCGGTTCGGGCGTGGCTGTGGAGGGATCCACGCCACGACCCGCCCAGTGTCCCAAATGCGGGTCCCACGACATTGACAACAGGCCAGGCGCTACTAGCCTTCAATGCCGCTTATGCGGTCAAGTATTCCCGTTAGGCCGATGATATGGAGCCGATACGGGGGAACTACAGGCCATATGCAAGCAGGGAAGATGATTACGCACCGCCTCCGACCTGCCCAGTGTGCGGGGAAAAGCTCGCTCCCCACATGCCGCGCCCAGGCGCTTGGTATTTCGGCTGTTCCGTTCACGGCGCGATTGATCGGAGCCAATTCGTGTTCAAAAGGTAGGTGACTCAATGCCGATAGTGCCATTTGATGCCCGCTTGGCGGTCGAGCTGAGCGCAGATAGCGAACTGTGCCCGCACTGTGGCATGGAATACCTGATCCCAGGCACCAAGGCCGCGAAAGTGTACGGGGTCTGCCCAACATGCCTACTGAAAGCGAGGGTCGAGGCTGAGAGGGCAGAGAATCGCGCATTGGTGGTCAATCGTGAGTATGCGCGGCTTCGCAAGGAAAACCAGCGGGAGCGGGCCTCGCAGGACGTTAGCCCGTCTGATAAGCACAAGAAACCCGATTTCCGTTAGTTCGGGTCGAGGGGCAAGCAGAGAGCCGATAATCGAGAGGATAGAAGTAACCATGACGCAACGAGTGACCAAATGCACTATTGACGCTATCACCAAGGCCGTTGAGTTGAAGAGGGGCGGGATGATGGATAAGGACATTGCAGCCGTGCTGTGCGTGTCCCCTTCAACGCTATCGGGCTGGATCAACCATCCCAAGAACAAGAACGAGCGCGAATTATCCAAAGCGTTAAAAGCCGCCGATGCTGATTTCAGGCAGACCTTGGAGGCCAGGATACTTGAGGCTGGTCGTACCGACTGGAAAGCGGCGGCGTGGCTGCTGGAACGCAAGTTCCCGAAACTGTACAGCCTTTCCCCGGCAAGGTTCATTGAAGATGCCAAGGATACGGACGGTGAGCCGGACGCGCTCACCAAGTCGCTCATGGAGTTGGGCGCTTTGCTCTAGCTGCTGCCAGGATAGGAAAAGGGGACGTGCTGCTTATGGCGGCGCGTCCCTTTTTGTTAGACCCAGTTTGACATTAGGCTATGCGTCCCGTTGCGCGGCATACAGGACGGCTTCTAGCGCCTTGAGGTAGTCGGGGAGTATGGCGGGGAGCGCTTCAACGTCAGCGGTTGTTTCCGCGCTTTCCACCATGCGGATTATTGCCTTTACGTGAGCCAGGGCGAGGCCAATACATGCGTTCGTGTTTTCCATTTCGGAGATCCTTTCATTTCGACAAATAAGGCCGCTGCAAAACTGCTGCAATCCGTTAAACTGTGTTTAGCATTTTGTGAAAGTGTTTAACGGTGTTTGGCCTGATGATAGTTGGCTAAAAGTGCTGGTCAAGGCTACTTTTATCGACTTTTAATCCCAAGGTCGTGGGTTCGAGTCCCACACGGCGCACCACTTTGCCG
>R14__coassemble_2340_pt1 | contig 8123 bp, 5 predicted proteins | sample R14__metabat2_low_PE_018 | metagenome-assembled genome bin R14
GTGTTTCAAGGCCAAAAAATACGTCTTGGTACAATTTTGGTACAAATTTTGATTATGCGGTTTTTGTGGAGGGCTTATTTGCGGGCGACGAGGATCGTGTTTTGGGCGAAGGCGACTGCTCCTGGTGGTTGCGATCGCCGGGCGACATCGCCCGCGACGCTGCCTACGTGCACTCCTACGGCTTCGTCTCCTCCTACGGCTACTACGTCAACTTCAGCTGTGGCGCCGTCCGTCCCGCTTTGTGGCTGAATCTGTAGTCGGGTGATCTTCTAATCTGTAAAGCGGCCCGCTTCGGCGGGCTGCTTGTTTGTTGTAGCTATTCCCAGCGCCCGCCTGACACCACGGTCTCCCAGTGGCCCTCGGCGGGGTGGGCTACGGTCTCGTAGCAGGTGACTACCTGGATGTACTCGTTGTGGTGGCCGGAGCCCTCGCCGGCCAGCATGTGGGCCTTGGCGTGGGCCGACACGTTGCCTGTTATGTCGGCGCCGCAGACGTTGCAGACGCTGCGCTCCTCGTATCCGTATATCGGGACCTGCTCGGACCAGGCTGCCGTGTCTTCGATCCAGACCGTCATGTAGTCGTCGATCCAGCACTTGGAGGGTTCGGTGTTGCCTCCCGGTGATGCGCCGCTTCCGCTGCTGCCGGATGGCTGTGGGCCTGTCGGCTGGTTGCTGTTCGCCTTTGCGTTTTGGCGAAAACTACTTGCTATTCATGAGGGAAGGCATGGATCCCCCACGCCTTCCTTGCAATTTGCTCATACTGGCATTCTCTTCGCAGTCCGAATCGCACGCTCGTTCAGTACGAATGGCTGCCGCTGACTGTCGTCCTGTCAAAGCTTCTTAAGGAACTCCTTCGTCAACCCGAACGTCACGGGGTTGTATTTGCCCCTGACCTCGCAAACACCTTTCTCTTCGAGGGCCTTGACGTGCTTGCGCGCCATTTGCGGTTGGACCCCGAGGTAATCCGCGATTTCTTGCACGCTGGCGGTGCCGAACAGGCCGAATGCCTCGAACTGCAGCAACAGCAGCACGATTTGCGCCTCCCTCGGCTTCAGCGTGCCTTCGCTTTGCAGGCGGCCCACCAGCTCGTCGGCACCTAGGTAGGCATCCGCCGCGTCCTCCAGCCGGCCGCAGGCGTCGTCTTGCGCGTCCCTGATCAGCTTCAGCATGCTTTGCACGAAGAAGGTCAGCTCGCCGCGGTTGAGGGGCTCCTCGGCTGAGCGGAAGGCGCGATAGTAGGCCGCGCGGTTATCCAGCAGCGTCCTTGACATGGAGAACACCGTGGGCAGCGTCAGGCACTCGGACAGCATGAGCGTGAGCAGGAAGCGTCCGGTCCTGCCGTTGCCGTCGTAGAAGGGGTGGGCGTACTCGAACAGGTAGTGGGCCACGAGCGCGCGCAGCAGGGGAGGAAGGCCCTGGTCCTTGGACACGCGGAGCAGCTCTTCGACCGCTCGGAGGATGGCGCTTTCCGGCTCCAGGCCCTTGTGCAGAACGCGCGACCCCTGGCCGATGATGTCGACGCCCTGTGCGCGGAACAGCTCGCCATCGGGCAGGTCATCGGCCGGGATCTCCCCAAGAGTGACGCTGTCGTAGATGCGGCGAACGTCCGCCGGGCTGTCCAGCGGGATCTCGTTTCCCCTCAGGATGTTGTCGTACAGCAGGGCGTACTCGCGGAAGCGCACGTGCTTCTTGCTCGCCTTGGGCCCGCGCGTCGCGGCGTCGAGGGCGTCCTTGATTTGGCGCCGGGAGCTGTGGACGCCCTCGATCTCGTTGGTGCTGACCACGTCGTCGAGGACGAAGCTGCGCAGGATGCCGTCCCGGGCGATGTCCGGGAGCGCTGCCAGCAGCTTTTCGCAGTCGCGCTCTTCGGTCAGAACCTCGTTTAGAAGCAGGGTGAGCTCAGCCGGCATGCAGACGAAGAGCTCGCCAGCGCTGGTGGCGTATCCGATGCGGAAGGTTCCCGGCGCGTTGAGGCGCGCCTGGTATTCGGCCTCGATGCTCGCGGCGCGCTCGGCGCTGCGATCCTTATGGAATAGCTTTTCAAGCGTCTGGTAGCTCATTGCGGTCCTTTGATATAGATTTTGCTTGGTTTGAGTATAGCAAATTTATACTAAATACTAAAAAGTATAAATTTAGATTGTCTGCACGGGTTGGAATTTATTATGGAACCGACCCCTGTTCCAAATTGGAACGCAGAACCGACCCCTGTTCCAACAAACGCGGGGTAAAACGCGGAGAAGGCCTCCCAGGATCGTTTCGTGCGGTACGCTTGGCCCCTGGCCAGGCCGACGGAGGCCCTAGGCCTGACCCATGGGGTTGATATGGTGGCGCAGAAGCGCGCGGTCGGCGCTCACGACGATCATGTCGATCGCGTCGAACCTGACCGAGACGTCGCTCTCGGGAGAGGGAAAAGCCCCGCCACGTGGCTGCCTCGCCCGAGCTGCCCGGTTGTTCTTCTCGGTGTCGGAAAATACGTAACATGTTAATTTATTTCCGAATAAATCGACAATCCGTGCATCCCCATATGCATTACAATAGTAATCGGAAATAATGTAACAAATTAAATTAAATCCGATTAGGAGACGCTTATGCAGGCAAGAAGAACGGCATACCTCAACAGACTGATTCAAAAGCGGCATACGCCTTATATCAAAATCATAACGGGAGTAAGGCGTTGCGGCAAAAGCTACTTGCTGAAGACCCTTTACTGCGAATACCTGCATTCGGTCGGAGTGGAAAAGGACCAGATTTTGCTAATAGAATTGGACGACGACCGGTTCGAGGAGCTGCGGGATAAGAAAGCTCTGCGGGAATACGTGGAGCAGCATTGCTGCGACGACGATCGTCAGTACTACGTCATAATTGACGAAGTCCAGATTGTAAAGGACTTTGAGGGAACCATTATCTCCCTGAACAACCACCCCAACTACGATGTCTACATCACGGAAAGCAATTCGGAGTTCCTTTCGAAGGACATCTCCACTCGGTTCAAGGACCGCGGCACGGAAATCAGGATTCATCCCCTTTCGTACAGCGAGTTCTATGACGCTTACGATGGGGATAAGCATCTTGCTTTGCGGGATTACCTTACCTATGGCGGGATGCCGTACCTTCTGAACGAGCCTGACGAAAGCGAAAAGATCCGATATTTGCAGAACCTTATAAAGCATACCTACCTGACAGATGTGGTGGAGCGTAATAAGGTGCGATTGCCAGAGGAGCTGAGCAATCTGTTTGACGTTATGTGCTCTACCGCGGGCTCCCTTGTAAATCCTTCAAGCCTTGCAGGCACGCTGTTGTCCGAGAAGCACGTCAAAATCGACAGTGAGACGGTGTTTTCCTATATCGGCTATTTCGAAAATGCATTCCTGTTTGAAAGCGCGCGGCGATACAACATCAAGGGGAAGGAATACCTCACCACCCCTTTCAAGTGCTATCCGGAAGATATCGGCCTTCGCAATGCGAGGATCAATTTCCGGCAGACAGACGCAGGCTTCGGCATCGAAACGGTTGTTTACAACGAATTGCGCGGCCGAGGCTATCTTGTCGATGTGGGGCTTTTGGAGACGCGAGAGCGAAACAAAGCGGGCAAGCAGGTTTATAAGCAAAAAGAAGTCGACTTTATTGCGCGCATGGCAAGCAAGGAATATTACATCCAGGTGATGGACCAAATCCCCGACGGACAGCACGCAAGCAACGAATACGACAGCCTTCGCAAGGTGCCCGGCTCCTTCAGAAAAATAGCGATTGCCAACATGCCGGTCAGGCCGTATACCGACGAGACAGGAATTTTGATAATCTCTCTGGAGGAATTCCTTTTAAACCCAGACGCGCTGAATCTGTAGGGCATGCTTCGAAGCGCAGCTACAGGGCGTCGCCGTAGTTGCCAACGCCGGGGTAGGCCAACGCCACCACCAGGGCATTTTGCGAATCCGGTAGCCACCATGATGCTTCGGTTGGCAACGGTTGGCAACGGTTGGACGTCTGACCTGCGAAAATTGTAAAAATTGACAACTGTTGACACTGTCTGGGCCAACCCATAACCCGGAGGTCATCGGTTCAAATCCGGCTCCCGCGACCAAACGTTACGAGGTCAACGGCTTGTCCGTTGGCCTCTTTGCTTTGCCGAGGCCCAGCTTCGGCTTGATAAGGGCCCAGCCGGTGAGGATGGCTACGATAAGGATGCACTCCACTACTTTGTACGCCACGAAATTCGAAGGAATGAGGGCCATGTAGAACTGGTCTGGTTGTATGGGCAGATGGGTGATGCCGAAGAACAGGCAGTCGAAAACGCAGATGAGGACGAAGTGCCACAGGTAGATGGTGAGGGTGTTCTGGCCCACGGTACTCAAGACGCTCTTTATCCACTTGACCGGGCATTTTTCTACTCCACGTAGCAGCTGCAGCAGGGCATAGGCGCCGGCTACGCCGCCAATGAAGGTTAGGAACACGCCGATGACCCCGTTAGGTCCGTAGACGCTGCGGACGATGGAGCCACCGTCGTACCCTTGGAGATAGATGACCGCATAGACGAGGATGCTGAGCGCCACCGACACCGTCAGCCTCGGCTTGCTGGTGCTTTCGAATAGCCCCGATTTTCTGATCAACAGACCGGTTATCAGGCAGGCGCAGGCGAAACCGCCGCGGCCTATGGCGTATGGCAGTTGGAACATGCCGTCGATAGTTTCCACGGAGCTCAGCAGCAGTGCTGCCAGGATGCCGGCGAGGTAGACAGGCAGCTCGTGCCCGGATTTCTTTGCTAGCTGGACTATCAGTACGAACATCACGAAACCAGTGAACAAGGCGGGCAGGAACCAGAGGTGGCAGTTTGTGGGAAGGATCAAGTCCACCAAGCCTTCCACTTGGGGCTTGTAGCTCATGATGCCCAATAGGTAGTTGGTTAGAGGTCCTACCACCGGCAGTTTGGTGGATCCATAGATAGCGCTTATCAGGGAAGGCAAGGCGATGCTGACATCACCGTATCCAAGGATGCTGGCTCTGAAGACTTCGACGACTGCGTAAAGAACCATGAACCGCCAGTAGGGAAGGATCAGGCTCTTGAAACGCTTGATGATGGAGGTCTTGGGAGAGTGCTTGTCGGGATTGTATAGGTAGCCAGGGATGATGAAGAACAGGGGCATGGTCAGCAATGCGAGGAAGTTTAGCTGGTCGATGCCTACATGGATAGTTACCACCAGGAAGATGACAATGGCCTTGCCATAGTCTATGAAGTCGACCCTCTTTTTCATATGTTGGCGTTCCTCGGTCTGCTTTGTGCTCATTGTAAAAATAGTATACGAAATCGGTTGTTGGAACGGGGGTCGGTTCCGCGTTCCAACTTCCCTGTTCCACCAAGTCGTATTCATCCCTTATGGCAATGCTTCCTCTTCTGCCTCGCCTTCGTTTATTTCTGCCAGACGTTTTTCTATAAGATCGATGTTTTTGGCGTTGTCTTCTGCTTGGCTTATGAGCGTTTTGAGCTCTTTTTCAAGCGTCTCTTTGGCCAGCTTGCGCGCATCGGCGGACTCCATCTCGTGCTGCTTAAGCGCACGCTCTAGAAGAATTTTTTGCTGCTGGCGCTGTTCTTCTTCGCTTGGTGCCGCCCTGAACTTGAATACGAATACCAATACTGCAATAAGAACAGCTAGAAGCACCGTATCAATGGCAAACGACAAAAGCGTACCCAGCAAAACCGCGCCAGCGCCGTTTACGCCCATGCCAGAAAGCATTGTTATGAACGAGTTTTCGCCGCTCATTAGCGTATACATAGCGTCAAACGAATATCCAGCGCGCAAAAATGCGATTGCGCACTCCAAAACGGCATTGCCAACGCTTAATACAACGCCGCATAGCGCAATGCGACCTGCAAAACGCTTAGCACCAAGTTTCGGAACCATAACGCCAAACACCAAGGCAGTGAGCGCATACTGAAACATGAGGAAGATAAGCGTTGGCATCTGAAAGATAAAAGCCGAAATGGTGCATATCATAAGCCCAACCAAAATGCCTGCCATGGGCTCAAGCAAAAACGCCGCAAGCGCAACGCCAATCATAGGAGTAGCAGTATAGACTCCAGCAATGTTGCAGATAAGATAAGACAACGCCGTGATTACGTTGCAAATGATGATTACCGTTATGTAGCGTAAGATCTTCCGGTTTTTCTTTAGCCACACCGATGGACTGTCTAAATCCTTAAACGAGACATCCATCCGTTTTGTCATCGTGAAATACGCAGATCCCGTTTTCCTGGAATCATGCACTTCGTTAATATACGAACCCGTAATTACACCGGCGGGCAAAGCCACGACCAATAACGCAACAAGGGATGAGGCGATAGACAACGTACGCCCCAAATATCCTGATGGACGAGCGTCAGAGAAGGAGACGCTTGTCATGGATGTGCAAGCCCAGCACACGGCATCAAAGTAATTGGTAAACGCTTCGGGCTCTGAGGTGTATACGATAAGCGCCACGGTAAACATATAAACCACGACCGCCATAAACACCGAAAACAGCGTGCGCGCTTCACGCATACACGCATTTGTTACCACAATAAGATTGCGCGAATAACGGAAGACTTTTACCACGCGCAATACGCGCAAAAACAAGAACGCCGAGGGTAAAACGCCAAGCGATGGCAAAATGGACAGCAGGTCGATTATGGCCATAGGCGTAAAGGGGTATATAACAAACGCGGTCCAGCCTTTGTTTGTTTTCAGGTCATGTGTGCACCAGCGAAATACATAATCCATCAACAGGATATACACCGTGCAAATATCGAGCATGTTCAACATGCTGTCCCACTCGGCAGATAGATTTGCCTGATGGAACAAAAGCGGCACAATGCTGAGCAAAGCAATCAGAACAATAAACACATCGTAGACACGACTTGCGTAGTCCCAACTATGGGCAGGTCCTACAATCTGGAACAATCTTAAGCGCACGTAAACGCCTTTCCTTGGTATGCGACTTTTGCGCTTATTCTACTAGACAAGGCTGGAACAGGTGGAACAGGGGTCGGTTCTGCGTTCCAGCTTTTGGAGCAGGAGTCGGTTACGCGGTCCAAAGGGTGCGAAATTTGAACCCCGAACCCCCCCCAGTTGCCAGAATGGCGCGTTTCTTTTATGGGGCGGAAGAACAAAATGTCTTGGAGCATATTGGCATCTGACATTCATGTTCGGCCTGCATTGTCCCACGTGGGGCTCCGGACAGACGGGATTGATGGATTTTATGGAAGAGCAACAAGAAAATATGCCTGAGGGCACTTGCGACAGTGATTCTGCCGACAATCCCAGCGACGAGCCGGGTACCAATCCTGCCAGCAGTCCTGCCGGCGATTCCGGCAGCAAAGCGAAGGGTGAGGCGAAGGAGATCAAGCTTCCGTCGTTGCCGCTGGCGTTGCTTCCGATCCTGTTTATGGTCGGACTGATGATATATGTCTTTGGCGTCACGCGCTCAGAGACATACGACGCGGCCCACTTGCCGCTTGCGTGCTCCATTGTCATTTGCTGCATCGTTGGCATGGTGTGCGGCCATTCGTTCAAAAGCATGCTGAAGGGCATGCTCGACCAGCTTATGATGTCGATGGAGGCGATCCTCATCCTTTGCATGGTGGGCTTCCTCATCAGCTCATTCATGATGAGCGGCACCATACCTGCGCTCATCTATTACGGGCTTGGCTTTCTTGCGCCGCAGACGTTTTTGCCGGTCGGCTGTATTCTGTGCGCGCTTGTGGGCATGGCGTGCGGGTCAAGCTGGACGGCAACGGCAACGATGGGCGTCGCGTTCATGACTATCGGCACCGGCCTTGGCATAAACCCGGCCCTGACCGCCGGTATGATCATTTCCGGCGCATACGTGGGCGATAAGCTTTCGCCGCTTTCCGACACGACCAACCTGGCGGCCGCCGTTTCAGGAACGGCGCTTTTCGACCACGTTCGTGCGATGACCTCGACCACTATTCCTGTCTTCGTTGTGGCGCTTATTGCGTATGCGGTCATCGGAGCCGGAATCGACCCAACTGCTTACGATGCAAGCGTCGCAAATGGCATTCGCGATGCGCTTGCTAGCAACTTCAACGTGAACCCTGTTGTGCTGCTGCCGATCGTGGTCATTCTCGCCGTC
>R14__coassemble_2765_pt1 | contig 7117 bp, 3 predicted proteins | sample R14__metabat2_low_PE_018 | metagenome-assembled genome bin R14
GACGGCACGGCGCTCACGGACAGCACCGTGACGGTCACGGGCGACGGCTTCGCCGCGGGCGAAGGCGCCACCTACGACGTGACCGGCGCCCAGACCAACGCCGGCAACTCCAAGAACACGTTCACCTACACGCTGGACCAGGGCACGCTGGCTGACAACTATCAAATCAACATGGTCGAAGGCGACCTGGTGGTCACCACCCGTACGGTGGTCATGACCTCCGCCACGGCCGAGAAGGTCTATGACGGCACGGCGCTCACGGACAGCACCGTGACGGTCACGGGCGACGGCTTCGCCGCGGGCGAAGGCGCCACCTACGACGTGACCGGCGCCCAGACCAACGCCGGCAACTCCAAGAACACGTTCACCTACACGCTGGACCAGGGCACGCTGGCTGACAATTACCAGATCTCCACCGTTGAGGGAACCCTGACGGTGAAGAAGAACGAAAGCGTCATCGTGGTCACGGCCGCCTCCGACTCCAAGACGTACGACGGCCAGCCTCTGACGAGCGGCGAATTCACCTACACGCAGGGCGTCCTGGCTGAGGGCGACGTCCTGACCGCCGTGGTCGAGGGCACCATCACTAACGCGGGCACCGCCGCCAACAAGGTGACCAGCTACAAGGTCATGCGCGGCGACGTCGACGTGACGGCCAACTACACCTTCGGCGACTCCGTGGACGGCACGCTGACCATCACCAAGCGCAGTGTGGTCCTGACCAGCGAGAGCGCGTCCAAGACCTACGACGGCACGGCGCTCACCAACAGCACCGTGACGGCCTCTGGCGACGGCTTCGTGCAAGGCGAAGGCTTCACTGCCAACGTGACGGGCAGCCAGACCGAGGCCGGTAGCTCCGCCAACACGTTCAGCTACACGCTGAACGAAGGCACCAACGCCGACAACTACAACATTTCCACCGTTGAGGGCACGCTGAAGGTGACGGCACAGCCGATTAACCCCGATGACCCCGCCTACCAGGGCATCCAGGTAAGCACGCTTGAGGACGTTGTGTACAACGGCCAAGATCAGCTGCAGAAGCCGACCGTTACCGACAAGAACGGCAACGTGCTTGTCGAGGGCACCGACTACACCATCACCTATACGTCTGATGTTCGCAACGTCGGTCAGGTCACCATTACCGTGACGGGCATCGGCAACTACTCGGGCACGGTTGATCGCACGTACAACATCATTCCGCTGCAGATCAAGCTGGTTAGCAAAACCGACAGCAAGACTTATGATGGCACCGCGCTTACGTCTACCGACGTGACCGCCACCTCCGACAACGGCGACGTTGCGGTGTTCGAGCGCCAGACGTATTCCGTCACGGCGACGGGCACGGTCACCACCGTGGCCGAGGGCACGGTTACCAACGCTATTGCCATCGAGCCTAACCCGGCCTTCATCGAAAGCAACTACATCATCACCAAGGAAGAGGGCACCCTGTCCATCGACAAGCGCAACGTCACGCTGACTAGCGCAAACGACTCCAAGGTCTACGACGGCACGGCGCTCACCAACAACACCGTGACGGCCTCCGAAGACGGCTTCGTTGACGGCGAAGGCGCCACGTATGAGGTTACGGGCTCCCAGACGCTGGTGGGCGAGTCCTCCAACGTGTTCGTGTACACCGCCCAGGAGGGCACGGACTTCAATAACTACAACATCACCAAGGTAGAGGGCACGCTGGCCGTTACCGACCGCGACAACCCCTCCGATCCTGACCCGAGCGTTGACCCCGACAAGGTGGTCACCAAGACGCATGAGGCCAAGGAATACGCCTTGGGCGAGACCGTCACCTTCACCATCACGGTTGTTAACATCTACGACCAGGTGCGCACCGTTGACATTGCGGAGCAGGAGGGCGTCACCATCACCGGCGCCAGCCACTTCGACGCTGTCCAGCCGGGCGCTACGGTGACCACCACGGCAACCTACACGGTCACCGAGGCCGATATTCTGGCCGGCACCTTCACCAACAAGGTTGACGTGACCATCGGCGGCGTGCCGTATTCCAACACGGATACGGTTGAGATTGCCGATCAGGAGCCCAACCTGACGGTAGCCAAGACGGCTTCCATCACCGAGGGCGCGCAGCTGGGTCAGACCGTCAACTACACCATTACGGTCACCAACAACGGCAACGTGACGGTTACGGGCATTAATCTGGTTGATAACCTGACGGGCCATAGCTGGACTATCGACAGCCTGGCTCCGGGCCAAAGCGCCAATGCGGTCAGCGATTACTACACGATCACTGAGGCCGACATTCTGGCTGGCAAGGTTGTCAACACGGCGACGGCTACGGGTACCGATCCCACAGGCCAGACCACCAAGGGCGATTCCCCCGAGGTTATTACCACAACCGAGGCTGCCAATCCTCAGCTGACGGTCACCAAGACCTCTGACGTCAAGGCGGCCGCCTTCCTGGGCCAGACCGTTACCTACAACGTGATCGTTAAGAACACGGGCAACGTGACCATCTCCAACGTGACGGTTTCCGACCCCAAGGTCGACGCCGAATGGACGCTGGACGAGCCGCTGGCTCCTGGTGAGGAAATGGGCTTTGGCGCCACCTATGTGGTCACTGAGGCTGATGTCCTGGCAGGTCAGGTCGTCAATGTGGCAACCGCTAACGGCACCGATCCCAACGGCAACCCGATTCCGGAGGCCGAGGGCAGCATAACCGACGAAACCGAGAAGGCTGCGCCGAGCATTGCCATCGAGAAGGTTTCTGACGTAGCTGAGGGTGCTCAGGTAACGCTGGGCCAGACCATCAACTACACCATTTACGTGGTGAACAACGGCAACGTCACCCTGACCGATGTGGCCATCAGCGACGAGCTGACGGGCGACACGTGGACCATCGACACCTTGGCGCCGAGCGTGCTGCATGAATTCACCACCACGCATGTGGTCACCGAGGCTGACATTCTGGCTGGCCAGGTGCTGAACAATGTTACCGCTACGGGTACCGACCCGGAGGGCAATCCGGTTCCGCCGGCAGAGGACCAGGTAACCAACAACACCGAGGATCCCAACGGCCACATCACCGTTACCAAGACGGCCACCAGCACGCCGGCCAACGGCACGGCTTATGGCCTGGGCGAGACCATCACCTACCAGGTTGTTGCCACCAACGACGGCAACCTGACTCTGACTGACGTGGTCGTCACCGACGAGCTGACGGGTGACAGCTGGAACGTGGGCACCTTCGCCCCGGGCCAGACGCAGACGTTTGAGGCGTCCTATGTGGTTACCAGCGAAGACGTCCTGGCGGGCCACGTGCTCAACCAGGCGACGGCTACGGGTACTAGCCCCGATCCGGGCAGCCCGACGCCGGGCGTTGTCCCTGGCTCCGATGACGAGCCCACCGACACGCCGGCAGCCTCGCTGTTCGTGAGCAAGGTGGTTACCAACACGCCGGCCAACGGCACCGCTTATGCTCAGGGTGAGGTTATTACCTATCGCATCACGGTTACCAATAACGGCAACGTTGACCTGGCCAACATCAGGGTTGCCGACCCGCTGACGGGCGACACGTGGACAATAGCCAACTTGGCCGCGGGCACGCAGCAAGCCTTCGACGCCACCTACACGGTGACGGCGGGTGACCTGGGCAACAACGTGACCAACGTTGCTGCCGCAAGCGCTGACGACCCGGCCAACCCAGGTACGCCGGTGGGCGATACGGCAACGGTGACCAGCACCACCGACACGCCGGTGGTTCCCGTTCCGACGCCGGTTGCTCCGACCGGTGGCATTACGCCGGATGGCACCACGCCTGACGCTACCACCATCACGGACAACCCGACGCCGCAGGCCAACATCGACGACAACGCCAACCCGTTGGCTCAGCCTGATGACGTGAGCTGCTGGGTCCACTGGCTCATCATTTTGGGCATGATCCTGACGGCTATTTACGGCTTGGGCGTTGTGATCAGGCGCCAGAACTACACCAACCGCCTGAACAGGCGTGATGATGACACCATGGGCAACAACCAGGGTCAGAGCCAGACCACGCCGCAGCAGACGGTGGCTCCTTCGGGTGCTGCTCCTGTCATGGCTCAAGGAACGGAGGCATAAAGATGCGCTCGAGCAATCGAATCATATTGATCGTAGCCCTAATCATCGCAGTCCTTTTGCTGCTGCTATGGTACTTCCTGGGGTTTGACAAAGTGGACAGCCCGCTGGACTTGGTGCTGTTCTGCTGCTGGTGCGTCTTGATTTGCGTAGCGTCGGCCCTCATCGCAAACCGCGAGAAGGTTCGCCGTGAAGCCGTGAACACGTGCTATTTGGCTCCCATGAAGCTGTACAACTCCGAGAAGGGCCTGCAGGACCTGGTGGCAGGGGAGTCCCCGGTTGCCCGCATCCAGCAGGTTCTGGAGGGCCTTGAATACAACTTCCACATGGAGCCCTTCCCGGGCGACCAGGACGAAGAGGGCAACCAGACGGAAAAGGTCGACTTCGTTTACGTGATCCGCACCAAGAAGTTCAAGGTGAAGGATCAGGACAACGCCAATGGCGAAGGCCAGCAGCAGCCTGCCCAGGATCAGCAGAAGGAAGTCTCGTGGGAAGGTGAAGTGGCAGTGGTCGCGCGTCCGGATGACGACCCCAAGCCATTTAGCAGTCGCGAGGAGCTTCTGGCCATCTTGGAAGGGCCGGTGCCTGCCGCAGCGGCATAAAGGATCAGGTTCCCGGATTTCAAGGGGCAAGTCTTCGGGCTTGCCCCTTTTCTTATGCCTTGCGGGCGCGGGGGAGGTCGTTTTTTGCCGCTTTGAAGCCGCTGACGGTCTTCGCTTTCCCAAATCAACGGATTGGCAACCAATCTCGGATGGGAAGTTTCTTCCAATTCTTTCTTCCTATAATGCAAAAGTGACAAGGATTAGCTTTCCTGTGCGATTTGTCAGCTGCTGATTCTTGGGACGAGAGATGGACGGGGTTGCTGAAAATGAAGAAGAACACGCCGCATTTGAGCACACTTTACAAAGCCACGCTGGTTATGGTTGTGTCGGTTGTCATGGTGTTTGGCCTGATGCCCTTCAGTTTTGCAGGTGATGTCCAGGAAGCAACCACCACCGAAAACGACCAAGCCCTGGTACAGGCCTCGGAGCAGGCCACCATGAGCGTTGCCGTTGAGCCCGAGGGCCAAGTTGAGGCCCTTGATGAATACGAGGAAGTCTTCCCCAGCCTGACCTTGTCGATTTCGGCAGACGTTGCTGCGGGCCAAGAGGTTTACGTTGGCCAGACTATTGGCTACTCCATTGAGGCCTACAACAACGGCGATACGACGTTGTCCAATGTGTCGCTGAGCTCTTCGGCTCTGGATCTTTCCGGCGACCTGGGTTTTGTTGGGCAGCTTGAGCCCGGCGAGGTCTTCTGCTGCTACCAGACGTGCACGGTTACGGAGAGCAATGCGAGCGCCGGCAGGGTTGTGGTAAGGGTTACGGTAGAGGGCTTCGACCCCAACGGCTTTGCCGTTTGGGACGAATGCACGCAGGTGAACGCTGTTGTGGCCCTGAACCCCAGCCTGACCATCTCCCAAACCGCAAACGTTTCCAATGACGTTGAGGTTGCCTTTGGCCAGGAGATTTCCTACACCGTGGAGCTTGTCAACAACGGCGACGCCACCATCTATGACGTGCAGATTGCCGATCAGCTGACCGGTGATGTGTGGACCATCGAATCGATCGCGCCGCGAAGCGTGGGCCAGTACACGTTCAAGGCCACGCATACCGTTTCCTCTGCCGATGTCCTTGGAGGGTCGGTTGTAAGCAAGATAGCTGCATCGGGAACCACCATCGGTGGGACGTTTGTTGGCGATGAGACCGTCCTTCAGCATGCGACCGAGGCGGCCGTGACGGGCATTGCTGCAACGGCGGCACTTGAGAATGCTCCGGAAGACGGCGCCGCCTTCGCCAACGACGAGACCGCCCGCTACGCGGTGACGATTGAGAACACGGGCAACGTCGATCTGCCCAACGTGACGGTAACGGATTCCTTGACAGGCCAAACGCAGCAGATCGCCCTTCTGGCGGCAAAGTCTTCCCAGGCCGTCGTCTTCGAGCATGTGGTTTCCTTGGACGACCTGGGCGGGCAGGCTATGGCGACCATGAAGGCTGCAGCTGATGATCCGCTGAACCCGATCGCATCGCTTGAGGCTGAGGCTTCGGTGACTGTTCCTACGGCGCAGCAGGCCCGCACCGTGGCTTCCGAGGACGCCTCCGACAACGTTGCTGGCGTTGCCTCTGGGGCCTCTGCTTCCAACGCCGCTGCGGCTGCTGCTGGTGAAAGCGCCGCAAACGCAAGCGCAGCAAACGCAAGCGCAGCTGCAGTCAATTCCACTGACAGCCTTGCCGTGCAGCAGGGCGGCGTTGAGAACATCGCCGACGCAGACAACCCCTTGGCTGGCAACAATACCGAAGCTGGTGTGCCGTGGATGGCAATAGCGGGTGGCGTTGCTGCCGTGGCGTTGCTTGTTGCGTTGATCGTCGTCGTTCGCCGCCGTAACCAGCAGGCGCAATAGGGTGTAAGCGGCTAAACTCTGGACACTTTTTGCCGTAAGCTGAAAAGCAAAAAGAAATTGTTTCAAAACGGCCAAAACAGTGGTATCTTGCCTGCATGAACTTTCGGGGGAAGGTTCATAGGTTAAGCGAGGGATTTCTGACGAGAGGAGATAGATATGCCCCGTCCTATCATTGATGCTGATGAGTGCATTGGTTGCGGTATCTGCGTAGATGCTTGCCCGCAGGAGGTTCTGGAAGTCGCTGGTGGCACCGTTGAGGCTGCTAACGAGGATTCCTGCATCGGTTGCGGCGACTGCATCGAGGAATGCCCCATGGGCGCCATCACCGAGATTGCCGAGGACTAATTCGGCGCATTTCTTTTACGTGCTTGAGGACCGGGTTTTCCCGGTCCTTTTGCTTTTTGGGGCCCCGTTGTCGACAGGCTGCTTTTGGCAGGGCAAGGCGCAGAAATCGGGTTGCAGGTTTTACCCCATAGGTGCGTGAAAGTCGCGCACCTATGGGGTGTTGTTTGCGAAACGTGGATAGGACGCTTGTAAAAAAATAGCGATAGGTGCGTGAAAGTCGCGCACCTATGGGGTGTTTTCTAC
>R14__coassemble_5596_pt1 | contig 4064 bp, 3 predicted proteins | sample R14__metabat2_low_PE_018 | metagenome-assembled genome bin R14
ATCCGCAGCCCCAATCCAACACGCGCCCGCCTTGCGGCAGCAGCGCCACAAAGCGCCCAAGCGCATCCGACATGTCAGCCCCCGCCGTGCCCGCAACAAAGTCCGCCGCGTTCGCGTCGTAGTAGCTAATGGTCTGGGTGTCTATGGCTTTGGTTTTCATGCCGCGCCCTACTGCCCTTTCGCCCGATCACGCAGGTGATTGGACAAAGCCGCATCGCAACAGTACACGTAGCAGCCTTTCATGCCGCGCGTCATAAGCGTGCGATACGTGTTCTTGATAATCTCATCGGCAACGGCGGCCGCCCGCGCGGGGTCTTCCTTGGCCATCTTCTTTATGCCAAAAAGCGACTTATCCGTGCTGGCGCGCTTTGCCGCATCGGTCACCACGGCGCCGTTTTCAAAGCGCAGATCTTCGCCGACTATCACGCCCACGTAGTCAAACTCAAGGCCCTGCGTGGTATGGATGCAGCCCGCTTCGTTCACGCTGGTCGGGCTGATGGCAAACGCTTCGCCATCCTCCAGGTTCCAGCTAATCTCAAAGCCTTCGATGCGGATGTCATGGTAGCTGGAATCGGATCGCGTTGCTGATGGCCAAGGCCAGCAATATCCGGCCAAAATGCGGCTCTTGTTTTGGTCGGCGTTCTTTTCCAAAATGCGCTGGCGCACTTCTTCGGGGGTGTCCATCACCACAAATTCGTAGTCAAAGCGCTCGACAGTGTCCAGCGTAGTGTTTGCCGTTTCCCGTATTTCCAGCACGTCATCCAGCCACGCCAAGTACCCGTCGCTGCCGTTGCAACGGAACTGGCTGGTCAGGTCTTCGTAAAACACCTGCGCATGCTCGGCCGCAGCCCACTGTTCAATTTCGGCAACACTGCCAATGTCCTTAAGCGTCACGCGCTGGCTTTCGTCGATGAAGAAGACGCTCAGCTTTGCTGCATGGATGATTTCCTTGATCTGATTTTCGCCCAAATTGCTGAACAGGCCGCTCTTCTCGTTGAGGCGATGAGCTTCATCCGCCAGGACTACGTCCAACGCGTTGTTGGGAGCATCCACATAGCTGCCCGATCCCTTGAACATGTTGTCGATGCTGCTCTTGGTCCGGTGCCCCTTCAGTTTTTTGGCATACACGCTGCGCGGGGCCGAATTTTTGCTGCAATATTGGGCAAACATGCCTTCCTGCGTCAGGCGCGCCAGCAGGTTGATGGCTATGACCGTTTTGCCAGTACCCGGGCCGCCTTGTGCAATAAGCACGCGTTTCTTTTGATCGGCATAGCTTGCGCGCGCCAGTTCGCGCACCCGCTCAAACACCACCTTTTGGTCATCTATCAGGTTGAATTCGGGGTTACCTTCCAGCATACCCACGATGGCGTCCTGCAGGCTTTTGGACGGCTTGATGCGGCCGTTATCGATTTCGTAGATGGTTTCGCCGTCGTCCCCTTCGCTTACGACCTTCTTGATGAAGGCGCGCAGCTTGGGCACGTCGCCCTTTGCGAAGGCCGGGGCTTCGTCTAAGTAGTCCTGGTAAATGAGGTCATCCAGCGGGTCCTGTTGCGGCGCGCGAAGGTAATTGTGCAGGTACGCGCACGGGAACAGCCCGATACCGCGACGCTGGGCTATTTCGTTGTAGTCGGCGATCATGGCCGCATAGCTCCAAGCCTGGTAGCTGGGATGGACCACGCGCCGATTGGCGCCACCCGTGAAGGTTTCCACCAGGGCATCCAGCGATTCCACCTTGCGCAAATGCTCCCACTGTTTGAGCTCAATGATCACCACGTTGGGGTTGCCTTTGGCATCGCGCCCGCTAACCAGGAAGTCCACGCGCTTGGACGTATTGGGCAGGTTGTATTCGATGGCGACGCCCGAATTGGAAGGGATATCGTTGTCGTTCATCACCTTGTACATGTACTCCAGCGAATTGACCCAGGATTTGAATTCGGATCCGGGCGTGGTCCGATGCATCTTCTGGTAGATGGCGTCGCGGATGGTGTAGGCAATGGTGTCTTCTTCGACTTCATGCATGAAGTCGCTTTTTGTACCGTTGTAGATAATCATGGGCCCGCGCCTTCCCGCTTACAGCTGGGTGTACTTGGCCGCCGTGCCGCGCGCCTTTTCGGGCGGGTACTTGGCGGCGTTGGTGGCTATCTTGCGCGTTATCAGGTCGCCGGCGTCCACACCCAACGCGTTGGCCAGGTTGAGGGCCGTGATGATGACGTCGGCCAGCTCCTCCTCCTGCTGGGCGCGCTTGTTGGCGGCCGTCAGGTCGGCGCCCGACCACTGGAAGCATTCCAGCAGCTCCGCGGCCTCCAGGCTGATGGAAAGCGCCAGGTCCTTGGGGTTGTGGAACTGCGCCCAGTCGCGGTCGTCGCGGAATTGGGCCAACGTTTCTTGCGCTTCTTCAAACGTCATGGTTTGGTCCTTTCAGCGGGCTGGGGGCGGGTGGTTGCCGCTGGTTGGTGGCGGGCTGCCGCAAGCTGGCGGGTGGTTGTTGCTTATGGGGTATTGTACGTCCATTTTGGCAGAGGCGTGCGAGTAGCGTGGGGCAAGATTGGCGGCGGTACAGGGGCCGTATTTGAAAAAACAGCTAGTTCCTCATCGCCTTCAGCTTTTCCTTCCAGCCGTCCATCCCTTCGTCGTGAAGGAGACGATTGGCGCTCCAAACGGTGAATTCCTTGCCAAAAGAGGGACCCTCTATCGTCTTTGAGGGATGGTTATGCATGTAGGGAACGTACTCGTTTTCCAGAAGCTCCGCAGCACCAAGCTCCGTAAGGCCGTACTTCCGCTCGACCCCAGCGGCAGCGATGACATCTTCCGAAACCTCCGCTGCAATTCGAGCAATCAAGTCAGCCTTCTTCCCCGTTGACGGCACTCCCTGGCTTTCCAGAAGTTCCTTGAGCTGGGAAACTTTAAGGCTTCCAAGGGAATCAGCTGCAGGTCTCAAAGCTATGAAACCCCGCGACTCCAAGCTTTCAAGAAGAAGGCCCACGTTCCTTACCCCATAACCAAACCACCAAAGACCAGGGTAGCCATTACGAGGATGGGGGTACGTTCCGAGCGCGCAGTAATAGAGCATAAGGATCTCCGCCACATACAGACCATTCCCGGACGGATAAGACACGGCCTTCCTTGACTCGAAGGGGACCACCCTCTTCTCCATAATCGTCCCAGGATACGAGCTATCCGTGTAGTAGGAATCATCCTGGTAGAATGGTCGCTCCGCCTCAGACACGCCCTTCGTGTCTGCAAAAGGAAACGGGACATCGAACCTCAAACTCGGAGGCAGAGGGTTCTTTGCTGCGGTAAGAATCTTTTCGTGGATGTCGTCGCCGTACTCGACCAAGGTTCCGTCGACTGCCGCATCCTCGTGCCCGCCAGCTACGTCCTTAAGCTCGCCATCGACGCGCTGTATTCTGTGGCAGCATTCGGGCCCTCCCCATTCATGAAGCTGGGCATCAAGGACAGACCCGTCAGCAAGGTATCTGATATTGCAGACGATGCTTCTGCCTTCCGGCAAATCGAACACCGCCTGCCCTTTGGCAACAGCCTTAGGCGCCTTTCCCGATTTGGTCAGAGGGTTCAACGTGCACGAGCGGCTTTCAGGCTTGCCAAGCTCCTTGAATTCGTCATCTGCAAACTGCTTCGCCAACTTCCTTGCGTCCCTTAACACCTTTGACGCGGTAAAGACGGAGGCATCGATGCCGATCGCCGAATACGCTTCGATCAACGAAGCGTTGCTACCTGAGGTACCCAACGACTTCGTAGACTTTGGCGGAGTTTTTGCCGCTTTTTCAGTAACGGCGGCATCACGCTTGTCTAACCCTAACAGCTTGGAGAACAAACCCATAAAAACTTCCTTCCTTGCTCACATAGACCCAGTGCGTACATGCTTTATTTTGCCATGCGTCATGGTCAGATAGCTCATCATAGTGTGGTCTTAACATCCCCTGCCCTACACCTTCTCCGCGGCCTTGATGATGGCGTACACCAGCACCAGCGGGAATGCCAACAGCGTTATCAGCGTGTACTTCAGAACGGTTCTTAGCATTTTCGACCTCCCTAAAAGTATG